>Ga0335070_10001815_pt1 | contig 24755 bp, 22 predicted proteins | sample Lox_Sample_13_FD_206722 | JGI IMG/M metagenome (GOLD analysis project Ga0335070, IMG submission 206722) | Soil microbial communities from Loxahatchee National Wildlife Refuge, Florida, United States - Lox_Sample_1.3 | ecosystem: Environmental > Terrestrial > Soil > Wetlands | place: USA...
GAACCTGCTGGTGCTCATCAAGGAAGCCTTCATGCTGTCGTTCGCCACGGCGAGCTCCGAGGCGGCCTATCCCAAGATCCTCGATGCGCTCGATCGCTTCGGCGTGAAGCGCAAGATCTCCAGCTTCGTGATGCCCATGGGCTACTCCTTCAATCTCGACGGGTCGATGATGTACTGCACGTTCGCGGTGCTGTTCATCGCGCAGGCCTACAACATCCAGCTGTCGATCGGGACGCAGGTCACCATGCTGCTCGTGCTCATGCTCACGTCCAAGGGCATGGCGGGCGTGCCGCGCGCGTCGCTCGTCGTGATCGCCGCGACGCTGAACCAGTTCAACATCCCCGAAGCGGGCCTGCTGCTGATCCTCGGCGTGGACACGTTCCTCGACATGGGGCGGTCGGCGACCAACGCGATCGGCAACTCGATCGCGAGCGCGGCGGTGGCGAAGTGGGAAGGAGAGCTCCTCCCGCCGGAAGACGCGAAGAAGTTTGCCGCCGAGCTCGACGCGCGCGCCGGGGCGGCGGCCGCGCACGCGTAGGAAGCGCCCGGCATGCGCCATTCGATCGCGCTCATCGCCGCGTCATGGATCGTCGCGGGCACGGCCGTCGCCCAGCAGGAGGCGCCCGTCGAGCTCACGGGCACGCTTGCCAAGGTGCGCGCCAACGGCGTGGTCACCATCGCCCATCGCGAATCGTCGATCCCGTTCTCCTACATGTCCATGCGCGGCGAGCCCATCGGCTATTCCATCGAGCTGTGCAAGAAACTGGTCGACGCGATGAGCGAGGCCGTCGGAAAGGAGCTCGGGATCCAATGGCTCCCGGTGACTTCCGAAACGCGCATCGACGCGGTCGCCTCGGGGCAGGCGGACCTCGAGTGCGGCTCCACCACCAACAACCTCGAGCGCGCGAGGCGCGTGGCGTTCTCGCCGACGATCTTCGTGTCGGGCACCAAGCTCATGGTGAAAAAGGGCTCGCCGATCCAGTCATTCCGCGACCTCAAGGGCAAGACCGTGGTCGTGACCAAGGGCACGACCAACGAACAGGCCATGCACGAGATCACGAAGCGCTTCGGCATCGACTTCACGATCGTCGTGGCGGGCGACCACGCGGAGTCGTTCGCGCAGCTCGCGACGGGAAAGGCGGATGCGTTCGCCACTGACGACGTGCTGCTCTACGGCCTCATCGCGCGCAACAACGCCAAGGGCGAGTATTTCGTGGTGGGGGAGTTCCTCTCCTACGATCCGTACGGGATCATGTACCGCAAGGGCGACGCGCAGATGGCCCGCCTCGTGAACGACGCCTTCCGTGATCTCGCCGAGGACGGGGAGATCGAGCGACAGTACAAGCGCTGGTTCATGAGGCGCCTTCCAACGGGCGCGAGCATCGACCTGCCGATGAGCCCGCAGCTCGAGACCCTCATCCGCACCATGGCCGCCAGGCCTGAGTAGGCCGGGCCGGGGAGCCGCCATCGCCGCCGAGCGCAAGACTGCCGTCCAGGCGCTCATCGCGTTCTGGGAACGGCTGCGTTCCTCCACGGGGCTGAAGGGTGGCTTCCTGCTCGGCGTCGCCGCGGCGATCGTCACGGTCCTCGCCGCGGTTCCCACGCCGGAACTTTCCCCCATCGAGGACGTTGCCCGATGGGCGTTCGACAACCAGATGCGCGCGATCCAGAAAGTGCATCCCCGCCCGCTCGACGAGGACGTGGTGCTCATCGGCATCGACGAGGGGACGTACGCGGCCTACGACGAACCCTCCGCGCTGTGGCATCGGCATTATGGCGCGATGCTGCGGGCCCTTGCGCGAGCCAAGCCCCGCGCGATCGCGCTGGACGTGGTGCTTCCCGAGCGCTCCTTCGATTTCATCCTGAAAGGCTCGGACATCGCGCTCATGCAGGGGCTTGCGTTGCTCAAGGTCTCCCACGTGCCGTTCGTGTACGTCCAGACCATTTCCGACAAGGGAGCGCCGGCGCCGATCCAGTCCAACCTCGTGACCTACCTCACGCCCGACAACTTCGGGCTGGACCAGCAGGTTCCCGATGCAGACCTCACCTCCCGGCGCTTTTTCCACGCGACGCGCGATTCCACCGGGAAACCGGTGCCCACGCTCGCTAGCCAGGTCCTGCGGCAGCTCAAGATTCCGGTGACGGAGGGCTACATCGACTACAGCATCGGCGCGCCGCTCGAGTACGTTCCAATGCAGGCCGTCGAGAAGATGACGGACGCACAGCTGCGCAAGACGTTCGGCAACCGCATCGTGCTCGTGGGAAGCGTCATCGGCGGCACCGACCGCTGGAGGCTGCCCACGCAGCTCCTGGCCCACGACCCGGGGCGCGCACGGGATCCCACGGGGTACGACCAGCCCGGGGTGTTGATTCACGCGCAGGTGATCCGCAGCCACCTTGCGACGGGCTTGCTGCACCCGGTCCCGATCGGCCTTCGCTGGCTCGCGATGGCCGTCGCAGCCACGGCCGTGTTGATCTCTGCGTCCCCGCTCGTCGTGATCGGTGTCGCGATCGTGGTGCCCCTCCTGCTCTTCGGGGCGGGGCTCGCGACCATCGTCTCGGCGCAGACGATCCTGCCGCTCGCCTCGATCATCGTGACGTTCTGGGTCGCGCTCCTGGTGCGGGGGATCTTCGATGCCATCGAAGCGGTGATCGAGCGCTTCCGCCTGCAGCAGTCGTTCTCGGGGCAGGTGAGCCCTGCCGTCATGCGGGAGATGCTCGGCGGGGGCCTGAGCCCCGGCGTGAGCGGACAGCTCGCGGAGGTGTGTGTCCTTTTCAGCGATGTGCGCGATTTCACAACGCTTTCCGAGAATATGCCCCCGCAGGTGGTCACGACTGTTCTGCAGCGCTACTTCGACCGCATGGTGCATGCTGTCCATCGCTACGATGGCACCGTTGACAAGTTCATCGGCGATGGCATGATGGTCCTCTTCGGTGCCCCGCGGAAATCGAAGGACCCGTGCGGCGAAGCGGTGCAGTGCGCGCTGGCGATGATGCTGGCGCTCGATTCGCTCAACGAGGAGTTCAAGAGGGAGGGACTCCCCACCTTGACGATCGGAATCGGCATCAACTACGGCACCGTGACCGTCGGCAACATCGGATCCTCGGAACGCCACAACTACTCGGCGATCGGCGACGCCGTGAACGTCGCCGCGCGGGTGGAAGGCCTCACCAAGGAGCTCGGGCGCAAGATCATCATCACGGACGCCGTGGTGAGCCGGATCGAGGAGCGCTTCCATTTCGATCCGCTGGGCTCGCACAAGGTGAAGGGTCACAGCCCCGTGAGCGTCTGGGGGATCCGCACGGCGCGCTCCGCGCCGTCGCTCGCGGACACGATGGAGGTGGTTCGATGAAAACGATCATGCGCACGCTTCTCGGGATGCTCCTCGTCGCCTCGGCGGCCGCCTGGGCCGACGGCATCGCATTCATCACCAACATGAAGGGCGACGTGGCGCTCGACGGCAATCCGCGGCCCACGCTGCTCGCGGAGCTCGCCAAGGGGCAGAAGCTCACGCTGGGACAGGACTCGCAGGCCTCCGTGATGTTCGTGGCGAGCGGCAAGGAGTACGCCCTGAAGGGCCCCGGCCAATACCTCGTGAAGGACGCCGAGATGACCTCCATGTCGGGCGCTGCGCCCGTCACGCGCGAGACGCAGTGGCATGCCTCGAACAAGGTGCTCGTCCAGGTCGCGCAGACGTCGGCGGCGAGCGTGCGCATGCGTTCGATCGCGGTGCCGAAACCGGATACCGAGCCCAAGCTGCTCTATCCCACGGAAGGCAACGTAGCGACTCTTCAGCCCACCTTCCGTTGGCGCGGCGCCGGCGGAAAAGGCGAGTTCCTCCTGTTGGTCGCGGGCCAGGAGAAGCCGGTGCACACGGCCAAGGTCCTCGGGAGCTTTTACCGCATCGGCGCGAAGCTTCGTCCCGACACCGAGTACACGTGGATCGTTTCGATCGCGGGCAACGAGGTGGGCACGGGCCATTTCCGCACCCTGACCTCGGATGCGCTCGCGCGCGTCGAGAAGCAGCGTCCTTCGGACAAGGCGGAGTTCAGCGATCGCGTGATGTTCGCGCTGATGCTGCAGGACCTCGGGGCCGCGCAGGACGCGCGTGAATCGTGGTCGCGCCTCGCGCAAGAGCGCGACGACCTGCCCGAGCTGGCCGCGTTCGCGAAATGATCCGCGCCCTCATCGCCGTCCTTGTCGGGTCCGCGGCGCTCGCGGCGTCGGCGGCCGAGCCGGTCGCGTTCGTGGCCGACGTGAAGGGAAGCGCCAACATCGAAGGCGATGGCCGGGTGAATTTCCTCGCCGAGCTGGTTGCGGGGACGCGACTGCTCCTGGGCACCGGAGCGGCAGTTTCAATCGCATACGCCGCGACCGGCGCGGAATTTTCGATGACGGGCCCGGGCGTGTTCACCGTGACCGAGAGCGAGGTCCGTGCGGACAAGGGTGGAAAGCCCGTTCGCAAGAGCGTCCAGGCGCTCTCCGGCACCGGCGTCGTGTCTCATGCCGCGAGCAGCGCGGCGGCAAGCGTGCGCATGCGCGGCATCCCGGCCGAGGCGCCCGCGCCCAAGACGCAGCTCGAGTATCCCCTCGACACTCGCATCTCCATGCTGCAACCGGTGCTGCGATGGAAGGGCGATCCCGAACCCAAGGGCTACAGCGTCGTCGTGATCGACGATGGCGGAAAGACGGCGTGGAAGGGCATGACGGTCCATCCCGGCGTCAGGGTGGGCGCGAAGCTCGCGGCGGGAATGGCCTATACGTGGCGCGTGACCGGCGCACTGGGGCCCGTGGGCGAAGGCCATTTCGAGACCCTGCCGGCCGACTCCATCGCGAAGGTCCAGCGCTCGGGGGCTGCCGCCAGGACCTTCTCCGACCGCGTGATGCACGCCTTCCTCCTGCAGGACCTGGGCGCCAGCCAGGAGGCGAAGGAGGCCTGGGCCGTGCTCGCGCGGGAGCGTCCCGAGATTCCCGAGCTCGCGGCCCTCTCGCGCTGAGCGCTCTGGGCGCCGCCTTTTTGAGCGATAATTTTCGCTCGAGAAGGGAGGATTTCGCGCTTGGTGCCCGGAACGACCCGGTGGGATTCGGCCTCGCGGTGGCTGGCCGCCGTTGCGTGCGCCTGGTGCATGCATGCGACGGCCGCGGCCGACCGGGTGGCGCTGCTCATCGGCAACAACAATTACGGCACGGTGCCGCTGCGCAACGCGGCCAATGACGCGAAGGACCTCGGCGACGCGTTGAAGGACCTGGGCTTCCAGGTGATCGTTCGCCAGAACGCCTCGCGCAAGGAAATGATCGACGCGATCCGCGAGTTCGGCAACGCGATCGACGGCGCGAACACCGCGCTGTTCTTCTACGCGGGCCACGCGATGCAGTTCAAGGACCGCAACTACCTGATCCCGATCGACGCGGCGATGGGCTCGGAGGAGGACGTGACGTTCTTCTCCGTGGAGCTCGGCCAGATCTTCGACCGCATGGACCGCGCGCGCACGAAATTCAACTTCATCATCCTCGATGCCTGTCGCGACAATCCGTTCGCCGCGAGCTTCAAGGTGACGAGCGCGGGGCTCGCGCAGATGAGCGCCCCGTCGGGCACGATGATCGCGTACGCCACGGCGCCGGGCTCCGTTGCGGCCGACGGCTATGGGCGCAACGGCATCTACACGAAGCACATCCTGCAGAACATCAAGGTCCCCGACCTTCCGGCCGAGATCATGTTCAAGCGGGTGCGCGAAGGCGTCGAGCAGGAGACGCGCAGGCTGCAGACCCCGTGGGACTCGTCGTCGCTCAAGGGCGATTTCACATTCAACGCATCGAGCGGTGCCGGAGCGAAGACGCAAGCGGCATCGGGGCCGAGCGCCGACGTGACGCTCCAGATGGAGCGCGAGTTCTGGGTGAGCGTGCGCGAATCGAATCGGCCCGAGGACATTCGCGCGTACCTCGACAAGTATCCGAACGGCAACTTCGCGCCGCTCGCGAGGAATCGCCTGGAGGCGCTCGTGAAGCCGGGCGGCCCGCCGCCCGCGGCGACCACGTTGCCGGCGAAGACGCTGGAGCCCGCGTCCCCTGCAAGGTCCCCGGAGGTCGTCGCGAAGGCCGAGGAGAGACCACCGGCGCTGCCCGCGGCATCGGCGACGCAGTCGGCGGTATCTCCCTCACCGGCCGCGCCGACACCCGCCACGGCTGCAGAGCCTGTGCCCGCGAAGACGTTGTCTCCCGCGCCGGCGGCCTCCGTGACGACGGCGCCTACGTCGCAGGCGCCGCTTGCGGTGGCGACACCGCCTGCCCCGGGCGCCAAGGCCGATCCGATTCCCGGCAAGGAGATCGCTCCCGGCATACGCGAGCTCACGTTCGCCGACGGTTCCGTCTACCGCGGCGCGATGCGCGGCGCGAGCTTGCACGGGCATGGCGAGTACATCTCGAAGTCGTTCAAGTACGAGGGCGAATTCAACGAAGGACTCAAGCAGGGGGAAGGAACCTACGTCTGGGAGAACGGCGACCGCTATACGGGCCACTTCTCCGCGGATCGTCCGGACGGCAAAGGGCGCTACCAGTTCGGCAACGGCGACACGTACGAGGGCGAGGTGCAATCGGGCGTGATCGTGGGGCGCGGCACCTACACGACGAAGCGCGGCGACGTCAACGAGGGCTCGTTCGCCAACGGCAAGCCCAACGGCGTGGGCGTGTACCGTTTCGCGAGCGGCGACCGCTACGAGGGCGAGATGGCGCAGGGCAAGATGCAGGGCAAGGGCCTGTACTACACGAAGGGCGGGGACCGGGTGCAGGCGCCGTTCGTCGACGGAAAGCCGCAGGGCAAGGGCATCTACTACTTCGCCAACGGCGATCGCTACGAGGGCGACATGGACGCGGGCGCGCTCACGGGCCAGGGCGCCTATTTCTATGCCGCCGGCATGAAGTACGAGGGCGAGATTCGCGCGGGCCAGCCCCAGGGCAAGGGCGTTTTCTGGTTCGCCGACGGCACCCGGTTCGAGGGATCGTTCGAGAACGGGCTGCAGCACGCCACCGGGGAGATCGTGAAGCAGGACGGCAGCCGCGCCCGCGCGGAGATCGTCGACGGCAGCGCCAAGCTCCTCAATTGACCGGTGCCTGGAGTATAATCACGGGTTCGTTTCCGGAGGTTCGAAATGGCTGAACGCAAACGTGTCCGTCGCAATACCCTCGAGCGCCGCTGCCTTCCCAAGTCGTTCAAGCGCCTCTTCCTGGGCTCGCCGAAGGGCATCTTCAAGATGCTCGAGGCGATCAAGAAGAACTGATCGATTCAGTTGCGGGAAAGGGCCGCCCGATGGCGGCCCTTTTTCGTTTCAGGCCTCACAAAAAGTTACAGATGTTGAAGGGCGCCACCACAATGGATGCACACGTGGCATCTACGCTGCTTCGATGGACTCGGCGGCCCGTGTCGTTCATTTCGTCCTTGCAAACCGCGCCACTCACTGGCGTGACATCGAGCGCCTCGACGAATCCCGCATCGCGCTCGAGCCGCGGCGCTTCGTCGCCGGCCGCAACTCCTGGGTCGCCCAGACCTACGTGCGGCTGCGCTCGGCGCTCGAGTCGCGCGGGTGGACTGTCACGGTGGGAGAATCGTTCGAGCCCGGCTCCATCGTCGTCGTGCATCGCGACGACGCGAACGAGTTCGCGACCTGCGCGCATGCGAGCTATCTCGTCGTAGTCCGTGCGGACAGGGCGCCGGTCGCGGCATGCGACCTCGCCATCGTGCAGAACCGCATCGACAACGCGCCGCACGAGCGTTTCATCCCGCTCTGGCCGCAGCCCGGCTTGCGGCAGCGCGATCCCTCGCGGGCCCACACGATCTCGCGAATCGCGTACCACGGGCGCACGACGTCGGCGCCCGCGTGGTTCTCGGATGCGGCGTTCCTGCGAGCGCTGGCCAAGCGCGGCGTGGAGTTCGAGATCCAGGAGTCCCGGTGGGACGACTATCGCCGCGTCGATCTCGCGATTGCGGCGCGCGAGGATTCGGATGCGTTGCTGGCGACCAAGCCCGCGACGAAGGTCTACAACGCGTGGCTCGCGCGCGTTCCCGTGCTGGCCGGGCCCGAGCCCGCCTACGTCGAGATTCGCCGCGGGCCGCTCGACTTCATCGAGATCCGCGGTGGCGAAGACGTCATCCGCGCGATCGACCGCCTGCGCGCGAATCCGGCGCTGTTCAGGGCGATGGTTTCAAACGGCGTGAAGCGCGGCAGGGACTTCTCCGTGGATGCGATCCGCTCGCGCTGGATTTCGCTGCTGGAGGATGAGGTGCTGCCGGCGTTCTCGGCGCGAGCGGGCGATCTCGCCTCGCGCAGGCTCTGGCACCTGCGCGCGATGGCAGCGCAGAAGGCGCTCAGCCGCGTTCACCGTGCGCGGATCGCTTACCAGCGCTGGAGCGTTCGCAACCCGTTGTCGCCGCCCGCCTCCGCGGCGCGCCTGTCAGGAGAGCGCGCGGTCGACAACCTCGTCGACATTGCCAGAGAGCCCATCGGCGCTGCGGATTGACTCGAGGGCCCGGCGCGCGTGTGCCTGGCGGCCCGCGTCGTACTTCTTCCAGCGGTCGAACGCGCGCGCAAGACGCGACGCCACCTGCGGGTTCAGCCGGTCGAGGGCGACGACCTGCTCGGCGATCCACCGGTATCCGCTCCCGTCGGCTGCGTGGAAGTGCAGCGGATTGTCCGTCGCGAAGGAATGGAGCAGGGCGCGTGCGCGGTTGGGATTGCGCAGGTCGAACGACGGATGCTGCATGAGGGCCTTCGCGCGATCGAGCGTTCCGGGAAGCCACGACATCGCCTGGACGCGGAACCACTTGTCGACCACGAGCGCTTCGTCCTTCCACTTGTCGTAGAACATCGCAAGCGCGCGTTCGCGCTCCGCGCCGGCCGAGTTGGACAGGCACGCCAACGCGGCCATCGCGTCGGTCATGTTCTCGGCGCGGCGAAACTCGAGGAAAGCGAGCGCGCGCGAAGTCCCGTCGTCGATCGTGGCCACGTAGCCCAGCGCGGCGTTGCGCAGCGCCCGGCGCCCCGCCGCGGCCGCATCGGGCGAATAGGGGCCCGGAACGGTGAAGTGGCGGAAGGCGCCCTCGAAGCGCGTGCGGTACTTCGTCGCGATCTCGCGCGTGAGGCGCAAGCGGGCAGCATGGATCGCCTCGGGATCGGCCACGGCCATGCACTCGGCGAGGTAGCCCTCCGAGGGCAACTGCAGCGCCTCCGCGGCGAACGCGGGATCCTTCGAGCCATCGGAGATCACGCGGCCCATGGCCTCGATGAACGCGGCGGGCGTTTCCACCGCAGCGCCGGTGCGTGCGCCTTCCACCACGGCGAGCAGGATGCGCGTGGCGAGCGTCTGGCCCGCTTCCCAGCGATTGAATGCGTCGGAGTCGTACGCCATGAGGTGCGTGAGCTCGGCGTCCGAGTAGTCGTAGCGGAGGTGCACCGGCGCGGAGAATCCGCGCAGCAGCGACGGGACCGGATTCTCCGGGACCTGCCTGAAGACGAACTTCTGTTGCGCGTGCGTGAGCGCGAGCATCGCGGTGCGCCCGTTGTCGCCGCGCGCGCCCTTGAAGAGCGCCGTCGATTCGATGTTGACCGGGAGGTCGCGTCCATCGAGGTCCACGAGGCCCACCGCGAACGGGATGACGAAGGGCTCCTTCGCGGGTTGTCCCGGCGTGGGCGGGCACGATTGCTTCACGTGCAGCGTGTAGGTCTCTGCGTTTCCGTCGTACTCGCCGCGGCACTCCACGATCGGCGTGCCGGCCTGCGAGTACCAACGCCCGAATTGCGTGAGGTCCGTCTCGTTGGCGTCGGCCATGGCCGCGCGGAAATCGTCGCACGTGACCGCCTGGCCGTCGTGGCGCTTGAAGTAGAGGTCCATCCCGCGGCGGAACCCTTCCTTGCCCAGCATCGATGCGTACATCCGCACGACTTCCGCGCCCTTGTCGTACACCGTCGCGGTGTAGAAGTTGTTGATCTCGACGTAGGAGTCGGGCCGGACGGCGTGCGCCATCGGCCCCGCGTCTTCCGGGAACTGGCGGCTGCGAAGGTCGCGCACCTCCTGGATCCGGACCACGGGGCGCGTGTACTCGTCGGCGCTGTACTGCTGGTCGCGGTAGACCGTGAGGCCTTCCTTGAGCGAGAGCTGGAACCAGTCGCGGCACGTGACGCGGTTGCCGGTCCAGTTGTGGAAGTATTCGTGCGCGATCACCTTGTCCACGCCGAAGTAATCGCAGTCGGTGGCCGTGTCGGCGCGCGCGAGGATGAACTTCGTGTTGAAGATGTTGAGGCCCTTGTTCTCCATCGCGCCCGCGTTGAAGTCGGGCACCGCGACGATCATGAAGCGCTCGAGGTCGAGCTCGAGGCCGAAGACGTCTTCGTCCCAGCGCATGCACTTCTTCAGCGCCTGCATCGCGAAGCCCGCCTGGTCGAGCTTTCCGCGCTCCACGTAGATCTGCAGCAAGGCCTTCTTTTCAGAACGCGTCACGAAGTGGTCCTCGAGGAGGTTCAGGTCCGCCGCGACCATCGCGAACAGGTACGACGGCTTCGGAAACGGATCCTCCCACTTCGCCCAATGCCGTCCTTCGTGATTGGCGCGGAACCAGCCCGCGGGCGCGCCCGCGCCGGAAGACATGAGGTTGCCGTTGGCGAGCAGGCGCGGGAACCTGGCCTTTGGCGCGCAGATCGTCACCGAATAGGCGGCCATCACGTCCGGGCGATCGATGAAGTACGTGATGCGGCGGAAGCCTTCCGCTTCGCATTGCGTGACGAGGCCGCTCGCGGTCGCGTACAGGCCCTCGAGCTTGGTGTTCTTCCACGGGTCGAATCGCACCATGGTCTCGAGCGCGAAAGCGTCGGGAACGTCGGGGATCGTGAGGTGCATTCCGTCGACGCTGTATTCCGCGGCGTCGAGCGCGCGCCCGTCGATGCTCACGGACACCAGCTCGAGGCTTTCACCGTCCAGCACCAACGGCGCCTTGGCTCCCGGGGCATCGCGCGCGACCTGCAGCGTCGAATGGATCGTCGCTTCGCCCGGCTCGATATCGACGTCGAGCGCCACCCGCGAGATGCGGAATGCGGGCGGGGCGTAGTCCTTGAGATGGGTGACCTGCGGTACGGCGTCTCGCATCGGATGAAAGACGGCCCGCGGCGATTCGCGCGGGCCGGTTGATCTTTTATCTATGGGATAGGGGGATGTTACTCCCCCGCCGGTCAGGCCGCCTTCTTGCGAAAGAGCGCGGGGACGGGCTGCTTCTGGCGACGCTGGGCGTGCTGCGGCTCGGGCCGCGGGGCCGCCGTCGGAGACGGCTCGTAGGGCTTGCTGAAGTCCATGCCTCCGGCGTCGCCGGAAACGCGCGGTGCGGGAGACGGCTTGTAGCGTGGGGCGCGCTCCTCGCGGCGCCCTTCGCCGCGTCCTCGTCCGCGGCCTTCGCCGCGTTTCGCGCGCTCGCCGTCTTCACGCGGTTTCGCGGCCGCCTTGCCGCGGGGCGCGGACTCGTCGCGACGGGGCATGTGACCCGCCTCGAAACCTTCCACGGCGCGCACCTCGATGCGGCGGTTGATGAGCTTCTCGATCGCGGCGAGCAGCGGACGATCTTCGCCGCAGACGAGCGAGAGCGCCTCTCCCGTGGCTCCCGCGCGGCCCGTGCGCCCGATGCGGTGCACGTAATCCTCGGGCACGTGCGGCAGGTCGAAATTCACGACGTGCGGCAGCTCCTCGATGTCGAGGCCGCGCGCGGCGATGTCCGTCGCCACCAGGACTTTCACCTTGCCCTCCTTGAAGTCCTCGAGGGCGCGGATGCGCGCGTTCTGGCTCTTGTTGCCGTGGATCGCGTCGGCGTTGATGCGGTCCTTCTGCAGCTGCGAGGCGAGGCGATTGGCGCCGTGCTTGGTCTTCGTGAAGACCAGGACCTGTTCCCAGTTGTTCTTCTTCACGAGATGCGAGAGCAGCTCGCGCTTGCGGTTGGCGTCGATGAAGTGCACGTACTGGGTGACGAGCGCGATCGGCTCGTTGCGCCGCGCCACCTCGACCTTCGCCGGATCCTTCTGGAACTGGGAGGCGAGCTTGCGGATCTCGTCGGAGAACGTCGCTGAGAAGAGCAGCGTCTGCCGTGCGGCCGGAATGAGCGCGATGATGCGCTTGATGTCGGGGATGAATCCCATGTCCAGCATGCGGTCGGCCTCGTCGAGCACGAGGACCTGCACCTTGCCGAGGTTCACCGCCTTCTGGCCGACGAGGTCGAGCAGGCGGCCGGGCGTGGCCACGAGGATCTCGACACCGCGCTTGAGCTCTTCGATCTGCGGGTTGATGTTCACGCCGCCGTAGACCACGAACGAGCGCAGCGGGATGTGCTTTCCGTACCCCTTCACGCTGTCGTGCACCTGGATGGCGAGCTCGCGAGTCGGCGTGAGGATGAGGCATCGCACCGGATGCAGCGCCGGCGAGAAGCTCTTCGTCGCCAGCGGCGCGAGGCGCTGGAGCAGCGGCAGCGTGAATCCCGCTGTCTTGCCCGTGCCGGTTTGCGCGGCGCCGAGAAGGTCGCGCCCGGCGAGCACGATGGGGATCGCTTGCGATTGGATGGGTGTGGGTTCTGTGTAGCCTTGCTCCGCGACTGCGCGAAGCAGCTCGGGCATCAGCCCGAGGCTTTCGAAGGTCGTGCCTATGATGCATCTCCTGAGTGATCGGCCCGCGAAGGACATGCCTTCGAAACCGGTTCAGGCAGATGAATTTTCGTGTGCCGATGGATCGCGCCATGCGCGAGGCGGCTTGCCGGGCTGAATCTCCATGTCCCGGAGAGGGAAGGTGTCAACCGGATGAGACACCTTCCGCATCTGCAGGGCATTATACCCCAAGAATTCCGGCATTCGCATTGATTTTCAGGCACTTTCGGCGCGCGACAGGAACAATCCTGCCGCCTGGTCCCGAGGGCCGCCTTACAAAATCCGGTTACACCTTCATCGTACTTCGGTCGGAGTTCGGTGCTAGCTTTCGTCAGCCTTGCGTCACGGCGGCATCGTGGCGCACGGGTCTTATTGGGGAGGCTCAGACACCCGATGCGAATTCGCAACACCGAGCAACGTAGAGGAGGAAGTCGGTTTGAAGGTGCCAAATGCCGGTCCGCGCGGCCTCCGGCATCGCCGGAGCCTGTCGGAGAAGCTCGCGATCGTCCGGGAGTCGATGTTGCCCGGAATGTCCGCGGCGCACGTGGCCAAGCGTCACCAGATCGCGCTCAACGTCCTGTACTACTGGCGCAAGGTCTATCGCGACATCGTGAACGCGGATCTCACGGGGCCGCCGCAGGCCCCGGTGGAGGCCAACGAGATCGCGGACCTCAAGCTCCAGGTGCGCAACCTCGAGCGATTGCTGGGCCAGCGCACCCTCGAGGTCGCGATCCTGAAGGAGAAGCTGGGAATCGCGGGAAGCGAGATGGACCTCGATGAGTAGGCCTCGCCACGTCCACCTGGGCGAGCGGCTCAACGTGATCGAAAAGATCCGCGCGAAGGAGATCACGCCCGAGACGGCCGCCGAAGGGCTGGGCGTGCCCGTGTCCGACGTCTTCCGCTGGATGCAGGTGCACTCCGACGACCGCATCTTCACGCTCGAGGAGGCCCGGATCCCTCCCGATGTGAGGCGCCTGTCGAGGCGCGCGGAGCGCCTGGTCGAATTGATAGAGGCCGCGGACCTTACCATCCGCGTCCTGAACCGCATGCTCGCGGAGGTCGACGGCAAGGGGCAGGCGGTCCGCAGCACAGGAGGGATTCCAAGAAACTTGGTGTGAATTCACCTGAAAGTTCCGCTCGGTTGCGGCAAGACAACGTGACAGTCGCGTCCCTGCCGAATTCCGTTGACGGTCCATTTCACGCTCATTACTTTCTCGAAGCCGAACAAAATTACCCTGGGGAAATCATGAATCGCAAAAACGATAAGCTCGCCATTGCGGTGGCGGGAGCACTCGCAGTTGTATCTACCGGTTTCAGCGCCGGAGCGCTGGCGCAATCGACCGATCAAAGCAAACCTGCTGCCAAGGAGCGAATCGAGGTCACGGGCTCGAGCATCAAGCGCGTGGAAGGGGAAAGCGCGCTGCCGGTGACGGTGATCTCGCGCGAGGAGATCGACAAGAGCGGGGCGACCACGCCGATGGAGCTGCTGCAGCTGATCTCGGCGAACAACTCGCTGGGCAGCGTGGCGCTCACCAGCACGATCGGCGCGACGACGCTGTCGGCGCAGACGGCGAACCTGCGCGGCCTGCAAGGCGGCCACACGCTGGTGCTGATCAACGGCAAGCGCGTCAACGGGTTCGCCGGCGAGATCCAGGGCGTGCAGGGCGTGAACCTCGCGGTGATCCCGTTCGCGGCGATCGAGCGGGTGGAAGTGCTCAAGGACGGCGCCTCGGCGGTGTACGGCTCGGATGCGATCGCGGGCGTGATCAACTTCATCCTGCGTTCGGACTATCGCGGTGGCGAGGTGAACCTGTACTACGGGATGCCCACCCGCAGCGGCGGTGGCGACCAGGAGCGCATCAACGCCTCGTTCGGTTTCGGCGACCTGAACAAGGACCGGTACAACGTCTTCGTCGCCGCGTCCTACGACCACCAGAAGCCGCTCGAGCAGAAGGATCGCGACTTCTCGAAGGATTCGACCAACGAGTTCCTGCAGTTGGGCGGCTTCGCAGGTTCGTCCAACACCTACCCGGGCAACATCACCACGGGCGGCATCGGCATCCTCGGCCGCACCGCCACGACCTGCGGTCCGGCCGTCGAGAACAACGTGTACGTGCCGCTGCTCGGCGGCTGCTTCTTCGACCCGGCCGGGCAACCCGGCGTGGAATCGATCCCCGACGACAAGCTCACGAACGTCTTCGTGCAGGGCAAGTTCCAGATCAACGCCGACTGGCAGGCCTATGCCACGGGGCTGTACAGCCAGGACAAGAACCAGTTCCGCATCCAGGGCACGCCGATCTCCAACGCGATCACGTGGGGCCCGACGGGCGACAACCTCGCCACGGTCCTCCTGCAGCCCACCAGCCAGTACTACCCGCATGCTGCCGCGGCCGCGGCCGGCGTGGACGGCCAGCCGCTGAACGTTCGCTGGCGCACGACGCCGCTCGGCCCGCGCGACACGACCGACACCAACACCGGCTGGCAGATCGTCGGCGGCGTGAAGGGCACGATCGCCAACCACTGGGATACGGACCTGTCGTACTCGTACTCCGAAGGCAAGGTGACGGAGCACACCAACGGCGGCTTCTTCCAGTATTCGAAGCTGCTGCCGATGCTCAACAGCGGCAACTTCGACATCGTCGATCCCCTGCCGCAGGACCAGGTGAACGCCCTGAACTCGGGCGCCGGCTACTTCGCCGACGTGTTCACGGGCCAGTCGACCACCAGCGCGATCAACGCCAAGGTCTCCGGGGATCTCTGGCAGATGGCCAGCGGCCCGATCGCCGGCGCCCTGGGCGTGGACGCCCGCCGCGAGAAGCTCGACCAGACGCCTTCGGCGGCCTACGAAGCGGGTGACATCACCGGCTACGGCGGCTCCTCGGGCGCGGTGCACGGCAGCCGCGACGTGAGCGCCATCTACGGCGAGATGAACATCCCGCTGCTGAAGACCCTCGAGGCGAACGTGGCGGTGCGCTGGGACCACTACAGCGACTTCGGCGACACCACCAACCCGAAGGCGAGCCTGCGCTACCAGCCCAGCCAGAACCTGCTGCTGCGCGGCTCCTACGGCACGGGCTTCCTCGCCCCGTCGCTCTACGAGCTGTATGTGCCGCAGACGGCGGGCCTTTCGAGCACGGGCCTGAATGACCCGCTGCGCTGCCCGATCACGCACGACAACACGCTCGACTGCAACGCGCAGTTCCCGCTCACCTTCGGCGGCAACCCGGCCCTGAAGCCCGAGAAGTCGGAGCAGGCCACCTTCGGCATCGTGTTCGAGCCCACCACGGCGCTGTCGATGTCGGCGGACTACTTCAAGATCCGCCTGCGCGACTCGATCACCAACGGCCTGCCGGTCACCACGATCCTGGGCGACCCGCAGTACTACGGCCTGATCACGCGCGCGCCGTCGGACCCGTCCAACCCGAGCCTGCCCGGGCGCATCACCGCGATCCAGCAGACCTACATCAACCTGGGCAACACGCACATCGAGGGCTGGGACCTGGAAGCGCACTACAAGTGGCCGCGCATGTCCTGGGGCCGCGTGCGCCTGGACGTCTCGGGCACGTACTACACGCGCTACGACTTCCAGAACCTGGACGGCTCGTTCAGCGGCTTCGTGGGCTCCGCCTTCGGCTCCGTGGTGGTCGGCGTGATCCCGCGCTGGAAGCACTACGCCGCGGTGTCGTGGGATTCCGGCCCCTGGAGCAGCACGCTCGCCAACACCTTCCAGACCTCCTACACGGACTGGCAGACGGACCTGAACAACGACCTGCGCAAGGTGAGCTCCATGAGCCTGTGGGACCTGCAGGGCCAGTACACCGGCATCAAGAACTTCACGTTCACCCTGGGCGTGAAGAACCTCTTCGATACCAACCCCCCGAAGACCAACCAGCAGAACACGTTCCAGGTGGGCTACGACCCGTCGTACTACGACGCGCGCGCCCGCTTCGTGTACCTGCAGGTGGGCTACGGCTGGAAGTAACGCCGCAACCGCTTCAACGCAACACCACAAAGGGGCCGCAAGGCCCCTTTGTCTTTCTGGCGAGCCCAAGGGGCCTTGGCCCGTTCCGCGCGCGCTGGAGGCCCTCCACGGGGCTCGCAGGCTCCGCTTCCGATAGAATCGGGAGCGACCCATGAAGACCTACCTCGACCTCCTGAGCCACGTCCGGCACAACGGCACGCGCAAGGACGATCGCACCGGCACCGGGACGCTTTCGGTGTTCGGCTACCAGATGCGATTCGACCTCGCCGAGCGCTTCCCGCTGCTCACGACGAAGAAGATCCACACCAAGAGCGTGATCCACGAGCTGCTCTGGTTCCTCAAGGGCGCAACCAACGTGGAGTACCTGCACGCCAACGGCGTCACGATCTGGGACGAGTGGGCCGACGCCAATGGCGACCTGGGCCCCGTCTACGGCTACCAGTGGCGATCGTGGCCCGCGCCCGACGGCTCGCACATCGACCAGCTCGCCCAGGTGCTCGCGCAGATCCGCGCGAACCCCTCCTCGCGGCGCATGATCGTATCGGCCTGGAACGTGGCCGACCTTCCGAAGATGGCGCTCATGCCGTGCCATGCCCTCTTCCAGTTCTACGTGGCCGACGGGAAGCTCTCGTGCCAGATGTACCAGAGGAGCGCCGACATCTTCCTCGGCGTGCCCTTCAACATCGCCTCGTATGCGCTGCTCACGCTGATGGTCGCGCAGGTGACGGACCTCAGGCCCGGCGAGCTCATCATCACGCTCGGCGACGCTCATCTCTACCTGAACCACCTCGAGCAGGCCGACGAGCAGCTGCAGCGCGCGCCCCGGCCCCTTCCGCGGATGAGGCTCAACCCGCAAGTGCGCGAGCTGGACGCCTTTCGCTACGAGGACTTCACGCTCGAAGGCTACGAGCCGCACCCGGCGATCCGCGCGCCGATCGCGGTCTAGCGTGCGAATCGCGTTGGTGGTGGCCATGGCGCGCAACGGCGTCATCGGGCGCGACGGGACGCTGCCCTGGCGCCTGCCCGACGAGATGGCGCACTTCCGGCGCGTGACGATGGGAAAGCCCGTGGTGATGGGGCGGCGCACGTGGGAATCACTCGGGAGGCCGCTCGCCGGACGAGCCAACATCGTGGTCACGCGCACGGCCGGATACGAGGCCGCCGGCGCGACAGTCGTGAGGTCGCTCGATGAGGCGTGGAAAGCCGCGGGCCAGGCGGAGGAAGTCTGCGTGATCGGCGGGGCGACGCTCTACGCCGAAGCGCTTCCGGTCGCGCAAGCGATCTACCTCACGGAAGTGGAAGCGGACGTGGAAGGCGACACCCATTTCCCGCGTTTCGACCGCGAGGAGTGGATCGAGGCCGAAGTCGCGCGCCATGCCGCCGACGATCGGCACGCCTGCTCCTTTCGCATCCTCGAGCTTCGCCGCCGCCCGGCCGCCTAGCGCATCCGATCGCGGCCCTCGATGCGCGAGACGAGCTTGCTCAGCACGACGCCCTGGGCATCGAAGGTCACGGAGAAGGTGGCGTAGTAGCCCCACGTATCGACGTAGCGATAGTCCCAGGCATGCGTATTGGAAATGGGAAACGGGATCCTCTTGCCCGGTGGCCCGATCGTGCGCAGGATCTGGTCTTCCGTCATGCCCGCCCTTATCGCGTCGAACGTGGCATCGTTGAGCACGTTGCGCAGGCTGCGCAGGACGCCGCCCTTGTCCACCGCGGCCTTGAAGGTCTCCGTTCCCATCGGGCCGCGCGGGTAGAAAAGATCCTTGCCGCCCTGCGCGTCGGCGAACTCGATTGCCGGCGCGCCCATCGTCGCGCGGACTTCGGCCTCGGTGGACGTGCCGGGAGTGAGCGACGATCCGCCGTATGAGGCGCACGCCGCGAGCGCGAGGCAGATCAGGAACGCGTAGACCTTGTCCATGAGCGTGGAACAGCGTGGCGCGCCCCGCATTCCGCTCGAAAGGAATTTGGTAGGGCGTACTGGATTCGAACCAGTGACCAACGGATTAAAAGTCCGCTGCTCTACCAGCTGAGCTAACGCCCCCGGGGGAAACGGAAATTATAGCGTTTGGCGCCCTTTCCGGTCAAAGAAAATCACGGCTCCCGCATCATTCGCCAGTACTGCACCTTCATCGTGAGCGCCGATCCGGCGACGATCGCGAGGAACGACACGATCGAGCCCACGGCGAGCGTGGAAAACCCCGTGATGCCCTGCCCGATAGTGCATCCGAGCGCGGTCACGCCGCCGAATCCCATCAGCAATCCGCCCACGATGTGGTTGGCGGTGTCCTCGGTGCCGGAGAGTCCTTCCCAGCGAAAGGTTCCAGTGACGATCGCGTAGGCGAACGATCCGGCGATGATGCCGCACGCCGCGGCGATGCCGAAGGTCACGCCCAGCGACTTGTCGCTCCAGAGCATCAGCAGCTCGAGCGAGTAGCCGACGGGCGCCACGAATGAAAGCGATTCGATCGTGTGGCTGTTGGTCGCGAAGAACGTGTTCTCGAGCGTGTCCGGATTCTCCGCATAGCCCAGGTGCCCCGTCACGTACCACCCGGCGACGATGACCAGGCCCACGACGGTGCCCCCCAGCACGTGATCGAAGCTCGTGCGGAATTCGCGGTCCATGAACACGAACACGAGGAATGCCGCCGCGATGGCGAGCGCCACGACCCACTCGGCGGAGGCGAGGCTGGCACCGGTCCAGGTGGCGAGCAGGGTGGGCAGGTCCTGGCGCGCCAGGCCGTGCGCGGAGAAATCGGTCGCGACAGGATCGATCCACCTCGTGCGCCAGATGGCGAAGAGCCCCTTCAGCGTCATGTAGGCCGCCACGCCGAGGCAGATGAACACCACGAGCGACTTGAGGCTTCCGGCGCCCAGCCGCACCAGCGTCTTGCTCCCGCAGCCGCTTCCCAGCGTCATGCCCACGCCGAAGAGGAATCCGCCGAGGACGTAAGAAAGCCACGTCACGTTGGGGCGCACGTAGATGGACTTCGTGAGGTCGATCGCGCCCGAGAGCGCGAGCGCGTGGGTGCCGAGGATCGCGATCGCGATCGCGAGCAGCCACATGCGCATGCGCGCCCAGCTGCCGATGTTCACCACGTCGGAGATCGCGCCCATCGTGCAGAAGTTCGTGCGGTTGGCCACCGCGCCGAACACGAACGCGAGCGCGAAGCCGCCGACGCAGACGATGAGCCCGGGATTCGAGGTGCCGCCCAAGATCTTCTTCTTTTCGCGAAAGTGGCGCTTATCTTACCGTCTGTACCGCGTCGGGTCGGCGAGGCCCGCGGCGGCGAACCCTTCGCGGCGCAGGCGGCACGATTCGCACCGCCCGCAGGCGCGGCCCTCCTCGTCGGCGTTGTAGCAGGACACCGTGAGCGAGAAATCGACGCCGAGCTCGTGGCCGCGCCGCACGATGTCCGCCTTGGTCATCCTCACGATGGGCGCCTCGATGCGGATCGGCGCGCCCTCGATCGCGCGCCGCGTCGCGAGGTTCGCCATCGCCTCGAACGCCCTGAGGTATTCCGGCCGGCAGTCGGGATATCCCGAGTAGTCCACCGCATTGGCGCCGGTGAAGATCGCGTCCGAACCCGTCACTTCGGCATAGGCCAGGGCCAGCGAAAGGAAGATGGTGTTGCGCGCTGGCACGTAGGTGACGGGGATACCGGGCGATGGCGACGTCGGAACGGGGATGGAAGCGTCGGTGAGCGCCGAGCCCCCGAAGACTCGAAGGTCGAGGGCCACGACACGATGCTCGACCGCACCCAAGGCTTGGGCGACGCGCTGCGCGGCCGAGAGCTCCGCGCGGTGGCGTTGCCCATAGTCGATCGAGAGGGCGTGGCACTTCCAGCCGTCGCGCCGCGCCATGGCGAGCACCGTGGCCGAGTCGAGCCCACCCGACAGGAGGACGATCGCCGTCTTCACGCCGCAGGCGGCCGTGCCGCTAGCGCTTGAGCGAGGCGAGACGCGTGCGCGCCTTGCCCGCCGCCTCCGAGGCGGGATACCGCGCCACGACGTCCTCGAGCGTGTTGCGCGCGCTGCCGACGTCGCCTTGCTCGGCCTGGATCGCGGCGATCGCGAGCAGCGCGTCGGGCGCCTTGGGCGACTGCGGATACTTCGCGATCAGCGCCTCCTGGGCCGCGAGCGCGTTCTTGTAGTCGTGCATGTTGGCGTAGCTGATGCCGATCCAGTAGCCCGCGTTCGCCGCGAGCGGGCTGTCGGGAAAGTCCCGCACGAATCCGCGGAACGCATCGATCGCCGAGGCGAAGTCGTTGCGGCGGAACAGGTTGGAGGCCGCATCGTAGGCCTTCACCTCCCGCGCCTGGTCTTCCTTCGTGGGAACGCGCGCGGGCGTGGGCGGCACGGCGGACGCGGCGTTCGCCGCGCCGGAATCGGCCGGTGCGCTCGTCGTGGCAGCCGGTGGAACGCCTTCCAGGCGCTTGAGCCGCGAGTCGATGTCGAGGTAGAAGTCGCGCTGGCGCTTCTGAAGCTGCTGGTTGTCGTTGTTGAGGACCTCGATCTGCCCGCGAAGGCGCGCGAGCTCGGCCTGCAGCTCCTCGTTCTGGCGCACGAGCTCCACGACGCCTATGTTGCGAATGGTGTCCTCGAGCTTCTGGATGCGGACTTCGTTGTCCTTGCCCTGCTGCGCGAGCTCCTTGCGCAGCGAGTCGATCCGGCGTCGGGCCTCGTCGTCGTCGAAGAGGCCGGCGCGCGCCGGGAACACCGCGGCGAGCGATGCGGCGAGCGCGCCCGCCCAGGCGAGCCGGCGCGCCGCGGCGATCACTGCCTTCGCCACCCTAGTACTTGATGTCCGCGCGGCGATTCTGCGCCCACGCGGCTTCGTCATGGCCCATCGCCACCGGCTTCTCCTCGCCGTAGCTGATGGTCTCGATGCGACCGTCGGCCACGCCCAGGACGACCATGATCTTCTTCACGGCCTCGGCGCGCCGCTGGCCCAATGCAAGGTTGTACTCGCGGCTGCCGCGCTCGTCGCAGTTGCCCTCGATGCGAACCTTCTTGTCCTGATTGTCGGCGAGATAGCGCGAGTGCGCCTGGATCATGCCCCGGTACTCGTCCTTCACGGCGTTCGAGTCGAAGTCGAAATAGACGCCGCGCTTCGCGAGCAGCGGGTCGTTGAGCCCCGAGGCCTTCACGTTGGACGGGGTGACTCCCGTGGTGGTGCTGGTGCCGCCGCCCGCGGCCGTCGACGGAATGGGCTTGCTCTCGGCCACCGGGGCTTGGGTGTTCGTCTCCTTGCTGGCGCACGCCGCTGCCACCACGGCGATGGCGACGTACAGAGCGAGTTTCTTCATCTTGGTCTCCTGTTGCGAGTCTTCGTATGGGATTGCAGGGCGGGATCGCTGTCCCGTTAGTTGGTTGGCAGTGGACCCCATGCGGGATCCTGTACGTCGCCCGCAGCGGACGTGAGCCGCTGGCGGACTCGCCCGTCGCCTGAAACCGCGGCGAGCTGTCCGCGCCCCCCGACCTGGGCCTCGTAGAGGACCATCTTACCGTTGGGCGCGTAGGTGGGTGAATCGTCGAGGATGCCGTCGGTGAGCGTCGTGACCTGGCCGGTCGCGAGCTCGAGCGAGGCGATTCGATAGCGCCCGCTGTCGCCGCGTTGCACGAACGCGATCGTCTTGCCGTCGGGGCTGTAGCGCGGGCCCACGTTGTAGCTTCCGTCGAACGTGAGTCGCTGCGCCGGCCCGCCATTGGCCGGCATCTTGTAGATCTGCGGGGACCCCCCGCGATCGGAGGTGAACGCGATCCATTGCCCGTCGGGGGAGTACGCGGGCTGCGTATCGATCCCCGGGGAATCGGTGAGGCGTTCGGCCTCTCCCCCGTTTGCGGGAATGCGGTAGATCTGGGTGAGGCCGTCCTTCGAGAGGGCCACCAGCAGGAAGCGGCTGTCCGGCGACCACGCGGGCGCGCTGTTGTTGCCGCGATAGTTCGCGACCACCCGCGTGGTTCCCTGCGCGAGGTTCTGCACCACGACGATCGGCTTCTTCTGGTCGAACGAGACGTAAGCGAGCCGGCTGCCGTCGGGCGACCACGCGGGCGACATGATCGGCTCGTTGGAAGCGAGCACCGATTGCGCGTTGAAGCCGTCGGCGTCCGAGACCTGCAGCTCGTAACGCGTGCCGCGCTTCACGACGTAGGTGATCTTCGTGGAGAACACGCCCTTGTCGCCGGTGAGCTTCTCGTAGATCACGTCGGCGATGCGATGGGCGGTGGCGCGCAGCTGCGCGGGCGCCACGACGTAGGAAAAGCTCGCGAGCTGCGATTGCTTCTGCACGTCGAAGAGGCGGAAACGCACCTCGACGCGGCCTTCGCCCGAAGGCTCGATCTTGCCGATCACGAGCGCCTCGGCGCTCCTCGCGTTCCAGTCGTCGAAGTTCACTTCCGACGGCTCCGTCGGCAGCGGCGACACTCCGGAGGTATTCACGAGCCTGAACAGTCCCGTGCGCGCGAGATCGGCGGCGACCACCTCGCTCACGGCCTGGGGCTGCAGGTTCTCCCCGGCCATCGGCGCGATGGCGATCGGCACCTGGCGGCCGCCGGTGGTGGTGATATCGATGGTGAGCTGGCCCCAGGCCACGCACGAAGCGAGCAGGAGCCCCAGCCCAAGGGCGATGCGTCTCTTTCGGGACAAAAGGGTGCCGCTTTCAGCGGTCATGCGTGATCTTGAGGTTAAGGTCGCGGAATTGGGAGAAAAGTTCCGAATCGGCCGGCGGCACCGGAAGCGGGGAGGCGCTGCGCGCGGCCCTTTCGATCGCGGCATCGTACGTGGGATTGCCGCTGGGCTTGGTGATCTGGATGTCGAAGACCTCTCCGCCGGGCAGGATTCTCAGGTGCAGCAGCACTTCGGGATGGCCCACGACCGTGTCCGGCACGTTGGCCCTGCCGCGGATTTTATCGCGGATCTTGCCCACCCACTCGTTGAACTCCTTCTGGCGCTGTGCGGCGGCGGCCTCGCGCGCCTGCTGCATCTCCTGGCGCACGCGTTCCTCTTCCTTCCGGCGCGCCTCTTCCTCGCGCTTCTTGCGCGCTTCCTCGGCTTTCTGCTTGTCGCGCTCGGCCCTTTCCTTTTGCTCCTTCTCCTGCCGCTCCTTCTCCTTCTTCTCCTTCTCGGCCTTCTCGCGCTCGAGCTTGCGTGCGATCTCCGGATCGGGCTTCGGCGGCTCGGGCTTCACCTCTTCCTTCGCGGGTTCCGGAGGCGGCTTCACGGGCTCGGGCGGTTTCACCGGCTCGGGGGGCTTCACGGGCTCTGGGGTGGGCTCCTTGGGCGGCTGTTGGGTGCGCGGGATCTTCTCCCAGATCTCGGCCTGGAACGGCACCTCCTCGTGGCTCTGCCACGTGACGCCGAAGACGATCAGCGCGAAGAAGACCGCGTGGACGAGGACCGCGAGGAAGACGGAGCGGACGCGACCCGGCTGGGGCGGTCGCTCGTGGGCGCCGGGCGCGGCCTGGGGCTGCGCCTTCACTGGGCGGGGCGGGCGAGCAACCCCACGCGCTTCACCTGGCTTCGCTGCAGGAGGTCGAGCACTCCCAGCACTTCCTCGTACTTCACCGAGCGGTCGCCGGCGATGACCACGGCCTGGTCGGGATGCTCCTTCTGCGCGTTGCGCACGTAGTCGAGGAGCCCCGCGCGATCGATGCGCAGCTCGTCGGTGGAGCGATTGCGATCGACGACGGCGAGGTCCCCGTTCTCGCGCACGCGGACTTCGAGCGGCGCGACGGCGGGGTTCAACTTCGCTCCCGCCTGCGGAAGGTCGATCTGTCCCGGGTTGATGAGCGGCGCGGCCACCATGAAGATGATGAGCAGCACCAGCATCACGTCGATGTAGGGCACGACGTTGATCTCGGCGATGGCGCGGCGGGTGCGCATCTAGCGCGGCCTCTGGATCACCGTGTCCTCGCGGTCGGGCAGGTGCGCCTGGCGCTGGAGGATGTTCTGCAGCTCCTCCATGAAGCTCTCGTAGCGCGTGGCGAGGCGGTCGATGTCGTGGCTGAATCGGTTGTAGGCGATGACGGCGGGAATCGCGGCGAAGAGGCCCATGGCCGTGGCGACGAGCGCCTCCGCGATGCCGGGGGCCACGTGCGCGAGCGTCGC
>Ga0335070_10001816_pt1 | contig 24752 bp, 26 predicted proteins | sample Lox_Sample_13_FD_206722 | JGI IMG/M metagenome (GOLD analysis project Ga0335070, IMG submission 206722) | Soil microbial communities from Loxahatchee National Wildlife Refuge, Florida, United States - Lox_Sample_1.3 | ecosystem: Environmental > Terrestrial > Soil > Wetlands | place: USA...
CAGGCGCGCCATCGTCATGTAGAAGCCGCAGGTCATGATCGCCTCGACGATCTCCTGCGGCGAGAAATGCTTCTGCATCGCGGCGACCGCTTGCTCGCTCGCCTTCACGTCGCGGATGACTTCACGGCAGAACGTGAGCAGCACCTTTTCCTTCTCGTTGAATGCAGGATCATCGACGGCGCCTTTCTCCAGCGCCGCGATCTGCTCCTTGCGGCAGCCGACGCCTTCGGCGATCGGCACGTGCTGCACCCATTCATAGGTGCCGCCTTCAAGCCGCGCCACCAGCAGGATCACGAGCTCGCGCAGCGCCGCGTCGAGCTTCTGCCGTGCCAGGATATTGCCGCCGAAGCGCATGCCGGAGACGAACATCTCGGGTGCGTTGGCCCACATGCGGAAGATGTTGAGCTTGCGCGGCAGGCGGTCATACGCCTCCCTGGCTTTTTCCGGCAGCTTGCCGGTATCGGCGAACGGGATCAGCGGCATTGGCGGTTCCTCCAATATTTTCTCGCGCAGTGTTCCATGCTCGCAAGGGGATTCCAACACACTATAACTACCCTTCGTCATCACCCGGGGACGCGCTTTTTTTGCGCGGCATCCGGGTGACCCCTCTAAATTGCGCCGCAAAAATTGGATCACCCGGATCGCTCACGCGACCGGGTGATGACGGATGGTGGAGAGTAAGCAACAACAACCGGCGTCAGCGCGAAAAGCGCGTCCCCGGGTGATGACGGATGGTGGAAAGTAAGCAACAGCAACCGGCGTCAGCGCGAAAAGAGCGTCCCCGGGTGGTGACGATTTGGAGGGAAATAGCTACCGCGAATCCACGATCACGGATTTCACGATCGCGAAGATTGGCATGCCCGGCTTGATTTCGAGGCGCTGATACGACGCGCGCGTGATGCGCGAGACGATCTTGGTGAACCCGCAGAGAAGCTGCACATCGGCGTGGGACTCGTCCGCGACGCGCGCGGCGACGACGGTGGTCGACAGCACATTGTTGGCGCTGATGGCGCCGGGGATGACGCGGGCGAGCATCACATCTTCCGCCCTCAGGCGCACGCGCAACGGCGTCCCGGCCTCGGCATCGAGCTGCGGCACGAAGAGTGCGCCGCCGTCGAAGGCGAGCTCCGTCAGGCCGTCGTCGCGATGGACGGCAACCTTCGCCGGCAGCACGGCGCCGAGCGGCGTCGTGCCGGCGAGGCTGGCGAATTCGAGATCGGGCAGGAGATCGAAGGCCGCGCCGCGGGCTTCCACGCGTCCCTTGCGCAAGAGCACGACCTGATCGGCGAGGCGCGCCACCTCGTCGAGCGCATGCGTCACAAAGATCATCGGCAGCCTCGCCGCGTCGCGCAGACGCTCCAGCCACGGCAGGATCTCGGCCTTGCGCGCGGCATCGAGCGCGGCGAGCGGCTCGTCGAGAATGAGAAGATCCGGCGACGACAGCAGCGCACGGCCGAGCGCGACACGGGACTTCTCGCCGCCGGACAATTTCGCGGGCTTGCGTGCGAGGAGGCTTTCGAGCCCCAGCATGTCCACAATGCGGGCGAATTCGTTCGCGTCGGCGCGGGGTTCGGCGCGCCGCCAGCCGAAGCGCAGATTGTTCTCGACGGACATATGCGGAAAGAGGCGCGAATCCTGGAACACGTAACCGACGCGGCGCGCCCGCGGCGGCAGGAAAATGCGCTCCTTCGAATCGAACACGATCCGGTCGCCGAGGACGATGCGGCCTTCGGCCGGGCGAAAAAGTCCGGCGACCGCATTGGCGACGGTCGACTTGCCGGCCCCTGACGGCCCGAACAGGGCGGTGATCCCCGGCTTGTCGATCGCGAACGCAGCGTCGATCACGAACGATCCGAAGCGGTGATGCAGGCGGATGTCGATGGTCATTGCCCGACCAGCGCCCGCACGCGGCGATCGGCGATCTCGGCCAGCGTCAGCCCGACCAATGCCAGCGCGATCGACAGCGCCGAAAGGCGCGCGGCCTCGACTTCACCGCCCGGCGTCTGCAGCGCGCTGTAGATGGCGAGCGGCAATGTCTGGGTTTCTCCGGGAATGTTGGAGACGAACGTGATGATGGCGCCGAATTCGCCGAGGCTTGCGGCAAAGGCGGTGATCGCGCCGGCGACGATGCCCGGCAGCGCCAGCGGCAGAACGAGATTGACGAAGCGATCGAGCGGCCCGGCACCCAATGTCTCTGCGGCTTCGCTCAAACCGCGATCCAGGCTTTGCAGCGCAAGGCGTATCGCGCGCAGCTGAAAGGGAAAGGTGATCAGTCCCGCCGCCAGCGCGGCGCCCTTCCAGCTGAAGGCGAAGCGCAAACCCAGATGCGCCAGAAGCCAGGCGCCCAACGGCTCGCGCGTGCCGAGCATCATCAGCAGCAGATAGCCGACCACGACCGGCGGCAGGATCAGCGGCAGATGCAGCGCGCCGTCGACGACGGCCTTGCCGGGAAAGCGCGTGCGCGCGAGCAGATAGGCGGCGGCGAGCGCAAACGGCAGCGCCGCAGCGACGGCTACGGTCGAAATCTTCAAACTCAGAAGAAGCGCTTCGCTTTCGGTTTGTGTAAGCAACATCCAGAGCACGCTCTTGTCAGATCAAACCCCGCTATTCGTCATTGCCCGGCTTGTCCGGGGCAACCCGATTTTCTTCGGACGAAATCGGGTCGCCCGCAGGACGCGGTCGATGACGGATGTTTGATGGTTTGAGGTCAAGCAATCTCGTCCCTACGGCGTCGCGAATCCGTAGCGGCTGAAGACGCTACGGGCCTCCGCCCCGTTCAGGAAGCGGAAATACGCCTTGACCGCCGGACTCGCCTGCCCCTTCACGATGGCGAAGGGATAGACGATCGGCGAATGGCTTGTTTCCGGAAAGACGCCGACGATCTTCACCTTGCGGCTGACGCGCGCGTCCGTGACATAGACGATGCCGAGCGGGGCTTCGCCGTGTTCCACCAGCGCCAGTGCGCCGCGTACGTCGTCGGCACGCGCCAGTTTCTGCTTCAGAGCGTCCCAGGCGCCGAGACTGGTCAGCGCTTCCTTCGCATAGATGCCGGCCGGCACGTGATCCGGATCGCCGACCGCGAGATGTCCGTCCGCGCCCAGAAGATGCTGCCAATCGAGCGTCCGATCGATGGACAGCGTGGCGACGGGACTGTCGCTCGGCGCGATGAGCGCGAGCCTGTTGCCCAGAACGTCGTGCCGCGTGCCGGGCTCGATGAGGCCCTTCCTGTCGAGATAGTCCGTCCACTTCGTGTCGGCGCAGAGGAATATCTCGGCCGGAGCGCCGGCTTCGATCTGCCGGGCGAGCGTCGAGGAGGACGCGAAAGAGACGACGATGTCGGCGCCGGTGCGGGCCCTCCAGGCCGCGTCGACGGCGTTGAGCGCGTCCGTCAGGCTGGCGGCGGCGAAGACGGTGATCCTGTCGCCGGCCAGGGACGGGCCTGCGACCACAAACGCCAGCAGAAGGGCCAGAATCCCGAGCGTCCTTTGCGACCCCATAGCCTTGCCGCCGCGTTTCCCTGATGGCAGCCGAACGGCCGCCCGGTCCGTTATATCCGACCCGATATCACGGGGCGAGACCCGGCAGAGGATGGCAGTTCGGTGAAAGCTGCGGTGGGAGTGATGCGTGTTGCTTGACGGGGGGTTGGCCGGGGCTAGTCTCGACGGCGGGCTGAGGGGCTCGTCCAAGAGCGTTCGAGGGGGACGAATGCGCTTGCTTGTGTGTGTCATGGCGGCGCTGGCGGCGGCCGTGCTGTCGGTCGCATCGGCCGCGGCGGCGGACGCGCCCAGGCCGTCCTATCGCTACGTCGTGCGTTTCGATCGTTGGACCGACGAAGACGAGAAGGCCTACGCCGAGTTCATCCAGGGGATCGGCGACTCGCAGTGCCGGACGGTCGATTCCTGCCTGCACGGCGTCTGGAATCCCTTCGCCGCCGGCGACGCCAGCGACATCACCTTCCATTCGGACTGCGCCGAGCTGCCTTATGTGCTGCGGACCTATTTCGCGTGGAAGCGCGGGCTGCCCTTTTCCTACGAAAGCGACGTGGCCCCGCTGAGCCCGACGGATGACGTGCGCTACACGATCGAGGGCAACGAAGTCACCGGACGGCGCGATGTGCTGAGCGGCGCGGGCTCCGGCTATCAGGTCATCGACATGGTGCGCGAGGCCATCACCTCGGCCAGCTATCGCATCGGGCCCGAGCTCGAGGAGCCCAACGAAGCCGACATGTACTCGCCGGCGATCGATCCCAAATCGATCCGGCCCGGCACCATGGTCTACGATCCCAACGGCCATGTCGCGATCATCTATCGCGTCTATCCGAATGGCCGCCTCGAATATTTCGATGCCCATCCCGACGAATCCGTCACCCGCGGCTTCTTCGACGAGCGTTTCGTGCGCGCACGGCCGGCGATGGGCGCAGGCTTCAAGAACTGGCGTCCGATGAAGCTTGTCGGCGCCAAACGCGGCCGCGACGGCAGCTATATCGGCGGCCATGTCGAGCTCGCGAAGAATGCCGAGATCGCCGATTTCTCCACCGAGCAATATTTCGGCAACGGCACGCGGCCGAGCGATGATCTCCTGTGGGGCGAGGGAAGCTTCACGCTCGATAACCAGATCGTCAGCTATTACGACTATGTGCGGGCGAAGCTCGCCGGCGGCAAGCTCGAATTCGATCCGGTGCAGGAAGTCGGCGACATGGTCGATTCCAACTGCAACGATCTTCACTATCGCGCCGATGCGGTGAACCTCGCGATCGCGGCGGGCCTTTCGAAGCGCAACGAGCCCGATCGCCTGCCGCCCAACATCTACGGCACTTACGGCGACTGGGAAGTCTATTCGACGCCGTCGCGCGATGCGCGGCTGAAAACCTCGTTCAAGGAATTGCGCGATGCGGTCGAGCGCTTCGTCGGGCTTTATCGGGCGCATGATCCGCGCCTCGTCTATCACGGCAGCGACCTCGTCGGCGATCTGATCGCGGCCTATGACCATCGCGCCGCGGCCTGCAAGCTTTCCTATGCGCGCAGCGACGGATCCCAGGTCTTCATGAGTTACGAAGACGCGCGGCGCCGGCTGTTCCTGATGTCGTTCGATCCCTATCAGTGCATCGAGCGCCGCTGGGGCGCGACGGAGCCGCGCGAGCTTTCGACCTGCAGGGACGGCGCGGTGAAACAGGCCTGGTACGAAGCCGAGCAGAACCTGCGCAACCAGATCGACCGCACCTATGATGCACGGATGGATTTCTCGCTCGAGGAACTGAAGACGCCCGGCGACGGCAAAGGCGTTGCCTCACCGCCGGATATCGACGCGCGCGGCTATCTCGTCTCCGTCCGCGGCGGGCGCGGAGCGATCGCGAATACGGTATCGTCGAAATAGAGTCCCTCTCCCCTTCAGAGGAGAGGGACGATGCGTGGCTTTAGTGCGTGCGCGCGTAGATCGACCAGAGGCGGGCGACCGTCTGCGTGTGCGCCGGCGCCGACTTCGACACCTGCTTGAGGGCCGCGAGCGCCTCGTCGCGCTGGTGCAGGCCGATATAAGCCATGGCCAGTCGGATCTGCGCTTCGTCTGCGTTGGTCACGCCCTTGGCGATGCCGGCCTTGATGGCCGTCACGGCGTCCTGATACTTGCCCATGCCCCAGAGATCTTCGCCGAGCTTGACGCTGGCATCGCCGTTCTTCGCGGCAGCGGCTGCGGCCTGCGTCTTCGCGAGATTGGCGACATCCGTCGCAGCGTTGGTCTTGGCGAGATTGAGGAGCTTCGCGCCGCGGTCGGCCGTGAGCTGCTTCGAATCGAGACCCTTCTGCGCGAAGGTCGCGCCTTCGGTCGGGAAGCCCAGCTGGATCGCGACTTCCGCCGCGGTCTCATAGTCCGACGCGTTGCGCATCGTGCCGGTCAAAAGGCGCAGGCGATAGACGTCGAGCGTGTCGGACGTGCTCATCTGGGGCGTGCGGTCGGCGAGGCTCAGAAGGTCGGACCAGTATTTCGGCTGGTTCAGGTCGACGACGAGCTGCTCGAGCGCGCCCATCTGTGCGGCCTCGTCGCCGGATTCATAGGCGCAGCGATTGAGGAGCTCGAGCGCCTGCTGGCCGACACGCCCCATGTCGTGAAGATAGCGGACGCATTCCGGATAGTTGTGCATCAGGTAATAGGACTGCGCGACGACGAGCTGGCTCTGCGCATCGAAGGCGCCCACCTTGCGCAGCTCCTCCGCGTCGGGACCGACGACCGCGCTGTAGTGGCCGGCCGAATAGTCGTTGGCGAATTTCGCCTTCGCACCGATCGCACCGCCGCCGGCGCCCGTCTTGGCCGCGACATAGTTCTTCGTCTGCTCGATCGTCTCGCGCTCCTGCGCCGTCAAATTGGGCTGCGATTCGGCTTCCCGGATTTTTTCCAACGCGGCATTTCCGTTGCCGGAGGAAGCGTCCTTGATCGCCGCCTGGAGCGCGGCGCCGACCTGCGGCCGTACCGTCGCGGCCTCAGCGGTCGTCGATGCGGCGAGAGTCAGGCCTCCCGCGGAAGCCGTTGTGAGAAGCAGCGCCGCAGCAAGGGCGCGGAAGTTCGAAGACGTCATTTCCCAATGCCTCAGTTCTCAAAATGAAACGCCGGAAGTCATGCGATGGCGCATGATCCGCCGGCGTCCGTCATCCTCTTTGCATTACTGCAGATAGTCCGACGTGTTGCCGATACCGATCTTCGTCACCCCGCGGCGCTGCGCATCCGCCAACACCTGCGCGACCGTGTCGTATTTCGCGAGGCGGTTGGGATTGACGTGAATCTCGTCCTGATCGGAGCCGCGCTCGGCTTCCTGCGCGAAATAGGCGTCGAGCTGGTCCATGTTCACGGGCGTTCCGTTCCAGGTGATCGTGCCGTCGAAGTCGATGCCGAGCGTGACGACCGTCGGCGGTGTGGGCGGGGGCGGCTGGTTCGGCGGCGGCATGTCGAGCTTCACGGCGTGCGTCTGGATCGGAATCGTGATGATCAGCATCACGAGCATGACGAGCATGACGTCGATCAACGGCGTCGTGTTCATCTCCACCATGACTTCGTCATCACCCGAAGCCGAACCAACATTCATTGCCATGTCGAAATAACCCTTTGTTGTCGCCCGTTACACAGCGCCAATCACTGCTCTGACTCGTTCCGCGGTTCGAGCAGGAACGCCACTTTCGGCACGCCGGCTTCCTGGACCGCTAGCACGACCTTGCCGATCGCCTCGAAACGCACTTCCCGGTCACCGCGGATATGGACTTCCGGCGGCGGCTTGCCGGCGGCGATCGACGCCTTCAGCGCCTCGACGAGCCGGCCGCGCAGCTCGGACTGCGGGATCGGCGCGTTGTTCCAGTAAACGTTCTCATCCTTGTCCACCGCGATGACGATGTTGTCCGGCTTCGTCTGGGTGGCGATATTACGCGCGTTCGGAAGGGTGACCGGGATCACCTTCACGATCACGGGCACGGTGATCAGGAAGATGATGAGCATCACGAGCATCACGTCCACCAGAGGCGTGGTGTTGATGGTCGTGTTCAGATCCGAATCGTCGGCATCTGCGGAGTGAACAGTAACGGCCATTGACGAACTTCCTTCGCGAACGCGCGCGGATGATTACTTCTTGTTGGTGATCAGGTAGGTCTGCAGATCGCTCGCAAAGCTCCGGAGCTTCTCGTTGATGATCTTGTTGCGACGCACGAGGAAGTTATAGAGCAACACGGCCGGAACGGCTGCGAACAGACCGATGGCGGTGGCGATCAGCGCCTGACCGACCGGGCCCGCGACCTTGTCGATCGACGGCTGGCCGGCAAGACCGATGTTGATGAGCGCGTTCAGCACGCCCCACACCGTACCGAACAGACCGACGAACGGCGCCGTCGAACCGACCGAGGCGAGGAAGGCGATGCCGCCCTGGAGACGGGAGTTCGCTTCTTCGAGCTGGCGGTTCAGCGACATGCCGATGAAGTCGTTGACGTTGACGAGACCGCTCGAGACGCCCGAAGAGGAGCGCACGCCCGATTCCGCGACGCTGCGGAAGACGCTGTTCTTCGGCAGCTTGTCGATGCCTTCATTGAGCGTGTTCGAGCTCCAGAAGCGCCGGTCGACGATCCGCGCCTGGCTGATGAGGCGGGACTGCTCGAAGAACTTCATGAAGAAGATGTACCAGGTGCCGGCCGACATGATGCCGAGCAGCACAAGCACGCTCTTCTCGACGAGGTCGCCGGTCGACCACAACGCCCCGAGGCCGTACGGATTGGCCTTGCCCGCGTTCGGGTTTGGCGACGGAGTCGTCACGGGCGCCGGCGCCGGCGCCGGCGTCGTCGCAGCGGGCGCGGCAGCGGGGGTCGAAGGCGCAGCACCGGGGGTTGCCGGAGCGGCCGTCGTCGACGCGGGCGGCGGCGTTTGCGCTACGGCCGTGCCGCTCGCGGCGCCAGCCAGGAAAAGGAGAGCGGCTGCGACCGCCAGATGCTTCGAGTTCATGACTTCCCTACTCCGTTCGTAAAAAGGTCTCTACACGCGTTGTCCGAGCGATGGCGGATTACTGAAGCCGCCATACGATGTTGTACTCTTTGCTGGAAGGAACCGGCTGGCCGTTCTCCATCGCCGGCTTAAAGTGCCACGCACTTGAGGCGCACCTGATGGAGGCCTGATCGAGGCTGTCGTGACCGCTGGAGTTCTTGATATCCACGCCGGTGACGCTGCCGTCCGCGCCGACATGCACCTCAATCGTCGTCGTTCCTTCCTGATTGAGACGCACGGCCAGCGGCGGATAGAAAGACTGCAGGCACTTGGCGCCGCCCGAGACGAGCGCCGGCTGCGTGACCCCCTGCGGCTTCGGCGGCGGAGGCGCCACGGGCGCCTGATGCTGCACCGTGATGGCGTTCGTGTTCGACGCCTGCTGCTGGATGACGATATCCGGCGGCGGCACGTAAGGCGGCGGTGGCTTCGCCAGATCTGGCGGCGGCGGCGGCGGCGGTTTGATGTCGGGAAGTTTCGGGGGCTCGACCTTGGTCACGATGTCGAGCGGAATCTTTTCGACCAGATGGTTCGCCAGACCGCTTGCGAACGCATAGATCACGAATACGTGGAACAGGATCACGAACCCGAAGCTGACGGCGCGACGGGAGGTCGATTGCTGGGTGCCCTGGAGCACCTTGAGATGTTCGGGTTGCTGCATCTGTTATTCAAACCACACAAAACTAGACCCGGCCGCATTGAAGCACCGGGCCTTGTTGCGCCAATAAAGGTTCACGCGTCCCCCCTCCCCGTATATCCGGCAGCGGCCCGCGGTGGCCTTATTTGAAACTATCGTAGTCATGCTCTGTCGTTCGGTCCAGTAGTTCCGATGGTAAACGCCCCGCCGCTGTCCCAGCCCATTTGTCCGTCGAAGAGGGCATGAGCGGGCGCACCACGTTACGGTGCGCGAGGCCGCTAAGTACCCGTCTTTTGGGATAAACCGGACACATGCGGCGCGCGCTGAAGCGAATGTGACAATCGATTCGGAACGCTGCGTGACGCGTGTGTCTAACTCCCTGGAATATGCGGCGAATCGTTCCACCTTGCGGCGGCGTCGCGTTTGTACATTGGTCTCTCATCGTGGCGAAATTTCGTTCGCTGCGTCTGCGAACGCCGCGCGCGTCGAACACGTCGCAGGCTTGCGACACGATCTTTCACAACACGGCTCGAATGTTGACGCGCGGATCACGCCTCCATTAGCGTTCAAATAAGCGCGAGGTTCCCGAGAGGGATTGAAGGGAACGCGGTGTGACACCGCGGCTGCCCCCGCAACTGTGACCGGCGAGCGGTCCGTTCGAAATGCCACTGAGACAAGCGTCTTGGGAAGGCGAACGGCCCGCAAAGACCCGGAAGCCAGGAGACCTGCCTCGCGACGTCGTCCTGCTTCCGGTCGGGGTGCGCCGGGGGCTGCGGGGATCCGCTGCGGCGACATGTTGGAGTCGTCGTCGCGGGGGCCGCAGTTTGTTGACTATCCACAAGACCGATCGGCATTCGCGTCGCGGCTCCTGGGCCTTTGAACCAGGAGAACCTCATGCGCCTCGGATTTTCTTATGCACTGACATTCGTACTGCTCGGCACTTCGCCGGTTTTTGCACAACAGACGGGAACCAGCGACGCTGAAACGATCGTCGTCACCGCGACGCGTGTCCCCACGCCGGCGCAGGACGTCGCATCCAGCATCACCATTGTGACGGCTGACGAGATCGCGCGTCGGCAGCGCGACACCTTGCCCGACGTGCTTCTGGACGTGCCCGGCCTCAACGTCGTCCAGTCGGGCGGTCCGGGTGCGCAGACATCCGTCTTCCTGCGCGGCACCGATTCCAATCACGTGAAAGTGTTGATCGATGGCATCGATGTCAGCGATCCCAGCAGTCCGGTGGACGCCTTCGATTTCGGGCAGCTGCTCACCGAGGATATCGAGCGCGTCGAAATTCTCCGCGGACCGCAAAGCGGCCTCTACGGCTCCGACGCGATCGGCGGCGTGATCAACGTCATCACGAAGCAGGGCCAGGGCCCGGCGCAGTTCACCGCCGTGGTCCAAGGCGGATCGTTCGACACGTTCAATCAGGCCGGCAGCGTCGCCGGTTCGGCCGACGGCTTTCATTACGCCGCCAACATTCAGCACTTCTATTCGGGGGCCACGCCGGTCACGCCCGAAGACATTCTGCCGCCGGCTCAGCCGCGGCTCGATGATCGTTACGACAACGTGACGGCGTCGACGAAGCTCGGCTACGACGTGACCGACAATTTCGACCTCGGCCTCGTCGCGCGCTCCATCTATTCCCGGCTCCATTTCACCGGCGACAACTTCAACCTCTTCCCATCGGTCCCCGACAGCCAGCAGAGCATCCAGCAGGATGTTCAATATTATACCCGCGGCACCGCACATCTCGTTCTGTTCGGCGGCCTGTTCGAACAGACTCTGGGTCTTGCCTATGCGTCCAGCCACACGAGCGATTTCAGTCCTGATTCGGGCACGACGCTCGATGCCGGCGATCGTGTCAAAGTCGATTGGCAGGGCAATCTGCGCGTCACGGACGGAGAGCTCCTCGTCCTCGGCGCCGAGCATTCCCGCGACGAGTTGCGATTTCCGATCTCGGCCCAAACCTCGATCAATTCCGGCTATGCGGAGTTGCAGTCGAGTCTCGCCCCGGATTTCTTCAGCGCCATCAACATCCGCTACGACGACAACAATCGTTTCGGCAGCGACGTCACCTATCGCGTGGCGCCGACATATCTGATAGCCGGGACAGGAACGAAGCTCAAGGCGAGCATCGGCACGGGTTTCAAGGCGCCGACCTTGAGCGAAATGTTCGAGAATTTCCCGTCCTTCGGATTTTTCGGCAATCCCAACCTCGAGCCGGAGAAGGACTTCGGCTGGGAGGCCGGTTTCGAACAGTCGGCGTTCGACGACAGGGTGCAGTTCGGCGCCACCTACTTCCACAACAGCATCCGCGATCTCATCGAGGGGACGTTCACGACCTACGTGAATGTCGACCGCGCCGAAACGGACGGCGTGGAGAGCTTCGTCTCGTATCGGCCGTTCGAAGCGCTCACATTGCGCGTCGACTACACGTTCACCGACGCGAACGACGAAACGCTGCAGCAGGAACTGCTGCGCCGGCCGAAGCACAAGGCGAGCTGGAATGCGGCCTGGCAGGCCACGAAAGAACTCGAGCTCGATGCCACGCTTCTCTATGTGGGTCCATGGCTCGACGTGACGCGCGATGCGCTCGCTGTCAACACCAGGGCCCCCGGCTACATGACGGTCAATATCGCAGCGAACTATGCGCTGAACGACGAGCTGACGCTGTTCGGCCGGGTCGACAATCTGTTTGGCGAGCACTACCAGAACCCGATCGGCTTTTTGCGACCCGGTCGCGGCGTCTTCGGCGGAATCAGAGCGAAGATTTAGCAACGCTTTCCTCCCTCGCACGACCTGCGGGGGAGGACGCCGGCCTCACCGGTGAACTGTTAGCCGATTGCCGCGCGTCTCAGGCCGCGCGGATTGACATAGAGCCCCCGCACGCTCTCGGCAGGCATGAAATGGCCGATCGACGTCTCGGCGTCGCCGAGAATGAGATACCCGTCGGCCGCCAGCGCCTCGCGAAGTTTCCCGTGGATGTCGGCGCGCGTGCGCGATTCGAAATAGAGGAGCACGTTGCGGCAGAGAACGATGTCGATCTCGCCAAGCCAGCCGAAATGATCGAGCAGATTGAAGGCGCGGAAGGTCACCATGCGCCGGAGGCGATCGGCGACGCGCCATTGCCTGCCTTCCTTGACGAAATGGCGTTCGAGAATGTCGGAGGAAAGGCCGCGCTCGATCTCGTAAGGTGCGTAGAGCCCGTCCCTGGCGCGCGCGATGGCGCTTTCGTTCAGATCGGTGGCAATCAGATCGATCTTCCAGCCTTTGGCGGCAAGCTTCATCTCATCGAGGATCATTGCCAGAGAATAGGCTTCCTGTCCGGTCGAGACGGCGGCGCACCATAGGCGAAGGCGTTTGGAAGCGCCGCGATTGCGTACGAGCGTCGGCAGCGCCTCTTCCGCCAGGAATTTGAACACCGCACCGTCGCGAAAGAACGATGTGTCGTTGGTCGTCATCGCTTCGGTGATCGCCCGCGCCAGCTCTTCCGACGGGTAAGGGAGCTCGGCCAGAAGTTGCGCGGTGCTGCGAAAGCCGAAGCGACGCGCGACGGGCGCGAGCCTGTTGCCGGCGAGTGTCTTCTTTTCCGGCGTCAGCACGAGGCCGGAGCGACGGCGCACGAGATCGGCGAGATGGGTAAAATCGCTGGGAGTCACGGATGCGGCTCTAGATCAGTCCCACTTGCGCGAATTTGTCGGCGAGCACGGCGCGGTCGAAGGGCTTCAGGACATAGTCGTCGGCGCCCGCGCTCATCGCTTCGGAGATGCGCGTGACATCGTTCTCCGTCGTGCAGACGACCACGACCGGATGATCGCCGTTGTGCTCGCGGCGAAGATTGCGGATGAAAGCGAGGCCTGCAGAGGCCGGAACGTCGAGCAGGATCGCATCGGGCATCCTGGCGCGGCAGGCATCGAGCGCCGACGTCGTGTCCTCGGCTTCCTGAGGCACGAATTTCAGTTGCTCGAGGATTCCGCATGCCACTTTGCGGATCACCCGGCTGTTGTCGACGACGAGGCAATGCTTCATGGCCGGCTCCTTCGGGCGCGGCGCGCATGTTAGACCCGAAGGGTAAAGGGCTGCTGAATTCGGGCTTCAGCCGGCAACGAGTGTTACGACGCCCTCACCAGCCGACAGTTTCAGACCGACATTCAGCGAGCGGGCGAGCTTGTGCATCAGAAGCGGCTGGATCGAGCGGCCGTCCACGGGCGCGCTCGGTTCGCCGCGGACCGCATGTTCGACCTCCTCGAGGAGGCGGGCATTCTGGCCCGTTGCGCGGACCGTGAAACTGGGTGAGGCCGCATCGGACGAGGTTTGGACAAGCACCTGGCCGCCGCGCGGCAGGCTGTCCGCCCCGAGCAACGTGGCGTTCATCAAAAGTTTGGCCCAGTCCTTCGGCCAATTCACCTGCGCGGCCTGCCAGTCGAGCGAGACTTTACCGCCATTGACGAGACCTTTGACGATGCGGCCGACTTCCGTGAGGTCGAGTTCGGCCCCCGCAGAACCTGCCGCACCGAAAGCGATGCGGGCAAATTGGAGCCGCGCGGCCGCCTGCTCGGCGCTCGAGACGACAAGCTTGAGGGCATCAGCCCGCATCGCGGCATCGCGTTCGTCTTCCAGCACTTCGAGGCCGTTGACCACTGCGCCCACAGGGCTCACAAGGTCGTGGCACACACGCGAGACAAGCAGGGCAGCAAACTCGATATCGTTCATGGCAATCTCGCGAGCGTATGGTTGGCTCTCGGTAAAAGAGCAGAAGGGCTCTTAAGGAATGCTTAAGGCTGGTTCAAGCCTCGTACCGGGGGAATGGGTGAAACTTGTTTCCGCGCCCGAGTGGGGCATTGGTCAGGTGCAGTCGGTTGCGGGCGTGCGAGTCACCGTCAATTTCGAACATGCCGGCAAAAAGCTGGTGATGTCCGACGCTGCCACTCTCGAAATCCTGCCGCACGAGGGCCGCAGGTGAGCAAACCATCCGATATGGCTTTGGCGCTGGCCGACATCGCCTGGCATGCCGGGGAGATCCTGCTTCGCCATTACGCGAACGAGACCATCGACTCGCGCAAGAAGAGCGACCAGTCGCCCGTTACGGCGGCGGACGAGGATGCGGAGCGCTTTATCTTGGGCGAGCTGGCCAAACGCGCGCCCGGCATTCCCGTCATCGCCGAAGAAGAAGCCGCGCAGGGACGGCTGCAAACCATCGCGCACCGCTTCTTCCTCGTCGACCCGCTCGACGGCACGAAGGAATTCCTCAACCGCAATGGCGAGTTCACGGTCAACATCGCCGAAATCGAAGGCGGTCGGCCGGTGCGCGGGGTCGTGTACGCGCCGGCGAAGAATCGCCTCTTCGTGGGCGACGGCGACAACGGCGCGTTCGAGATCGACACGCAGCCGGGCAGCTATCCGGACTTCGCAAGATTCAAAAAAATCGAGGCCCGCAGGCCGGCCCAGGACGGACTGGTCGCTGTCGCCAGCCGCTCGCATCGCGACAGCAAGACGGAAGAATATCTCGCCCATTATCCCGTGAAGGATTTCGTGACCGCCGGGTCGTCGCTGAAGTTCTGTCTCGTCGCGGCCGGCGAGGCCGATATCTATCCACGCCATGGACAGACCATGGAATGGGATACAGCTGCCGGTCAGGCCGTGCTCGAAGCGGCCGGCGGCAGCGTCAAGACGCTGGATGGCCGCCCTTTCATCTATGGCAAGACGGACGAGCGATTCGCCAATCCGTTTTTTGTGGCGCGGGGACGGAGCTAGAAGTCGCGGCCCTTGCGGCTCGAATAAAACAGCAGCCCCATCAGTCCGCCGCCGACCAGCACGGTGAGGACGGCACCGAGAATCAGAAACACCCAGCCGATCGTCGGGATGGGCGTACCGGCGAGTGCGTTCCAGGCATGGACGGCGTAATAAAGTCCCGCGGCGAGAAATCCTGCCAGAACGACAATTGCGATCCATCCTGCAGGTCCGAGAGGCCGGGACTCTTGTGGGGGCTGCTCGCTTTTGTCAGGCTCCTGCACTTGGAACTCCGTCACGAAAATGCCGCCAAACGCCGGTCTCAATTCGGGCTTCGGCCGGGCCCACTTGCTAAACGCCGGTCCCCACCCTTGAGGAGAAATAACATGAATCTCACCCGTATCGTCTTCGCCGCGGTCACGGCCTTCGGTCTCCTGGCGACGACACTTCCGGCCGGCGCCGACGATGACGACACCTTCAGCCAGAACGAAATCGTCCAGGCCGGCGCCAATTTCTTCGGCGTGACCACCGAGGCGATGGCGAAGGCCGTACAGCGCGTGTTCCGCGAACAGGGCCTGCCGGACGCGTATATCAAAGGCGATGAAGGTTCAGGCGCGTTCGTCGTCGGCCTGCGCTATGGATCAGGCTATCTGATCCGCAAACATGGTGAACCGCGGAAAGTCTATTGGCAGGGACCGTCGGTCGGCTTCGACTTCGGCGGCAATGCGTCGAAGGCCTTCATTCTCGTCTACAATCTTCGCGAAAGCGATCGCCTGTTCCAGAAATTCCCGGGCGTCGAAGGCAGCTTCTATTTCGTCGCCGGCATCGGCGTGAACTACGAGCGCGCCGGCGGCATCACATTGGCTCCGATGCGCACCGGCGTCGGACTGCGTGCGGGCGCCAATGTCGGCTACCTCACCTTCACCCGCGAACACACGCTCAATCCGTTTTGATCCTGCGGGGCGCGTCCTGCGGCATGCGCAGGACGCCCCTTTTCAGCACGACGAATGCAATTTCGAACCATCGTGGGGCGCGAGCCCCAAAGGATCAGGCCTTCTTTGCGCCCGGTACTGACGGCACCTCGTCATCCGTGCGAACGCCGCCGACCGGCGGCAGGTACAGCAGCAGCGCCGCCGCCACATAGGTCGAAGAGAACGTGCCGACCACGATGCCGAACAGAATCGAGGCGCTGAAACCGAACAGCGCCGGCCCGCCAAAGAACAGGAGCGGCAGCATCGTCAGCGCGGTGGCGAACGACACCAGCGTCGTGCGCGTCATGATCTGATTGGTCGAGAGGTTGATCAGTTCCTTGAGCCCCATACGCTTGTACTTGCGCCGATTCTCGCGGATGCGGTCGAACACCACCACGGTGTCGTTGATCGAATAGCCGGCCAGCAGAAGCAGCGCGGCGACGGAATTGATCGAGAACTCCATGTGGAACACGGAGAAGAGGCCGGCCGTCACGAGCACGTCGTGGCCTGTCGCGATCAGGGCTCCGATGCCGTATTGCCACTCGAAACGGAACGCGACGTAGAGCGAGATGAGGACGATCGCCAGCACCGTCGCCTTCACGCCGTCATAGAAAAGCTCCTGGCTTACGCTCGGGCCTACAACGTCCGCGCTGCGGATGGTGTAGCCTGTGCCGAGCTTTGCCTTGATGGCGTCCACGACCTGCTGTCCCGAACGCTGGACACGGATCTGCACGCAGGATCCAGGCGGCCTGTCGCAGTCGCCCGAGCCCACGGTCTGGATCTGAGATTGGCCGAAGCCCAGGCTGTCCACCACGGCGCGCACCTGGCCGACATCGATCGTATGGGCGGCCTTGGTTTCGAGCAGCACGCCGCCCGAAAAGTCGATGCCGAGATTGAAGCCCTGCACAGCAATCGAGACGATCGCGATCAAAAGCAGGATGCCGTCCGCCGCGAAGGCGTAATAGCGCCAGCCGATGAAATCCACATTGGTGTCGTCCGGCAGGAATCGCAGATGGCGCATGGCGAAAGGGGGTCCAGAAGAAGGCCGAGAGACATAGCGGCATTGCCCCAAAGCGACAAGCTTGGCGGCAGTCCTCAGCCGGCCTTGCGCCGGTAGCGGCGGACCTTGTCGCGGTTGCCGCAGCCTTTCATATCGCACCAGCGGCGCGAACGGTTCTTGGTCGTATCGAGGAAGAGCCAGCCGCAGGTGTCGCTCGCGCATTCGCGCAAGCGCTGCAGCGGCCCCTCCGTCAGAAGATCGCCGGCATCGCGGGCCACAGGCCAGAGCGGCGCATCGAGCACATCGCCTGTGTCCCAGCTCCATGCGTAGTGTCCGTTCGAGGGTGCGAGCCGCGCATGCGCGAGGGCCCGCCCGATTTCGGAATTGACCGCATCCATCGCTTTTTTGGGGACGGCTTCGCCTTTCATGAGCGCCGAAAACACCGCGTGCAATGCTTCCCGAAACGACTTCGCCTGAGCGAGCTGCCGGGCGGCTCCGGCCGGATCGCGCTCGGCCAGAGATGCGAGGCGGCCGGCAGCCTCCTTGCTCATCGCGCCGCCCATCACGGCCCAATCGAGCAGATCCCCATAGGACCCGAGCTTTTCGTCGGACGCGCCGGTGCGGGTGCCTCCGACCGTGTTGATGAAGTCGAGGCTGAGGGCCCCCGCCACGAAGTCCGTCGGATCGATCATGGCTGATATGTAACCAGCGAAATCGCTATTGACAAGTTACATTGCCGAGCCTAAACGAGACACCGTCTAAACAGTGTTTAAGAGGTGTCATCATGGATCGCAGGGAATTCCTCGGCTGGGCCGGGCTCAGTGCCGGGACGGCGATCGCAGCGACGGCATCGATCACCCCGACGAGGAGCTACGCCATGCCCGTCAAGCCATTCAGGATTTTCGTGCCGGAAGCCGCCATCGCCGATCTCAAGGAGAGGCTGGCGCGCACGCGCTGGCCGGACGCCGTCGAAAACGCCGGCTGGCGCTACGGGGCGGATCTCGATTTCCTGAAATCGCTCGTCGCCTATTGGCGGGACCGTTTCGACTGGCCCGCGGCGGAGGCGAAGCTCAATGGCTTCCCGCAATTCCTCGCCGACGTCGACGGGCATGCGATCCATTTCCTGCACGTGAAAGGAAAAGGACCGAAGCCGTTGCCGCTCGTGATCACGCATGGATGGCCTTCGAGCGTCGCGGAGTTTCAGAAGATCATCCCGCTGCTGACCGATCCCGCCGGCCATGGCGGCCGCGCCGAAGACTCTTTTGACGTGATCGCACCGTCGCTTCCGGGATTTGGCTTTTCGGCGAGGCCGACCCAAAGCGGCATGACGAGTGCCGCCGTGACGCGGCTGTGGGCCGCGCTGATGACCGACGTGCTGGGCTACAAGCAGTTCGTCGCGCATGGCGGCGACATCGGCGGCGGCATCACCAACCGGCTCGGGCGTCTTTATTCCGATCGCGTTGCGGCGATCCACACGATGGTTGCAGCACCGGTTGCGGACACGACAAATCCGCCGCTCAGCGACGCCGAGAAAGCGTGGCTGAAAACCGTCGATGCGTGGGAAGCCGACGAAGGCGCTTACGGGCATCAGCAGCGCACGCGCCCCGAGACGCTCGGGTATGGTCTGAACGATTCACCCGCGGGGCTTGCCGCCTGGATCGTCGAGAAATGGCGCAGCTGGAGCGACTGCGACGGCGACGTGCTCTCGCGCTTTTCCATGGACGAGCTTCTCACCACGATCAGCCTCTATTGGTTCACGCAGACGATGACCTCGTCCATGCGCATGTATTTCGAAAGCGCGCATGCGACGGCGAACGAGCCGGCGAAGATCGCCGTGCCGGCCCGCGTGTTCCTGACGCGCGAGAAGGTCGAACAGGCACCGCCCGAATATGTGGCGCGGACCTATACGAATTTCTCTTATGCGCTGGCGCCGCGCGGCGGACATTTCATGGCGGCCGAAGAGCCGGAGATTCTCGCGCAGGACATCCGCGCCTGGTTCCGGCGGTTCCGCTAGTCCTTGTATTCGAACTCGACGAGATAGACGCGCTCGCCGGGGCCGTGCTTGGCGACTTTCAGGAGATCGACAACGCCTGCGAAACCCGAGCGCCGCGCCAGCGCCGGCGTGATGTCGGCGAACGAAATCTCGCGGATCGCCGTCACTTCGATATGGCCGGGACCAAGGGCATAGGTGCCGCCCACTTTCACATGCGGTCTCTGCCAGATGCGCACGCTGCAGGTGATCTCGCCGCGCATGATGGGTTCGCGCAGGCGCTTGGTGAACTGCACGGCGCTACAGTGCGCGCCGCACGGGCGCGGGCATGTTGCAGAGATCGAGCACCTGCGGCGGCTTCCTGTGATAGAAGTCGGGCGCCGGATTGAGCTTCTGCGCCTTCTTCGCGGCGAAGCTGGGGCTTTCCGTCTTCATCACCTGATAATGCGGCCGCGCACCCGCTGGCAGATCCGCCGCGAGACGCACGCGCAGGATCGGATCCTGATCGCTCTTGTTCTGGATCACGCCCATGGCGACGTCGGGATTGCCGCGGTTGAGCTTCTGCAGATATTGCATGCCGTCGATGACGCGGCCGAAGGCGGTCAGGTTGCGGTCAAGCCGGCGCTGCATCTCGCCGATGACGACGTAGAACTCCGTCGTCGCCGTGTCGTCGCCGTTGTCGCGCGCGAAGGCGAACGTGCCGGGGCAATGCACGATCCAGGCCTTGCCGTCCTTCATGTCGCGCGCCACGGGAAAGCCGTTCACATAGCCCACTTCCGGCGCAAAGAGATCCGGCGAACCGAGAGGCGAAAACGCGCCCAGCCGCGAGACCGGCGCGTCGAACTCCGCTTTCAGCGCCGGCCACTGTTTCAATTGTTCCTTGCCGTAGGATGCGGTCGATGACGTGCCTTCGCCGATACCGCCCTGCGCGACGAAGCCGTCGATGACGCGGTAGAACGTCTTGCCGTCGTAGAAATGCGCCCGGATCAGAGCGCGCACGCGCGCCACATGATTGGGCGCAAAATCGGGCGCCAGCTCGACCGCCACTTCGCCGTATTTCGTATCGATCAGCACGAGATTGTTGGGATCGACGTCGCGCCAATCGGCGGGATTGGATGTGGGCGGCGGCGGCGCTGCCTGTGCGGTCGCAACTGCGAACCATCCGATCCACGCAAGCCACGCTATGAATCTCATGGCGATCCCCCTCTTATTGAACAAACGCGACAATCGCACTTGCCGACCGGACGGTCCAGCGCAACGCGAGAACTGCGTGTCGACAATCGGGCGTTCTGCACGCGCACGTCATCGCAGCCGATGCGACCAACGCGAAAGGATCGAGCTTGCCGCCTGCATTCCTAGCGCGGGATCTTCGCGACGATCCTGTCGGCGAGCTGGCCCACGATCGTGCTCATGGCCTGGGCCTCGCTTGCAGCATCCCCGCTCTTCGCGGGCGCCGAAAGCTTGAGCGTCTCGCCGGCTTCCGGCGATGAAGCGCCGCGGGACGTCAGCGACCAGCTGCCGTCGAACACGACCTTGCCGTTGCCGTCGTCTTCGAATTCGAGGATGTCGAGCACCAGCGTGCGACTGTCTTGCGGCGCCGCCTGCTGCGGCAGCACGACGCTTCCGCGCGGCAGTCTCGAGGCAAGATCCTCGGTAAGAACCCGCTCGATCATCTCGTCGAGCGGCGCGCCCCAGCGGTTCTGATCGCTGACGGTGAGGCTCTGGCCCTGTCCGCGCCATACCATTTCCTGACGGTCGAGATCGGCAGGAATGTGCACCGACACGACCTGGATCGGCTTGACTGCCATGCGCTGCGCCGGCGACCCCGCGACCGCGGTCAACGCGAAGAATTCGGTCTTGGGGCTCGAACCGCAGGACGTGAGACTCAACGCAACGAACAGCGCAAACGCCAGTCTTCTCATGTCAGCCGCCTCGTCCTCGAATGAGCGATTCCGGATGGCGATCGAGATAATCGGCAAGCGAGCGCACCGAACGCGCCGCGTCGGTGAGCTCGCGCAGCGACTGCTGCAGATTGCCGTTGGTCGACGCGTTGCTGCCGCCGATCAGCGTGCGCGCCTGCGCCACCGTGGAATCGACCGCGTCCGCGGTCTTGCGCAGATCGGCCACGGCGGCCGTCACTTGCGGTCCTGCGCGGTCGATCACCTTGTTGAGTTCGGCGACGGTCGAGTCGAGATGTTTGATGCTGTCGCTCAGCTGCGGCGACGACACGAGGGTCTTCACGCGGCTGGTGATGTCCCTGAGGTTGGAGCCGATCTCGGCGAGCGGAAGGCTGTTCAGCTTGGCGATCACCGACCCGCCGCTGCCGCTGTCGCTCGGGATCTGCGGGTAGGGCCCGTTCGTCTGCAGCGCTGCCGGCGTCGTGTTCTGCTCGACCTGGAGGACGACATTTTCCGCGCCGATCAGCGGTGGAGTCTGACTGAGCTTTGCGCGCAGGCCGTGGCTCACGAGCTCTGCAAGGACGCCCGACAGACGCGCCTGCGGCGACCCCGCTGCATGCGAGATATCGAAACGCTTCGCATCGAGCGCGAGGATCACGGGGGTCGTAACGGCGCCCGTCTGTGCGTCGATCCTGAGCGATGTGCCGACGACTTCCCCGACCGTGAAGCCGCGCATCTTGACCGGCGCGCCGTCCGCGATGGAGCCGACATCGTCGTCGAACTGTGTCTCGAACAGAACCGGCTCCGCCAGCTTCGCGGGCGGGTTTCCAGCAATGCCCGTGAAGCGCCGCGTCTTTTGGCCGCTGCCCGGGACCATCTCGATCGTCGGACCGGACAGAACCCCTCTCAATGATGAAAGATCCGAAAGACTCGGCTTCGCATTCTTCAGATAAAACTTCGTGCCGCTGCGAAGGTCGGCCGACGCGCTGTCGTCGATATTCACGCTGGCGACGACAGATTTGTGGTCCTTGCTCAATGCCACGCCGGATACGCTGCCGACATCGACACCCAGATAAACAACTTTTGTTTGCTCCTTGATTCCGTCGCCGTTGGCGAAATCGATCTCGATGTCGGTCCCGCGCGTCAGCCAGGCGCGTACACCGAGCCAGACAACGACGCCGAGCGCTGCGATCGGCACGGCCCAGATCCAGCCGGGCCAACGGCTTTTGCTGATCGTCGCTTCGGTGCGCGGCGCGGCCTCTGCCATTTGATGGATTCGCTTTCAGGCGAAGTAACGCTGTTTGGCTGAACGTTACGAATACATTGTTGTTCCGCCCAACGCGCGCGGAAATCGGGTCGATACCGGCAACCGATCTTTGAAAGCTCACGTTGACGAATGGCAAAGCCGGATTTCGCGCGCAATGACGATTGCTTGTCCTGACTGCGGCGTGGTTCAGGATATTCCGCGGCTCAACGCGGGCTTCGCGGCAACATGCCGTCTGTGCCGCGCCACGCTCGAGACGACGGCCGGCCGAAGCATCGTGGCCGCTCTCGCCTGTTCGCTCGGAACATTTCTTTTGTTGTTTCCGGCGAATCTTCTTCCGCTTCTGAAGATCGAAGTGTTCGGCATAACCTCCACGAACACCATCGCGGGCGGCGTCATCGGCTTGTGGAACAGCGGCTGGATTCTGCTGGCCGGCATCAGCGGTATGTTCGTCGTCGTGCTGCCGTTCGTCAGATTTGCGATCCTCACGCTTGTGCTCGGCACTCTGCTGCCGGGCTATCGTCCGCGCTGGCTCGGCGCCGCCTTCCGCTGGGCGGTCTGGCTCGACCCGTGGGCGATGCTCGATGTTTTCCTGCTGGCTTCGTTCGTCGGATATTATCGACTTGCGCATGTGCATCAGGCACAGCTCTTCGTACAGGCCGGCGGCATGTGCCTGTTCGCGGCGGCGCTGCTCACGATGCTGTCGCGCTCGGTTCTCGACCGGCGCACGGTCTGGCGCGAGATCGCGCCGGAATATGTGGCCCGCGCCGGAGAAAAGGTCGTTTCGTGCACCGTCTGCGATATGGTGCAGCCGAGTTCTGCGACAGGAACCAGATGCCCGCGCTGCCGCGCCGTGCTGCACGCGCGCCTTCCCGATGCGATCGTCCGGACCGCTGCCCTCGGGCTCGCATCGCTCGTGCTGTTCTTTCCCGCCAACATCTATCCGATGAACATTTCGGACCAGCTCGGCACCCGGCACAGCTACACCATCTTCACCGGCATCGAGGATCTTTTCAGCGGCGGCCTGTGGCCGCTCGGCATCCTGATTTTCTGCACCAGCATCGCCATTCCCTTCGGGAAGATTGTGATCATTCTGTGGTGCGTCTGGTCGGCGAAAATCCGTTCGACGAAGCACCTCGAGCTGAAGACGAAGCTTTTCCGTGCCGTAGCCGAGCTTGGGCGCTGGTCGAAGACCGACCCCTATACGATCGTCTTCTTCGTGCCGCTGATGAATTTCGGTGTGCTGGCGTCGGCCCGAGCAGGCTGGGGCGCGACCGCCTTCGTCATGATGACCTTCCTCAGCATGGTCGCGTCCTACACGTTCGATCCGCGCCTGATGTGGGATGCGCTGGGCGACGCGCAGGCGGAACAGCAGGTCGCTCCGGGATCGCCGCTGGCAGCGCCGCGAACCAGCTAGCCGCGCTACGCCGTTATCTCGTTGCGGAAACGATGAGCCGCGGCGATGTCACCCGAACATCACGGCCAGGAGCACTATTTCCGCATTCCGCAACTAAGCTCTGACCGTCCGCATTGTGCGGCGGCTAAAGCGCTTTATAGTGGCAGCGGGCAGCATTCATGAGCGAGAATCGTAAGGACCACTTCCGTGAGACAGTGACCTTCATTTGCATTATCGGAGGCTTGTCAATATTTGCAGTAGTGGGCGGAGACTTGCGCAGCGGAGGAAGCGTAGTCCACGCCGCTATTAATGCGCTTGAGATGATCGTGTTTATTCTGCTTCCACTCTCGTTATTGATGTTGTTGGTGCCGTTTATGCGATGGTGGATGAACAGGACGGACGATTAGAAATTTGGTGACACGGACGGCGCGCTTGATATGCCCTACTGGGTGGCGAACGCGCGCGACGCCGAGCTGCATCTGACGCAAGCGCGCGCCGGCATCGGGGTCGTCACCCATCAGAGCTTCGATGCCAATACGGGAGGCTCTTGGGGTTGTCGCCACGCCGGATGCCCGGCGCGTGCGACGGCTCGGGAACGGCGCGCCATTACACCCCACTTCCGGACGGCGCCCGCAAAGGCGTCGTTGTGCAAGTTGAGCCGATACCTTGGTGAATCAGCGCCGCAGAGAATTGGCGCTCCCACGGGGAATCGAACCCCGGTTTCAGCCTTGAGAGGGCCGCGTCCTGACCGCTAGACGATGGGAGCATCGGGCGGAAACGGCTTATATAGCCAGGCAAGCTTGGGGGGCAATGGCCGAAAATGACGATCGCGGAATGGTGCCTGCTGGGAGCCGTGCTGCTCTATCTCCTGACCATCGCGCCGGTGAAGCCGCTGGGCTATCGCGACTTCGACAATTCCTATCCGCGCGATCCTGCCTTCTACCGGCCGGGCCTCCGCGCCCGCGCCCTGGGTGCGCATCTGAACGGCATCGAGACGTTTCCGTTTTTCGCGGTCGCCGTGCTGCTCGCCGAATTTCGCCACAGTTCGCAGGGCTGGATCGATGCGCTGGCTGTCGCTTTCGTCGCCGTCCGGCTCGTGTATGTGTTGCTCTATCTCGGAAACCGGCCGTGGCTGCGCACGCTCACCTGGAATGTCGGCTTCGCGGTCAACCTCGCGATTTTCCTGTTGCCGCTGATCGGGTCGAGGCTTCCGCCGCTGTGAGCTGGATGTCCGCGAAATCCGCGCCCGTCCAGACGAACGCGCGCGGTTCCGGCTCGGCGTAGATCAGCCAGATGAAATCCTTCTCGTGTGCGCCGTCGCGGTCGCGCGCCGAAGGCGCGGCTTTGACGTTAGGGTGCGA
>Ga0335070_10001817_pt1 | contig 24737 bp, 18 predicted proteins | sample Lox_Sample_13_FD_206722 | JGI IMG/M metagenome (GOLD analysis project Ga0335070, IMG submission 206722) | Soil microbial communities from Loxahatchee National Wildlife Refuge, Florida, United States - Lox_Sample_1.3 | ecosystem: Environmental > Terrestrial > Soil > Wetlands | place: USA...
TAGGTAAGGTATAGACGCCGACTTTGTATTTTCCGGATGCAAGTTCAATTTGAGCCAGGCACTGATTTGTAAAGCTATTACTCATGACAAAACTTGGATGTCCTGTCGCACAGCCTAGATTCACCAATCTCCCTTCCGCAAGGACAATTATCGACCGTCCTGATTTAAGGGTCCACTTATCAACCTGCGGTTTAATGTTTTCTTTTTTACAGTCTTTGCTTTTTTCCAAATATTGTATGTCGATCTCACTGTCAAAATGACCTATATTACATAGAATCGCCTCATGTTTCATTTTCTCCATATGTCCACCCGCAATTACATTGCAGCAGCCGGTTGCGGTAACAAAAATATCCCCTGTGGAGACGACATCCTCCAACGTCTTTACATCATAGCCTTCCATCGCTGCCTGGAGGGCGCAAATCGGGTCCACCTCTGTGATGACTACGCGGGCGCCAAAACCTCTCATAGACTGGGCACATCCCTTGCCGACATCACCGTATCCACAAATGACAACCATCTTGCCTGCAACCATTACATCTGTCGCACGCTTTATGCCGTCGGCAAGAGACTCCCGGCATCCGTAAAGATTATCAAACTTCGACTTGGTTACCGAATCATTTACATTGATTGCCGGAAAGAGAAGTTCCCTTGATTGCGCCATCTGGTGGAGTCTGTGAACACCCGTGGTTGTTTCTTCCGAAACGCCAAGAATATTGGCAGCCACCTTGTGCCAGTGCTTCGGATCACGTTTCAGAGAATATCTCATTCGATCCATGATAATCTGGAACTCTCTATTGTCGTATTTCTTCCCAAGCAGCGAAGGCGTCTTTTCGATTTTAACGCCTTGATGCACATAAAGAGTCGCATCACCACCGTCATCGACAATTAAATCAGGGCCGGAACCATCGGGCCATGTCAGTGCCTGCTCCGTACACCACCAGTACTCTTCAAGAGATTCCCCCTTCCAGGCGAAAACAGCAGCAGAACCGGCTTTCGCAATAGCAGCCGCTGCGTGATCCTGCGTCGAGAATATGTTGCATGACGCCCATCGTATGTCAGCACCAAGTTCTTTTAGAGTTTCAATGAGCATTGCTGTTTGAATCGTCATATGCAAACTGCCCATGACCTTTAAACCCTTTAAAGGCTTCTTACGGCCGTATTTTTTTCGTATGGCCATAAGGCCGGGCATTTCATTCTTGGAAAGCTCAATCTCCTTTCGTCCCCATTCAGCAAGACTGATATCGGCTACTTTGTACTTTGCGTTCTTCGCGGGTTTCAGATATGTCATCAGGTCCTCCACGCCGTTTATATTGATCAACTTGACGTTTTATACAACCACGGCTTGCCTCAGTGCTTCGACCATGTCCGTTTTTTCCCAAGCGTAATCGTCCATAAATAAAGTCTTGGGCAGTTTTTTGTAAACATCGCCTCTGAGGAGGTCTAATTTTTCAATCATGCCCCTGGGGGATAAATCGAAGTACTCCTTAATAAGTACATTAATTTTGTTGTCAGAAATTTTTCCTGTACCGAAAGTGTTTACATAAACTGAAATTGGCCTTGCAATGCCTATTGCATATGCCACCTGAATCGAACATTTCTTCGCCAGGCCCGCGGCAACAATATTTTTCGCAACATGGCGAGCGCCCAGGACTGCCGAACAATCAACCTTTTCTGGTGACTTATTGACTATAGAGCCTCCGCCTATTTGGGCGCCGGGGTATCCCCCGTACAGTTGAACGACAAGCTTACGGCCTGTGACCCCGGAATCCGCAGCGCTGCATGAATTAATGGCCTGCCATTCCCCTGTAGGATTAAAGAGAAATTCAGTCTTTTCATCCACCCATTTATTCAGGCACTCCATAGCAATATGCCTCGCCTGGGGCTCTACGGATGCTCTGGCATTATCGGCTACACGCCGGTAGTCGATAGCATTGGACATAAGAACCGTAGCCACACGTAAGGGAATTCCCTCGTCGCTGTACTCAACTGTTATCTGTCCCTTTCCATCAGGTGCGAATACAGGATTCCCGCAATTTTCAAAGGCCCGCATCATTCTTGTAGCAAGCACGTATGGAAGTGGAAGAAACTCAGGCGTCTCATCGCAGGCGAACCCATATATAATCCCTTGATCACCAGCACCAATTTCCTTGTATTTACCCATGTCTGCCCGGGTACCAATATTAATATCGGGAGATTGTTCTATAATTGTGTTTAAAATGCCCATCGAATTTCCATTAAGGCCGAGATTATAATCACAGTAACCAATTGACAGTACCGTATCCCGAACGATCTTCTCTACATCCACATAACAACGTGTAGCAACTTCCCCACCAACTATACACAGCCCCTTTCCCAGGAAAATTTCTATACCACAATGGGGCATGTTATCCACGTTAAGTCCGAGTTTATTCTCCTCATCGATAATCGCGGCGATGATATTTGCTGCTATTGAATCACATACAATATCAGGATGTCCTACTTTAACGCTCTCAGATGTTATCTGCATATGGTCCCACTCCTATTTTTAAATTTTTGCCATTCTTATTTCAGTGATTTTATTCACCAACATGGTTTTCTTCATGATGTAATTTCTCTCTCTTTTTATAACGGTCTGATGGGGTCACGATACCGACAGAAATGATGAATGTTAAGGCTTCTTCAACCGACATATCCATTTCAACTAATTCATCTTCCGGCACAATAACAAGATAACCCGATGTCGGATTGGGCGTCGTCGGTAAAAAAACACTTATACTCTTCTGTCCTATTTTATTCTGAATCTCTGAACTTGGTATCCCTGTCTCAAAACCGATTGTATATAGACCCTTCCGAGGAAACTCAACCAGTACAACCTTTTTGAAACTGCTTCTCTGATCCATAAACATGGTGTCAGAGAACCGTTTGATAGCCTGGTAAATACTCCTCACGAACGGTATTCTGTAAACGAGGTCCTCTCCGGATTGGACAATTCTATTCCCGACGTAACTGGCTGTGACAAGACCACAGATAAAAATCAAAATCACAGTTGCTATAGTTCCCAGACCCGGAATATGAATACCAAGTAACGTATCAGGATGATACCTTGTGGGGATAATCCTCAAGAGACCGTCCATTATGTCAATGAGAAAGAAGAGGATATAAAGCGTCAGTCCTATCGGTATAGTAACAGCCAGACCGGTTAAAAATATCTGCTTAAGTTTTTTCTTCAACGATAAGTAACCCTTATATCATTTAAGTTTATTACGTTAACAAAAAGTTTAGTTGTTTTCAACCTCTATTTTAAAAAAAAGGGCAAGGTCCCTTGATACCTTACCCTTACCAACATTCTCTCCATTTAATTATATTCTAAAGTCCCCTTGAATACTGCTATTGTTTCTTGATCCTGTTTTTATCATCCAAATAAACGCATGTTGGACGCCATTTGTTTATCATAGAATCATCAACAAGCGCATAGCTTGCAATAATGATAATGTCACCCTTTTTAGCCTTCCATGCCGCAGCCCCGTTCAGACATATCACACCGGAATCCCGTTCACCCTTTATCACATACGTCGAGAATCTTTCGCCGTTGGATACATTATAAATATCGACTTTTTCGTAAGGAAGTATATCCGCAGCATTCATCAGTCTTTCATCTACTGTGATACTACCTTCATAATGGAGGTTGGCATCGGTCACGATAGCCCTATGCAGCTTTGATTTGAGCATATACCTTTGCATACTAGTCACCTTTCGATCAGGAAAAACTTTTCTTACGTATTAGCATTATATATCAAGAGCATCCCCGAATACGTAATTGTCTATTAACCTTGTTTTGCTTATCTTGACAGCAAGGGCTAAAACTGACTCTCCGTCCAGATGTTCAATATCATTAAGGGTCGTCGTGTCGCATATCTTCGCATAATCTATCTGTGCAAAGGGCTGGCCCTCTATAAATTTTCTGACCGCTGTAAGGATATTTAAGGCATCCCTCTCTCCACTATCGTACATTTGTTTGGCCAGTTTCAAGGAGCGACTCAGACTGAGTGCAGATTCTCTCTCTTTGTCCTTGAGATACACATTTCTCGAACTCATCGCGAGACCATCGGATTCCCTCACTATCGTCATGCCGACAATCTCTAAATCCATATCAAGATCCTGTACCATCCGCTTAATAGCGATTAGTTGCTGGAAGTCCTTCTTTCCGAATATTGCATAATGAGGTTTAACTATATTGAAAAGCTTGGCGCATACCGTTGTCACGCCTCGGAAATGCCCGGGCCTGGAAATACCACAGAGATTTTGTGTCACATTCTCAACATTTACATAGGTCTGATAATTTTCCGGGTACATTTCCTTATCTTCAGGGTAGAAAATAACATCCACACCTACGCCTAGGGCAAGGTCTTTGTCTCTTTCAAAATCCCTGGGGTATTTTTCAAAATCCTCGTTTGGACCGAATTGTGTCGGATTCACGTAAATACTGATCGCGAGACAGTTACTATGTCGTCTTCCTTCTCTCATTAAACTCAAATGACCATCATGAAAATATCCCATTGTGGGAACAAAGGCTATTTTCTGTCCTTTATTCCTTATGGATTCTGAGAAGGCCTGCATTTCTTTTATCGAACGTATAATCTTCATATCTTCGCGTATCCACAAAAAAAGCCCCTACGTCAAAGACGAGAGGCTTCATATTATTACCCACTTAAACTTCATTGCACCTTCCGTCTCAGTCCGTAGCCGGATCCAAGCGGTTTTGTCAATCGCTACCAAAATAACCGTAACTTGTCAAGGTATTTCTATCTGAAGAAGGGCATTTGACAATTTTCCAAGTTCTTCAGCGGCCAGAGTTTCGCCGCGTCTCACGCCGCTGATGCATGCCTTCTTAAGTGCTGTTGCGATGTCACTTTCTGAATATCCCAACAACTGCGAACTTCGGATATTATTCAAAAGTGTCTTTCGTCTTTTTGAAAAGGCAATTTTTACAATTTTGAAGAAGAAGTCATCATCCTTTAAATCCGTCAGAGGTTTGTCTCGTATGATGATCTTCACAACAGCAGATGTTACCTCCGGTTTGGGATAAAAACAACTTCTAGGGATTACCATTTCCCGAGAACATTCCGTATACATAGAAACCAATACTGTCGGTATTCCATACTCTTTTGTACCTGGAGATGCAACAAGTCTGTCTGCCAGTTCTTTTTGGAACATGAGAATCATAGACGAAATATGTCTCCTATGATTTAATAAATGAAACAATATCTGTGATGAAATGTTATAGGGGATATTGCCTATAACCTTTGTCTTTTTTGATGGAGATTCAAAATTGACTAAACGGAAATTATACTCAAGGACATCGGTTTGAACAATATCCACATGATGATACCCCACGAGTCTTTCCTTCAGAATACTGACCATTCTGGGATCTACTTCAAGGGCTATAACCTTCCGCGCCACTTGTGCTATCATCTCCGTCATGATACCAATGCCTGCGCCTATCTCGATTATCGTATCATCTTCCCGGAGATCCGATATTTTCAAAATTTTTTTTATGACATTTCTGTCCTCAAGGAACGACTGACCCAGTCGCTTGAGGGGTCGTATTCCTCGGTCTCTAAGGATTTTTCTTACTGTCGTCATACATCAAAGAGTATCTAACGGCCATCTGGAAACTGCGTTCATATCCAAAGGGTCTTTAAGCCCTCTCGTCAAAAGAAATTCACCTATGACGGCTATCATAGCCGCGTTGTCGGTACAAAATGCAGGGGGCGGTATGCATACTTTGAATCCCGTGCATCTAGACTCTTCGGCAAATTTTTCCCGCAACCGGCTGTTTGCGGCAACCCCGCCGCACACAACTATTTTTGATACGGAGCAAAGGCGTGCAGCCCGCATTGTTTTTTCTACGAGCACGTCAACAACTGCCTCCTGGTAGCTGGCTGCCACATCAGGTAATTCATTCTCACTAAAAGGACGTCCCCTTTTTTTAATATTAACTAATAGGGATGTTTTCAAGCCGCTAAAACTAAAATCCAGGCTTTCTTTCATAGCTCTGGGGAATTTTATCCATTCACGGTTTCCTTTTTTTGCCATCTGATCAATCACGGCGCCTCCGGGATAGCCTATATTCAGAAGCTTGGCTGCTTTGTCAAAAGCCTCACCCGCGGCATCATCCATTGTCTGACCAAGAACGGTAAAATTTTGAAAATCATTCACCAGGTAAATGTGTGTATGGCCGCCAGACACTACAAGCGCCACAAACGGAAACTCGGGGGCATCATCAGTGAGGAAGACGGATGCAATATGGCCCACAAGATGATTAATACCTACAATCGGAATATTCAAAGCGAAAGCAATAGCCTTGGCGGTCGACAAACCCACGAGGAGGGCGCCAACCAATCCCGGACCTTTGGTCACCGCTATCCCTTCGATGTCATTTAAAGTTATTTCAGCATCACAAAGGGCCTGGCGTATGACCGGTACGATCATCTCCATATGTTTCCGAGAGGCTATCTCCGGTACAACACCGCCATAAATACTGTGCAGATCTGCCTGGGAAGCGACAATATTAGAACGAAGCAATATCCCGTCCTGCAGGACAGCTGCCGCCGTTTCATCGCAGGAGGTCTCTATCCCCAGCACATACATCTTTTCATCCTCAGTACAATTTCCTTTTTACAAATGGACAGGAATTATATATAGAACTGTACAGCCTTTGTAAATAACTTTTGAACATTTTGAGAAAGACAGTAAGAACAGTCGATCATGGAATTTAAGACAGACTTCTTGGTATTGGGAAGCGGTATTGCGGGATTAAGCTTTGCAATTAAAGCGGCAGATCTCGGAACCGTAGCCATCGTAACAAAAAAAGAAAAATCCGATTCAAACACAAATCTTGCTCAAGGCGGAATAGCGGCTGTTTTTGATAAAAATGACAGATTTGAATTTCATATCAATGACACCCTCGTTTGCGGCGCCGGTCTATGCAAAGAAGAAGTTGTAAGATTTGTTGTAACGGATGGTCCGGAAAGAATCAATGAACTGATGCAATGGGGGGTTGAATTTACAAAGGCGAAAAATACCGATAACAGCGCTTATGATCTTGGTCGAGAAGGTGGTCATTCCATGAGACGCGTGCTGCATTCGCGTGACCTCACCGGTCAAGAGATAGAACGCGCCCTCCACGAAAAGGCAAGCTTAAAAAGAAATATCAAGATTTTTGAAAACCACATCGGCATTGATCTCATTCTGAAATCCGCCGTCCTTCGTCGTAAAGACGGCCCCGTTGATAAGTGCCTCGGCGCTTACATACTCGATACAGACCGCAATGAGATTCATACCTTCAAGTCAAAATTCACCATTCTGGCCACCGGCGGCACCGGTAAGGTATATCTTATTACAACAAATCCGGACATTGCAACAGGCGACGGCATCGCCATGGCATACAGGGCAGGAGCCATCATCTCTAATATGGAGTTTATCCAGTTTCACCCAACCTGCCTTTATCATCCGGAAGCGAAATCCTTTCTTATCAGCGAGGCTGTCCGGGGAGAAGGAGGAATTCTAAAATTAAAAAATGGTTCCACGTTCATGGAAAAATATCATCCGATGAGAAGCCTGGCACCAAGGGACATTGTTGCCAAGGCAATTGACACGGAATTGAAAAAATCCGGTGACGAATATGTTCTGCTGGACATTACTCACAAAGACAGAGATTTTTTAATCAGCAGATTTCCCAATATTTATAACAAATGTCTGGAATTCGGAATAGATATCACAAAAGATGCGATCCCTGTTGTTCCCGCTGCTCATTATCAGTGTGGAGGTGTATCAGTAGATCTCTCCGGAGAAACAAACATTGAACACCTCTTTGCATGTGGTGAGGTGTCGTGCACGGGACTTCATGGCGCGAACCGGCTCGCCAGCAATTCACTTTTAGAAGCGGTCGTTTTTGCCCACAGGTCTTTTTTAAAGATATCAGAAATTTTTCAATCGACAGAAGACGATCTCACCGCCATTCCTGCATGGGATCCGAGAGGAGCCACGGAAAGCGATGAATCCATCGTCGTAGCTCACAACTGGGATGAAATAAGAAGGTTTATGTGGAACTACGTGGGGATTGTAAGGTCAAATAAAAGATTGGAACGCGCCTATCGTAGGATTGACCTGATCAGCCGCGAGATCGACGAATACTACAGAAATTTTATTATCACTCGAGATCTGATTGAACTACGGAACATCGCAACAGTGGCAAAACTGATCATTCAGTGCGCCTTAATGAGAAAAGAAAGTAGGGGTCTTCACTATAACATAGATTATCCGGAAAAGGATGACCGGTACTGGTTGAGAGATACGATCATTTCCAGGGAACATCCTTTTAGCATGAAAACATCGTGTTGATGATTAAAATATTAACCGAATACCCTTTTATAAATAAAGTCTGTATACTTCAGGAAATTCTCTATTCTGAAAGCGGCATCTATATCACCACGGTTTAAACAAGCCATCACCATTTTGTCTTTCAAAAGCAATTTTTTAAAGTCGATATCCTCCTGCCATGATTTCATGGCATTTTTCTGTACAACGGCATACGCATTTTCCCGGGACATTCCTTTTTCTATGAGTTTCAAAAGTACTATCTGGGAAAAAATTACACCCTTTGTCATGTTTAGATTGGCAAGCATCCTTTCGGGATAAACTACCAGCTTATCTACCAGGTCGGCAAACCTGCTTAACATGAAATCAAGAAGGATTGTCGCATCAGGGGCAATTACTCTTTCCACGGAAGAGTGGCTGATATCCCTCTCATGCCAGAGTGCTACGTCTTCCAGGGCGGCCAGAGCATATGACCTCATTAATCTTGCGAGGCCGGATAGATTCTCCGACAAAACGGGATTCCGTTTGTGGGGCATTGCGGAAGATCCCTTTTGCCCGGGTGTGAAGTACTCTTCCGCCTCCCTGACCTCTGTTCTCTGAAGCAATCTTATCTCTTGGGAAAATTTATCGATAGAAGATGCAATAATGGCCAGGGTAGTAAAAAATTCCGCGTGCCGGTCCCTTTGGACAATCTGGGAAGATACAGGTGCCGGTTTAAGGCCCAACTTGTGACAAACATATTTTTCAACCGATGGATCTATGAAGGAGAATGTACCGACAGCGCCGGAGATTTTTCCGCAGCTAATCGTATCTTTTGCGCGCAGCATCCTTGCTAGGTTTCTCGTCATTTCCTGGTGCCAGATGACCATCTTAAGACCGAACGTTATTGGCTCGGCATGAATCCCATGTGACCTCCCTATCATCACAGTATCTTTATATACCAATGCTTTATTCTTTAGGACTTTAAGAAGCCGGTTCAAATCATCTATTAGAATATCCGATGCCTCTTTGAGAAGAACTGCGAGTGATGTGTCCAAGATATCCGATGAGGTCAGACCCATGTGAATGAATCTGCCGTCCTCCCCTACCCTTTCCGTGACAGTTGTCAAAAATGCTATTACGTCATGCTTTGTGATCTTTTCTAACTCTTCGATTCTTGCCACATCAAATGCAGCCTTTTTTACAATATTGTTTAGAGATTTTTTAGGAATTTCACCTAATACTGCCATGGCTTCACAAGCTAAGATCTCGATATCCAACCATTTCTGATACCTGTATTCTGAGCTCCATATGGCACTCATCTTTTCTCTCGAATATCTTGGAATCAACCTTCTCCTCCTGGCGCAAGTATTATATTCTTTTACATGTTTGCAGTATGCCGGTAATATAAAACAAAACCTCTTAAAAGGAAATCAAAAAAACTATTTATATTATTAATATATGACGTATAATAAATTTACTAAACTTCACAATCAATACTATGGCCGGTATATGAATATACGTATTTGTCCATGACATAATTCCTGACCTGTAGTCAGACATGAAGGGCGCAATTAAACAAATATTTTCTTAGGGCGGTGTCCATCTCATAATTTAATAATCTTTTAATATCTGCGAGGAAAACAAAAAATGGACATTTATAATTTTAGAAAACCGCAATACCAGGTTGATCAGTTATTCCTAAACAGGTGGTCGCCAAGAAGCATGTCCGGTGACGAGATCAGCGAAGATCTCTTATTTTCACTCTTCGAAGCGGCCCGGTGGGCTCCGTCATCAGGCAATAATCAGCCCTGGCGATTTCTTTATGCCCGCAGAAATACGGATTACTGGCCTGTATTTTTTGATCTCATGACGGAACAAAATAAAGTTTGGGCGAAAAATGCAGCTGTGTTGATTGTCGTAATATCTAAAAGGACATTTGACTATAATGAGAAACCTGCAAGGACTCATTCATATGATACAGGCGCAGCCTGGGAGAACTTTGCCCTTCAAGGTTCCTTGAAAGGATTGGTGGTTCATGGCATGGAGGGTTTTGACTATGATAAGGCGAAGGATCTCCTCAATGTCCCTGATTTATTTCAGGTCGAGGCGATGATTGCCGTCGGCATACCGGGGAAGAAAGAAGACCTTCCGGAAAACCTCCTCAAAAGAGAATTTCCGTCACCAAGAAAAACTCTTTCGGAAATCGTGATAGAAGGCAAATTTTAATTATATTGAATGAATTGATAACCAATACATATGTATTTAAGCATTAATAGAAATAAATCTCATCTCTTTTTGTTTAACCTTACATATTTCAAGTGAAGAGAGGAAATAATATTTATATGGCTGATAAGGACATTTCGCAATGGAAGGAAAAGATAATCTTACCGGATGAAGTTTTGACAAAAATCAAACCGGGGATGAGCATTTTTCTCGGCACAGGAGTAGCTGAACCAAGAACACTTGTGAAGCACCTGACATCGTCCGACCTCTCAAACCTTACGGATCTGGAATTGATTCAAATTGTCAGCCTCGGGGACGCAATAGCATTTAGCAGTACGACAACAGCCAGGAAATACAGGTTGAAAACATTTTTCCCTGGATGGACGGCAAGTCAAGCCATAATGGCCGGTTCCGTAGATATAATTCCGTGCCGTTTTTCACAAATACCGAAACTCTTCGATTCGGGGGCAATACGAGTCGATATAGCATTCATTCAGATCACGCCGCCTGATATTAGAGGCTATTCCAGCCTGGGTGTCTCAGTGGATGTTGTCAAACATGTAATAAACTGCGCATCTATCGTGGTGGGCGAAATCAACGATAAAGTCCCTCGCACCATGGGTAATACATACGTCCACATTAATGATTTGGATTTTATGATTAATGCGACTGAACCGCCAATTTATTTCCAACGATGGCCTTATGACGATGTTATTGACAAGGTAGCTTATAATGTAGCTTCAGCCATAGAGGACGGGAGTTGCATCTCATTCTACTCAGGCGCATTATTTGAGGCATTGGGAAAGCACTTGACGCGCAAGAAGGACCTTGGTGTCCACACCTTTTTCTTCACCGATCCTCTCATGGATCTTGTCAAGTGCGGTGCTGTTACAAACAAAAAGAAAATGCATTACCGTGACAAATCTCTTACTGCATACGCTCAGGGTACAGAAGAACTTATGAAATGGCTGCACCGCAATCCCCTCATTGAATTTCAGGGAATCGATGTTGTTTCCGACCACATGATGATCGGTATGAACGACAAGATGATTGCGATTCTTCCTGCCCGGAAAGTTGACCTTACGGGAGGCATCGCCCTCCCTGTCGGTAAAGGCAATGTAACACCGGGACCAGGCCAGGCCCAGGAATTATTTGCTGGTGCTGAACACTCGCACGGCGGAAGGACAATATTTGCACTGCCGAGCAGGAACCTTAGAGGGGAATCTAATATACTGCTCTCTGCTGATGATTTTCCCAACCAGTTTACAAATCGAGAATCATTGGATCTTATTATTACTGAATATGGTATCGCTTCAATGATTGGCCGAACAGTCCGCGAACGCGCCCAGGCATTGATAGATATAGCTCATCCTGATGATCGTTTAGAACTGGTTCGAAAAGCTAAGGCGGCTAATATATTATACTCAGATCAGATTTATTTGGAAGAGTCAGGACACTTTTATCCAGACAAGATTTCTTGTAGCCACACATTCAGGGACGGAGTGACGGTACACTTCCGCGCAATTAAACCTTCCGACGAAGAGGAGATGCGGAAGTTGTTCTATAGATTTTCTGATAAGGCGGTATTTTACCGCTATTTTACCCCCGTAAAAGTCATGCCGCATGTAAAAATGCAGGAGTATGTCAATGTGGATTACAGGTGTCGCATGTCCATTGTAGGGCTAATCGAGGAAGGTGGTGTTGAGCGCCTTATTGCCGAAGGGCGTTATGTTCTCCTTGAGGATCGCCCCTTTGCCGACACTGCATTCGTTGTGGACGAAAAATACCAGGGGAGAGGCATTGCGAATTTTATTCTCGGCATGCTTGCCTCCTTTGCACAAGAACAGGGTATTAAAGGTTTCACGGCCGATGTCCTCGCAGATAACAAAGCAATGATCAAGGTATATGAAAAGTCCGGCTACCCAATGCAGGCTGTCGTTGAATATGGGGTCTATCACCTCACAATTCCTTTTTCTGATCAACATGAGTCGCTATCCGATCTAACTATGAAGTAAACAATCAATCAGAAACCTTTGTTGAGCTAACCCTTGATGGCTATGTATACGATCAAAGAAACTATGTTGAATTAATCAATGTTAAATGTTAAAGGACACACACTAATGAAGCCCTCGACCAAGAACGGGCTATCGTAAAATAATATGACCGGGATGGGTATTTGAACACTTTGCCCACCAATCGGGAGATAGATTTATGAAAAACGTTATAAAACTGACAATATGTTTACTTATGTTATTTACTGTATCTGGCTCACTTGAGGCGAAAGGGGAAAAGATCGTGGCGGTCCTCCCATTTACTGTCCATAGTGCGGAGAATATCGACTATGTAAGACAAGGTATATGGGACATGCTGGCTTCCCGAATTACCGTCAGTGAGAAGATTGAGGTTATCAGCAGGGATACCATCCTTCAGGCTATGAAGGAAAAGGAGGGAAAAGATCTTACCCTCACGGATATCTATGGTCTTGGGAAAAAAATGAATGCTGATTTCGTTGTTTACGGGAGCATCACGAAATTCGGCAATAGTTTGAGCATAGACGGGAAGCTTATCGACATTGCCGCTAACAAATCTACAGTAACTATTTTCACTCAAAGCCAGGGTATGGATGAGGTTGTACTAAAGATCAACGACTTTGCCCGTAACATCGACAATCATATTCTCGGCATGGTACCATCTACTTTCTCATCATCGCCCGCACCCTCGCAAATCACAGCGCAGCAACCCCAACCCCCACAGGATACCCGCGAAGCTGAGATAGTCGGAGGGCTTAGGAAGAGTAAAAGAGGAACAATCACCTCTGTTATCAATCCCGACTTCATAAATGCCGCCAGACCCCTTGATAGAAAGGGCTTTTGGATGAGTCCCAAATTTTCTTTAGAATTCAGAGGCATGGATATCGGAGATGTCACGGGTGATGGTCTAAATAAGGTTGTTATTATTGATACTCACAATGTCATGATATATCAGAAAAAAGATAATGAATTCAGTTTAATCCAGAAAATACCGGGCAGATCTTCGGAAAATTATATTGCTGTTGATGTGGCTGATATCAAGAAAAGCGGCATCAAGCAAATCATTGTCACCAACATGTTAAGAAATAGCGTTGATTCCTTCGTTCTTGAATATAGAGATGGCAAATTTATCAAGATCGCCTCAAAGTTACCCTGGTTTATGAGGGTGATTAATACTGACTCAGGGCCAATTCTGCTGGGACAAATCCAGGGCACGGACAAGCCTTTTAATAACCCCATCCATGAGATAGTCTGGGAAGATGGGCAGTTCAAAGAGGGCAAGAAAATGAAGATCCCCGTAGGACTTTCTGTTTATGGTCTCACCATAGATAGTTTGGGAACTGCCGGCGGAGAAAAGGTAATAGCCCTTGATGAGAATGATTATCTCAGTATATTCGAACCGACGGACAAGCCTCTTATCAGACTCCAGACATTTGGGGGAAGTAAGGAACGCCTCTGGAAGAGTGATGAAGTATATGGGGGAAGCAATACTGTTTTAATAAACGATAATCTTTTGGTGGATGATGAAAATAGATCCACTTACATTAATTTAAGAATTTTGACAGTCGACATGAAGAATGACGGCAAAAAGGAAATTATTATCGTTAGAAACATGTCTTCCGTGGGAAGACTTTTCAAGAATGTAAGGCTTTTCACATCCAGTGAGGTATACGATCTTGAATGGGATGGTTTGGGTCTTATTGAAAACTGGAAAACAAGGAAGATCAACGGCTATGTAGCGGATTACCAGTTCAAGGACATAGATAATGATGGACAAAATGAAATCGTGCTTGCCCTTGTCCTATCTGTGGGTCCTTCTATCACAGATAAAAGCGTCATTGTCTCTTATAAAATGAGTACGCCAGAGAAGACTCAATAGTGATTGACATGCATTCCGGTTTTTTATATTAACTTTTTATAGGCCCCTTTTTTATATAAATGAACTTACTTGATTGTACAAGCCAAGAAAAAAAGTATGTATTTTAATTAATGGCGGTGTAGCTCAGACGGTTAGAGCATACGGCTCATATCCGTAGTGTCCGGGGTTCGATTCCCTGCACCGCCACCATCACGATTATTTAAAGCCTGGCACCAAGCCGGGCTTTTGTGCATCCGTATTTTAAAAAATATACAGTGAGCTCTTAGAGCTTAATACAAACAATATAGATTTATCCGAAATCACCTCATGAATGAGAAATTCATCCCTAAACCATGGGCTAGAAATCCCCACATACAGACTATTTTGGGAAGTATAAAGATTCGGTCCCAAGGTCAACATATCATTACCGACTCAGCAGTAGGCACAATAATAGATGGCGGAAACGGCGTCCGTCTCCTTGGCTACCATTCTTCACATCCTGCAAATCACGGTGCCGGGCTTGTCACGTTAATTCACGGCTGGGAAGGCAGTTCGGATTCGACTTATATCTTGTCCACGTCAAAACATCTTTATGACAAAGGTTATGATATATTCCGGCTCAACCTGAGGGATCATGGCAATTCTCATTACCTGAACGATGGGCTCTTTCATGGAGCTCTCATAGAAGAGACGTTTCATGCCGTTCGCAATATCTCTCATCTGTCCAATGGAAAACCATATTACGTTATCGGTTTTTCCCTGGGAGGCAATTTTGCACTTCGCGTAGCACTGAAGCACTCACTTTCGAGGATCCCTAACCTTAAACATGTTATTTGTATCAGTCCTGCCCTTGACCCCTATAAAGCAACATTATCCATAGATGAAAGTTTCCCGATTTATCGATACTACTTCCTCAATAAATGGAAAAATTCTTTAAGAAAAAAACAGGCACTCTTCCCTGATAAATATAATTTTGCCGATATACTGAAAGCTAAGACATGCATGGGCCTTACAGAAGCCATCATGCCCTACTATCCGGATTTTTGCAGTTACCGGGAATACTTTAATCAATATACTTTGCTGGATAATATTTTTGACGATCTCTCCATACCTGTTACAATTATAGCTTCTAAAGATGATCCCATAGTGCCTATTCATGACATTTATGGATTAAGTTGTAATAAGCATCTAAGACTTTCCATACAAGCATATGGGGGGCATTGCGGATTCATCGATTTTTTCCCTTTCAAATGCTGGTATGAAGATGAAATTGAACAAATTATCCGCTAAAAAAGAATTATGAACACAACAGACGCCGCATGCCTGTCGAATAAAGAACAGTTCCTCACATTGATTGTGGAAAAACTTGGCAAATGTCCGCTTGATTTCGTGGAAAAAATGCATTTCGTTCAATCTTCAAACAAAACTGAGGAACCTCATTTCGCAGCAGGCGTGTTGCTGCTTCTGCACTTCAGGCGCAATACGAAATTGTCGATGGATGATGGTGAATTTTTTTTCCAGCTGATCAAGCGCTCCTCGAGAGTTACGCAGCCAGGTGACCTCAGTTGTCCAGGAGGCCTTTTGAACAATAATTTAGACCCTCATTTGCGGTTTCTGATTACAAGCAGACTAATCCCCGTTTTGCACGGCAGTGCATTTAATTACCTGCAGATGAGAGACCCTGATACCTCCCGTCTTATTACCCTTTTTCTGACCAATGCCGCTAGGGAAGCTTGGGAAGAAACCGGCCTCAGACCCTGGAACATATTTTTTCAAGGCCCCCTACCTACTTACTCATTGCTTCTCTTCAAAAGGACGATTTTTCCGCTTGTCTGTTTGGTAAGAAAGAAATGGCCATTTCATCCCAATCCAGAGGTTGAGAGTATTGTGGAGATTCCCCTAAAGGCTTTTTTCAATAGTGAAAATTACGGACTTTATAGTGTGGAGACCTCAGACCAGTCGAAGATGAACAGCAGAGGGCCTAGGGAATTTCCATGTCTTATAATTCGTAATAAGCAAGGTAATGAAGAAATCCTTTGGGGAGCTACCTTCTATATAATAATGAATTTTTTTAAAATTGTACTTAATTTTGAATTGCCTGATATTCACGGAAAAAGAATCATAAAAAGAACTCTCGGACCTGAATATATAACAGGTTACCAAGAGTAACATATTCTTTTTTATTGACAACGCCTAAGCAGAAAGCTACTTACGTTGACGCCAATTTTAAGACTCTTCAACCCTAAGGAGCACATCAATGCAACCTTCAATAAGTGAGGTAAATTAATTCGATGACGACTAAAAGAGCATCTGAGATTCTTCCTTTCATTGTCATGGATGTACTTGAAAAAGCCCAGGAGATGCAGCGTAGAGGTGAAGATATAATTCATCTTGAAGTTGGTGAGCCCGATTTTGATACACCGGAGTGCATTAGAGAGGCATGCTGCAGGGCTATGAGAAGCGGGGAGACCCATTACACCCACAGTCTCGGACTTCTTGAACTGAGAGAAGCAATTTGTGAGCATTACTTTAATAAATATAATGTGACAATCTCACCTGATCAAATTGTTGTAACGTCCGGCACTTCACCAGCCATGCTCGTCCTCTTCGCGGTGATACTCGAAAACTATGACGAGATCATTATTTCTGACCCCCATTATGCCTGTTACCCAAATTTCATCAGGTTTTTTGAAGGTAATCCCGTTTGCGTAAATGTTTATGAAGAAGAGGGGTTTCAATACACCTTCGAGGCTATAAAGGAAAAGATGACTAATCGTACGAAAGGCATTTTGATAAACTCACCCTCTAACCCGACAGGAAACCTTCTTCAACCTGACAGAATGGCGGAAATCGCATCTCTTGGAGTTCCCGTGATCTCCGATGAAATCTATCACGGCCTTGTGTATGATAACAAGGAGCATAGTATTCTTGAGTTTACAGACAATGCTTTTGTACTTAATGGTTTCTCCAAGGCCTATGCAATGACAGGCTGGCGACTAGGATATCTGATTACACCGAAACAATATATCAGACCAATACAGAAGCTGCTACAGAACCTCTTTATATCTGCAAATTCCTTCGTTCAACGGGGTGGAATTGCTGCCTTGCGGGAAGCCGGCAGCGATGTAATTCGCATGAGAAACATTTATAACGAAAGAAGAAAGTTTTTAATTAAGCGACTTCGGGAAATAGGACTCGGTGTAAAGGTAGAACCGACGGGTGCTTTTTACGTGCTTGGAAATATAAAGTCGTTTTCTCAAGATTCGTATAAAACAGCTTTTGACATTCTAGAAAAGGCACGGGTTGGTGTCACTCCTGGTATTGACTTTGGGAAAAACTGTGAAGGTTATTTGCGCTTCTCATACGCAAATTCTCTTGAAAACATAAAGGAAGGTATCAATCGTCTGGAAAAATATATAAAGGAAACATATAACGTTTGAAAAACAGAAATCCAATAAGAGCTGTTATATTTGATTTCGACGGCACACTGGCAAAACTGAATATCAATTTTACACAAATGCGAAATTCTGTAATGAACCTTATCGGAAGTTACCGGGTCTCGGTGAACGGCCTAACTAGTCTGTTCGTCCTGGAGATGATCGATGCAGCCGAGGCATTAATTTCCCATAATTGCCCGGGAAAAGAAAAAAAATTCATTCAACAAGCAACCGAGCTGATTACAAATATTGAAATCGAATCGGCAAAGAAAGGGGAACTAATAGATGGTACAAGAAACATGCTTATCGAATTAAAAAAGCGCAATATAAAAGTGGGAGTTGTCACCAGAAACTGTGAATCGGCCGTCACACACATTTTTCCCGATATTCTAAAACACTGCGATACTGTCATAACCAGGGAGATGATTTCCAATGTCAAACCTCACCCCGAGCACCTTATCGCGGCCCTCAGATTACTCGGTGTGGCTCCTGAATTCTCTTCAATGGTCGGAGATCATCCAATGGACATTAAAATCGGTAAAGATGTAGGCACCTTAACCATAGGTGTTCTTTCAGGATATTCAACAGCAAACGACTTGTTCGAAGCAGGCGCTGATATCATTATTAATAAAGCAGCAGATATACTTAGTGTACTCCCATAAATATAATATATTAAAGACCGTTCTTTTTTCCAAATTTATTCCATATGAGAACCCGTAATGAAAGTTAACAGATTTGTCTTACACTGACATTCTTTGCTTGACAGATATGTTACTTATCGATAAGTTTCAACTGATAAAAAATACCATTTCACTATCAGGGAATTGTTTTTACTCTAAAAGGTTGGACAGCCATGAGTCTGGCAAAAGATACAGCATCGCTTGAGGGATGGAAAAAAATATACCCTGAAAAGTTTGCGAGCGAAGACGAAATATTCAGTCAGATCCGTCGCGGTCACCATATATTCGTTACATCAGGTTGCGGTGAACCGCAGTATCTCATAAGCGCAATGACCAATTATGTGGAATCTCACCCCAAGGCATTTTTTGATGCGGAAATCATACAAATCTACTCTCTTGGCATAGCTCCCTACACTAATGAAAAGTTCAAGAGCAATTTTCGCCACAACTCCTTTTTCATAGGAAATAACACAAGAGATCCTGTTAATAAGGGAGCTGCGGATTATACGCCCATATCTCTTTCCGACATTCCGGCATTAATCAGCGGTGGTATTGTTCCGATAGACGTCGCACTCATACAGACCAGCCTACCCGATGAGCACGGTTTTCTCAGCCTCGGCGTAAGCGTAGACATGGTGAAGACAGCTACAGAGAAAGCCTCTATGGTGATTGCACAGGTCAATTCCTACATGCCTCGTGTTCATGGAGACGGCTTTATTAATATTAACGATGTGAATTTTATCATACCGCATAACGCGCCGCTTCTAGAGATACAGCGTGCATTTTCTGAAGAAAAGACGCTATCATTGCAGCGTATAGGGATTTACGTTTCACGTCTTATTCAGGATGGTGATACATTGCAGGTAGGATATGGAAGTATTCCCAACGCCATCATGGCACATCTCTACAATAAAAAGAATTTAGGTATCCATACGGAACTTCTAACCGAGGGAATTGTTAACTTGATCAAGGCTGGTGTGATAGACAACTCAAAGAAGACATTAAACCGCGGGAAAACAGTGGCCACTTTCTGTATGGCCAAAAAGGAAACTTATGAATATATTCATGATAACCCGTCTATAGTATTTAGGACTGTCGATTATACAAACAATCCTATGATTATCTCCCGAAATGACAACATGGTTGCTATAAATAGCGCTCTGGAAATCGACCTTACGGGACAAGCCACCTCGGAATCTATCGGCAGTATGTTTTACAGCGGTATAGGTGGTTTTCACGATTTTATGAGAGGAGCTCTCCTGGCAAGGAACGGCAAAACTATACTGGCAATGAAGTCAACAGCGGCAAATGAAACTGTATCCAGAATTGTGCCGGCCCTTAGTGCAACAGCCGGCGTTACCCTGAGTCGGGCTGATGTCCGTTATGTTGTGACTGAACACGGCATCGCATATCTGCACGGTAAAAACATACGAGAGCGAGCCATGGCATTGATCTCCATAGCGCATCCGAAATTCCGCCCCTGGCTTATTGAAGAGGCAAAGAAGAGAGGGCTGATATATCAGGATCAGGCGTATATACCCGGAGAGAGAGGCAGATACCCGGAAGATCTTGAGACATACAGAACCACCAAAACGGGGTTTCATCTCTTTTTGAGGCCTGTTAAGATTACCGATGAACCTTTATTGAAAGACTTCTTTTATTCTCTGTCAGACAGAAGCCTACACCGCAGATTTATGTCATGGCGGACGGATATACCCCACGAGCGTTTACAGGATTTTGTTGTCATTGACTACACTAAAGAAGTATCTATACTGGCGATTATCAGATACCAAGAAAAGGAAATCATTGTGGGATTAGGTCAATATGGGGTTGATGAAGCTACGCATACTGCGGAAGTAGCAGTTGCTGTAAGGGATGATTATCAAAACAGAGGAATTGGTAGTGAATTATTGTCCTACCTAACCTATCTTGCAAAGAGAGAAGGTTTACTAGGTTTTACCGCCGAAGTCCTTGTGGAAAACAGACCTATGCTTCAAGTTTTCGAACAGGGCGGATTTGATATCACACGTCAAGCTGAAGCGGGTGTCTACCATCTGAAAATGGCTTTCAGAGCTCCTGAAGGCAGACGAGAATTATAATAAGCGTTTACATATTCTTCATAAGATTATTGAGAGGTATAATAAATGTATAGACTTGTAATAACATCCATGCATCCGAATGCTGGTAAAACAAGCGTTATCATCGGTTTGGCTAAGGCATTAAAGAAAAAAGTAGGCTATATTAAACCATTTGGAGACAGACTTCTCTATCGTAAGAAAAGATTGTGGGATTATGACACCGCGCTGATTAACAGTATTTTCGGTTTTGAGGAAGACCCTGCGGAGATGAGCATCGGGTTTGACCATGCCAGGCTGCTTTATATATTCGACAAAGAAACAATCACGCAAAAAGTAATTGATCTGCAAGAAATTGCCGGCAAAGATAAGGATATCTTGTTTGTCGAAGGAGGGAAGGAGATCTCATACGGTGTCTCAGTTTATCTTGATGCTATTTCTTTAGCAAAGTCCCTGGCTGCCGAACTGTTGATAGTTATTAGCGGTAAAGAAGAAACAATTATCGACGATATAATCTTTTTGAAAAACCATGTTGATTTGGGTAGGGTCAACTTCAAGGGAATTATCATCAACAAAGTGCCGCACCTGGAAGACTTCATCGACATCCACCTACCAAAGATAAAACAGTTGAATATAAATGTTCTAGGGGTAATTCCTTATTACGAAAAATTGCCTCAATTTACCGTTAATTTCTTGGCAGATCGTTTGTTTGCTAAAATTATTTCAGGTGAATCTTACCTGAATCGTCCGGTAAAAAATATTATCATAGGCTCTATGTCCGCCAGCGCTGCTATCAAGAGTCCTGTCTTCCGTGAAGAAAACAAGGTTGTTATTACCAGCGGAGACCGCAATGATATGATTTCCGCAGCGTTGGAAAGCAGTACCTCGGCGATTATACTTACTTGTAATATCGAGCCATCCCCAGAATTGATCGCAAAGGCATCTGAACGTAAAGTGCCCCTCCTTCTTGTATCTCCTGATACATATCAGATTGCAAAACAGATAGATTATATAGAACCCTTACTTCAGAAAGACGATGCTGATAAAATCCTTCTCATAGAACAAATGATTAAAGAACATGTCAATTTAAAAGAGTTCTCCGGTTAATAACCCGCTGCATCATGATAAATCCTGATGTTTTTAGAGAATATGATGTCCGCGGCATCGTAGATCGAGACCTTAATTTCGACTTTGTTTACAATCTTGGAAGGGCGGCCGGGACCTACGCTATTACCCGTGATGTTAAATTAATGACCCTGGGAATGGATTGCCGCCTCAGTTCTTCCGAATACCGTGATGCTATCAAAAAAGGACTTACCTCTGTAGGGATAGACATCATCGATGTCGGTCTTTGTGCAACTCCCATGCTCTACTTTTCCATAAGGCATTTTAATGCGGGTGGGGGTGTTATGGTTACCGGGAGTCACAATCCGCCCGAATTCAACGGTTTCAAAATATGTGTAGGACCCGATACTATTTATGGCAACGAAATCCAGGAACTCCGAAAAATCATGGAAAGCAATAAGTATATATCCGGAAAAGGTACTTCCAACTTCGGAGATATTGCTAAGCCGTATGAAGATTATTTATTCAACAACGTTGAAGTAAAAGAAGGCTTGAATATTGTGATAGATGCTGGAAACGGTGTGGGAGGTATTTTCGCACTTCCGCTGTTTAATCGATTTGGCTGCAAGGTTACTGATATTTACTGTGATCCGAATGGTAATTTCCCCAACCATTTTCCGGATCCGACGATTCTAGAAAATCTTACCGAACTAATTAATCTCGTCAAAAAAAATGAATCCGACATCGGAATAGCCTACGATGGTGATGCCGATCGAATAGGTGTAATAACCGACGAGGGTAAAATCCTCTGGGGAGATGAACTTCTTCTGCTTTTTTCCAGATTCATCCTGCAGAAGATCCCCGGCGCAGCAATTATTGGCGAGGTCAAATGCTCTCAAAAACTTTATGAAGACATTGAAAAGCATGGTGGCAGACCGATCATGTGGAAGGCAGGCCACTCCCTAATAAAAGGCAAAATGAAAGAGGAAAAAGCACCCCTGGCCGGCGAAATGAGCGGCCATATGTTTTTTGCCGACAGATATTTCGGTTATGACGATGCCATCTATGCCTCTATCAGGTTGCTGGAAATCATATCCGTTTCAGGAAGAAAAATAAGTGAGATCCTTTCCGACGTTCCCATAACTTTCACCACCCCCGAAATCAGGATAGACTGTCCGGACCATATTAAGTTTCAGGTGGTACAGGAGGTTACAGAGTATTTCAGAAAAAAATATAAAATTATCGATGTCGACGGCGCGCGGATTCCCTTCGGTGATGGATGGGGACTCGTACGACCATCCAATACCCAGCCTGTTCTAGTCCTTCGTTTTGAGGCCTTAACGGAAAAACGTTTGCAGCACATAAGGGAAACTGTAGAGAATGTTCTCAACGGTATAATGAAAAGACATCTCCGATAATTACATCATTCCTGCCCGATCTTTATCATTTGCAATAAAGCGTCAGCACAAAAAAACAGAATAAGCCTCCATGAAGATGGCTTTAGGGATTATGAGGGGAGAATGTCTAAGCTCCCATAAATCTGGCATCAGAACTTTACACAGTTGAAGTAACGGTGTCTCCCTGCTTACTGTATCTGAAAATCTTTTTTAGATACGTCCGTATATGTAATAAAAAAAGATGTTATAACACTACATATACAGCCGATGATTGAAATCATTTTTTGATAGAACCATATTTGGTAAATTGGTGAAATATCAAATTTAATTAATACCAAGTTTGTATAAAATATGACAATTGGCAGTACAATAAAAGCAGCTAGAAGGATAGTCGATATAAAAATAAGATTTCTTTTCATAAATTTGGTAACGAATTCTCCCATCCATTGCACAGTTGCCAACTTCTTGATCCTTTGTTCTATCTCATCCAATTCCTGAGACATCAATTGTTTAATCTTAAATGTTTTAATCAGCTCATCGGGTGGATTTGTTTCCAGCTTCCTCCAATTTTCGTCGATCTTTTGTTGAATAAAGACTAATCTGCTGCTGATTTCTTCTATCAAATGCCTATATGGATAATTGGATGCAAACTTTGAATAAATTCTTAATCGGTTTTTCAATTTCAAAAAACCCTCGTAGAGTATCTTTTTATCCTCCTCTATCGTTCGATGAACAGTCTTGGTGACTGAAATACCAGAATAAATTACATCCAGATACCCAAAGTAACTATCGGATTCTGCTAATTTGTTAATCTCCAACCATGATTCTTTTGCCTTTTTAACGGCTATCTCGTCACCGGTAAAGACTTCCGCCCACCTTTTGAGTTCCGCCTCATTCTCATGTATAACCCGTTTTGCGTCATTCTTTGCATCGTTCAACAATTCCTTTAATTTGGGATCAATAATATCCCTGAATTCTTTAAGATCCGGATCGAGCAATGCATATATATAATATTCTCTGCTCTGTTGTATAAGATTAATAAGTCTACGTAAAGGCTCGCTCGTACCCCCATGACGAAATTGCAGGACTATATCAAGATATGCAGCATCCGCACAGTGCGGATTAATTTCCATTATATCCCTTATCTTAGCCGATGCCTTCCCGAAATTGTTGTTCAATTCATAAATTCGGAATAGAAGAAAAAGGAGAAATATTTTTTCCGGATTAGTTTCGGCATGATTTAACGCTTCGGAGAAATAATGCTCGGCCAGTGAGATGTTGTTTCGTTCTATGTTTAAGAACCCCATCGTGCAATACACTTTATAGTCATTTAGATTTTTAACTAAAGAGTTCTCAAGCAGGGATTCTGCCTTCTTTAAATTTGATACTCGTATACAGTCCTGAGCAACCCACATAATGCCACTTCTGTTCCCCTCACACATCCTCCCTTTCACATTATCCCAGGCCTTTTCCTTTGTACCCCATATCGTTCTAAAAAACCTGAGCTGAAATATTCTTTTGAAATCATAGAATACCTGATGAGCAAGAAATAAATCACTGTTGTTACTGTCATCATGTCTATCTTCAAAGTTGGAACTGAATCCTGTCAGATACTTTGAATATATTCTTTTA
>Ga0335070_10001818_pt1 | contig 24737 bp, 21 predicted proteins | sample Lox_Sample_13_FD_206722 | JGI IMG/M metagenome (GOLD analysis project Ga0335070, IMG submission 206722) | Soil microbial communities from Loxahatchee National Wildlife Refuge, Florida, United States - Lox_Sample_1.3 | ecosystem: Environmental > Terrestrial > Soil > Wetlands | place: USA...
GTGCCGCTTTCGCCGGTGATCAGGACTGTCGCTTCGGTCGGTGCAACGCGGGAAACAAACCGGTAGACGGAGCGCATGGGCGCGCTTTCGCCGACCATGTTGTGCTCGATGTTGATCTCCGCGTTCAGCCTTTGGTTCTCATCTTCGAGGCGCTCCACCTCCCTGGCGTTCTCCAGCGCCACGGCGGAAATGGCGGCTATGGCGGTCATCAATTCCAGGTGATCCTTATCGAGCTTGGTGTTCGGATCGCCGGTATCCAGATAGATCAGGCCGAGCACACGGTCGAAAACCGTCAGGGGAACAGCAAGCAGCGACCGGGTGCCGGAGAGAGTCAGGCTTGTAGACGGCCCGATCGCATCGTCTTCCAGAACGTCCGTGCTCAACACGCCAACCTTTTCCTGCAACACTTTGCGCACCAGTGTGGCGCTCACCGGGAATGGCGCTACCAGCCCCTGTTTCCGGTCCCAAGAAAAGACGGCAGTGAAGTCCTCCGCGTGTCCGCCGGTGAGCAGGATAGCCCCGTGCGCTGCGGGCACCACGTCAAAGACGCACTCCATCAACTGGCGCGCGAGCACTTCGAGCTTTCGCACCGAGTTGATGGCGGTACTAATCTTAAGCAGCGCCTTCAGGTCTCGCGCGACGCGCAGCGCAGGCAGCGGCGCGGTAGCGACCTTTTCGGGCTGCAGATACCGGGAATCCTCGCTGCGGAGCACCACCGTCGCTCCGGTGAGGACGCTTCGCTCATCGAGGCGCAGCGGCGCGGTGGCATTGGCCACGCCCGGCTGCTCTTCGGCCAGAAACAGGAGGAGCGAGTTACCGATCTGGATCTCGTCGCCGTCGGCCAGGGAACGCTCGCGCACCGGAACCCCGTTTACGAAGGTGCCATTGCGGCTTTCCAGGTCCCGAATCTGGTATTGTCCACCGTGCGAAGCGATGACACAGTGCTGCCGGGATATCGACGGATCGCTTACCGACAAGCGGTTGGACGGGTTGCGCCCGACAGAAAACTCGTTGTCGTCGAGCACATATACGGAGCCTTTCAGCGGGCCGTCTCTTGCCACCAACCTGTGGGTCATAACCGGGCCGACCCACCAATATACGGCATGGTGGGGCGCGTGTGCGAATTCCCGGACTCATCTTTCAGATAGTCCGCTATCCGTTCGGATAGTTCCCCACAGTGGCGGCCGCGGCGCCGTTTGCAGGCAACCAATTGATTCTCCGTTATCGGCGGAGCCGCCGGGGGTCTGGCAGGAAGATTGCAATCCAAATAGCATCGTCAACCCCAGGGTGATACGGCTGATCCAAACGCTCTCGGAGGATGCATCGGCACGATCACCCTACCCCAAGAATCTGGTTGTCGTCGGTAGCCGCACTCCAAATCGCGCCCTGGAGTGCGGCCGCGGACGCCGTTGCTACCCAGTCTTCCCTGCCCTCTGAATCGCTTTCGCCCCCCGGTCATCACCCTTGTGTAACCATGAATAAGGTGGGATCTAAACCTGGCCAGGGAGGTTCTCCGTTTGCCATTGTCGGCCAGCCGGCCAAAGATCCGGTCTGCGGCATGACGGTGGACCCTGGGCACGCCGCCGGCTCGCATCCGTACCGCGGAAAAACGTGGTACTTCTGCAGCACCCATTGCCTCGACCGCTTCCGGTCGAATCCCGAAAAATATATCGCTGAACAGCCGGTTGCGGAGCCCATGCCGCCGGCCGGCACCGGCTACACCTGCCCGATGCACCCGGAGGTCGAACGCAGCGGTCCGGGCGCCTGTCCGATCTGTGGCATGGCGCTCGAGCCGCGTACCGTCACACTCGACGAGGGAGACAACCCCGAGCTGATCGACATGACGCGGCGGTTCTGGGTCAGTATGTTCCTGACCGCCCCGATCCTGCTAATGACGATGGGCGAGATGATCTTCGGCAGGGACGCCGCACATTTCGTCTCCAGGCCGTTTGCCGTTTGGTTTCAACTCGCGCTGTCAACGCCAGTCGTAGTCTGGGGAGGCCAGCCGTTCTTCGAGCGCGCGTGGGCGTCGGTAGTGCATCGCAGCCCGAACATGTTCACGCTGATCGCCATGGGCACCGGCACGGCGTACCTCTACAGTGTGATTGCAACCCTCGCGCCGTTTATTTTCCCAGAGTCCTTTCGCGGGCACGGCGGCGAAGTGGCGGTGTATTTTGAACCCGCCGCGGTCATTACGACGCTCGTGCTGCTTGGACAGGTGCTCGAGTTGCGGGCGCGCAGCCGGACATCCAGCGCCCTGCGTTCTCTGCTCAGCCTGGCGCCAAGAACAGCGCGCATCCTCAGGGATCACGGAGCCGAGAAGGACATTTCGCTCGACCAGGTACAGGTGGGCGACCGCCTCCGCGTGCGGCCCGGGGAAAAGGTTCCGGTGGACGGCGTGGTGCTGGAGGGGTCCGGCGCGGTCGATGAATCCATGGTTACGGGTGAGCCCATCCCCGTGGAGAAACTGACCGGCTCCACCGTTACGGGCGGCACGGTGAATACAACAGGAAGCTTTATCATGCGAGCGCAGCGTGTCGGCAGCGACACGTTGCTGGCGCAGATCGTGCGCATGACTGCTGAAGCGCAACGCAGCCGCGCGCCGATCCAGCGGGTTGCGGATGTCATTGCCGGCTATTTCGTTCCGGCTGTGATCCTGGTTGCCGCGATCGCGTTCGTCGTGTGGGCCATGCTCGGGCCGCAGCCAAGGATGGCCCATGCACTCGTCAACGCGGTGGCGGTGCTGATTATCGCTTGTCCCTGTGCGCTCGGGTTGGCCACGCCTATGTCGGTAATGGTCGGAACCGGCCGTGGCGCAACTGCGGGCGTCCTGATTCGCAATGCAGAAGCGCTGGAGGTTCTGGAAAAAGTGGACACCGTGGTGTTCGACAAGACCGGAACGCTGACTGAAGGCAATCCGCGCGTGGTCTCGGTCATGGCTGAACAGAACGAAGCCGGCGTCATCCGGTTCGCCGCCAGTCTCGAGCGGGCCAGCGAGCATCCGCTGGCCGCTGCCATCATCCGGAGCGCGGAAGAGCGCGGGCTGGATATTCCAAAACCGGAGTACTTCCGTTCCGTTCCCGGCAAAGGCGTGACGGGTGGAGTGGAATCGCGGCAGGTAGCCGCCGGCAGCGAGGACCTGATGCGCGAGCTGGAGATCGAAGTCGGAATTTTCGCGGAACCCGCGGATACTCTGCGGCACGACGGACGCATCGCTATTTTCGTGGCCATCGAAGGACGCGTCGCGGGCTTGCTGGGCATCATGGACCCGGTGAAGCCGTCCGCCACCGAAGCCATCCGGTTCCTGCACACTGATGGTGTTCGCGTGGTGATGCTGACCGGTGACAACCGCATGACCGCCGAGAGCGTGGCGCGCCAATTCGGCATCGATGAGATTCACGCCGAGGTGCTGCCCGCTCAGAAAGCTGAAATCGTGAAGCAACTGCGCGGCCAGGGGCGAATTGTCGCCATGGCCGGCGACGGCATCAATGATGCCCCGGCGCTGGCGCTGGCTCACGTTGGCATCGCCATGGGCACCGGGACCGACGTCGCCATGGAGAGCGCCGGTATCACGCTCGTTCGCGGCGATCTGCGCGGCATTGTGCGTGCCCGAAAGCTCAGCCGCGCTACCATGCGCAATATCCGCCAGAACCTCTTTTTTGCGTTCGTCTACAACACAGTGGGCGTCCCCATCGCGGCGGGCCTGCTCTATCCGTTCTTCGGACTGCTCCTGAGCCCCATGATCGCCAGCGCCGCCATGACCTTCAGCTCCGTTTCGGTCATCGCGAATGCTCTGCGATTGCGCCACGTCAACCTGTAGGGCGGAGTTTCCTCGGAAGCTCGCTAGCTGGCGTATGATCGACATATGGATCGCCGAACGTTCTTGCAGGCAGCGGCCTCAGCGCCTGCCGCCCTGGCTACCACTCTGCACGAAGACTTGCCGAAATACCGAGTCGTGAGCCGGTTTCAGCCATCCGCTCATCCGGGCATGCCGGGGCCTTATCCGGGCAAGGTGGCGCGCGTGCACGCGGCGAAATGCATTGATGAACAGTCTGAGAAGGTAGATGCCGCCGTGGTCCGCGAAATGATGGCGCAGGGAATGCGCGCGCTCACTGGCGATAAGGATGTGCGCGATAGTTGGGCGCGCTTCTTCACTCCGTCCGATGTGGTCGGGATCAAGGTCAACTGTTCCGGCGCGCCCCGCATCATGTCGACGCCCGAGGTGGTCGCCGAGATTGTGCGGAACCTGGGCGCTGTGGGGGTGAAGCCCGAGAAAGTCTGGATCTACGAGCGTTTCGGGAACCAGGTGAACACCGTGCACTATGACCGCTTCGTCCCGGCCGGGGTGAACATCTGGACGGCGGAACAATCACGCGGCTCGATCGCCGGCTACGATCCGGGCATCTATGTTGACGTAAACTTTTTCGGCGAAGAGGACACACGCTCCAACCTCGCGCGCCTGGTAGTAGATCCGCTGACCAAGATCATCAATGTGCCGAACATGAAGGACCACGGCGCGGCGGGCGTCACCGGTTGTCTCAAGAACATTGCGTACGGGAGTTTCTCGAACGTGGCGCGTTCGCATTCCGGCTTCAAAACCAATACCTATTCCTTCATCGGAACGCTGGCCGCGGTCGAGCCGCTCCGCTCGCGCACCGTTCTCCAGATCATGGATGGGCTGCGCGGCGTGTGGCACGGCGGGCCGTTTTCGTACAACCGTAAATTCCGGTTTTATCCCAAGGAGATGATGTTCGGCACCGATCCGGTATCCGTCGACCGGCTGCTACTCGACGTGATTGACAGCAAGCGCGCCGCCGAGCACGCCAGCTCCGTCTGGGACCGTTCCATGGCCAACGTCAAATCCGGCTGGAATTACGACGACAATCCCAGCATCAACCGGTTCATCCGCGAGCCTGGGCACATCGAATACGCATCGAAGCTGGCACTGGGCGTGTACGACATCGGCAAAATGCAGGTCAGAAAGATCGAACTCTGATGCTCGCCTTCTTCGCCGCGGCATTGCTGCCGGCGCTCTACTGGGACCAGGGTCTCTCGACAGCCAATGCCGTGAAGCAAGCCGGGGTCGAGCGCCTGTTCGTTCCGGCGGATCAGGTGCCAGCCTGGAAAAGTCAGGGTTTTGAGGCCCAGGCGTTCGACGGGGCCAAGTTCGTCAAACTCCCGGCGCCTGGCGTTGAATACAAGATGGACGTCGCGGCGGCCACGAGCCTGCCCTGGGTGGATGCTAACGGCTGGCGCTTTGCGCGCAACGGGAACCGCGCGTACTACTATGACGCGCCCTGGCGGAAAGCCGCGCTGGCGGCAGCGGAGGCGTACGCCAACGGTGTCACCGCCGTTATTCATCCGGATGCCCGCGACCTTGCCCGATTCGGTACGATGCTGGCGTTCCTGAAGAGCATCGACGGCACGGACTTGCCGGCGATGGCGAACATCGGAATTCTCGACGACGGATCGGAAGAAACCGGCGAAGTGCTGAATCTGATGGCGCGGCGCAACCTGCTGTTTCGCGTGGTTCCGGCGCCTGATCCCAGTCTCGATCTCAACGTGCAAATCGGCTCGCCGGATTTCCCAAAAGAAGAAGCCGCCGATCCGTTTGCCTTCGCGACGCTGGTGCGCCGCAAGCTGACCGATGAGAAACGGCTATTGCGCTTGTACGGGAGCGACGTCGTGCTGGGCAGGCTGAACGGAGATGCCGCTCACGCTCGCGTCCATCTCATCAACTACGGCGGCGGAAAAGTGGACGGGCTGCGAGTGCGCGTTCGCGGCGAGTATGCGCACGGCACGCTGGCGGCATTCGGAGTCCAGAACGCTGCGCTCGCCGACTATGCGGTGTCGGACGGAGGTACGGAGTTTACCATCCCCACGATGGACGTTTATGCTGTGGTGGATCTGAGGAAATAGACGATGCAAGTTTCCAGAAGAGAGTTCATTGCCGGCGCCGCTTCTCTGTTGCCCGCGCAGCCGGTGGCGGCCCGGTCGAAATTGGCCGCCATCTGCACCATTTACTTCCGCATGTCGCACTCGCAGCACATCGTCGACCGTTTTCTCGACGGCTACGGTTGGAACGGCACGCATCACCATCCGCCGATGGATCTCGTCGCTCTGTACGTCGATCAAATCGGCAAAGATGATTTGAGCCGCGAGCGCGCAGCCCGCCACCCCGAAATGAAGATGTACCCCTCGATCGCGGAAGCGTTGACGCTGGGAGGTAGCAAACTCGCGGTGGACGGTGTGGTGCTGGTGGGCGAGCATGGCCACTACGAGCGTAACGAGAAGGGGCAAACGAAATATCCCCGCTACGAGTTTTTTGAGCAGATCGTCAAGGTGTTTCGCGATAGCGGGCGGTCCGTGCCCGTATTCAACGACAAACACCTTTCCTGGAACTGGGACTGGGCGAAAGAAATGTATGACACGTCCCGCAGCATGGGCTTCGCGTTCATGGCCGGATCCAGCCTGCCGGTTACGTGGCGCACGCCGTCAGTCGAGATGCCGGCCGGCGCAAAGATCCGCGAGGCGCTGAGTGTTTGTTATGGTGGCGTGGACAGCTACGACTTCCACGGTCTGGAGACCATTCAGTGCATGGTGGAGCGTCGCCACGGCGGCGAAAGCGGAGTCAAATGGGTTCAGGCGTATCGGGGCGAAGATTTCTGGAAGGCCTGTCAGGACGGCGTGTGGTCGCGTGATTTAATGGATGCCGCATTGTGCCGCAGCCACACTCTAAAGCCGGCTCGGCCGAGCTTCAACGATATTTTCCCAACCGTGTATAACATGCGCCGCCTGGTCAAAGATCCTGTTGCCTACCACTACCAGCACGCAGACGGCGTCGCGTGCACCATGCTGCTGATGGACGGGCTGGTCAGAGACTTCAACTTCGCAGCGCGCATCGACGGCCGCGCTGAGCCCTTCTCCACACAGATGTATCTACCCATGCCCGATGGCCGGACAACGCTCGCCAATTTCTTCAGCCCCTTGGTCAACAACATGGAGCAGATGTTTCTCACCGGGAAGCCCACCTATCCGGTCGAACGCACGCTGCTGACGACCGGCTTGACCGCCGCGGGCGTCGAGAGCCTTTACCGCAACCAGACGCGGGTCGCGACGCCGCATCTCGGAATCCATTACCAGCCCGCGACAGAATCGACGTACTGGAGAACGTAATGCCAAAACGGATCGCGGTCATTACGACGGTCTACCGGTACCTTTCGCATGCTCAGCATGAGGCCGACCGGATTCTGGTGGGGTATCCGTACCAGGGTCGCTGGCACCGGCCGGACATGAAGATTGCGTCGCTCTACGTGGATCAAAAGCCCGAGAAGGATCTGAGTGTGCTTCGGGCGGTCGAGTTCGGATTTCAGTTGTACCCCACCATTGCCGAAACGCTGCGATGCGGCGGGGACAAGCTGGCGGTGGACGGGGTCATGATTATCGGCGAGCACGGTGATTACCCGCGCAACGAAAAGGGCCAAATCCTCTACCCGCGTTACGAATGGTTTAAGCAATGCGTCGACGTGTTCGAAAAAGACGGGCGCGCTGTGCCGGTGTTCAATGACAAGAATCTCTCTTATAGTTTCGAAAAAGCCAAATGGATGGTCGACGCTTCCAGGCGTCTCGACTTTCCGGTGCTCGCCGGTTCGTCACTGCCGGTAACCTGGCGCCTGCCCGATATCGAGTTGGCGCTCGATTGCGAAATCGAGGAAGCCCTCATGGTGGGCGAGGGCGAGTCGGACGCCATGGACTACCATGCGCTCGAGGCGCTCCAATGCATGGTAGAGCGGCGCAAGGGCGGCGAGACGGGCGTCAAATCCGTACAGTTGGTCGAAGACGAAGCGGTGTGGAAAGCCGGTGACGCAGGCCGCTGGTCTAAGGAACTGCTTACCGCGGCGCTTTCGCGCAGCGACACGCCGCAGGGTCTCACGGTCAAAGACGGCCGTACGCAAGACCTGGTTCACAACGGCGAACTCGCCAGGCTGGCCAAGAATCCCTGGGCGTATTTCATTGAATATACTGACGGGCTCAAAGCCACGCTGCTGATGTTGAACGGTGTGGTGACGGATTTCAATTTTGCCGCGCGCGTGAAAGGAATGGGGGTGCAATCAACGCAGTTCTTGTTGACGCCCGAACCGAATGTCACGTACTCGGCGTGCCTGATCGGTAAGGTTGAGGAGATGTTCACGACCGGTAAAGCGCCATATCCGGTGGAGCGCACGCTCATCGTAAGCGGGATACTGGAAAGCTGTTTGACCTCGCGGATTCAGGGTCACAAACCATTGGAGACCCCGCACCTCGACGTGCATTACCGCGCGCCGCGCGAAAGCCAGCACTGCCGGACGTGAGCCGCTGGCTAATAGGCAGCTTTGGATGGCGGCGCCTTGGCTGCCGGTGGTTCTTCCTTCTTGGCGGCCGGGGTTTGCGAAGCATTCAGGTATTGAACGATGACCGAGATACGCCGGTTGGTGGCGTTGGTCGGATCCTCTGGCGTCCGCAGCCGCTGGTCGGCGAAGCCCCGGACCTGCCCCACCTGTGCAGGACGCAACCCGCTCGTCTGCATGAGCCGCCGAGCGGAATTGGCCCGGTCGGCGGACAACTCCCAGTTACTGTAGGTGCCGTCACCGGAGTACGGCTTGGCGTCGGTATGGCCCTCGATGAGGAGCGTGTTGGGAAGTTTGCCCAGTTCCGCGGCGAGCCGCACCAGCAGTTCTTCCCCCCGTGCTGTAGGGTGAGCGTTGCCGCTTTCAAAGAACATGCCGTTTTCGTTCTCCAGCAATTCGACGCGTAAGCCCTCGTTGGTGATGGTGAGTTCGATGTTGTTCTTGATCTGCTGGAACTCCGGGATGGTTTTCATGGCTTGCTCCAGCTTCTCTTTGAGCTTGCCCATGTCATCCTTGGTGACGTTGACGCTCTCGCCCAGGCCGGCCATGGCGCTACCCACGAGTTTGCCGTTACCGCTGGGATCTTTGAAGTAGCTGGCAATGGCCTTTTGCACTTTTTGGCTGGTGTTGAGGAGCCAGAGCACGATGAACAGGGCCATCATCGCCGTGACGAAATCGGCGTACGCGACCTTCCAGGCACCCCCGTGATGGCCGCCGTGGTGCTGCTTTTTCTTGATGATGATGACGGGCGCCGCAGAATTTTCCGGTTCGGGCATGATCAGCCTTTCCCGGCAGCGGCGGGCTCGGGCGCTGCTTCTGGAGCCGGGGCCGCGCCGCCCCGCTTGCAGAACTGCTCCATTTCCTGGAATGTGGGCCGCAAGCCGGCGGGTATGGTGCGGCGGGCGAACTCGATGGCCAGAATGGGTGCGGAACCCCGGATAAAAGCGTTCACCGCGACTCGCAGGCAGTGATAAAACTGCGCCTCTGCGTCGTTCCCTTTCGCCATATTGGAGGCCAGCGGACCGATGAAGCCGTAGCAAAGCAGGATGCCGAGAAAGGTGCCAACCAGCGCCGCCGCTACTTTGTGCCCGATCTCCTCGGGCGGTCCGCCCAGCGCCCCCATCGTGATGACCACACCGAGAACCGCGGCCACAATGCCCAGGCCGGGCAGCGAGTCGGCGATCGTCGTCAGTGAGGCAACCGGAACGCTGGCACTCTGATGGTGCACTTCCATGTCCAGTTCCATCATCTGATCCAGTTCGAAGGAGCCCACGCCACCGCTGATGTACATGCGCAGCGTGTCGCACACAAAAAAGAGTGCGTGATGATTCTTCAGAAAGCCCGGGTAGTTCTTAAACAGCGCGCTTTTGTGGGGCTCCTCGATGTCCGCCTCCAGCTTCACAGCGCCGTTTTTGCGCGCATAGTGAAACAATTCGTTCAACATCTTCAGGTGTTGCAGGTAAAACGGCTTGGAAAATGGACTGGGGACAAAAACAGCGCCGAAACCCTTCAGGATACGCATGATGATGGGCAACGGATTGGCGATCAACATCGTGCCCAACGCGGCGCCGCCGATGATCAGCAATTCCGCCGGCTGGACCAGCACCATGAGGTTGCCATGCTCCATGAGATAACCGCCGACGATGGCGCCAAAGACGACAATAATCCCAATGATGGCAAACATACCCAGGTGGCCCGTCTGAGGCCTCGTATGTCTATCGGCGTATTCGGGCGCTGAGCTTAGCTCCCGGACGGCGCGGCCGTTTGCAGACCTGGATCCTAACCGCTGGCGCTGATGGAAGGGGGACGGCTCGAAAGAAACTTGCCCTCGGGATCATACGAGAGCGTGATCTGTTGCGGAATAGTCAGTTCGCGATTGCCGCTGGCGGGATCGAGCGATTCGCGGTACGGAATGCCTTTCAGTTCGAGGTATTTCCGCGCCCCGCGCAGCGTTCCCTGCTCGCGCATCATGCTGGCGATGCGGTGGGCCTTCTGGCGCGCGCCACGCTGCTGTTCCCGGGCACGCTGCCGGTATTCAAACCCCCGCAGTTTCTCGTTCAGTCTCTCCCGGGCGCGCCTGTTCAATGCGTTCCAAGATACCCTTCTGCCGGGCGCGCGGTCAAGTCGCCTGGCGCTCGACCACCACTGCGGTGCCGTAAGCCAGCACTTCAGTCACGCCATTCATGAGTTCCGTGGCATCATAATGCGCCGCCACAATTGCGTTGGCGCCCAGCTCGGCCGCATGTTGCAGCATCAGCTCGAACGAGTCGGACCGGGTCTGCTCGCAGAGTTTGGTAAACAGCGAGATATTTCCGCCCACGATGGTCTGCAATCCCGCACCGATCGTGCCGATCACCGAGCGCGACCGTACCACGATGCCGCGAACCAGGCCCAGGTTGCGGGTAATGCGATAACCCGGCAACTCGAGCGCCGTAGTCACCATATGGTGCGGGATGGCGCCTCGTGCGTTTCCGGAAGAAGTGCTCATCGGTTTTCTCCCGCAGGCATCATACTCGAAACGCCGATGGGATACCATACTCGGGCGATTCGTCGTCTGCGTTGGTGGTTCGCAAAGATGCCGGAAGAGTCTGCCGCCCTTTACTCGATCACTACGGCAGCCTTCGCCTTCACTTCGCAGCCCTTTGCAGCGGCCAGGCTATCGTCCAGGGACCATTTCATGCTCTGCCAGGCTGAATTTTCGAAGTCCCGGCGGGAGAGGCTCATCAACGGTTCGATGTCGCGCTCGCGGCGTCCAAGCGGATTCCGATCCAGCGCCAGCGACGCTTCGATATCCTCTCCCACGGCTTTGCTTTCGTTTTGAACCGACCCTGATTCCGACGTGTCCCAGTGCGTGCCATACTTGGCGTCGATCTGCTTGACCAAATCCGCAACCCGGTCGAAGATGATCTGCTCCTTGTCCGCGTCGGCGGCATTCACGGGAATATGGAGATCAAAGAGCCGTTTCATTTGCACCACGATCAGCTTGCTGTCCACGGGCAGCATCAGGACTCCGGTGTACAAGCCGCTTTCGCTCAAAAATACGCCATGCACCGGAAGGAGTCCGCACAAGGTCGCGTGCTTCAAGATTGGCAGAACGCTTGAATCCGCAACGAGGAAAGGCGACCGGCCCTTCGCCAGCGATTCCATCAGTCGTGTGTACGGCGCTGCCTCGCCCGTGTAACCACCATCGAGGTAGTTGTCAGCGAGTTTCCCAAGGTCCGCTGCGCTCAGATCATGGTACGACCTGCTGATCACGGTGGCATACTTTTTGCGCACGTCCGTCAGGTCGCGCAAATGAATGACACCCTGGTCATCGCCGGAACTCTTGATGTGAGCGGTCACCCAGTGAGGCTGGGCTTCTATCACCTTGTCGAGATCGTCGCCGATGCACACGTTGGAGAAGCAGGTGTTCCGAAACGTAGTGGCTGTCTTGTCTTCGGCGAAGACCTGTGTGAGACAAATAAAACTGAGGATGGCTAATTTTCTCATCTCATGCGCCTGACTGTTACAGCACAATTGTAGGCAATTCACCCGAACGAATCATGTTCTCCAAGGTTAGTGAGCAAAGGGAGCGGCCAGTTAACTTGACCCACAATGGCGGGCGAGTTGCCGCTAGAATGGCCTCATGCAAATACGAGGCTGCGCGTGGTTCCTGATGGTGGCGGGAACGGTTATGGCCCAGACCGGCCACAATCAGACTCTCAGCGGGAAGTATTATTTTCGCCACCTCCTTTTCACCACGGACGCTTCGGATAACATCACGGACATTCGCAGCCTCTGGGGATCCATTACTTTCGATGGCACTGGACATTACTCGGTCGCTGGGCAATCTGCTGTGGGAAACACGCAGCCTGTTGCAGCAGCCAGTAGCGGTACGTACTCGGTCAGCCCGGCGGACTTCGTAACCCTGACGAATCCGCAAAACAATACACTCGCTGTTAACGGGCGTTTGGGGGTGGTGGCTGGGGCATCTGGCCAGCAGGCCCCCGAGGTGATGATCATTGGTTCGAGCACCGAGGCGCCAGTGAACAGCTTCGACCTGTTCGTCGCCATTCCGGCGGCACCGGGCACCTCGAACGGCTCTCTCTCCGGTACCTATTACTCGGCCACGCTGGCGTTTCCCTCCGGCGCCGCGGCTGCAGTGCGCAGTGCGTTGTTCAGCTTGCAGGGGAATGCGAGCGGCGGGTTTGGAAATATCGGAATCAGCGGCCACGGAGCGAGCACCGGCGGCGCGCCCACCACTCAGACCCTCAGCGGCGGGACCTACACAATGCAGGCAGATGGCAGCGGGTCGGCCACATTCCCACTCCAGTCTGGATTGACCGACGCCACGCAGTTGCTCAGCGGGAGCAAGACGATCTATCTTTCTCCCAGCGGCAACGTGATCCTGGGCGGTTCGAGCGATGGTACGCAACAGGACATCCTGGTGGGATTCAAAGCTGGGAATGCCAATACGTGGACCGACCACTTCTGGCAGGCGGGCTTGCGGTTCGAGAGCGGCGGGTCAGCCAGCGCCTACAGCGGCTCAGCTTACTCCAATGGAACCGGGACCCTTACTCTCACGCGCCGCGAACATCAGTTGCAGTCATCCGGAGCGGTGACTTACGACTTCACCGGGGTAAACGCCTACACGCTCGGAGCCTCGGGAACCGGCACGTTGGAGTTGACCAACGTAGCCATTGGCGCGGCCGGAAATGGCTTCGTGGGCGCGGCCGGAAATGCCAGCGACCCGATCGGCTATGAATTTTACTTGGGCGTTCGCAGGCCGGTTCTCGCCGGGAACGGGGTATTTCTGAACCCGCTCGGCGTGGTGAACGCAGCCAGTTTTGCGCCCGGCGGCGGGCCAATTGCGCCGGGCGAATTCGTAGCGCTATACGGTTCGAATCTCGCGGCCGGTTCGCAGACCGCCACTCCACCGTATCTGCCCAACTTGGGCGGTGTGTCCGTAACCTTCAACGGCCAGCCTGCGGCCCTGTACCTCGTCAGCTCCGGCCAGATTAATGCGCTGGTTCCGTATGAAATCACAGGGCCTACCGCCACCGTGGTGGTGAACAACGGAAGCTCTTCCAACCCGGTTCAGGTTGCCGTAGCGGCTACCGCACCCGGGGTTTATTCGCTCGATCAAAGCGGTTTTGGCCCCGGAGCCATTCTCCACGCGGACTACTCTTTAGTCGATTCTTCGAGCCCGGCCAAAGCCGGCGAGACGGTTTTGGTTTACCTGACCGGACTGGGCGCCGTGAACCCACCGGTCGCCAACGGCACTGCCGGCGGCGACAATCCCCTGAGCAAGGCGGTCGCGCTGGTGAACGTATACATCGGCGGCCATCTCGCTACGGTTCGTTATGCAGGTCTGGCGCCGCTCTATCCGGGCCTGTATCAGATCAATGTGGACGTACCGGCGGACCTGCCGGTCACGGCTATTGGCCCGTTCCCGCTGGCTGTCGAGACGCCCGGGAGTTTTCACGATCAAGTGGATCTCATCGTCGGGCCGTAAACGGCTCCTCAAGGTCTTTCATGATCCATCCGATAGTCAACCTGAAGCCTCGGTGCGGCGTATGACAACGTGGACCATTGGAAGAAAGTTGATGGCGGGTTTCGGGGTGATGGTCGTCCTGATTCTTGCCTTGAGTTATTTCTCGTTTCGTTCGATCTCCAGGTTGGGAGGAGTGATTGGGGCCGGGACGGCGGAGAAGATGGACCACGTAGGTACCCTCCGTTTGCAGCTTCAGGCGATGATCACGCACGTAAAAGCCGACCAGCTTTCCTACATTGCTACGCATATCTCGCGGCTGGAAGGTCATGAGCGCAACGCGGCCGCGTCGGACATGCAATGTTCGGGTTGCCACAGCATGGGCCGTTCAGAAGAAGCGCGGCGCGAATTCGAGACCATGGCAGGGCACGCTGGGGAACAGGTTGCCGCACTTCGCGCGTCCATCCCGGACGAAAAAGCGCAGACACGCCTGAAGGTGCTGGAAACCGGCATCGTCGCCTGGCAGCACCAGTACCAGGAGTTCCTCTCGCACATCGATCGGAATGACTACGAAGCAGCGCATGACCTGGTTCGAGACAAGATGTCGCCCCTTCTCCAGGAAGTCGACAAGGCAGCGCAAGAGCTGGCGGATCAGCAGCGCGAGTTTATGGCGTCCTCAGGCGCAGACGCGCGAAATATCGTTGGGAGCAGCCGTTGGATGGCGATGCTGCTGGTCGGGCTGAGCCTGGCCGCCGGCGTTTCCGCCTCGTTTTTGGTGCACGGGGTCAACCGCGTTCTGCGCCAGGCAGTTGCGGATTTGGGAACAGGGGCCGAGCAGGTGAACAGCGCCGCTGCCGAGGTCTCGACTTCCAGCCAGTCGGTGGCTCAAGGCGCATCCCAGCAGGCAGCTTCCCTGGAGCAAACGTCCGCCTCCTCGTTGGAGCTCGGCTCAGTGACTCGCAAGAACGCCGAGCATTCCCGATCTGCCGCGGATTTCACCGGACAAGCCACGCAAATCGTCGACACAGCCAACCGCCATCTCGAGCAGATGGTCGCCTCGATGCAGGCGATCAACGCTTCCAGCGGCAAGATCTCCAAGATCATCAAAGTTATCGATGAGATCGCATTTCAGACCAATATCCTGGCGCTGAATGCGGCGGTCGAGGCGGCGCGCGCGGGCGAGAGCGGTGCGGGCTTCGCGGTAGTGGCGGACGAGGTCCGCAACCTGGCCGCGCGTTGCGCACAGGCTGCTCAGGACACCAACTCGCTGATTGAGGACTCCATCGCCAGATCCACGGATGGCAAGGCGAAGCTGGACCTGGTTGCCACAGCCGTTCATGACATCACCAGCCATGTCGCGCAAATCAAGGGCCTTGTGGACCAGGTCAACCTGGGCAGCGAAGATCAGGCGCAGCGCATCGAGCAGATCTCCAAAACCATCTCGGAAATGGATCATGTCACGCAGAACGCCGCTGCCAGTGCCGAACAAAGCGCCTCGGCCGGCGAGGAACTGCACGCGCAAGCGGCATCTTTGTCCGAAATTGTAACCCGGCTCACCGCTCTGGTCGGGCGAGCCTGATGGCACACGCTCCCAGCGGCTCCCTATCCTCCACTCGAATCCAGCCACGCAAGTAGAATGAAAGTATGTGGAGCGCTGCCGTGCCTCTGCTTCTCCTGTTCGCTCCCACGACCGACTATCAGGCTGATGGGTTGAAAGCGCTGGAAGCCCGGCAATACGATCAGGCGGCACAACTGTTCACGCAGGCGGTCGCGGCCGATCCAAAAGATTACGCGGCTCACTTTCACTTGGCGCTCGCCGAGAGCCTGCTCGGCAAAGAGGCCGACGCCATTCCGGAGTACGAGAAGACGCTCCAGCTCAAGCCAGGCTTGTATCAGGCCGAACTCAACCTGGGCATTTTGCTGCTTCGGGCGAAGCGGGCGGCTGAGGCGGTGCCGCATCTCCAGGCGGCGGTCGAAGCCAAGCCCAAGGAATTTCGCGCGCAATGGCACCTGGCTGAAGCGCTGCTCGCTTCAGGGGATGCCGCACAGGCCGAAGCGCACTACCAGACAGCAGTGGAGCTCGACGCCAGGTCGGCCGCAGCCCAACTGGGACTCGGCCGCGCACAGGCGAAGCAGAATCGACTGAGCGATGCCGCGGAGCATTTCCGGAAGGCTGCTCAACTCGACGCCAGCTTTAATGATGCGCTGCTGGAGCTGGCCGGACTCTACGAGCAGAGCCACCAGCCCGACGAAGCCATTGCGATCTATCAAAAGTTCTCGGACAACGTAGGCGCTCAGGAACGGCTGGGCGAACTGCTGGTCGAGAGCAAGCGGTTCGCCGACGCCATTCCCTACCTCGAGAAAGCCGTGGCACGCGACCCGACCTCAGCCAACCGGCTGGCGCTGGCCACTGCCTACCGGATGAACCAGGAGCCGGCAAAATCGCTCGAGCAGCTTGAGAAGGCTGCGGCGGGGGAACCGACGAACTATGACCTGCGTATGGCGTACGGACGAGCGCTACGCGATGAGCGCAAGTTCCTGCCCGCCGCGGGGCAATTCGCCGCGGCAGCGCGGCAGAAGCCCGAGGCGAAGGAGGTTTGGAATGAATTGGCCGGCGTCCTGACACTGGCCGAGCAGTATCCGCAGGCGCTGGCAGCGCTGGATCGCGTCCATGCCCTGGGACAGGAAATCCCGGGCGATTACTATTTACGCGCCATCATTCTGGATAAGCTGCACCAGTTCAAGCCGGCGCTCGATGCGTATCAGAAGTTTTTGGCTTCGAGCGGGGGCAAGAATCCGGATGAGGAATTCAAGGCCCGCCAGAGGTCCCGGATTATCGAGACAATGTTGAATAAGAGATGAAGTTCGCGATCCTCTTACTTCTGCCGCTGGCTGCCCAGGGCGATAAACGAGCCGGGACGCCTCCCGAGGACCTCGCGCACATTCAGTCGGAACCGCGTCCGGACAAGCGGGCGCACCTGGCGCTAGACAATGCCGACGCCGTGCTCAAACAAGCGCGGGATGCGTACGATAAGGGCGATAACCAGGGGGTGTCCACGCTCCTGGACGACGTGCAGCGTTCCGTCGAATTGGCCCAAACCTCGTTGAAGCAAACCGGCAAGAACCCAAGCCGCAGCCCGAAACACTTCAAATATGCGGAACTCAAGACCCGCGAACTGCTGCGCAAGCTGGACAGCTTTCGCGAATCCATGAGTGTGACAGACCGCCCGGCCGTCGACCGTGTGATCGCCACGGTGCAGAAGATCCATGACGCGTTGTTGGACGGCATAATGGGGAAAAACAAGTGAAACCGATTCTGGTAGTACTCGGCCTGATGGCGGTGCCGCAGTTGTTCGCGCAGCGTGATTTTTTGACCGCCGACGAGACCGACCAGGTACGCTTGGCGCAGGATCCCAACGAACGGCTCAAGCTGTACGTGCATCTCGCCAAGCAGCGTATGAACCTCGCACAAAGCGCGCTCTCGAAGGAAAAGCCGGGGCGTTCCATTCTGGTGCATGACGCCCTTGACGATTACAGCCAGATCATCGACGCGATTGACACGGTGGCCGATGACGCCCTCAAGCGCAAGCTGGACATCAAAGAAGGCATGGCCGCGGTAGCCGCTGGAGAAAAGGAGCTGCTCGCAGAGCTTGAAAAGATCGAGGAACGCCAGCCCAAAGACCTGGCCCGTTATGAATTTGTTCTCAAGCAGGCGTTAGACACGACGCGCGATTCCCTCGAGCTTTCGCAGGAAGATCTCGGGCGGCGAGCCGCCGAGGTCCAGGCCAAAGAGCAGAAGGAGAAGAAGGAACTGGAAGCCTCGATGTCGACCCAGGAACTCGAACAGAAAAAGGCCGCCGAAAAGAAGGAAGGCGAAACCAAGCGCAAGGCACCCACTCTTTACCGCAAAGGGGAGCAAAAAAAAGAGGACCAGCCGTAGCGATCGATTCAGTCAGTTTGCCGGCGCGTAATAGCCGCGTCTCCAGTCGGCCGAGAGTTTCCCGAACCCGGCCGGCCGCACGATCTTCACACGAACACGACGGTACTTTCCGTCGCGCTCCTGATTGGCCGGTGTGTAGCCCAACAAATACTGGTGTCGAAGCTCCTGGCCGATCTTCGCCGCTACAGCAGGCAGCTCGCCGGCATTATCGATCCGGTAGTAGCGTCCGCCGCCCTGCTCGCTCAACTCACTGAGCAAATCGGATCCCATCAGGTTCTCGAACGCCCCGCCATCGCGCCCAACGCCGATCGCATAGATCTCGACATCCGATTCGCGCGCCAGATTCTTCACGTCCCGACTACAAAACCGGCTGTGGTTGTCTCCGCCATCCGAGACGATGAGCAGCGCCTTCCGGGGGTTGTGCGCATTTTTCATCTGCCGGAGGCTAAGATAGACCGCATCCAGCAGAGCCGTGCTTCCGCTGGGTTCGGCTGATGCCACGCGGCGCTGGATTTGTTCGGGAGCGTGGGTGAAACCCATGGTCAATTCCGCGTGGTCGCGAAATTCCACCAGACAGAATTCATCCTCCGGATTGGCTGCCGAGAGGAACTGAGCCACCGCCTCCCGCAATTGGCTGAATTTTGGGGTCATGCTGTGGCTGAAGTCCAGCACGAGTCCGACGGAGAGCGGGGCCTCCTCCGCAGAGAAATACCTGACCTCCTGCTCGGTCTTCTCCTCGAAGACTTGAAAATTCTCCTTTTCGAGACCGGTCACGGGCCGGCGCTTTTCATCTGTGACCGCAACATGGATCAATACAACGGCGCTGTCCACTCGGAAGTCCGGGCGGGTTGAATCCTCGACGGCGACAGAGAAATTGGGCCGGCGGAGTGCGACGGTATTTTCCGGCCTGGCTGAAGATACGCTCAAAGCGCTCATCAGCAGTAGCGGCAAATACAAGCGGGTCAGGCGGCAGTGTCGGCCGTTCATATGCCTCTATGGCCAAGATATTTCGGGTGGGTAACGAGGACAAGAGTACGGGTGGAGTAAGTAGTACCAGTACAGCCGGTCCGTCCCGGCGTGTTGGAGTGGGCAGGTAAAGCTCTGCTCAGGCTCTGCCGATGGATACTTGTTGCGGTTCCAGCGGTTCCGTGTAGGCGCCGCGTAGGAATGCCGCAAAGGGCCTCACCGTCTTTAAGGGAATTCCATGCCGTCAACCGTAATCGCAGAAACAAGCGCCGCGAGTAAAAGCGATGAGCGCGCAGGAAAGTACCTGGTCTTTCAACTGGGTAAGGAGGAATTTGGGATTCGCGTGCTGAAGGTGCGAGAAATCATGGGGATTCAGGACATCACCGCGGTGCCCCAGACGCCCGGCTACGTGAAAGGCGTCATCAATTTGCGCGGGAAAGTGATCCCCGTGGTGGATCTGCGCCTGAAGTTCGGGTTACCGGAAATCGAGTACACGCAGCGCACGTGCATCATCGTGGTGCAAGTCGAGGCCGATTCCCATAACATGCTCATGGGCATCGTGGTGGACGGAGTAGCCGAGGTTCTGAATCTCGTGCCCGGCGATATCGAGGACACACCGGATTTCGGCCGAGGCGTGGTGACCCCGTACCTGCTCGGTATGGCCAAGATCAAGGGCAACGTCAAAATTCTGCTGGATATTGACCAGGTGCTGACCAGCCAGGAATTGCACGGGCTGGAGTCGGTGCTGCAGTAGGGAGATCGAAGAGGAGAACTGTATTCATGAACGCGCAGATGACTATTGGTAAGAAATTGATGTTGGCTTTTGGCGCCACGCTGGCGCTGGTTTTGGGGTTGGCGTATTCGTCTATGTCGTCCGTCGGCACTTTGGGTAGGGAACTGGACCAGATGGCAAACGTGGACGGTAAGAAGACCGATCTGATCGGCCAGATCGACACCGCCACGTCAGATATGCGCGTAGGCCAGCGCGAAGGCGGAGGCAGGCAATCAGATGTACCTGACCAACGCCGCGAAGATCGAAAAGCTGGCTGCGGAACTGCGGCCGCTGCTTGTCACAGAGCGGGGCAAACAAGCCTTAGAGCTGATCGTGACGTCACTCGCGGCTTGGCGGCCAATCTACCAGGACCTCACCCAGCTCTGTGCGAAGCAGCAGTTTGGCGAGGAACTGAAGGCCGCTCTGGACAAAGGTTTTGCTGTTTCCGAGCAGATGAACAAGGAAACGGATGACCTGGTGGAAGCGCAGCACGGGGTTTCGGCGGCTTCCACTAAGGTCGCGGAGGCTGATTCTCCCGCAGCCGCTGGATCGCTTCTGTGTTGATTGGTTTTTGTCTGGCAGTGGGCGGGGTTATAGTCTTCCTCGTACGCCAGATCAGTGCCACGCTGCGGCAGATGGCCGGCGAGATGGCCGATGGCGCGGAGCAGGTGGCGGCGGCATCGCAGGTCTCCTCTTCCAGCCAGTCGCTGGCCCAGGGGTCGTCCGAGCAGGCGGCGTCCATTGAACAACCTTCGGCCTCGAGCGAAGAGATCAACTCCATGTCGCGCAAAAATGCCGAGAACTCTAAAATCGCGGCGGACAACATGGTGGAGGCGGCGCAGCGGATCGAGGAGGCTAACCGGAATCTGGAGCAAATGGTGACCTCGATGAACGGGATCAACGCCTCCAGCGAGAAGATCAGCAAGATCATCAAGGTGATCGATGAGATCGCGTTTCAAACCAACATTCTGGCGTTGAACGCGGCGGTGGAGGCGGCGCGGGCGGGCGAAGCGGGCATGGGCTTCGCGGTGGTGGCTGATGAAGTCCGCAGCCTGGCACAGCGCTGCGCACAGGCGGCCAAGGACACCGCGGGGCTGATCGAGGAATCCATCGCCAAGTCCAACGACGGGAAAACTAAGCTGGATCAGGTAGCTAAGGCAGTGGGATCGATCACCGACAGCGCCACCAAGGTAAAGACGCTGGTGGACGAAGTCAAGTTGGGCAGCGAGGAGCAGGCGCGAGGCATCGAGCAGGTGGCCAAAGCCATCACGCAGATGGAGAAGGTAACGCAGACCACGGCGGCCAATGCGGAAGAAAGTGCCTCGGCCAGCGAGGAGTTGAGCGCGCAATCCGACACGCTGCGCGCCGTCGTCGCGCGTTTGAACGGTCTAGTCGGCGGCGGTTCGGAACATTCTGCCGGCCACCAGGCGGGGCACTCAGCCCCGAGAAACCGCCGGAGCTCAAATTTGTTGGGGCCAGGGGCCGCGCACGCTCCTGGATCACCGGCACATCGTGATCTACCGGCCGGAGAGCGGGCCACGGCAGGAGTAGGCGCCGACAAGAGCGCATTTCCCCTGGAGGAAGAGTTCAAGGAGTTCTGAAACCTCGCCAAGTGAACGCTCCGGGGCGCAGAACCAATGCCGCCTTCTGCCGTACGGGAGGGCTGGCAGCGCGCGCCTCGGCGGGAGAGGGGCGGGCGTGCCCGATGCGTATCATGACGAACGACGCTCGGCAATTCCTCACTAATCTTTCCCGGTTTCCCGCCGATCAGTTTGAAGAGATCGCCTCGGGCTGTTTGTGCGATCCTGGCGACCAATCCGCGCCCTGAGAGCCGGGTATGCCAGGTCTCAAGTTGCAGGCTGGCGTGATCTGAGAATTCTCGATGCCCTCTAGCGAACAAGATCTGTTGGAAACCGCATCGATCATGCGGCAGATGCTGGATGATCTGGCTGCCAGGTTGATCCTGGACGACGGGAAGTGGTCGGGCCCGTGGATTGAGGAGCTCACCAGCATCCTGGCCCGAATCGGGGCGATGGCCGAGTTGACCGGGAGGCCGGACATTCGCAGCCTGAGCCTGCCCTTGGAGCAGCGGGCTGCCCGCGTGCGGCGAGGCGACGACGAACCGGGCGCCTTCGCAGCTGCGCTCCAGTCGGGGATCGTGCAACTTCAGGAAGCCGTGGAGCGCACCGGCGCGGCATCGTCTACAGTCGAGACCGCCGTGCGCCCGCCGGTCAACGCCCTGGCCCAGGACCGGGAGCTGGTTTCGGACTTCATTTTGGAGGCGCGAGAGCACCTCGCCAACATCGAGGCGCAGTTGCTGGCGCTCGAGGAGAATCCCGGCGCCCTGGAGCCCATCCATTCGATCTTTCGGGGATTTCACACCATCAAGGGACTGGCGGGATTTTTGGAATTTGCGGCGATCCAGGAGGTCGCGCACGAGGTCGAGACCTTATTGGATCTGGCGCGCAACGGCCGGGTTGTCGTGGCGGGCGCGGTGGTCGACGCGGTGCTGGCGGGCGCGGATTACCTAGGCATCGAAATCAACCGAGTGGAGCGCGAACTGAATGGCGCACCGGCGGAGCCGGCGACAGAAAACGGGAAGATGCTCGAGGCCATCCGCTCGCTGATGCGACCGCCGGCCCCCGGCGCCACGCCGGACGAGAAGGCGAAGTCAGCGGGCCCGGACCTGGCGGCGCTGTCGAAATCGATCCTGGCGTCCGAGCACTCCAAAGCCGAGGAACGTTCTGCGGCGCAAGACGCCCGAAGCGAAAAGAAGGGCGCCGCGGCCGTGAAAGTAGATACCGCGAAGCTGGATTCGCTGGTAGATATGGTCGGAGAGATGGTGATTGCCGATTCCATCCTCCGGCACACGCCGGAGCTGGCGGAGTTGAAGAGCACGCGCGTGCTGCGCGCGCTGACGCAGATCGAGCGCATGACCAGCGAAGTACAGAAGACGGCCATGTCCATGCGTATGGTGACCATCGGCCAGTTGTTCCAGAAGATGGCGCGCCTGGTGCGGGACACCTCCCGCAAGCAGGCGAAGCAGGTGGAGTTGGTGACGGCCGGCGAGGATACGGAACTCGATCGCAACATCGTCGAAGAGCTGGGCGATCCGCTCATGCACATGGTGCGCAACGCCATCGACCATGGCATCGAAACGCCCGAGCAACGCCAGGCCGCGGGTAAGGATCCGACGGCGAAACTCACCCTCAGCGCGGCTCACCGGGGGGGACACATTTGCATCGAGGTGTCGGACGACGGGCGCGGTCTCAACAAAGAGAAAATACTCGCCAAGGCGCGCCAGAAGGGACTGGTGCAGGATGCCGATCACCTGTCCGACAGCGAAATCTTCAATCTTATCTTCGAGCCCGGGTTCTCGACGGCCGATCAGGTTACCGACATCTCCGGGCGCGGCGTAGGCATGGACGTGGTCCGCAAGAGGATACAAAAACTGCGCGGGCGGGTGGAGATCCAGTCCACGCCCGGGCGCGGAAGCACGTTCATGTTGAAGCTGCCGCTCACGCTGGCCATTATTGACGGCCTGGTGGTGGGAGTGGGCAAAGAGCGCTACGTGGTGCCGGTATTCGCCGTGAAGGAGATGCTGCGGCCGGGTGAGGACATGCTGTTCACGGTGGAAAACCGGGACGAGATGGCGCTGGTGCGAGGCCGGCTGTTTCCCGTGGTGCGTCTCTGCCGTCGCTTTGGCGTAGCTCCGCGTTCGGACGAGGCCGTGAGCAGCGTGCTCATCTTGGTCGAGAGCGCCGGCAAGGACTTCTGCGTGATGGTGGATGAGGTCATCGGAAAACAAGAAGTGGTGATCAAGAGCCTGGGCCCCACCATGCAACGCATTGCGGGCGTTGCCGGCGGCGCCATTCTGGGGGACGGACGGGTGGGGCTGATCCTGGATCTGGAAGGCGTCTACTTAGAGGCCTCGGGTGCCTAGGACCACACATCCGCCGCTCGATCCGCAGCCAGCGATCCGGCCCCTCACGGAGCGGGAATTCGGGAAGATCAGCCGGCTGGCGTACGAGAAATTCGGCCTGGAGTTGAAGCCCGGCAAGCAGCAGTTGGTCTCGGCGCGGTTAGGCAAGAAAGTGCGCGCTGCCGGCTGCAGCTCCTTCGACGAATACTATGAGAGCGTGGTCGCCGATTCGACCGGCGAATCTCTCATTGAACTGATCGACGCGCTGACCACCAACTTTACCGACTTCATGCGCGAGCCGGCGCACTTCGAATTCCTGCGCCAGGAAGCGCTCGCCCGGTGGCTGAAACGGGAGCGGGTGCGCATCTGGAGTACGGCCTGCTCGACTGGCGAAGAGCCATACAGCATTGCCTTTGCCCTCCTGGACGCGCTGGGCAACGCCGGCCGCCCGCGTTTGGAGATCGTGGCCACGGACATCTCGTCGCGTGCGCTCGAGCACGCGCAGCGCGGCGTTTACCCGGCTGCCCGGCTGGCCAACCTTCCAGCGGCGTGGCAGCGGTCTTATTTCCTGCGGGGCGAGGGGAAATGGCAAGGAAGCTACCGGGTGAAGCCGGAGGTCGCGGCGCTCGTCCGGTTTCGCCGTCTCAATTTGAATGAGTCATTCTCTCATCCCGAGCCCTTCTCGGTAATTCTGTGCCGAAACGTCATGATCTACTTTGACCGCCCGACGCAGCAGAGGCTGGTGCGCCAACTGGCCAGCCAGCTCGAACCCGGCGGTTATTTGCTCATCGGTCACTCGGAAAGCCTCACCGCGATCGACCACCCGCTGAGCTATGTGCGGCCTACGATCTACCGCAGGAGCGCCGCTTGAGTGCGCTGGTGGTGGGAGTGGCGGATTGCCAGGTCAGCAACGATCGGGAGGGCACGCTGGTGACGTACGCTCTCGGGTCGTGTATCGCCATCGCCATTCACGATGCGGCTGCGGGAGTTGGCGGACTGCTGCATTTCATGCTGCCGGAATCCGCCATCGATCCGGCGAAGGCGCAGAGCAACCCCTACATGTTTGCCGACACGGGCGTTCCGTTGCTGTTCCAAACGGCCTACAAACACGGGGCGGACAAGCGCCGTCTGACGGTTCGGCTGGCGGGCGGGGCGCAGGTCATGGATGACAAGGGTATTTTCAATATCGGCAAACGCAATTATCTGGCGGTGCGAAAGATTCTTTGGAAGGCTGGCGTGCTGGTGCACGGCGAAGCGGTTGGCGGGGATACGTCCCGAAC
>Ga0335070_10001819_pt1 | contig 24731 bp, 23 predicted proteins | sample Lox_Sample_13_FD_206722 | JGI IMG/M metagenome (GOLD analysis project Ga0335070, IMG submission 206722) | Soil microbial communities from Loxahatchee National Wildlife Refuge, Florida, United States - Lox_Sample_1.3 | ecosystem: Environmental > Terrestrial > Soil > Wetlands | place: USA...
ATCTGCTTAAGTCCTTTACGTACGATAGTGTGATCATCTGCAATGAGGATTTTTATCATACTAACACCTAGTATATTTTAAATTCTGGTCTTCACTATCAGACAAATTCTAATTATTTTGTCGGTTATTATCTTACAAGCCCGGATGGTAGAACGTCACTCTTGAGCCGCTTTTTTTCCGTGGGGTATATGTATTGTGAGAGAGGTCCCTTTATTGCGAATGCCCTTTATTTTTATCTCTCCGTTCAAAAAATGCACGCGTTCCCGGATTCCTATCAGGCCGAACGATTGGGGGCTATTCAACTGTTTCTTTTTGATCCCCCTGCCATCATCTTCGACGTGCAACGCGATCCCTTCGGCTTTTTCATGTAACGATATCCTCACCTTTGTTGCGTGTGCGTGGCGGGCCACATTGGTCAGCGCCTCCTGGAAGATACGGAAAATGGTTGTGGAGTGATGTCTGTCCAGTACAATATCATCGGGGTCCACACTCACGTCACAGGCGATGCCGGTATGTTTCTCGAACTCTTTTGCCTGCCACTCAATGGCAGCAGCGAGTCCGAGATGGTCCAGCACTCCTGGCCTCAGCTCTGAAGAAATCCTTTTCACTGTCTGGATGGTGGAATCAACCAGGCTTAGCATTGATTTTGTTCTCTCTGCGAGAGACTTATCGCCTCTGTGTTTCTTGTCAAGCCAGGACAAATCCATTTTCAGGGCGGTCAGCACCTGACCCAGTTCATCATGAATTTCGCGTGCGATGGTGGTCCTCTCTTCTTCCCTCACGGACTGCAGATGCATGGAGAGGTTACGCAGCTGTTCCCTGGAATAGGTGAGCTCTTCCTCCGCCCTTTTACGCTCTGTGATGTCCTGTACCGTTCCCACAATGTTGATCGGCTCATCCCTGTCGTCAAATCTGACTTCACCCTGTTCGTGGATAACCCTTAGCAGCCCGTTGGGGAGTACTATCCGGTGCTCGATATTGTAGGGCTGCCGATCATAAATGGCTTCATTCACCGACTTTTTCACAAATTCCCTGTCATCTGGGTGCACATAATTCAGGAAGGCGACGTAAGTGGTTGCGGTCTGTTGCGGGGTCAATCCAAAAATACGATAGGTCTCATCGGACCAGCGCAGTTCATTTGTCAGGAGGTCCCATTCCCAGTTTCCCAGCCCAGCGATCCGTTGGGCTTCAGAAAGGCTTTTCTCACTCCGCTGGAGAGCCTCGTAGTTTCTCCAGAGTTCATCTTCAATGGAAAATCTGTAGATGGCCTCTCCGATGAGAGGGGTGACAACTTCAATAAGCTGGATGATCTTCAGGGGAACCATCCCTTCCCTTTCATCGGCAAGATGAATGGCTCCCAATACCTTTTCACTGTAACGGATGGGCACCACGGCCACCGACCTAAATCCGCTGCCCACACACGTTCCCCGATACCTCGAAGACTCCTCCGGGGTTAAGGTCTTTACGAATTCGATAGTATTATTGCAGTAGAATGAACCACCGGGGGTCATGGCCGATGCGTCCTGCGGGTCAGGGGTCCCCGCGATTACCCTTACGCAGGCACACTGGTCATGATGGAGAGATATCCGGTTCTCCACCTCCCAAAATTCACTACTGAAGCCTCTGTACGCATCATACGGGATATTTCCGTTCTTTTCCAATACCCTTATGCCCACGCACCTGCTGCCGCTCCATTTAGCCATCAGATTTACTACCTCATAAAGGTACTCGTTCCTCGTGAATGAATGGGAAAAGAGCTGTAAAAGGGTGTTATGGGTGAGCATACGATCCTGGAACTCTTTTTGCTCAGTCACATCCTTAAGGGAGAAGACAAGAAAGTCCACCTCACCTCTGCTATCAAGGACAGGGACTAGGTTCCAATCCCAATACGTGACCCCCCATTCGGGATGATCGGGAAAGGAAAAAGGTCTTGCAACGGCCTGATAGGGAACTTTCGTTGCAACTACTCTTTTGAATATCCCCTCGTTTTCTTTATGGGGATAGAATTCGAAATGGTTATGTCCCGCGAAGTCGGACACGTCACGTTGGCATGCGTTGGCGTATGCTGTGTTGACCCTGATAAAATTAAAATCTCTATCGAGAAATACCAGGGGAGTTATGGTATGGTCGAAAAATGCTTCTAATATCCTTGACTGCCCGCTCAGGGCTCCAATAGCACGTTTGCGTTGGGCGATTTCTTCTTCCAGTTCTGTATTGACCCTTAAAAGTTCGGCAGTTCGTTCCTGAACGCGCACCTCCAGTTCTTCCTTCGTGGCTTGCAGCACTTCTTCAGCCTGCTTACGCGCAGTGATGTCGTGGCTATAGATGCGTATGACATTATTGCCCCTGGCAAAATGCAATACCTGCTCATACCAGACATTATCCGCCTTCAATTCACGGACATGGGAATGCTTCCCTTCGTGGGTAAATACACTAACCAACGAGTCAAAATCCGCAAGAAAAGGGTGAAGGGCTCCCTTTGCCGGCAGATCATGAAAGAGGTTCATCGCTGCGGGGTTTATGTAATGAACAACTCCTGCTAAATCCACCTCAATAATGGGGTTTGGGTTAAGTTCAGGAAAGGATGCGAGTCTGTCAAGTTTTTCCAGGGAATGCCTGGCCACGTCCATCTTCCCCCGGCGTGGTTCATCTGTCATGGCGATTTTCCCTTTTGGGTTTGAATGAACGATACGACACGCGTGAAGCCCCCGGCAAGAGAAAGAGAAAAGGGATAAAGTTGAAGGCCCGCTGCAGTGCGCTCAGGCGAGGACAATGCCCGGGACACAAGGCTTTATTGTTACCAGAGACAAAGGGTTGCTTCTCTCCGTTGCTCATTGTACGTCAAGCCGCTCTCTTTGCACGCGACTTTATTATAGCAAAACCGGTTCTGTCATAGGAAGAAGCCAGGTTCCCCTCCTTTCAAAGCAAATACATGATGAAATAAAGGTTGATCTTTCATATCACAACATTTCAGATTTAGTATTATGCATCAGCATGTTCCCTAATGAAGTTGCAGTCGGTCTCGCCGGCATATCAGGCAGGAGAGAGGAATGAAGAGATACGACAAAGGGAGGAAGCTCATACTTCAGGACGGACCAGACTCTATGGTGTATAAGTCCTTATTGCGTCAACCTCTGTCCCTCCCCTGGCGATATCTTCCGGGGTTGTATTCGAAACACTTATTTCGGTGCCCAGGAAATCCCTTCCTGCCTCTTGATAGCAATGTCTCACAAAGGAGCTGCAATACATGGCGTGAGGATCGTTGAAGGGATTTTCCAGCCATTGCCTCCTTGCGATTATCGCCCACCATGTCCCGAGGAGTTCCTGAATTGGATAGAGCACCTGTTCATCAACGAGCTGTAACGCAGTGGCGAGGACATCGTCCTTCTCGTCCTCTGAAAGCCCAAAATCTATGAGCGCGGCATTCTCGACTGTCGTACCGCACCACTTTCCGATCCAGTTCTCCTGGGCCCCATTTCTCAGTTGGGGTTTAAAAAGCTTTATCTTGAGGTCGCTCTCAAAAATATAGGGGCTCTCACTCCTGGCATTTCTCGGTCCCCTTCGGTCAAGCCTTAATTCACCAAGTATAAAGGAATGAGACCAGAGGGATGGTTTCTTGTCCCCTGTCACTGCCCTCTGGGCCTCTCTTACGGCCTGACCAATGGGATCATTGCTCCCCACAAGCCCTATTGTCCCGGGCTTATGGTGCTCGGTGAAAAAGTTGAGCAATCTTTCATTCACGTCTTCCACGGGTCTTCACCCCCTTCGTGCTCCAAAATTCAGGATTCCGGAGTAAAACGGCGATCCTTCCCTTAGGCACAAAAATAATGGGGTTGCCGAATCCGCTGGAGGAGGTTGAGGTGGAAATAGAGCGGATTCGGCAACAATCTTTTCACTCCCAAAATAAGTATCTCAGTGTCAGGGAGGAATTTCTACACATTTTTTGCTTTTTTTTATGCATTTTTTGCACATCATAAAGATATGATGATCTAAGGTCATAATGTGAGGAAATGAGTCAGGATAGTGCCTAAACGTCTAATACGTTATTACTCAGGAGGAATGCCCTGCGAGAAGGGTTACTTTACTCAGCGGCATTGGAAATGGCTATTGTGCCTGCTCAAGACCTTTTTTTGCCTTGGCATTCGCCGGGTCCAACTTAAGGGCCTTTTCAAATTGGAGTTCTGCCTTTTTCTTATGTCCTCCCTTAAGGTAGAGGATACCAAGGTTTGCAAAGTGTTCTCCACTGTAAGGTTCAAGCTTGATGCTCTCGAGGAGCGCCTCCTCGGCATCCTTCATCCTGTGCGGCATCTTGCTCAGGGCGAGAGAAAGGTAACTCCACGCCTTTGGATTCCTCGGATTATTCTTTGTCACCCATTTGAATATCTCGACAGCTCCCCAGAAGTTGCCGTTTTTGAATTCTTCAACTCCCCTCCTGAACTGTTCCTCGATGAGTACTGTTTCGGTATCCTCCTCTTTTTTCGGTATTTTTTCCAAGGCACCAAAAAACTCCATTCTCCTTTTTTCGTCTTTCAGTGAGTTGTATGCTTGGGTGATGGTATCAAAGATAACGGTGACTTTAGTTCTTAAGGTTGCATCGCCTGAAGCATGCACCCTGTCGGGATTAAATTCCTTTGTCATCCTTTGGTATGTCTTCTTTATCTCCTCAGGGCCTGTTTTTTCATTGGCCTGGAGCATTTCGGCGGGACTCATGCGCGGCAGTTTTGCATACAGTTCCTCTACCTTGTTCTTTAAATTCTTTTCTTCCTCAGCCATGGATACGAGGATTTCTTCAACATTAATGGTTTCCTGCACGTCGAGACCATGTTCAGCAGTTTCCTTTTGCGTAATGAACCCTGTTGACCAGAGGACATAGAGAGTTCTCATCACATCAAAAGAATTCATGCGTGACTGTTCTATTACCTGATTTATGCTCCTCGTTCCGTCCACAAGGGAAAGGATTTTCGCGTCCTGTGGACTCAGGTCGATTCCCCTGAAGATTCCTGAGGGGTCTTCATTGAGGGTAAATATCGTATGGGCATCCGGCATGTCCCTCCTGATCCTTGTCAAATTATTGATCTTGTTTACGCCCTCGTAAATGAGGTTATTCGTACTTATCTTGAGTGTGATCACCTCATCGGGAGGAATATCCTCAACGAACTCGTACTCCCCCTCGTCAAGTTGAAAGAGGCTGTAGATGATCTCCTTTACCTGGTACTTGACACCCCAGAAGAGATCCTTAGGTGTGATATATCCCAGTTCCACGAGAATAGCTCCCTGACGCTTGCCCGTTGATTTCAGAAGCTCGACGGATTTGTCATATTGCCCCATGGTTATCTTGCCCGCCTTAATGAGCATCTCCCCAAGCCTGTCGTCCTCGAAGGTGGAGGAGGCAAATATCACATTTCCCCCCCGGATGTAGATTTTTTTTGTGAAACGGGGGGTGGTTATGGAAAGGGTCCCTGTTTCCCTGTTTCTGTTGAGCTCAATGAGTATCTTTGGCAGGCTGTAATCCCTGAGATATCCTCTGAAAGGCATGATCATTTAATGGTATCTCCTCACCTCGAACCGATAGATATCGGCGCTTTCGGACGGATCTATCCCTGCCTTCATTTTTGCAATCCTCACCTGTTCCTCCACTGTTTCCACCCCCTCCAAATCAGGGAGGAGGAGACCCCTCATGCCCCCCTTGACCACAATGACCCCGTATTTTTTAGGATCCAGTTCCTTTGGGTCAGAGATTTTTTCTGGTGGCGAGAGGACATCGACAGAATAGGTAATAAAAGGGAGTTCCTCTTTTGCGACCAGAGGGAAACGGGGATCCTCTGTTGCAGCGCAAATCGCATTCTTTATGGTCTCTTCCGCAACATTCCCGCAACATGGCAAAAAAGTGCCGATGCACCCTCTCAATTGGCCCTCTTTTTTCAGACAGACAAAAACCCCGGCCTTTTCGGACATCACGGGAGTGAGGGGGTCAGGGGGTTGGATACCCCTTTTTTTAAGGATCAATTCCTCCACTGCCCTCTTTGCAAGTTCGACCAGGGGATCCATTATCTGTCCCTTACAAGTGCGTGGTCAGACATCGCCCGCAGGGCATCCCTCTCCGGTGAAGGGGCGAATATTTCAAGCTCACTTTTTGCCTCTGAAACAAGGCCCTGTGCAATTCTGAGGGATTCATCTATTACGCGATATTTTCCAAACAGGTGAAGAATTCTTTTTAACTCTTTTTCTCCCGATACCCCATTCTTAGTGATACCCTTTATCTCTGCTTTTTCTTCCCCAGAGGCCACACCCAGGAGGTAGATAAGGGGGAGGGTAATTTTGCCTTCAAGGAGGTCTTTCCCGAGTTTTTTCCCAAGCCCTTTCTCATCTGCCATATAATCGAGGATATCATCCACCATCTGAAATACAATGCCCGTCTTCATGCCAAAGCGGCCAAGGGCATCCTCTTTTTCGGGAGAAAGCCCTCCCAGAATGCCGCCTATCCTGCATGCTGCAGAAATAAGGGCCCCCGTTTTTGCGGATATGATCCTGTAGTACTCTTCCTCAGTGATATCGGGGTCTGCAACTCTGGTGAGCTGAAGGATCTCACCCTCGGTCATTCTGGTTGTCGCCTCGGAAAGGGCCTCCATGATCCTTTGGTTCTTCTGGAGTACCGCGAGTCTCAGGGCATTGGAATAGAGGAAATCTCCCACGAGAATCACTATCTGGTTGCCCCATATCATGTGCCCCGTCTGCTTGCCCCTCCTCAATTCTGCGCTGTCCACCACATCATCATGGAGGAGCGATGCGGTGTGGATGGCCTCGATAATACTCGCAAGGACAGTCCTTTTTTCACCTTTGTAACGGGCCAGATCAGCACTCAGGAGGAGGAAGAGGGGCCTGAGCCTTTTGCCGCCGCCACCCAGGATATGTTCCCCGATCACCGGAAGGAGAGAAGCATCGCTGGTGAATATGGTCCTCAAGTTCTTTTCCACAAGGCCCAGCTCCTCTGTGTAGAGTGAAAAAGTATCCGTAAACATTAGTGGCGATCCATCGTCTTAATATCTTCAGGCCTGAAAATGCCTTTTTCTGTAATTATAGCAGTTATATACCTGGCCGGGGTAACATCAAATGCCATATTCCTCACCGCAACACCCTCAGGGGCAATCCGGACAGCTCCCCAGGATACACGGGGGACGTTCTTCCCTTTTTGTCCCCTCTCATTCTCGCAGGATTCATCCTCTGCACTGCCCTCACAATACGAAATTCTTCCGTAGATATGGGTCACCTCAGAAGGGTCACGCTCCTCAATAGGTATTTCGTCTCCCGTGGGGATCGACAGGTCGATACTGCTGGTGGGCGCTGCCACATAAAAGGGTATGTTGTGCTCCTTTGCGAGCACTGCCAGGGGGTATGTCCCTATCTTGTTCGCCACGTCACCATTCCTCACGGTCCGGTCCGTACCGACGATAATAAGGTCTATTTTGCCTTTCCTCATGAGCGAACCTGCGGAGTTGTCAGTAATGAGAGTTACCGGGATACCTTCCTGCATCAGCTCCCACGCAGTGAGTCTTGCACCCTGGAGCACCGGCCTCGTCTCGTCCGCAACTACCTGCATCCTTTTCCCTTGCTCCTTCGCATACAGCATAGGGGCAGTGGCCGTGCCGTATCCCCCGGTTGCCAGAGCGCCTGCATTACAGTGTGTGAGAATGGTATCCCCGTCCTTTATCAGCTCTGCTCCAAACCTCCCGATCGACCTATTCACCTCGATATCCTCCTGGAGTATCCTTTTCGCCTCTTCCACAAGCAGTTCCTTGAGCGCAGGAACGGGGCGGTCCTTTTCTCTTGTGAGCATCTCCTTTATCCGTTTCACGGCCCATTGTATATTCACTGCGGTGGGCCGTGTGGCAAGCATGGCACTGAACACAGGTTCGAGCATCTGCATGAAGTGGTCATACGTCTCTGCATTGAGGGCCTTTGCTCCCAGTGCAATGCCCATGGCCGCTGCAATCCCTATGGCGGGCGCCCCCCTTATTTGGAGTTCCCTGATACCCTCTGCAACCATTGCATAATCCGTGCACTCAATAAACCGCACCTCTGAGGGAAGCCTGCTCTGATCGAGCATTATGACCTTATCATCTCTCCATTCTATTGTCTTAACCATCTAAGCCTTTCCTCCCAGGGGGAATATGATGGTGAGAATCAGCAGAAGAGTCAAACAGATAATCACGGCCACTGTTCCCCACGCTATATAATTATAGCTCTTTGGATTGGCATATTTCCCCATAAGTTCTTTATTGTTTATAAGGGACAGGGCATAAATCAAGACAAAGGGAAGAAGCAATCCATTTACCAAAGAGGAAAGTACCATCAAAAGGACGAGAGGGGCCTCTGGTATCAAGATGAGCAGGGCTGACAGTACGATCATCAGGGTATATATCCACATAAACTGTGGAGCCTCCTTGAAGTTCTTGTTGACCCCTGCCTCCCAGCCCATGGCTTCACAGATATAGTACGCTGTTGAAATAGGTACTATGATTGCACCGAGCAGAGAGGCATTGGCGAGACTCAGGGCAAATATGAGAGATGCATAATCCCCTGCAAGGGGTTTCAGCGCTATTGCAGCCTCTGTCGCTTCATTTATTCTTATTCCATGGGGAAACAAAAGAGCGCCGCACGTCACAATTATGAAAAAGCTGATAATGTCAGTTATTAAACATCCGGTAATCACATCGAGCCTTGAGACCTTATAGTCCTCGGGTGTTATTCCCTTCTCCACAATGGAAGACTGGAGATAGAATTGCATCCACGGGGTTATGGTAGTTCCTATGATAGCGATGCTCAGCATGATATATTCCGAATTCCATTGCAATCGTGGTGAAAAGGTGTTTTTCATAATGCCACCCCAGTCCGGCTTGGCCATGACCCCTGAGACAATATACCCTATATACACAAGACATGCGACCAGGAGCACCCCTTCCACAAACCGGTAACTTCCCTTGGTAACCAGTATCCAAATAGATATGGCACCTAAGGGTACCATAATGTATTTGCTTAATCCCAGGATCTCCATGCTGGCTGCCCAGCCCGCAAAATCGGCAACAGTAGTTCCAAAGTTCGCGACAAGGAGACCAACCATCATGAAAAAAGCTGTTTTGACCCCGTAGCTTTCACGAATAAGGTAGGAGAGCCCTTTCCCTGTTACCACACCCAGACGGGCAATCATTTCTTGTATCACGACAAGCGCGACCGTGGTGGGAAGGAGGGTCCAGAGAAGTCCGTAACCAAAGCGTGCGCCTGCAACAGAGTAAGTGGTGATGCCGCTTGCGTCATTGTCGATGTTGGCAGTGATAATGCCGGGCCCTATGATCGATGCAAACATCACTATTTTTTGCCAACGCCTCATTTCCCTCTCCTGCCGCCATAAGCCTTAAAATGAAGAGAATCAACGATTATCCAGGGTTACTATTATATCCAATGGTGCGTATTTTTTCTTGTGGAGAAAGGGCTTGTTATGGTAATATTAAAAAATTTCCGGAGGTGTATAAATGCGAAGACTGTTGTTCTCTGTGGTAATGGCCCTCATGCTCTTGCCTGTGTCGTATTCTTATGGCTTCAGCGAAAAAGGCCAGGATTGTTCAAAATGTCATACCTTAACTAAGGATGAAGCCGCCACCCTGATGAAAAGTTTTGGACAGGAGGTGAAGGTCCTTGAGGTCCTCACGAGTCCTATTAAAGGAATGTGGGAAGTAGATGTTGATGCCGGTGGTAAGAAGGGATTGGTGTATATTGATTTTTCCAAGAATTACCTTGTATCGGGTTCGATTATCTCACTCAAGAACAAGACAAACCTCAGCCAGGAAAGGTTCACCGAGCTCAGCAAGGTGGATGTCTCGCAGATTCCCCTTGATGACGCCATTGTGATGGGTGAAAAAGATGCAAAGTACAAGATTGTGGTGTTTAGCGACCCCGATTGACCATACTGCGGGAAACTTCATCAGGAGATGAAGAAGGTCATAGAAGAGAGGAAAGATATTGCGTTCTATGTTAAGATGTTTCCGCTTCCGATGCATAAGGGTGCGGATATGAAGGCAAAGGCCATAGTCTGTGAAAAGTCTCTCGCTCTCCTTGAGGCAGCGTATGAGCATAAAGAGTTGCCCAAGCCAAGCTGCGAGACCACTGTTATTGATGAGAACATCAAGCTTGCGCAAAAACTCGGGATTTCGGGCACCCCTGCAATGATTTTTCCTGACGGCAAGGTAGTGCCGGGCGCTATTGATGCCAAGGCCATAATAGAAAAGATCGGGAAATAGCAGGCATATCCTGTCAGAGACTATTTGTGATGTGCATAGGGGTTTGACTTAATAAACCCCTATGATTTTTCTGCCGAAGTGGCGGAACTGGCAGACGCGCCAGGTTCAGGGTCTGGTGGTCGCAAGGCCGTGCGGGTTCGAGTCCCGCCTTCGGCATTATTTATTTCTTTTTAAATCAATAGGTTAGTATCTAAGATGCAGCAAAAAAACTGTCCCCAGACTGTCCCCAGCAGGCTCTTCTATAATTCTTTAGTCACGTTTTTAAAAACACCACCTGACAAGGAATCCCTTCCTTTTCAAATGCCTTCTTTAGCTCCTCTCCTTTTTGAGAAAAGAAGCTGTCTTCCATGGCCCACTCTAACCCATATCTTTTATACGCCCAATCTGCGTAATGGTAGTTTTGTTGAGAATTACTGGTTCATATGCGTGGCGCTATTGCCACTTATCGCAAACAAAATTGTGATCTTCCTTCTGTTATAATTGTTTAGCATTCTATCCTCGGAGGGGTCTGTGGATGTTCTAATAATAGACTGTACACAGCACCATGCAAAGGCAGTCAAGTCCATCGCATATCACTTAAATCGTTGGCAAAACGAATTTCGTTTTCGGGCAGTAAGAGTGTCTCACAAACACGATTCTCTCAAATGCGTTATCCAGAGATGTTGCAACAACTTTCGTAAAACAATGTTACCAAGAACAGTCATCCTTTTCCTTCACAATCGGCATCATAGATAATCCATTTGTAGATAACTGGTTCAGTTACACGGACCATAAAAATAAGTGTTGTCTCATAACAACAGATAGTTGGAACGTTCTCTCTTATCTGCCATTGGAGTCCTTTTTGGGTATTGAGATTATCCAGAACATTCAGGAATTTCTTATGGACTGGCAAGATTTTTCTTATGCTTATCCGGACCCCCTCGGTTGCATCAATGATCTCTGCGGGTACAAGCCGGATATCTCTTTTAAAATCAGAACTGGCGACGATCTTTTATAGAAACTGCCAGAAAACCCCGAGCTTTCAAGCTCGGGGATGAATGGCTGCCTGGAGCGAAGCCAGTGAAAGCTGGCGGAGCGGAGGTATCTTTTGGCATAATCTGGCCATGGCCGAATATTGGACAGGCGCACACACGAAGCATCGTTTGCAGGTGCACCTGGTGTGGATACCGAAGTACCGAAAGCGGGTGTTAAGAGGCAAAATCGCCATACGGTTGAGACAATTGTTGCGTGAAGCGTGCAGAATGAATCGGTGGCACATAAGCGAAATGAGTTTACAAACTGATCATATCCATCTGATCATGCAGATAAAGCCGAGCGAAAGCATATCAGGAGTCGTACAAATATTGAAAGGTGGTACGAGTCGGGCACTAAGGAAAGAATTTCCTGGATTGGAGGAATTTTTGTGGGGGGATAGTTTTTGGGCAGATGGCTATTTTGCCGAGAGCGTAGGTCACGTCGACGAAGATATTGTGAAAAGATATATCAGGGAACAGCGGGGAAGGTCATGAGCCGGATTATGCCAGAGGTCAGAAACTCCGGGCTTTAGCCCGGAGAGTAGGTCATTTGGGATATCTTCTGTGAGGGACCTGATAGGGATTGGGGCGCTTTGTTCAGCTCCAGTTCCAGTTTGCTGGCCTCGATGGCAAGCACTGCCAGCCTCTGCGTCAGGTCATCGTGGAGCTCACGTGACAGACGGCGCAGTTCCTCTTCCTGCGCAGAGATCAGTCTGCCTGCAAGCATCTGGAGATTTTTCTGACTGTATCTTAGAGCGGTCTCGCTTTCCCTTAGTGCTTCTTCAGCCATCTTGCGCTCGGTGACGTCGATTGACACACCCATAAGGCGGGCGGGTTCCCCAGGTGATGCCGGATACGGCCTGCCCCGGGACAGGACCCACCGGATGCTTTTGTCTGGGCGGGCGATGCGGTATTCAGCGCTGTTGTCCCTTCCAGAGCGCATAGTTTCTCCTATTGTTCGGCGAAGCTTCTCGCGGTCCTCGGGATGAACAACATTCAGGAAGCTCTCAAGGTCCATTTCGCTGCCGGGTGCAAAACCAAAGAATTCTTTGGCTTTTTCAGTTGTCCAGAGGTGACCAGAGTCGATGTTTAGGCCCCACAGCATCGCCCCGGCAGAATCAGCAGCCAGACTCAACCGCTCCTCGCTCTCTCGCAACGCCTGGTCTGCGCGTCTGCGTTCCAGGGCGATGACAAAGATTTCTCCCAACAGACGCAGCCGCGGAATGTAAATTTCGGGCCAGGAGAGCTCTTCGCGCAGGGATTGGATCACAATGACATGAGCAATGTGATCCCTGAAAAACAACGGGATGTCCAGGGAGGATCGAACGCCCATTGCGGCATAGGTCTGCCGATCCGTGTCAGCCTCTGGAGGCATGTTCTCCAGTTTCGTGGTAATTACGGGGAGCCCTTGCACAAAGAGCTTGTCATAGTTATGAGGGAACAGATCAGCGAGGTTGATATCACCTGCCACCCGGGCAGCACCTTTGCCATACCAGGCATGCATAACATAGGCAAATCTCTTGTCAGGGCGTGTGCCGAGCAGACCACAGCGATCTACCTGGAAAAATTCAACTATCTGCTTGAGGGCATTCTCGATTTCTCTGCCTACCTGGTCAGGAGTAATATTCACAAACCGGGCCGAAAGGTCAGAAATCAGTCTTTCAAAGCGCAGATGTTCATCGGATGATGTCAGTACGCTTCCGGCGACTTCTGCGGACGCTACCTGCTCAGGGTTTCTGGGGCCGGTCCCTGCAGGTGCAATATCGTGATTTCTGGTCATCTTTGTGTAGCACTTCATCCAGGCATAAGCCTCCTGGATGAAGTGCTATCCTGGTGTTAATCCACAAACTCCAGTTTCTTGTCTGCATATTCAGTGAGCCCAATGCCAAGAGCTTCCACGCTCTTCTTTGCAATTGGTGATGCGCTCCCGGTCAGCCAGAGCTCAAACTGGGCCTTGCCTGCAGGCGATTTGTATGTGGTGATCATGTTCGTGAGTATCTTCTCAGCCTTTTCGGTCCAGACTCCATAGTCTATGGGCAATGGAATGAGCACTGAATTGTTCTGGGCCCTCGCCATCACAAAGCCTGAGTTGATGGTGATTTCTTTAATCGGAGACACCTTCTCATGATATCCCCTCAGGGTCTGTGCGACATTCATCATGAAGTTGGCCTGCTCTTCATCGTTTGCAGTGCTCACATATCTGATGAAGGCATCCCTTCCGTGAGTCGCCCTCATCTGTGTAAGACTGGCAACAATGACCACGGTATGGCGGGGAGTAAAACTCTTGTTCTCAAGGAATTTCTTTATGTCAGCATTGGAGATGCGCATGGAGGAGAGCTTGTCCTGGGCATTGCGGCGGATTTGTGAGGGAGGATTATCACGAAGGTAATCACTCACATCCTTGCCGAATTTGGAATAGGAGATGACCGCACCCACAGCGCCAAGGGGCGCCATGGCAGCAGAGAAAGTGAGGGAGCCTGCAGAGGCTGCCCATGCCACTTTGTTCAGTTCTTTTTGGAACACAGGGTTGCTGGAGTAGACATCTACCCCGAGATTGTACGCGTATTCCCTCTTATATTTGGAAAGTCCTGCCAAAGCCTCTGCAGAGGAGTCTTCACCGGCCTGTCTCTTGGTGGTGACGCTCGCATATGCATTGCTGAACATCTGTCCCACTCCCTTCGGAATGGCGCTCACTGTGTCCACTGGATCTGTTATCATATTTTCCCCGAACTTCACAGGGCTCATGGCAGCAGCCTTCAAGGCCTTCTGAAACGCATCGGTCCCCTGTATTTTCTGGAGAACCGTAATGGCCTGTATTTCCTTGAGCCGCTTTTTCAGGAGACCATCTCCGGTGACCTCAAGGAAGCCGTAGTCGGAATTCACCTTGTAATAGTCCATATTGCCGCGTACTGTTACTGCATCAAGTATTTGATAATGCTCTCCCGTAATCTTGTCTGCAGGCACGATGTCTGTGGCCTTGCGGTTGACAGGCAGTTGATCATACTCCTTTTCTTCAGCTCCGGGTATGCTCAATCCAGAAAAGAGCATAACCAGTGAAACGAAAATCATTATTGCAGAACGATGCATGTGATTCCTCCTTGGAAAGTGATTTTTGGTTTAGTTGATATTATAGCTTTTTTCAGCACTCGAGCGAAAACAATAAAGACGGGCGGCGGATTTTCCGGCGTCCGTCCTCGCAGTCATTATTCACTATTCACTAAAAAAGCCTTTTCCTGAGCTTTACTCTTTGGGTTTTTCTTCCACCTTTTTCCAGGTCTTGTCAGGATCGTACCTCTTCATGGACTCTGCCACTTTTGCGGTATTTTCCCCCAGGTCTTTTTCATACACAACCCCTTCCTGGTTCACGATAAAGGTCATGATCCCTGAAGAACCATATTTCGCAGGATATGCAACCAGACCGAATCCGAGAAGCATCTTGCCATTTACCACATAGTCATACGCTCCGCCAGTCGCATTATTGCCCTGTGCCTTGAGGATCTTAAAGAAATACCCGTAGTAAGGAGTGGGAACACCCATCTTTCCTTTATCCGTATATCCCCGTTTAGCTGCTTTTGCGAAGAGGGGACCGAATGGACTTTCCTCTCCACCCTCTTTTGCCTCCCAGTAAAGACCGTCATGCTTGCCCGGGGAGCTAACAATCTTTTGTGCAAATTCGAGGAAGCCGTTGCCATCGCGGTCTTTGCTCGCATATTCCCGCTGCGCGTCAGCGTAGGCATGGAACACCTCGATCACGCGCAGTTCATTCCTGCCGATACGGCGAGACAGTATCTCTTCCTTTCCTGCCTTTGTGTCGAAGTACCATGTGGCACCCTTTTTCACAATGGGAATGGGAAGGGGAAAATCGTTGTCTCCCACATGGAGTATCACTTTTTCAGCCCCCTGTTTTTCAAGGCTGTTCTTTTCTTCAAAGCGCTTGATAAAGTGCTCCCTTGATGCCTTGTCTCTCACCTCATCACCGGAAGAGATCAAAGGTTCTGATCCGGGCCCGAGAATGGCGAAAAGCTGCTTGGTGGTATTGGTCTTCACCGCATCCACAAGGGCCTTCACCGCATCCTCAGGAGAGGCAAAGGTCTTTTGCTTTCCCTTGGCAGCAGCTGAAACCGAAGCCGAGAAAGTCATCACCACTACACAGGTCAACGCAAAAGCCAATCCGAAAAATAACAATGTAATTCTATGTAATCTCATGAATCTCATTCTTCCTACCTCCATATAGTATCGCGGCAAGGTCTGCAACCTCCTGAGCTCACCATCCTATTTGTGGCCTCCTCCTCCGCCACGGGCACCTCCGCCGCCTCCGCGGGAACTGCCGCTGGACCCACCACCGCTCCGCGAGCCACCGCTGACTCCGCTCCCTCCACGGGAAGCACCGCCAGCCCCACGGGAGATACCGCTACCGCTGCCGCGGTTAGGGCTTCCGCTGGACCGGCTTATCTGTCCGCGCTGGCTCGCCTTGCGCTCAAAATTGCCGTTGTTTGCACCGGTAAAGGCGCTCCCACTTCCTCCGCGATCGAGGCTGCCGGTCTTTCCGGTACCTCCTCTGGCGCCTTTGCTGAAGTCCTTTGTCTGTGCAGGTGTGCCGCGACTTTCACCATATCCGCGATACGCTTTACCGGCCTCAGCAGGGCGTGCAGGGGACTGCCCGAATTGTTTTGCCGTCCCAGGGTTCCGGTAAGCAACGCCCTTCCGGTGGTTTGCGTCATGCTTCCACGTACCCGTACCACCCTGACCAAGCTGCCCTCTTGCCTGGTACTGTCTCGCGTACATATCACGGTTAATTCTGTGATTAATGTTGATGTTTCTGTTGATGTTGACATTCACATTGCCGCCATGCCAGTTGCATCCGCCCCAGGCATAGCCCCAGGCAGCACCGATGGCAAGACCTACACCAAAGGAAAAGAGCGCTGCTCCGGCCACATATCCGGGAGGATAGTAGTAATACGGCGGATACGCAGGGTACGGCCACGCACCGTACACTACGGTGGGGTTATACGTGGGCACATAGACAACCTGGGGATTGGCTGGTTCGATGATGATCGTCTCTTTCTCCACGATCACCTTTTGCTCCTGTGTGGTATTCAGGTTGCCTGCAGCTTCGGCCTTTCTCCGGAGGACCTGGACAGTGTCCATAACGTCCTTCTCCTGTGCGAGGAAGGCATCTCCAAGCTTCTGGGTCCAGTCAAGCTTCTCGCTCATCATCTGAAGCACCTGGGGAAAGTTCTCCAGGGACTTAACGCTTGGGTCCCAGTCTTGTTCTTCAAGGGCATCGGCAAGGGCATCGCCCTTGAGGTTGTTGTTTTGCCTGACCCAGCGGTCGGCCTGCACAACCTCGAGGGGGTAGGTCGATGCCATCAGAATCTGCGCGATTAATTCATCAGGGTAGAGCGCTATGGGCGCCAGTATCTGTTCAAGCTGTTCCCTGGAAAACGCCGCAGAAGGCCCTCCCTCGGTGTCCTGCGCAAAAGCCCATGGCGGCGCGGCCATAAGTGCTACCAGCAACCAAAGCACTGCATGGGTAAAGACTCTTCCTAACTTCATGAAACCTCCTTTGTTATTCCTGTGACCATGGGCAGAACCACGCCCCATAGGTCCTGACTCCAACAGTGTTGTCTCTTTTTTTGTTTCTCTCCGGTTAACAGTCTCAACATCAGGAGATCCTTTTCCCCGTCTCAATGAAAACGCGAACAGGTCTATTTGACCGCCTTTTTCAGGGTTGTGCGAAGTTCTGAAGATCCCTTGTTACTTACCTTTTTCTCAACTACAATCTCTACCGGCCTGACCTCTTTACCATAATACGCTCTGTTGAGGCTGTCCCTTACGTCCACTACAGAACCCTCAAGATTCAACCCGGCATAAAGGCCCTTTGACTTTGCAAAGGAAATAAAATCAGCGGTGAGATTGCCCTTGGCACCAGCACCAACAGGGCCGAGTGTGATGGAGGTATCTCCCCCGAGCTTGAATGATGACGCGAAAAGGGAATCAATGGCCTTCTGGCTCATTGCCATCATGATCACCTCTGCTGCTTCACCACCGATCTGGAGACCGAAGGTCACCGAGCCGATGGTGTAAAAGGCAGGCTGGCTCCAGTCCCCTGTCTTTGCATCCCTCGCCACAAGAACACCGGTCCCGCCAGAACCACCGAGGAAAAAGCCGCCCTTTATCACCTGAGGAAAGATCAGGAGGCCTTTAGCCTCTTTGAGATGTTCGTGCAACCATCCATAGTTGCTGTCGCGCATGAACTCATTGAAGGTGACACGCGCCTTGTCCACAAACCCCTGCGCCTCGTTTACGTCCGCTGCCATTACAGGGGTTGCTGCAGTGAAGAACACTCCGAAAATAAAAAGCAATACGGTCACGAATGCACCGATAAATGATAAGCCCTGACCCTTTCTTCTCATTTTTCTTCCTCCTTTAGACAATTGCGCCTTTTTATATACTGAAGATATCGTTGGCGGTTTCCTGGTATCCTCGACTTATTATATAGTCACGATAGACGCCTGTCCACACATATTCGGGAAAGATTATTGGTGGAGACCCGTCGTGAGTTCGGTTTCTGCACGCATTGCTCTATATGACCTTGCTTATGGTCCTTGGGTGACCACAATCTGGCCTTTCATCCCGAGTGTTGAATGAAACGGTTTATCGCAATAAAACTCATACGTGCCTGCTTCAGAAAGCTCGACCTTGACTGTCACTGTTTCCATTGGAGGAAGCTTCACGCTCTGCTCCGCGTTCCCCAGAGGTGTTTTTAGCGTAAAATTGTGTCCTGTACTGGAAATGTTTTCAATCTTCAATACAACCACATCATCTTTATAAGCCTTAATGTTGTTTGGCTCAAACGTGAAATCGCTGGCCTTCATTGCGAGCACAATTTCGCCTCTTGCCGGGCCTATAGTGACCAGAGGCTGTTGGCTTGCACATGCCGCAAACGCCAGAAGGACTGTTACGAACACTGCGATTAAGCCTTTTGACTTCCTGTCCATGGATATTCTCCTTTCTCCTTATCAAGAGGACCTCAAAATGTTCGGCGATCACTTTTCTTTTCATTTTACCGCAAGAAACAAGAATTACCAATTATTATCGACCTAAAAGGAATATATAAGAAAGTGATGAGGAACACCCTGGCTGATGTTACCTTTCGTAGTAATTCAGAATCATCGTGCGCAATGGTATTATAGGAAGAGAATGAAGGTCCTTATTATAAGTACAAACAGCAACCAGTTCCCCATGCCGGTCATGCCCTTAGGTGCATGCCTGGTTGCAGATGCGGCAGCGCGTGCAGGACACGAGGTTCGGCTCCTGGATCTGATGTTTCAGCAAGACCCTCTGCGGGTGGTGAAGCGTGAACTGGAAAAAAGAAACCCGGATATAGTAGGGCTTTCGGTAAGGAACATCGATAATAACGACATCCAGTCTCCGAACTTTTTTCTAAAAGATATCCTCCCCCTGATCGATTCTGTGCGAGGCATGACATCAGCGCCCGTAGCGCTGGGGGGGGCGGCGGTTTCTGTTATGCCGGAAGAGCTGCTCCGTTATACTGGTGCCTCCTGGGCAGTACTCGGGGATGGAGAAACCATGTTCCCGATGCTTCTTGAAAAACTGTCTCAGGAAGAACCCCCCGAAACGCTTCCGGGAATTGCATGGATCGAGAAGGGTACGTTCAATGTCAATCCATGCGCTTCATCAATGAATGGTTGTTCATGCGCCTCACCTGACTTCCGGCGCTGGATTGACCTGAAGACATACCTCAGGAGACTCTCCACCGTTCCAATCCAGACAAAGCTTGGTTGTCAGTTCTCATGCGTCTATTGCACGTACCGGAAAATTGAGGGGAGCAGATACCGCCTGAGTGATCCCGAAGAGGTCGTGGATACCATTGGCAACCTCACTGCAGGTGGCCTCACCCATATTGAGTTTGTCGACAATGTGTTCAACTCCCCGTATGATCATGCGCTTTCCATTTGCGAAAAAGTCGCCCGGGCCCGTTCACGCGTATCTCTTGAGAGCCTGGAACTGAATCCTCTTTCCATTGATGACACCCTCATCGCTGCGATGGAACGTGCAGGGTTCTCGGGTATCGGAATAACCGTGGAAAGCGCATCAGATAGCGTCCTTGAGGGGCTTGGGAAGGGATACACAAAAGAGCATGTGCATAAGGCCGCAGAGGTCGTTCGGCGTCATACGCTCCCCTGTGTCTGGATATTCATGATGGGAGGGCCCAATGAGACAGAGGGGACGGTGAGGGAGACCCTACGGTTTGCAGAGAGGTGTATCCGCCCGACAGATACTGTGTTTCTTGGCATGGGCATACGTGTCTATCCCGGTACCGGACTGGAAGCCATTGCAAGGAAACAGGGGCTCCTCTCTCACTCGTCCGCTCAGATGCTTGAGCCGGTCTTTTATCTCTCGCCCACCGTTGAATACAACTGGATGCGGAAACAAATAGAAACCTCAATGAACGAACACATGAATTTCATGAATTCCAGCTCACTGAGTTCACCCCTTCTTCCGTCCATTCACCGCCTCGCGTATAAGGTGGGACTTCGTTCTCCCTTGTGGAAGCATACCAGTTTCATCAGGAGGGGGCTCAGGCTATTAGGAATGGAGGTATAACGTGCGTAACAAAGAACAGATGTCAGGAAATGTGTATGTCGGATCCATTGCAGTGGAGACACCGCTTTTCACCGTTCAGCAGGAGGAGGTGGGGAAAATTCTTGCTCACCGGTATTCAGACAGGTTGAGTTCGAGGAGCCTCACGCTTATGAAGGGTCTTTTCGCTCATCCGGCCATCCGCAAGAGGAGATTTGCCGTTGACGACTCTGAAGGTTTCTTTAGCGAGAATCCGGATGACCGCATTCAGCGATTCACGCGCTGGGCAGTAGACCTTTCGGCTCAGGCAATACGGAACGCCCTGGTTAAGGCAGGCCTGTCCTTTGACGACATGGCAGGGCTTGTAGTGAATACATGCACCGGTTATATCTGTCCCGGCATTTCGACGTACCTTATCGAAAAACTGGGGCTTGACCGTCATATAAGGGTATATGACCTTGTCGGCAGCGGCTGCGGCGGAGCCATTCCGAATTTGGAGGTGGCCGAATCCCTTGTGAGGGGTGCCTCACACAAGGTGATTGTGAGCGTTTCGGTGGAGATATGCACCGCTACTTTTCAGATGGAGGACGACCTGAGTCTGCTCGTCTCTAATGCCCTCTTCAGCGACGGAGCGGCTGCTGCAGTGCTCTGGGGCCGCCCTCAGGGGATCGAACTTGTCGCATCATCCAGCTATTATGTTCCCGAAGACCGTGACGCAATACGCTATATCCACAAGAACGGTCAGCTGTATAATCAACTCTCAACAAGGCTCCCTCACCTCGTTAAAAAGGCGGTCGCACAGGTAGTTAAGGATGTCCTTGAACCAAGGGCATTGCGGGTCGGAGAGATAAAGCACTGGGCACTCCATACAGGGGGAGAAAAGATAATAAACACTGTGAAGGCCGAAATCGGACTTTCCGAGGAACAATTGCGTTCAACACGTGCCATTCTTGCTGAATATGGGAACATGTCATCGCCCACGGTTTGGTTCGTGTTGAACGATCTCTTGGAAAAGGGAATTGAAAGGGGAGATTTCTGCGTTATGGTCGCCTTTGGCGCAGGCCTCTCCGCACATGCCTATCTCTTACGGAAGTCGTGACCAGTTGGATCAATGCTCCAGCCGTGTCCAGATAGTGGTGCGGCCAAAGAATGAGAAAAGTACATACCCCCTCAGCCGCAGCTCATTCGGGGAAACAAGGGTCACCTTGCCGCTATAGGTCCTTCCATTCTTGGGATCGTAGACTGTGCCTTCTTTCCATCCGTTGTCTCCGTCAAAAACAAAATCGTTCATGATCTGGAGACCGATAATAGGCCTGGTTCTGAGGCCAGGACTGGGATTATTGTCGTCCAGCCTGGGCTGTCCTGCCCTCCCCATCTTGTCGTCGGCAGGGTAGGTTGGTTCCTTTGCCCAGACAATTCTGCCGCAGTAGTCCTCCCTGCATTTGAAGATTTCGATTATCCCGTCCCGTTCCTCGTTGTTCCATAGACCAAGAATATCATCGCCACTCCAGCCCAAGGCCGCGGCAGCCGCAATAATGAGAGTGCAGCAGACCACAAGGACTATTGTACTCCGTGTATCCTCACCCATGGTCGCCATTTATCACATAGGACTTTTGACGTGAGACAGCCTGTGGTCACGAATTCGTAATTTTTTCGAAAATACGTTGCTCATAGTCAGGAAAGGTTTCAAGATAAAGGGGCCTCCCCTTTATGATATTGAATTCCATCAGTTTGAAATTGAGTTCCCTCAGTTTCCTCAGTCGTTCTTTATCGTCGTCAATAGTGTTCAGCAGTTCCTTAAGGTTCAGAATCTCTTTCCTCTTTTCAAGCTCAGGGGGAATGCAGCCCGCATTCTTCAAAACCCTGTAGGAGAGTCGCATGTCCTCGGGTATCCATGTCTCGTCTTCAAGCATGAGCGGTTTTCCCGAACCCGGCAGGCTTGCGAATTCCCCGTCCTCCATTGCCTGTCTTATTCTCTCCTCTGCAATCTTTGCGAATATGTCCACTGTTTTCCCCTCAATCCCCCACGCGGAGTGTAATACTATGACGCATATCAGATTTCCTCTTTGCCCAAGCGTTCCAGATACTCTTCCCATTCGATGGGCAGCAGATATTTCTTCTTGTCATTGCACTCCTTGCACACAGGGGCCAGGTTTCCCTTTGTGGATTTCCCCCCCCTGATGACGGGGACGATATGGTCCATGGTCAGCTCCCTTGGGTTGACCTTCTTTTTACAATAATGGCATATTCCGGCAGCACATTTCCTTTTCCACCACTGAGTCTTTCTTAATTCCCGGGCCCGGGCCCGTTCCCTCCTGATCTCCTCTTCCGTTACGTAGGAAATGAAAGGTTCCATTTACTTCACTTCCCTCCAGAGCACACATCGGTTCCTCCCGTTCCTCTTGGCATAATAAAGCGCCTTATCCGCCTTTTCCACAAGTTCCTCTTTTGCTGCTGCATCATGGGGAGAGGTTGCTGCACCAATGCTTACGCTCACCCTTAACTTTTTTCCTTCAATGGGGAAATTTGTTTTCTCAATGGACTCTCTCAGCCTCTCGGCCATTTTAAGCGCACCTTCATGGTTTGTCCCGGGCAGGAGTGCCGCGAACTCCTCTCCCCCGTACCGCGCAGGGATATCCACACTCCTTATGGTTTCCCTGATGATCCTGGAAACCTCCCGCAATACTTCATCACCTGCGGGATGTCCGTAACTATCATTGATTTTCTTAAAGAAATCAATATCGATGAGGAGGAGGGAAAGGGAGGCTGAGAATCGCTCCAGCCTCCTGAACTCGGCAGTAAGTTTTTCCTGAAAATTTCTATGGTTAAAGAGTCCGGTGAGACCGTCGGTAATGGCCATTCTCTCTATCTCTGCGTGGAACTTCGCGTTTGCAAGGGACGCCGCCGCCTGGTTCCCGAGCACCTTTAAGAGTTCGATTTGGTAGGGGCGGATTGCATTAGGGATGGGGGACAGGAATACGAGGATACCGAGGAGTTCCTTTTCATAAGAGAGAGGCATCATGAAGAGGGAGCCCTCATCGGGTATCTTGAACGGCAGCGCCTGGCTCCGCTCGTTTCTTAAATCAGAGATATAATCAGGTTCCCTGCTCCTTCCCACCAGACCGATACGCGTAGAGCCGAGATCAAAGGTACTTCCTTCTGAAAGCGCAAATCCGATCTGCCGGACCATTTCAAATTGCTCCTCCTTCGGAACAAACAGGGCTATGGAGACCCGCTCCTGGGGCGCGATACTGTATACTGCATCAATAAGACTGGGGGCGATATCATCCATCTTCAGCGATGAGATCATCCTTGTCCCCCCGTCCTTCAGTTTTCTCAGCATCAGGTGTTCCTTTTGCAACTGGGAATAGATGCGCTGTCTGTTGAGAATATTCACGATCTGACGGGAAAACATCTCCACCATCTTCGGATCGTTCTCCTTGAGCACCCCTTTCCTTCCCTGCAGAGTGAGCACGCCGTATGCAAAACTCCCGTCTACAATCGGTACTGCAATATTGCTGAGAAGCGGGGTATTCTTGTGCGCGCCGCTAGTAAACACAAGGGACTGCCTTTTCTGGAGGCATAACAGCAGGGGGCCCGAGTCAGGGATATCAACGGATGACGACTCATCTGCGGAGCACCGCGGGTGCAGGGATTTTTCTTCAAGGGAAAACATCTGCGCAGAATCTGCAGTGAGCGCGTGCTTGGCTATTAGGAGGACTTCCCGTATCTCTTCGTTTGTCCTGCGCGCCGAGGAGAGATGCTGAGAGGCAAGGCCATTAGTGCTCGTAATGCCTGCAGTGGTGACAGGATCCATATTCTCCGCCTCTTCCTTGAGCGCATCGAAGGACTTCTTAAGCCTGTCACGTTCTTCCCTCGTCCTTGAGACAACCAGAGACACGAGTATGCCGCTCAGGGCAGCGGCCCCGCTGGAAAAGGCTTCCTCCATGGGATTGCCCTGCACAAAATGTCTGATCTCGAGAAAGGGGATGGTAATGCTTAGAGGGATAAGGACCCTTGGTCCGTAGAAAAAAGCGAAAATGACAAGACAGGGGACGTAGAGCCCATGAAGCCAGTCATGTCTGAGGAACTGTATCCCTCCTGCCATGAGAAGGACAAGGGAAGCCAGGGTCTCGAAGGTATATTTTTTCTGACGTTGTATGAAGCAGAGGAACACATATGCGGCAACGGGGAAAAGGCTGAAGCAAAACCAGACTGAGGGCCTCGTTGAAGGGAAATTGAAAATAAGCCCTGAATACGACAGGAGAAGGAGAAACGGCAAAAGCGCCCTTCTTACTCCGATGCCAAACCTCTTTTTGCCGCCTCTTCCCTGTAGAACTTTTTGTAGAGCACCTCCCATTCGGGACTTCCTTCAACGATTTTTCTCGAAAAGGACTGCAGTTTCTTCCTTACAGACAGGTCGATCTCCTCGCTCACCTTGAGGAAGGACACAATTGACCGCTTTACCTCTCGTCGTACCTTGCCTTCTTCTGCAACAAGTTCTATTAGCGCTTTGTCGGTCAATCCCTTAAAAAGAAGATGGGTGAGATGGGAGACTTTCTCATCCGAGAGCATCAGAGGATAACGCCCCTTTCCTGGACGATCTTCTTCTTGGTGAGCTCGAACATCTTTCTGTAGTCAAGCCTCCCCTTCTGCATCTCCCCGGTATACTTCTTGAGGATCTCCCTCACCTCGTCATTGATCCTGTCCTCGATAGCGAGTTCTTCCATAATGAGGCGTTCCGCTTCTGCCATGAGGACTTCGGTGGACACCTTCGGTGTGACGAGTTCCTTTGCGATAAGATCGTCCAGCACCCTTT
>Ga0335070_10001820_pt1 | contig 24725 bp, 24 predicted proteins | sample Lox_Sample_13_FD_206722 | JGI IMG/M metagenome (GOLD analysis project Ga0335070, IMG submission 206722) | Soil microbial communities from Loxahatchee National Wildlife Refuge, Florida, United States - Lox_Sample_1.3 | ecosystem: Environmental > Terrestrial > Soil > Wetlands | place: USA...
TTCACTTTCCTTCGTGCTCGGCTTCTCTGCGGTCTTTATGGCTCTCGGAGCGTCTTCTTCGGCCATCGGGAGATTCCTCTTCACCTATCAGGAAACGATACGGACAGTCGGCGGGATCATCATCGTCGTCTTCGGTCTTTTTGTGGCAGGATTTCTCAAGATTGATTTCCTTACCCGCGACAGAAAGGTCCATCTCGGAGGCAAACCGATAGGATATGCGGGTACCTTTCTTGTCGGAATGACCTTCGCTGCAGGCTGGACGCCCTGTATCGGCCCGATACTCGGAACTATCCTTCTCTATGCAAGCACAAAGGGCTCGGCCTTTTACGGATTTAAACTCCTTGCCGTCTACTCTTTCGGACTCGCACTGCCGTTCTTTCTTTCATCACTCGCCATGAACAGTTTCCTCAGCTACTCGAAAAAGGTGCTGAAGTATATGCGGGCGATCATGATCATCAGCGGGCTCCTTCTCATACTCTTCGGCATCATGCTTTTGACAAATAGGGTGAGGGAACTTACAGGTCTCATGCCCGACATCGGGATCAGGTTCTGATTGGTGGTGTATGGGGTGACCCCTCCCTTCAAGGTCCGCGACACGTGAAGGGAGGGGTGGGGAGGCGCGTGAAGGAGCCTGCGTCACACGGCGTTAAGCTGTGGCAGCCAACCTCATATTCTTGCCCTGCCTGACGGCACGCCTCAGAATATCGGGGATCTTGGACCTTTCGGTAAACTTGTCGACGAGAAAATCGGCCTTTATTCGGGCATGCTCACTGGATAAGTGATAAAGTTTATTGGTGAGCACAATGGTTACGGGAGAAGGCGTGATCTCCTGGATGCCCTGAAGTATGTCGATCCCGAATCTTCTCCGTGCCCGCATGTCGAGTATAACAGTATCGGGCTTCAACAGCCTGATCTGTTGCACGGCCTGGAGAGGGTCCCGGGCTTCTCCGATAAGCTCAATTCCCGGAACGCTCGAAATGACTTTCCTCAGCCAGCCGCGAAAGACTACGGAATCGTCAACGAGAAAGATTTTCATAGTGTGGACCCCTTCATGGCTCAGCATCTCTCCGCAAAAATCCTTAAGCAATCGCATCTCGAAGGATGCTGCAATTTCTTGATAGCCTTGACCTCAATCTGTCTGATTCTTTCCCTGGTAACATCAAAGTCCTGACCGAGTTCTTCAAGGGTATATGAGTCATCTTCGCCGATGCCGAACCTCCTCCGGATGATCTGTTCCTCTTTTGTCGTTAAGGTTCCGAGCACTTTGTCTATCTCCATCTTCAGCCCGTGATGAATGAGAGACTCGAGAGGGGAAAGAGCAGCCTTGTCTTCAATGAAGTCCCGTATCGAACTGTCCTCTTCCTCGCCGATGGGGGTCTCTAGGGAAATCGGCTCCTTTGACATCTTCATGATAATCTTCACCTTGTCCGTTGTCGTATGGACGCGCGCGGCAATATCTTCATAAGAGGGTTCGTGGCCCAATTCCTGCAGGAGCTCCCTTGCCGCCTTTATGATGTGTCCCAGAGCCTCAACCATGTGAACGGGCATCCGTATCGTCCTTGACTGGTCCGCAAGTGCCCTGGTGATGGCCTGTCTGATCCACCATGTCGCATACGTACTGAATTTGTAACCTCTCTTGTACTCGAACTTCTCGACTGCCCTCATGAGTCCGATGTTTCCTTCCTGTATGAGGTCATGGAGGCTTAACCCCTTGCCGATATATCTTTTGGCTATACTGATGACGAGTCTGAGGTTTGCTTCGATCATGGCATCCTTTGCACGACGGATCTCGCCGTCCGCCTTCGAGATTACCCTCAACACCTCTTTTATCTCTTCATGGCCCCCGCCGATATGGTATTCATCATTTCTTATTTCCTTCCGGCACGCACGGAGCCTCTTCATCATGGAAGATCTGGAGCCGTCGTCATTTATCGATCCTCGTGCTAACTTCCGGGGTCCTGTGAATCTGGCGGAGGCACTGGATACTTTTTTTGGTGAAGGATCCTTTCCACTTCTGAGGGCCTCATATCCGAGGACTTTCAGACTCGCTTTCAGTGAAGAAGCTTCCTTATGCAATGCCTTCAGGCTTTCCTCGGCCCTTCTCAGTTCCTCTACAAGGGCATTCGTGAATGTCTCCTTAAGGTTCAAGATTCTGACCTTATCGAGAATCTTCCTGCCGTTAGGTCCGAGGAACTTCAGGGTTCTGTCTTCTTCTCCCATAGGGGTGACACGCTTCCCGGGGTTGAGGGCTCTCTTTCCCTGGGCGGCTCTTTCAGGGACGATCCTTCCGGACGGCGCCTTTACTGAGCTGCCGCTCTTCTGGCAAAGGCCCTCAATCCTTCTGACGAGCCCAAAAAATCTCTTCCTTTCGCCGCCGAGGGCCTTTGAGGAATCTCCTTCGCACTGGACAACATCGGTAAGGAGCATCTCCGCCTTCTTGATCTTCTCGGCAGTATCAATGATCTTTCTGATTGCGAAGGGCAACGAATAAATCTCTCTTAAGATTATGTCGTTGCCGTTTTCTATCCGTTTTGCAATTCCGATTTCGTCGTCTTTCTTCAAAAGGGGAATGACACCCATCTCCTTGAGGTACATCTGGAGAGGTTCATACTCAACATCGATATACGGGGCCTTTTCTCCTTCCTCAACGGGCTCGTCGTTCAAATCCCTGTTGTCGTTCCAGAAGGTTGTCATGGTCTCTGCGAAACCATCCTCCATAAAATTCAAACCATCTCTCTCTGGGTATTTGTCAAAGCCGTCGAAACCTTCTGTCATCGTGAGCCTCCTTGGATTTGGGCCTTTGGGGGTTTCACACCGGAATGCATAAAATATACACCAAGAGAGAGAATAAAAATATCAGTGGGAGACTGATTTTGTTGTAGGGTTTTGTCTTACAAATCAGGAAGTTGTCAATAAGTTGTTAATGACATGGTAAAGACTGCTGGCTTACTCTCTTCCCGCAGAGCGGGAAGAATGCCTTTGGCTCTTCTGAAGATGGGCGCGCGGTTCCGGAGACGGGTGCTCTCATTCTACAAGCCGGTTCTGTATTGCATAATGGGTCAATTCAGCATTATTCTTTAGCTTCATCTTTTCGAGAATCCTGCTTCGGTAGGTACTGATGGTCTTGACGCTGAGAGATAGTTCTATGGAGATTTCCCCTACGGTCTTCCCCGAGGCCAGCATGCGCATCACCTGGAACTCTCGGTCGGAGAGCGTCTCATGAAGGGGTTTTTCTGACGCAGCCTCGAGATCGAGGACCAGCTTCTCCGCCAGGGACGTGCTTACGTATTTCTTCCCCTGGAGAACCTTGCGGATAGCGGCTATAAGTTCATCGGGCGCACTCTCCTTGGTAAGGTACCCGGAGGCCCCGGCCCGCAAAACCCTCACCGCGTATTGCTCCTCGGGATGCATGCTCAACATCAGAACGGGAAGTTTGGGACGTTCGTTTCTCAGTTCCTTCAGGACGTCGAGACCACTCTTCCCGGGCATGGAAATATCAAGGAGAATCACATCATAATCATCTCTGAGTGCCTTACGAAGGGCCTCATAGCCGTTACTCGCTTCATCAACGACAACCATATCGGGAATGTCAGCAAGGATCTGTTTCAGTCCCTTCCTGACGATGGCGTGGTCATCGGCAATAAGTATCTTCGTCATATTGTCCGTCTCTACGTAGAATAACGATCTTCCTTATGTTACTAAGTTACAAAAAAGATCGACAAGAAGCAACAAAAAAATATCGGTGAGCTTGACCGTGGTTCCTGTTGCTGTCCTTGGGACTGCTTACTGTTCTGAAGGCGCCCTATCAGGACAGCGCAGCGTGAGATTCACATTTGAAAGTTCTTATGATATACTTTTTCTCATAGAGGAGGGCAGATGAATACACTTTTTTGGGGCCTTATCACCCTTTGCATTATAGCTGCCGTCGCTGTCTTAATTATTGTGATGATAGAACTGCGGGGCGCGGTGCGGTCACTGAATGAAGTTATGAAGACCGTGAAACCGACACTCGAAGAACTTCAGCTCAATCTCAGGAGCGTGAGGAGCATTACCGACAATATAACGACCGTGACAGAGGACGTGAAGGTCCTTTCAGGATCGGTGAAGGACGTGGGCCTGACCGTTAAGCAAATAAACGCCCTTGTCAGCGGTGTGACCGTTTCAACGGCGGCAACGGCTTCCGGCGTCAGGGCAGGGGTAAAGGCGGCGGCGCAGGTCCTTTTGAAGGACCTCTTTGCGAGCAAGGGGCACCGTCAGTGAGGTGCGCGTTCATGGCATATTCAGCTTGACGCTGAGATTGGCGACAGCAATGGATAATGGAAGAACCGAGCGGAATATCTTCTTGGCAGGAGATTGGCAAGAGAAAGGAGAAGGACGATGAGACACGAGGATGAAGGTTACAGCGCAGGTTCTGTATTGCTTTCTTTTCTTCTGGGAGGAATGGTGGGCGCTGGCGTTGCGCTTCTCCTGGCACCGAAGTCGGGGAAGGAGACACGGGAGCAGATAAAGGAGCTGGCAGAGGACGTCAGGGGAAAGACAGGGGAGTATGTGGAACAGGTCAAGGGTAAGATGACGGCCTCTCTTGACAAGGGGAAGGACTTTTTCGAGGAGAAGAAGTCTATCATAACGAGAGCCGTCGAAGCGGGCAAGGAGGCATACGAAAAGGAGAAGGAGAGGCTGACGAAGGAACCGAATGCATGAGGCTTCCATTGCCCTGAGTATCCTTGATATCATTGCCGGTAAGTGCAGTGCTGAAGGTTATCGTTCTGTCGAGGCTGTTAGGTTGAGGATTGGAAGGGCCGCGGGTATCATGCCCGAGGCCCTTCTTTTTACCTTTGATGCTGCGAAATGTGACACCCTTGCCAGGGACGCAAAACTGGTCATTGACATTATCCCCCTCGGTGGGTTCTGCATCGGATGCGAAAGGGAATTTGAGGTCGAGGAGGCCTATGTATTGAACTGTCCCCTCTGCGGTTCTGGAGCCTTCAGGATAGAGAAGGGTTATGAAATGGAGATCGTCGAAATGGAGGTCAATGAATGAAGGTGAAGGTTGTTACAAAGATACTCGAGGCGAACGAACGACTGGCAGAGGAGAACCGGAAGAGGTTCAGAAAGGCCGGCGTTTTTGTGATGAACCTCATGGGCGCGCCCGGCGCAGGGAAGACAGCGCTCCTCGAAAGGACGATCCTGGGCCTGAAGGACAGTATGAAGATCGGCGTGATTGAAGGTGATATTGCCGGAAGCGACGACGCCGAGCGGATTAACGGCACCGGCGTGCCGGTGGTGCAGATCAATACGGGAGGGGCCTGTCACCTCGATGCGAACATGATCAGCGAGGTCTTGGATGATCTTCCTCTGAAAGACCTCGATATGCTCGTCATCGAGAATGTTGGAAATCTCGTCTGTCCGGCTGAGTTTAAGGTCGGTGAGGACCTCAAGGCGATGGTACTGAGCATCACCGAGGGCCATGACAAACCACTAAAGTACCCTCTCATGTTCCAGGAATCTTCTGCACTGGTTTTGAACAAGGTTGACCTCCTTCCTTACATGAACACCGATATCGGCAAGATCAGAAAAGACGCCATGTCTCTCAATCCCGGAATCAGGATTTTTGAGGTCTCCTGCAAGACCGGCGAGGGGCTTGACCGCTGGACTGAATGGCTGAGCGGCTTAAGATAGCGGTAAAGGGCATTGTTCAGGGTGTCGGGTTCAGGCCGTATGTCTATTCCCTCGCAACGTCTCTCGATCTCAAGGGCTATGTAACGAATACGAGCGACGGAGTGACCATAGATGTTGAAGGTGAGAAGCTTCCTGAATTCGTGGCAAGACTCCCGAAAGAATCCCCTCCTCTTTCGCGGATTGTCGATATCGTCATATCACCATTGCCTGAGGAGGGTTATCGTGATTTCAGGATTATCGCGAGTCAGGACGACGGCACCACTGCTCCTTTCACCCTGATCTCCCCCGATGTATCCCTATGTGACGACTGCGCACGGGAACTTATGGACCCCTTGAACAGGCGATACCTCTATCCCTTCATTAACTGCACAAATTGCGGCCCAAGGTACACCATAACGAGATCCGTCCCCTATGACAGGAAGAACACGACCATGTCGGTCTTTGCCATGTGCGAGGAATGTTCAGGCGAGTATCACGACCCCAAAGACCGAAGGTTTCACGCGCAGCCGAATGCATGCCCGAAGTGTGGACCTCACATTACCTTCACCTGCGGCAGAAAGTCAGCTGTGGGTGATCAGGCGATGGAGAAGACCGTAGCATGTCTGAAGGAAGGGAAGATTGTGGCGATCAAGGGGCTTGGTGGGTTTCATATCGCCTGCGACGCAGAGAACAGGGAGGCTGTTGAGAAATTGCGGGAGCGAAAGAGAAGGAGCAACAAACCCTTTGCCCTGATGGCTCCTGATATTGAGAGGATAGGCCTCTTCTGCGAGGTCTCCGAAGAAGAGAAGAGGCTCTTGCTCTCGAACAGGCGTCCCATTGTTCTCCTGAGAAAGAGGTCGAACAGGGGATACATGCTTCCTGAAGCCCTCTCTCCCAATAACAGCCACTTCGGATTCATGCTGCCCTATACCCCCCTGCATTATCTCCTCTTCCGTTATCCCCTTTCTAAGGATCGCCCTTCCGTCAACTGCCAATTCAGAGCTCTCGTCATGACAAGCGGCAATCTGTCTGAAGAGCCGATCGTAAAGAACGATGACGAGGCGATGGAGAAGTTATCTGCCCTCGTTGATGCGGTCCTTTTCCATAACAGGGATATCTTCATGAGGGTTGATGATTCTGTGCTGCGGGTAGGACGAAGAGCGTGTAGTGATAGCGAAAGGAGGCAGGGGGTCGATGGTGACGTACGGTTTATCCGCCGCTCACGGGGGTATGCTCCTGAGCCTATCAGACTCGAAACCGATGGTCCCGAGGTGATGGGCTGCGGTGCAGACCTGAAGAATACCTTCACCGTGACGAAGGGATCCTTTGCCATCCCGAGCCAGCATATAGGGGATATGGAGAACTATGAGACCCTGAGATTCTTTGAGGAGTGCCTCGAAAACATCAAAGCCATATACCGGGCCAAGCCCGTGGCGATCGGACATGACCTTCACCCGGGTTATCTTTCAACGCAATGGGCTTTAAGACAGGTCGCTGAAGGGGGAGAAGGAGTTGAAACTTTCGGCATTCAGCACCACTATGCTCATATGGGTGCTGCTATGGCCGAACACGGATTAGCGAGAAAGGTCATGGGCGTTATTCTTGACGGCACAGGGTACGGCACAGACGGGAACCTCTGGGGCGGGGAATTCCTCGTAGCTGATATTGACGGCTTCGAAAGAGCAGGCCATTTCAGGTACATCCCTCTCCCGGGCGGCGAGGCAGCAATAAGGGCGCCCTGGAAGACAGCTATTAGTTATGTCTCTGACGCTGCTGGAAATGAGGTAATGGATTACCTGAAGGCGGCCGGTTTTGTTGAGAGATACGGGAAGGAGGCCATTGCAAGCGTTCTGAAGGTCAGGAATGTTCAGAAGATCTCTCCCCTCTCGTCAGGAGCAGGAAGGCTCTTTGATGCGGTCTCTGCCCTTATCGGGCTTTGCGACAGGAACACTTTCGAAGGGGAGGCTGCGATCAGCCTTGAATCCCTCATCGGAGAAGAGACGGAGGAGGCTTATCCGGTTAATATCATTCTCGACGGAACAGCCTCTGTCCATTTTTCTCAGACGATCATCGGGATCATTCATGATATAGAGAAGGGCGAAGAAAAAGAGCTGATATCATGCAGATTTCACAATACCATCTCGAATGTTATACTAAGACTGGCAACGTGGATCTCCGGGACCTACGGGCTCAAGGATGTTGTCCTGAGCGGGGGAACCTTTCAGAACATGTACCTTCTCAGAAGGACGATGGCATTACTGAATTCCGCCGGTATGAATGTCTTTCTCAACAGGTCCGTTCCCTGCAACGATGCCTGCATCTCCCTCGGACAGGCCTATCTCGTGCGGGAAAGGGTGAAGAAGGGTCATGCGACGGTTCTTGACGACCAGGTTGATTCATAGACTTCGGGGACCGGTGCGGCGAGACGCCGGATATATTAGGCTATGAACGAGGAGTGATGGCATGAAGACGATGATTGCCGGAATACGACGGATGACCGAAAGGATCGGCAGACCGGTGAAACTCATGGAGGTCTGCGGGACCCATACCGTCGCCATTTTCAGGCACGGCATCAGGAGTGTCATACCAGACGAGATAAGCCTGTTGAGCGGCCCGGGCTGCCCGGTCTGTGTCACATCGATAAGAGATGTCGATTCTGCCATCGCAATTTCGAAGATCGATAAGGTTGTTCTCATGACCTTCGGAGATATGATGAGAGTCCCCGGCGGCAGGCAGACCCTCGACGATGTGAGGGCAGAGGGCACCGACATCCGGATCGTCTATTCCCCCATGGATGCTCTGAAATTTGCCATGGAGGAGAAGGATAAGGAGATCGTATTCTTTGCGACAGGGTTTGAAACGACTTCCCCTGTCATCGCCGGAACTCTCGCCGAGGCCGAGATGAGTGAAGTCGGCAACTTTTATATTTACTCTGCCCACAAGCTCGTCCCGCCCGCGCTGAAGGCGCTCCTCGATTCGGCTGATGTCATGGTTGACGGCTTCATACTCCCTGGCCACGTGAGCACGATCATCGGTAAGCATCCTTACGAATTCCTGGCGTCGCAGTACGGCATACCCTCCGTGATAACGGGGTTCGGCGCTGAGGATATTATCACTGGAATCTATCTTCTCATAAAACAGCTTGTGGAGAAGAGGGCTGAGGTCGAGATACAATACAAAACGGTCGTAAGGGAAGAGGGCAATCCGAAGGCCGTCGCGATGATCAGCACGTATTTCGAGCCCGCCGATGCCCACTGGCGCGGCATCGGACTGATCCCGGGAAGCGGCCTCAAGCTCAGGGATGAATTCGTGAGATTTGATGCGATAAAGAAGTTTCATCCTGAAGTCCCTTTCTATCCTGAGCCCTCGGCCTGTTCCTGTGGCGACGTCCTGCGGGGTGTCAAGGTTCCTCTTGATTGTCCCCTCTTCGCAACGGCCTGTACCCCTGAGAACCCTGTGGGCGCGTGCATGGTGAGCACCGAAGGGAGTTGCGCGGCTTACTATAAGTACGGAGCCCACTATGGATAAGATACTGCTCGGACATGGAAGCGGCGGAAAGCTCATGCACGAATTGATAGGAGGTCATTTCGGACCTGCCTTTGGTATGAGCGGATACGGTGATTCGGCAATCCTCGATATCAGTATCAATCCGGAAAGGCTTGCCTTTACGACAGATTCCTATGTCGTCTCGCCGATCTTCTTCCCGGGAGGGAATATCGGCGAACTCGCTGTTTATGGGACCGTAAACGACCTCTCCATGGTCGGAGCAAGGCCTCTCTACCTCTCTTCAGGCTTTATCATAGAAGAAGGCTTCTCGCTGTCAGACCTGAAGACTATTGTTTCAGCGATGGCAAAGGCTGCCGAATATGCAGGGGTCAGGATCGTTGCAGGCGATACGAAGGTCGTGAACAAGGGAAAGGGTGACGGCATATTCATCAACACGGCAGGTATCGGACTTGTTCCCGACGGAGTGGAGATCTCTTCTTCCAGGATAAGGAAAGGCGATAAGGTCCTGATAAGCGGTGAAATCGGCAATCACGGAATAGCGGTGATGGCTGAGAGAAACGGTATATCCTTTGATCCTCCTGTTGTGAGCGATACGAAGCCTCTCAACGGTCTTGTATCGTCGATGCTTGGGGCCTCGAAGGAGATACACTTTATGAGAGACCCTACCAGGGGAGGCCTTGCAACGACGCTTAAAGAGGCGGCAAAGGAGTCCGGTCTCTGCATAAGAATAAGGGAGGATTCCCTTCCTGTTCCGGGACAGGTAAAGGGCGCCTGTGAACTCCTCGGTTTCGATCCCCTCTATATCGCGAATGAAGGGATCCTTGTGGCCGTTGTGGCATCGGCAGATGCGGATCCTCTCATCTCAGCCATGAAGAGACATCCTTACGGAGCCAATGCGTGGATCATAGGAGAGGTGGAAAATTCTCCTGAAGGGATGGTCCTCCTCGAGACATCGATAGGCGGCACGCGCATCCTCGATATGCTACTTGGAGAACAGCTGCCGAGGATATGCTGACTAGCTTTTCTTCAGGCTCATAAGATAAATAATAGCGATGAGAACACCGATGAGGACTGCTATCTTCCCCATGACCCTAAACAGGAGACCCACAATCAGGATCAGGATGACTATGGTCAGTGCGCGCGTCGCCTTTTTGGAAAGACCGGTGATCTGATACCCCTGTCTCTTCAGATTGTATCCTTTGAAAAGAAACGCTATGAGAAACAGGAGAATTATCGCCATCATTGCCGGCAGAAGTCTCATGGCATTAGTTTAAAGAGAGGCCTAAAAAATCTCAACGGTACGGCCCTGGAAGTCTGTCACGAAGCGGGCGACCGTTCCCGGCATGACGATGGATGACTCATAGGTCAAAGTCTCTGCCACTTCTTGACCACGCTCTTTTTTGTTTCCAAAACGATTGACTTTAACCAGCGGTGCGATTAAACTTTATCACGATGAAGAAGAGCGTAAAGACGATCATAGAACAGGTTGTACAGAGGATCGGCGGTGAGGGTATTTCGGTGGAACTCGAAATACCGCGGGAAGAACATTTCGGGGATCTTTCGACTCCCGTCGCCATGGGTCTGGCAAAGGCCCTCAGGCAATCACCGAGGAAGATCGCTGAGGAGATCGTCCGTTCCCTTGGAACCCTGGAGGCCTTCGAAAAGATCGAGATCGCCGGGCCCGGTTTCATAAACTTCACCTTCTCAAGGAAATACCTTTCTGCCCAATTCATGGACCTCCTGAAGCATAAGAAGGCCTTTTTGAGGGAAGAGGTGGGCAAGGGAAAGAGGATACAGATAGAATTTGTGAGCGCCAATCCGACGGGGCCGTTACACCTGGGCCACGGACGGGGCGCTGCCGTTGGCGCAGCGCTCTCAAACCTCCTCGAGGCCGGAGGATATGAGGTTGAGAGGGAATATTACATCAATGACGCAGGGAGACAGGTGAAGATCCTGGGACTCTCGGTCTTCGCGAAGTACCAACAGTTCCTCGGGATTGAGTATCCCTTTCCTGAAGATGGATACCGGGGAGGCTATATTGAGGGCATAGCAAGGAAGATCATCGATCTCCAGGGAAAGAGATATTCCGAGACGAGCTTTCAGGATGCTGCAGAGTTCTTTACAGATTTTTCCTATAGGGAGATGCTCAGGGAGATAGAGAAGGACCTGAAGGACTTTGGAATCGTCTTTGATGCCTGGCAGAGCGAGCGCGAGCTTTACACAACGAATGATGTGGAGAACGCGGTTGATGATCTCAGGCACCGGAGACATCTCTATGAGAAGGACGGCGCCCTTTGGTTTCAGGCAACGAGGTTCCATGACGACAAAGACAGGGTCATCGTCAAGAGCGACGGGGAGTATACCTATTTCGCTTCGGACATCGCTTATCACAGGAAGAAGATCGAGAAGGGCTTTGATGAGATCGTCGATATCTGGGGCGCAGACCATCATGGATATATTTCGAGGCTGAAGGCTGTGATCGAGGCATTGGGGTATCCGCCTGACCACCTCAGGGTCCTCCTTGTTCAGATGGTGACCCTTCTCAGGGGAGGGAAACCTGTCCAGATGTCAAAGAGGGCCGGCGAATTTGTCACCCTGAGAGAGGTGATAGACGAAGTCGGAGCAGATACGACGAAGTTCATCTTTCTCACGAGACGGCCTGACAGCCATCTTGAATTCGACCTTGAGGTGGCGAAGGAGCAGTCAGCAGAGAACCCGGTCTTCTATGTGCAGTACGCGAATGCCAGGATCAACAGTATCTTCGGCAAGGCCGGAGAAAAGGGGATAAGGCCGGAAGACCTTCAGGAAGCCGACACCGCTCTTCTCTCGGCGCCGGAAGAACTGAGGATGGTTAAGAAGCTCCTGACGTATCCCATGATCTTTACAGGGGCCGTCCTTTCCCGTGAACCTCACAGGATAACATTCTATCTCCAGGAACTGGCGGCACTGTTCCATCCTTACTACAACAGGTATCGGGTAATCACTGAAGATGCTGAACTCACCAAGGCACGCCTTGCCCTCTGCGATGCTGTACGGATCGCACTGAGAGATGGCCTCGAGATCCTTGGTCTCAGTGCACCCGAGAAGATGTAATCCGACGCTCCAGTCAGCACACCGGATATTTCCCCCTGCTGAGCTCCTTGCAAAACTTCCTAATATCGGCCAGTTCTCTCTCGATGATTGCGGTGATCTTCTTCGAAATATCCCTCAGCTTCAGCCTTCCATGAGTCAAGACCTGCGCTGAAGCCATCTGGGGTTTGTCAATGGGTGTCCCTATCGTGCTGAGGAGAAGGATATACACTTCGCTCAGACCTTCGATCTCTCCGTAAATCCTGCGCGCCAGAGAGTGTGCCAGAACATTATAGATCTTCCCCACGTGGCTGACGGGGTTTTTCCCTGCTGCGGCTTCTGTTCCCATGGGTCTGTTCATCGAGATGAGACCATTTACCCTGTTGCCCCGTCCTACCTGGCCTGAATCAGCATCCTCAGCGGATGTTCCGAGGAGACTCAAATAGATTCCATTCAGACCTCTGCCTCTCTCGTCAAGGGTATTGAAGTGAACCCTGACCTCTCCGAAGCCTGTATACCTCCTGAGAAACCCGGCCATATCCCTGAGGATCACATCTTTCCTGGAAAAATATTCTTCCTCTGAACTGATGAAGTGAGCGAGAAGGGGCATTGCCACCGTCAGATCGAGAGCATTACCCGAGCGAAGCCCCATCACCTTTATGTCTTCTCCGGTGTCGGGGTATTGTGTTTTGAAATTTCTTGAATTTAGGTATCTTTCGAGTTCAAGGACGACGGTCTCCGTGGGACTCATGGGGTAGTAGCCCACGGCCGCAGACGTGTCATTCGCCGGTCTGATTTTTCCCGATCTCCTGAATATGTCGGTAAGTTCTTCTGAGCCCGGCGCAAGGACAACCCGGTATCTGACATGCTTCTCAGGGTCGACAAATCGCAGATGTTTCCGTATCCACTCCTTTGCTGATTCTCTTGCGATCTCCTTTACCGGTATCTCTTTGCCGTCTCCCATGAATGTGGCCCTGTCTCCGATGGTAAGCTCCATGGGCCTTATGACCCTGCCTCCGCCGAAGGTCTTCGATGTCCTGCCTGCTGCGAGGAGACCTTTATCGATATTGTGATGGAGGATCGTTCCGAAGGTCTTCTCGTATTCCCTGCTCAGGGCTACGGATATTGCCTCCATAATGGAGTCGCACATGAAGTCCGGATGTCCGGTACCCTTTCTCTCGACGATCTCGACACGGTGTGCGGTGACCGGAGTTCCCCTATAGGTCTCGACAGCGATCATCGGTCAACGCCATCCACCCTTTTTCCGGGTCTTAAGATAGTCCTTGATTATTTCCGTCCTTCCACCTGCGAGGGACAGAATTTCGCTTTTCAGTCCTGAGGCCTTCCGGTAACCCTCTGACCTGGCCTCCTCGATGAGAGACCAGTCACCATTGACTGTAAAGCGGCCAAAGGCATCGATCATCTCGGGAAAGAGCTCCTTTCGTATGCCAAGGATGAGAGCCATATAGAAATTCATGAGCCCCACGTTTTTCCGATTCATGATGAACTGAAGGGGTCCCTTCTCAGAGGTATCTGCGAGGAGGTCTTTGATGCCCCTGAGGTAGATTTCGGTCCATTTGTCCTGCGTCGTGTCAAGGATCGACAGCCACTCCTCAGAGCGATCATCTTCAAAGGCCTCGCCGATTTCATGGAAGAGAAAGAGGTCGGTGATGTCGCGGGAGATTGTCCTGATCTTCTCCTGCAGTGCTCCTGACAATTCCTCTCTTCTTTCGACGCCATAGGAGGAAAATGCCTCTTCCAAAAAGCCCCTGAACCTCCGTGCCTTTGATTCCGCCAGCTTTTCCCAGAGGAGAAGATTGATCTGTTCCTGTCGTATGAATATGCATCTTCCCTGAAGCATTGCTACAGACGCCGATATATCGCGACAAAGTTCCCTGCCGGCATAATAGATGTGATAATCATAGAGTTCACGCTCGTCGCTGCGAAGTGCGAGAAAGAAGGTGGGCTTATGAAACATGCCATAACCGCCTCCGTAGAGAAGGCCATGGCTCTTCAGGGCAATGTTTATCTCATGAACGGCAAAGGGATCATACCGTCTTTCATCGATCTCCATTTCATGGAGGTCGTCTTCTCCCAGTCTCTCCCAGTCTTTTTCTCTTGAGCCGATCCATTCGGATATCTCTGTCTGCGGTATTGCATCCCAGGGCATAAGGCTGTGTTCACTCCGGTAGAGTTCCCTGAGCCTCAAGAGGAGCCCGCAGATCGAATAAAATCCCCAGGACTTCGCGTCCGAGATATTGCAGTTCAGCTTTACCTGCGCTATGAGATCATCCTCTTCCAAGGTCCTGACTCCTACGTCTCTGCTTCTATTTAACAGGGAGCTTCCGGAAAAGTCCATATGGTTGCCTGAAAGCGCCGTGGACACTTACACTCATAGCACAGAAGGAGAGGCAATGCAAGCCGTTCTCTTTCATGAGCGGCAGTAAGGGATGAGCTTCTCACGGCAGCATGGAGCGGGTATAATGAAGGATGTCCAGGGATCTCAAAAAATGAGGAGACAGGTTATGACAAATACTGGAGGGCATCGTTGCAAAAGCTCTTTCTGGCATTCCTCATAACAGCATTCCTTGCCGGTGCTCCTGTCTTTGCAGGGGAGTACCGTGATGTGACTCCGGATTACTATCCGAAGTTCCCTGAGGACTTTTATTACAAGCCGGATTTCAGAGTGCAGTGGTGGTACTTTACCGGCCATCTCTTCGATGAGAAGGGCAGGGAGTTCGGATATGAACTGACCTTCTTTGGCGTTGGCATCCAGAAAAGGGTCTATCGGTCGAGGTTCGGTGTGAATACCCTCTTCATTTCTCATCTTGCTCTTTCCGATGTGGAAGGAAAATCATATCGCTCTTTTGAAAGGGCTGATTCCGGCGCCTTCGACTCTGCCGGCGCGAGGGACGATCGGCTGAAGGTTTGGATTGGTAAGGACTCCCTTCAGGGGACGACGGAGAGGATGCATCTCACGGCCTCCGAAGGAAACATCTCCCTCGATCTCAATCTTGTCCCGACAAGACCGGTGGTTCTGCACGGAGAGCACGGATATTCACGGAAGTCCGAGGAGTCGCCTCTCTATGCATCCTGCTATTTTTCTTTCACAGACCTTGAGACCGAAGGGACGATCAGCATGGACAACATGACCTTCAGGGTGAAGGGAAAGAGCTGGTTCGACAGAGAGATATCTTCAGAGGGATTGGCAAAGAGTGAGAAAGGTTGGGACTGGTTTGCCCTCCAGCTCGACGACGGAAGGGAGATCATGCTCTATCTCCTGAGGAAAACGGACGGAATGATCGATACCTTTTCGTCGGGGACCTTTGTTTACGGGGACGGCAGTTATAGGAGCCTTGCTCTCAGGGATTTTACCGTGACGGTGCTGGACCATTTCCGGTCGGAAAAAACGGGTGCTTATTATCCATCGCGGTGGCAGATACATATACCCTCAGAGAATCTTCTGCTCACCGTTACTCCGTTGATCAAGGATCAGGAGTTCCTGGCCAGGTATTCAACGGGGAATTTCTACTGGGAAGGAACGGCGAGAATCGAGGGAACGGCAGGGGGAAGGGCCTATGTCGAAATGACGGGGTACTGATATGGGGAGTTTCATGATACGACTCGAGGGCGTCGAGAAGTCTTACGGTCAGACAAGGGTCTTGAAGGGTATCGACCTCGAGGTCGGGGAGGGCGAGTTCCTTTCCGTCACGGGCAGTTCGGGCTCCGGGAAATCGACGCTTCTCAATCTCATCGGTGCCATGGACAATGCAGACAGGGGTAGGATCATTATTGACGGAGAAGAGATATCGTCATACTCCGAAGAGCAGCTTACGCTCCACCGGAGGAAGAGGATAGGCTTCATCTTTCAGTCCTTCAATCTCCTGCCGAACATCACGGTCTTCGAGAATGTCGAGTTGCCCCTTCTCCTGAATGGGATGAGAGATGAGGGGAGAGTCATCGAGATGATCAGGCGTGTGGGGCTGGAAGAGAAACAAGCTTCCTATCCCTATCACATCTCAGGAGGAGAGCAGCAGCGCGTTGCCATCGCAAGGGCCCTCGTCCATGACCCTGACATCATCCTTGCCGATGAACCCACGGGAAGTCTCGACAGCCATACGGGCGTAATGATCATGGACCTCATCAAGAAGCTCATGGAAGCTGCGGGCAAAACGATTGTGATGGTGACTCATGAACACCATGTCGCCCGGTACGCAGACCGGATAGTGACGATAAGGGATGGTGTGATCGGGACAGGAGAGAGAAGTCGTTCATGATACTTGTGAAGTTTATCAGTCTCTTTGTCTTCCGGAACATACGGGAAGAGAAATTCCTCACCCTGTTGTCCATTATCGGTGTTGCCCTCGGAACAGGACTCTTCATCGGTGTGAAGATCGCGTCCGACAGGGCAGTGGCCTCTTTTGAGGCAAAGGTCCAGGGCATAAACCCCTCTGCCCCCTATCTCATTCTCGACAGGGCGGGAATCGACTTTGACGAGAATGTCTACGGAGAGGTTCTCAAGATGGACATAGACGCAGTCCCCGCCCTTAAAACAACTGGCTATATCCCGGCCATCGGTCAGTCCATTGATATCGAGGGTATCTGCACTGCCAGGGCTGTCCGTTTCCTCGGACGTTCTCCCGGTAAGAATTTGGACGTTGAGGCATTCTACCGGCAGGAGAACGGCATCATGATCACGAGGGCCCTTTCCGACAAGTATGGACTGAAGAAGGGAGATGAACTAAGGGCGTTGGTCTATAACAGGGAATACCCGTTGCGCATAACGGATATCCTGGACTCGGAGTCCCTGTTTCCGGGCATTACGGTCATGGACATCGGAAATTTTCAGGAATACTTCGACAAGGTTGGATATCTTTCGAGGATCGACCTTCCGGTCAATGAGGAGAAGGTTGATGAGATACGAAAGATCCTCCATCCCCGTCTCAGCATCGAGAAGGCTGAGGGAATTCTCAGTAACCGGAGGGCCGTTGTGAGGTCTTTCAGGTACAATACCGAATTCATCAGCCTCGTCGCGGTTCTTGTCGGGCTCTTTCTCCTCTACAACACCGTATTTCTTTCGGTAGTGAAGAGACGAAGAGAGATCGGAATTCTCCGGGGCCTTGGCACAGGAAGAAAGACGGTAGTCATGCTCTTCACGGTCCATGGCATGGTCCTCGGGATCGCGGGATCGATCATGGGTATCGCTGTTGGACAGGTTGCGGCTTACTTCTCCGCTCTTGCTATCAGCAAGACCATATCGAGCATCTATGGCGGGGTGTCGATAGCAGATTATGCTGTAAGGCAGGGAGATGCCTTACGGGCCCTGCTCCTTGGTCTTTCCGTCTCCTTCCTTGCCTCAGCGATACCTTCTTATGAAGCCGCAAAGATCAAACCGAACGAGAGTTTGAGACCAGGCTCCTTTGAGGGCAGGTACAGGGCATACCGGAAGTGTCTTTCTATCGCCGGATGGTCAGGTATAGCGATTGGAATATGCCTCTCATGTCTCGACTATTTTTTCATGCCCTTCGGCTTCCCTTTTCTCGCATACGGTGGAATCCTCTCCCTTATTGCGGGTTTTACCCTTCTCTCGCCCTCCTATCTTTCGATTATTCTGGGCCTTTTCAGGGGATCTGTGGAGAAGATATTCGGTCCGACGGGAAAGATCGCCATGGGGGATATGATGGGAAATATCTATCGGTTTTCTGTTGCCTTGATGAGCGTTGCCGTGAGTTGTGCGCTTGTCATTGCTCTTCTTACGCTCATATCCTCATTCAGGAAATCCCTTGTTGCGTGGATAGAGAGTACCATTGCCGCCGACGTCTATGTCAAACCCGCCTCATGCGTGTCGAACTTCTGTTCGAATCCCCTGCCCGACGATATCGTACCGATCATCGAGAGTCTTCCCGAAGTGAAAGGAATCGACCGATTCAGGAGCCTCGAGGTCGAGCTCTTCGGCAGGAAGGTGGTAGCGGGCTTTGCGGACCTCGAGGCCCAGAGGAAGTTCTCGCCTCTCCATGGCGACAGAGAGCGCCGGGAGCGAGCAGGGATTCTCGAACGGTCGAGGCAGCTCTCAATCTCTCATTATCTGAGTATGCAGTATGGCCTGAAAAAGGGTGATGTGATAGAGCTTCCGACAGCAAAGGGAAATGTTGCATTTAAGATTTTCGATACCTTTACGAGTTACTCTACGGCGTCGGGGTTCATTTTTATGGACAGGAAATGGCTAAGGGAATACTGGGGGCTCGACGATGCCACACAGGTGAGCGTCTATCTGAAGGAGAGTTCCGACCCTGACCTCTTTGTCAGAAAACTGAGAGAAAAGGTGGCGGGACGGTATGCCCTCGAGATCCTGAATAATCATGATCTGCGTGGAAAGGTCTTGACCATTTTCGAGAGAAGCTTCGCAGTGACCTATGCGATCGAGCTCATCTCGATTATCGTATCCCTCATAGGGGTGGTCAATAGCCTCCTTGCCTTTGTCCTCGAAAGAAAGAGGGAGATAAGCATTTTCAGATATCTTGGCGGGAGTTGGAACCAGATCAGGCAGGTCCTCGTCCTTTCTGCCGGTGTCGTGGGGATTTCCGGCATACTCTTGGGCTCTGTCATAGGTTCGGTCATGAGCGTGATCTTTATCCGAGTCATCAATGAGATATCCTTCGGTTGGAGGGTCGACTTTAGTGTGCCGGTCCTGTATCTCTCTTTCGTCGGCGTGGTACTCTTTTTCACGACGTTGCTTGCCGGATACCTCCCGTCGAGGGTTGCCGAAAAGATCGATCCCATGAGGCATATCAGTTTCGAGTGACGATTGGTTGTCATCCATCCGGAAGATGCTGGATCTTGTTTTTCCGCTGCTTAGATCACAGGCGTTCTCTTCACGCCTGACGGTCTCCATGATGGTGAGATGACGCCTGCCGCTTTCTCGTCCATGAAGCGGCTGCCCCATGTGATGTGACACTCCCCAAACCGGTCATTCAGATAATCCATGGCCTTGAGAATGGCCTTCCTCTTTCGTTCTCCCTCTATAAGGGGGATCTGATGAGGGTCTCTGATGAGTGTCGAAAGGCAGACGCCGAGGAGCCTGATCTTATTCCTAAGCCTTATTGCGTCAATGAGCCTCATCGCCCCCTCATAGATGACGTGCGTATCGTTGGTGAAGCGGGGGAGTTTGCTTTGTCGTGAGAAAGTCTCAAAGTCAGCATACCGTATGATGAGAGATATCGTTTTCCCGAGGTATTCGTGTCTCCTTGCCCTCCTGCCGACCTTTTCACTCAGATCGAGGAGATGGGCCTCAATCTCCTTTCTCTCTCCGATATCTCTCGGCAGTGTCATGCTGTGGCCTATGGATTTCGCCTCTTCGGGACCTGTCTGTATCGGTCTGTTGCAAACGCCCAGTCCCATAGCCTTAAGCGTTTCACCATAGATCCCGAACTTGTTTCTCAGGAGGCTTGAAGGTGCCCTGCCAAGTTCCCCACAGGTCCTGATCCCGAGGAGCCCAAGCCTGTCGTTGATCCTGGAGCCGATGCCCCAGAGTTCCTTCACCGGAAGATCTTCGAGTTCTTTTCCGATGCTTTCGGGGCTGATCCACTTGAGCCCGTCAGGTTTCCCGAGATCGCTTGCGAGTTTTGCGACGAGAATGTTCGGGCCGATACCGACGGTGCAGTTGATGCCGAAAATCTCCCTTACTGATTGTTTTATTGAACGGCCAATCTCCTCGGGCCCTCCAAAGAGATGGTGAGTGGTCGTCACATCGAGAAAGGCCTCATCCACAGAGTATATCTCAACATCGGGGGTGTATCGTTTATAGAGTTCTGAAAGACCCGTACAGGTGTGAGTATACCGCGAATTGGTGCCTATGACGAGGATTAGCTGGGGACAGGCCTTCTTCGCTTCCCAGATGTTCATGCCGGTCTTGACACCGAACTTTCGAGCCTCATAGGAGGCGGTCGTTATGACCGTTCTTTTATTCGAGCCGATGACACCGATGGGCTTGCCTCTGAGGCGGGGGTTCGTTTTCTGCTCCACCGATGCAAAAAAGGCGTCCATATCAATGCAGAGGATGATACGGTGCATGAGATTAACCAGTACCCGAATCTCCTCTGGAGGCGAGGCAATTCATGAATCGAGCCCTTCGAGTCTCCAGAGGAGAGACGAGGTATCGAAGCTCAGTTCGTATAAGGTCTTCCCGTCAGAGATCGAGAAGTGATAGACCTTGCTCTGCCTTTCGTTCGTCGTCCATGTATAGGTGATCTCCTTTACGTCGAGGATCTTCCCGCTCCAGCGAAACCTCACGGGCCGTACCTTATAGGGCAACCCAAAGGAGGCAATGACGCTTATGCTTTCACCGATGTATTCCACAGTCATCTCCTGTGAGATCTTACATCATGGTTCTGATAACGCCGATGACCTTCCCAATGATCTCAACCTCTCCAGGCTTATACGTTACCGGTTCCATCGCTCTGTTTGCGGGGATGAGCGTCACCGAGCCTTTCCTGATCGAGACCCTCTTAACCGTCGCCTCTTCGCCTATGAGGAAGACGCCTATCTCACCGCTCTTTATCTCCCTTTGCGGGCTCACGACCACAAAGTCTCCGTCAAAAATCCCCGCCTCAGACATACTCTCTCCCGTGATCTTCAACGCAAAGGCATCTCTATTCCTGAAGAGTTCCCTGTCAACGAGTATAAAGTTCTCTTTCTCTTCTACTGCGAGGACCGGTCTCCCCGCCCGAATCTTGCCTGCAACAGGCAGTTCTAGGGTTTCTCTCCCCTTTTGCCCAGGGATCTCGATGCCCCGGGATGTGAAGGGATTGACACGGATGAGGCCCTTTCTTTCGAGGGCATTGAGATGGCCTTTTGCCGCTGGCCAGGAGAAGCCGAAATGCTCTCCAATCTCTCTCATGGTAGGGGGATATCCATGGTCTTTGATATAAGACTTCAGGAATTCGATGATCTTATTCTGTCTTTCCGTCGGCCCTTGCACGTTTACCTCTGTATATTTACATTTGTATACTATTACAAGAGATTTGTCAAGAGGATTTTTTTTTCGGTTCTTGGAGGGATCTCCTGAAGGGGGCTCTGTTAAATGATAGTCTTTGTAACAGTGCTACCAGGTTAACGAGAGGAGTAAAGAGATGTCTGACTGCAGACGGTTATATCTGCACTTGATGACCATGCACGAGTCTGAGCGGTAGCAATAACCATCCTTTATGACAACATGCACGCGGACGCCGGTACTTTCCCGATGGGGACAAGGAACATGAAGTTTCCCGGTCGTTTCGGAGTAGCGCTTCTCCAGCAGCAACGTCCTCATATGGGTATTATACACCTAGAGCATGCCGAGAACGCACAGCATTGCGATTGCCCACACAACGTCTATCGGCAGTTGTATCTCGCACGACGAATCGAACAGGAGGTCTGCACGTGGGGGAAATTCCTCGTCCCCGTTCCAGAGGATGGATATTACAGGGACCCGTGGAAGGGGCCTGAGACTCAGTGAGGCGTCACCGTACCCGAGCATCTCTCCGCCTAATTCCATACCTTTCTTGAGAAATCCTTCCCTGTCATTTCCATACTTGTCTGCGATGCTGTCAAGGGGAAGCACATGAGATCCCCTGAAGAAGAGCTGTCCGCTCTGCATATTTGCCGGGTTAACGAGCCTTCCCGTCGGAAAGACATCCCTTGCCATGGCGAGATATCCGATGGCCGAAAGCCTGAAGAAATAACCGAGCTTCTGGAGAAAAAGATCCGTGCCGTGAACGGTGCTCGAAATCTTTCTGTCCCGAAGCGAGATGGCGAAGTCCTTACCGAAGGATTTCAGGATGTAGAGACCGGCTTCAGGATCGAAGGCAGCATCCGTCCTCCTGCAGACGTCTGCCGGATCAAGGGTGGCGAGGGTTTCCCATACTTTTTCTTCTCCTGTCGGCATCACCTATTATAATAAAAATAGTCATCGTGAAAACAGAAGAATAGAGCCCGAAGCGGTTTGATGAGTTAAGTGAGTCGCGGGAGATCACCTGATGGACAGAAACGGTAGATGGCTCATGACGAAGGCTGTGAGAGACGCAAAAAAAGGTAGTGTCCGCTTTCCTCTTCTGTTCGGAAAATCATTGAGACTAATCATCTCACGACTTCACTTCTTTTAGCCTTACGTCACAAAACGTTACGGCTTACGACCCCGAAACAGAGAGGAGCGATAACACTACCTTTTACAACCGCTCTTCTTGATTCCAAAATACACCCTTTTAAAGGGAATGTCAACTGTTTTTTTACTCCTGCAGATTTTTTCCGCAGGCAACCCTTTTTCGAGTTTACTCATAAGCGCGTTCCTGTCTTCATGCTGCCTGCCGGAACCGGGATTTTGCATTCTCTGCAAAGAGAGGCTTGGCATATAATGTTCGATCCCGTTGCACTCGTTTGCTCTGCTAGGGTGGCAGTTTCCGATTAGGCTTACCACCCAAGACCGGTCTCGAATCCTCAAGTCGCCGGCGGCCCGAGCAGGCGAGTACAGCTTAACGGGTGAAACTATTTCATTCTTGAGGGAAGCCTGATCGTCTCGCCGGCAACCATAAAGGTGCCTCTCCCGCGATGATGAATCGTTCGTGGGTCTTTCGTTGCCGCATTGATCCATGCCTTAAGCACCTCGAGGATGAAGAAGCTGTATTTCTCCACCATCCTTGCATCGATGACCCTGCATTCCAGATTCGCATAGCACTCGTCGATGAGCGGAGCCGCAACGCGGAAGGCGGGTTTCGGAGTGAGGCCAAAGGCCCTGAACTTGTCGACCGTTCGTCCGGAGGTATTCCCGCATTGTACCACCTTTTCTGCCAACGCTCTTGTCGGGATGTTGATCACGCATTCCTTCGTTGCTTTTAAAATATCGAAGGTGTAGTTTCGATTGCTGATTACGCAACCGACGATCGGCGGCTCGAACTCCATCATCGTATGCCATGACATAGTCATGATGTTGGGCCGCCCCTTCCGGACTGTCGTTACCATCACAACAGGCCCGGGTTCGAGCAAGCCATACACTTTCGACAACGGAAAGGATCTCTTGGCCATATCGGCACATGCTTCAATGATTTATGCGGTCCATGTTATGAACATTTAGAAGCCACAGCTATTATTTAGGATATCCCACTGATTGCGCCAGAATGATCTTCTGATCAGGTCGCAGCTTCATCGCCTTCGCCAGGGTCAGCCTGTCGATCGATCCTCGCACAACAGTCGCCAAACGTTCGGAAGCGCAATACAGGTAAACATTCTGGCCAATGAAACCCGTATCAGCAGCCGAATAGAGCTCTCTGTCCTCTTTAGGTGCAGTACCCATCCGTGCGAAATCTGCTACATAGATAAGACTAACGGGAGCTTCCTTTACAAAGTCCTGCCGGCCCGTCAGGGCGCGGATGTCATCCGACAGAATGAGCTTCAATGCCTGACTCTTTGCCTCATAAAGATAGAGGCCATCGGCAGTGGCGACATAGATATCAATTTCCTGCCAATTCACTGCTGAGGGAGCTGTACGCTTTCCCGAGTCCGGTCGATTTATCCCAAAAGCCGCCCAAAGGAGATTCGAAAGCACCTGTGAAGATAACTTTTCCGAACTAAATGATCGGGAAGAGCTTCTGTCCTTCAAGGCCTGCATAAGAGGTCTACCTCCTTCAATCTGCGGGCTGGGAAGGAGGACAAGTTTAATCTCCTCGGCAAAAACGCAAGCTGTGAAAATTGTTGAAAAGGCCCATGACAGGGAAGCTATCACAAACACTGTTCTTTTCATTACATTTCTCCTTCAGTCTTTTTAGAAAGCCTTGCGTTCATTGCCCGTTATATTACTTTCATTATAGCAGGGTCTCAAGGTGTGTGGCGGCGGGAAGGACAGATCATCATCGGTTGTCTGTATTCATGCTAGATTTCGACGTTCAACGATCTTCGTTCTTGGTATCGAACAATGGAACGCTCGATTTACTTCTCGTCCTTTTCTCCAGGCAAAGATCCTGTTGCCGCGTTGAATTGTGGCGGACATACACAGATGAGCATTGGCAAGAACGGCGACCAGCCGTAGGGTGGGAGCGGTTTATCTGGTATAATGGTCTCAATATGTCGCAAACAAGGAGGCATGCATGATTTCTGATGGGCCCGAATCTGCGGTGCGACAGGCTTGAGGTGAGGATATGAAGAGATATATGAAGAGGAGATCTAAAAAAAGTGGGCTTCCTCCTGGCAGCCTTGTCCACATCGGAGAGAGAAAGACTGGAGAGGTTAAGATCACCTTCATCAAGTACGATGCGGCGGGTTTTCAAGAGGGGGAGGCGAAGACCCTTGATGAATGCCTTCCCGACAAAGATAAACCAGAGGTATCGTGGATCAATGTGGAAGGGCTCCATCAGGTAGAGATCATACAGAAGCTCGGTGATTGTTTCGGGTTACATCCCCTTGTCCTCGAAGACATCCTGAACACGGAGCAGCGCCCGAAGATCGAGGATTATCAAGACTACCTC
>Ga0335070_10001821_pt1 | contig 24720 bp, 55 predicted proteins | sample Lox_Sample_13_FD_206722 | JGI IMG/M metagenome (GOLD analysis project Ga0335070, IMG submission 206722) | Soil microbial communities from Loxahatchee National Wildlife Refuge, Florida, United States - Lox_Sample_1.3 | ecosystem: Environmental > Terrestrial > Soil > Wetlands | place: USA...
GTCCCGATGCTGTAACCATCTGAGAACTCGATGTAACATATCTGGCCGTTCCTGGTCCCGGTCCTCACGATTCCCCCATGCCCTTCCAGGCTGGGATCCGGCAACCTGGCACCCGCTGGCGGGGCTTGTCCGTGGGCATGCAGGCGATAGTAGTCTTCCATAGTCGGGAATGTCTGGGGTTGTGGTTGGGCCACCTGCCGCGCCTCTGCCTGGGGTTCATCCGGATAATTGATGATGGTATTCCTTGCGGCCTCGTACTCCCTCTGCTGCTGCCGCTGGCCCGAGGCCCACATCACGTAGAACATGGCGATGAAGCAGCCCGCTGTGCCCATGATGATCATGTCCTTCGAGACCTCGTTATGGACCGCAAAGATCCCGATGAGCCCCACCGTGAAAATTATGAGGGAGCCAGCGAGAAATGCAACGACTGCCTGCCTGGGCATGGTTCACACCTTGACGGCTTCATATTTGTCCCGCTTTTCTTGTTCCTTCTTGTCCTGGTCCCCTTCCGGGCTGGCCTGGGATTGCTGAGCAGGTTGTTCCCGGTGCGCTGGTGGTGCGGCGGCGTCTCTCCTATGGACTGCCCTCCAGTAGTTGTAGGTTATGGAGATGAGTATCAGGAAAATAAAACTCTGCCAGATCCAGGTGTTTCCAAAGGAGTTCCCCGAGGCCCCTTGTGATTCTGCTGGCGTCCCGTTTAACGTCGTATTTGCTGTTACAGATTGGTTATTTCTTATCGACTGATTCTCCGCCATCACAGGTACTATGGCAGCTACAAATAACTGGAAGATTACCAGGGTCAGAACCAGTGGGACGAGTATACTGCGCGGCATGGTTCACACCTTGATGACCTCATAGCGGTCCCGCTTCTCGGGCTTTTTCTCTTCCTTTGTTTCAGCCGCTTCTATTGCCTGTTGCTGGGCGGGTGAAGTCTGCTGGGGCGGGGGTGGATTCTGCGGCGGCGTAGACTGGCTGCGTGACGTTGGTGGGGTATAATCCCTATCGTACCAGTCCTCTCTTCTCCTGATGAAATGATTATAGATAAACCATATCATTATTCCCCAGATGAAGAACTGAAAAGCCCATGCCCACGGCGACTGAAACGGCAGGAGAAGGGCCGACATCATCGCCGTTACCGGATTCAGCGGATTGCTTGGGTCTATGACGGTCCCATTTATCCAACTGGCTCCGACTGCCGATCCATTCGTCACCGAAGCATTCGTCACGAGGTAAGTATTGCCATTCATCTGGAGGGTCGTTGTCGCATTCCCAACCGAGAGATTTCCTGCCTCAACCATGATCGTGGTATTTTGACCCCCGAAGAATGGGGCGATTGGGGCATACAGGAGGGTATTGAAATCCGCGCCCGTATAGAAAGCAATCAGGCCGCAGACGATGATGTAGCAGACCATGAACATCACGATCCGGTTCAACATTCTCATCCTCGAACCCGCGAGGAGACCCAGGACTCCCGCGCAGATGATGAGGACGAGCAATACTGATGTATCCATGGTCAGACCCTCACGGTCTCCCACTTGTCGCGCTTCTTCGGAGGCGCGGGTTCCTTCTCAGGCTCTTTCTTTTCCGGTTTCTTCGGCTTTTCCGCCTGCTCGATTACCTTCTGGCGGGCCTCGTCCGGATCGATCATCGGCTCGTCAGGGTGGCCGCCGCGAGGAATAATTCTCGGTGCTGTAGTCTGCTGATGGACCGGCTTCTGAAAATCTGAAAATTGCTCGGTTTTATCCCTCGGAGCGAGTTTCCTCCACTCCTCCCTGTGTTTCTCCCAGAACGCGCCCATCAATTTCTTGCGCTTCTCGGCCTGCCTGGACCTTTCCTGTTGGATACCTTTCGGGCTGAAAATACTCTCTATTTGCTTGATTTCCTTATTGGTTATTCCCGACGTTTTTCTACCGCGCTTTCTGGTCTCCTCCAGGGGCATCGCTACACCCTGATGGCTTCGTAGCGGTTCCGCTTCGGTGGATCCCTGGGCGGCTCATCTACTCTGGCCTCAACCTTGGCGGCTGGAGCGGCTGATTCTGCCGGTATAGGCGTGACTGTGGGGGTGACACCCGCCCAACCTGCGGTTCCAAGAAGTGAACTCCAGAATGGGCGGGATAACTGCGTGGGCGCGATGGTTATGATAATTAAGACGATGAATACCCCGATGAGGTTTGCGAATAACCCTACCATGCTGAACGGTGTACTCATCGTGGACGTGGTGTTATTCCATGAAGTGTTTTGCAGGATCTCGCTCATACCTTCACCGTCTCCCACTTGTCGCGCTTCTTCGGTGGCTCCGGCTCCGTCTTCTTCTTCCTCGGTATTCTGGCCTTCTTCGGTTTGGGGGGCTTCACCGGCTCCGGTGCGACATCTACTGGCTCATTTTGAGGTTCCGACCTTTGCTCGTTCCACATCCGCTCCTGCTCTTTGTTCAATTTTATCCATGAATCCAGTATATATTTCGCAAAGGCTTGATCCGCTTGACCTTTTTCTTTGTCGAGTTTAGCGAGGTACATCACCTGCGGCGTCAGCTCGAAATAGGTCTTCATCATCTGGAACGATTTGCCTTTGCCCCCGGTCCCCGAGACCATCAGGCTAACTGGTTCTGAAACCATGCCACACCTCAGACTTTGACCGCCCGGTAGCGGTCCCGCTTCTCGGGCTTCTTCTCCTCTTCCTGGACTTCGCCGGTACTCCCGGTCTGTTGCTCCGGCCCGCGCTCAGCCCCAAGGATTGGGATTCGTGCCTGTTGCTGGGGTGCCGGGTCATAACGGGCTGGCTGATCGTAATCGTATCTCGGGTTCCTCCTTCCCCCCGGAACCAAGCCCACCTGCTGCAAGAGGACGAAGAGGATGGCGGCAATGCAGACCACGACCATGACTTTCAGGATCGTAGATCCCATCTCGAAGGTTTGTGTTATCGTTGCGAACTGAGGGTCTACCTGACCACCATAAGATGCATTCGTAGCTGCGACGAATTGCCCCCCGACGTATATCCCAATCGTTCCAACTACCAGGAACCCGACGAGCACTCCGAGGATGGCTGCTGAATTCACGGGCATGGTTCACACCTTGATGACCTCGTAGCGGTCCCGCTTCTCGGGCTTCTTCTCTTCCTGTTCAGGTGGCGGAGTTGACTGGGCGGGCTGATGGGGGTCGTCCTGCTGATCTATCTCCAGACCACCTGCGTATGTCCCTCCTGCTGCCCCACCATATGCGCCCCGCTGCTCCTCATCCCTTCCATGCGAGAAGGTCGGGATGAATCCCGTCTGCATGAGAACCGTACAGATGATCCCAATCACACCCAGGAGGAGCACCGCCTTCATGATATTGGTGCCAATCCCACTCGGACCCATGACCTGCATGAAAAGGTCTTCCGCTGTCGTGTTGGCCGGATCGGCTGCCTGGACTGGCGTTGAATGTGGCGGCGTTGAGTTGCTGATGGTGCCCTCCATCATATACCCCTGGCCGCCCACCGCATAAGAGGTATTGTAAACGACCCAGGTGTAATTGTCAGTCGTATTGTATGCCGCTGTCCTGGCAATGAGGGCATCACTATCTGACGGGGCGGCCCTGACTCCCTGGATGGCCGCTGGCATGGCATACCCGGCGATGTAGCTCATCAGGATGAGGGTGCTGATGGCAGCAAGTATATTCATCGCCGGTGATGGCATTACCCCGCCCCCAGGTGTCTGGCCAGCCTTGTCGTTATGGCTGCGAGTTCCCTCACTGTCGGAACCCTCCCGTAATTGCGCTGGTGCCAGGCCACGATCAGTTCCGTGTATCTCTTCTGCTCTGGCGTGAGGCCGGGATAGATGTTTTTCTCCAATTTTTCCAGCAGCCTCTCGTCCTGCTGCCTTTTCATCGGCCCGATGAGGTCGATACCGAGGGCGATACAGATGATGACCGTGATGACCGCCATGACCTTCACCACCGGATCCTGGGAACCCCCGCCGATGAGCGCGGCCATTCCAGCGAGAATGAGGCCCGTCAGCGGCCCCCAGGCCCAGTGATTCCCGTCAGTGAACATGTCCCTGACGCTCATGGCTTCTCACCTGGCATCCGCAAGTCCGGGTGGATCTGCTTCAGTCTCGTGAAGGCGTCGTTGTCCTCCAGATTCTTCTTCATCATCACCGCCGCACCGTCCCGCTTCGCGTGCTCGATGACGTGTAGCACCCATTCGGGCTTCGGTTGGATTGTCTTTTTATTTCCCAGAGATAGTGCCCCGATGAAATACTGCTTGTAGTATGTTGGGATCCGCATCTCCAGAGGGATGTCCGCCAGGAGTGGCTCGAAGGAGATGAGCCGCTCGCCGCCGAACTCCGGACCTGGAACCTCGACAAGTTTCCTGATGATTGATGGCTCCAGGCCGGTGATGGATGGGCCGATCCAGAGGTTAGGAGGGAAGACTATGATGCCCTTGGCCCCCTCGCTCATCCTCTTTGCATATGCATAGAGGTTGGCGGTGTTCTTCGTTAGCATGATGAATTTATGCCACCTGGCCAGGGCGATCTTATCGATGATCTGGCTCCGCCAGGCATTCTTGAACCCCGGGCAGAAGGCATCGGCTTTCGAGAGGGCAAAGATGCGGGTAGGCGTCCTACGATGTAGTGGCTGATCCAGGCGTTTTGGATAGAACGTCGGAAGGAAGGTGAAATCGCGCTGACGCTTGGAATTCTTCTTGGCCCAGCAGTCCTTCTTTACCGGGCAGACCTCCGGGGGGTTGTTACATCCGGTGCCGGGATTCCAAGACATCTTGGCCCAGTCGATATTGCTGTCCTTCTGCGGGTTCATTGTTCGGCCTATTCCATGAGTTCGGGGTGCATCAGCGGGCTTCCCTGTTCACTCGTCTTCTGTTCCAGGTGCTTTACCATTTCCCCGAGGAACGGGTAATAGTCCTTCTCGTCCTTGTGATCGCCGTGCTCCTGGAGGAACTTTCCCAGGATCAGCAGGAGCTCCTCCTGGGTTGGCAGGCGGCCAAAGGTTTCATTGTAGCTGACCGTCAGCCGAATAAGAAGCATGTCCTGGGCCTCGTTCCTCCTGGGCCAGCCCTGATCCAGAAGGGCCTTAATACTCGCCCTCAGGTCTGCCTCCGCCCTTTCTCTGGCCATGCTCCTGGCCTTCCGCCTGCCCTCATTCGGGTACTTCATTGCCCGTATCCCCCTGGTCCTTCTCCTTCGATTTGAAGAGATTGTCAAGCCTGTCCTGACCGATGATCCCCGTGGCGGTCATGAGCACCGAGATGGCCATGAGGAAATAACTCATGTTGTGGATCCCCGCCAGGTTATCGATGATTTGCTGATTCCCTACGAACTGCCCTGGTACTGACATGAAGAAGCTGGCGAGACTAAGGAAGAACAGGGCGATCCCGTACAAGACCAACTGAATCCTGGTGTTCCTCCTGTTCCGCCTCTGCATATCCTCCAGGAGCACCCTGACTTCCTGTAATTTCTGCCTGACTTCCTCCCTGGTCTTTTCATCCATCGGTGGCATTTAAATTTCCTCCCGTTTCAGCATCCTCTCGCAATCTGGACAGGCAGTTATGCCCTCGTCGTCCCTGCCTACGATGAATCCCTCGTGCATTTTCGCCCTGGTGCAAAGGGACCACCAGTGGCCTTCGGGAAAGAAGTGGGCTGTGCGCTTGCCCTCGCGCCTCGCTGCCTTCCAGTTACCCTTCATTTCCTTTCACCTCAACCACCCTGAACTCCGGTGCGTAGCCTATCTTCGGGGCCTCCTTCACGGACCGGGGTAAATGGCATGGCATCACGCAGGCGGTTTTGAGACGAAATCGGTTTCGCTGATGATGTTGTGGAACGCCAGGAGCATCATACAATCCAGGAATATGAGGATCAAGCCCGAGATGAAAGCTGGGAACGACCTCATCCGTAAGCCTGCGAATAATATCAGGATCGCAAGCAGGATTGCTGCTCCGAATGCTACGCTGAATTTCAGGGTATTACCCCGAATTAATGCAGGATAGAGTCCCATACTTTATTCCTCCTTTTATCTTTTCGATTCGAGTTCGATGAGCTTGATACGCTCGCCACCGTTGGCCTTGAGCCATGTTTTCAGGATCTTCAGGGCCTCCTCCTTGGACTTTTTCGGGAGGGTCTCGTGGTAATATTTGGTGGTGGTGCCTCCACGCGAGAGGGACTCCCTGCTGAAGATCGTTGCACGATAGAAGGGAGTATCTGATGATCCTGGTGTCGAATAATCCCTCTCGATAGCATAGAACAGCTCTGGCGGCAGGACGATCCCGCTGTTCTCGAATGGCAGGCCCATCTTCTCCCGATACCTGTCCCGTGGCCCCTGCCAGTCGGCCTTGTTCGGCATGAACCTGGTCCCATGGGGGTCTGTCTTGTAACTGCGCCCCATCGTAAAGCCGCAGCCTTTCCTGTTACATCTCCAGGCAAAGCCTACGGCATACACCTCGTCGCCGCAAATCGGGCAACGGAATCCTGCTACAATACGTTCCTTCTTCATGTTTCACCTGCAATTGCTTTAGATAGATTGATAGGGTAAATTTGTCTTTCGACTCGGCCTTTGCCTCTATTTTTACTTTTATAGGTGTCCGTTTGGGCATGACAATTTGGGCATATCAAGCCGAGATTTTCATCGCTGTTATTTTTTGAATTTCCGTCTTTATGATGTGAATCCAGTGGTATTTCTTCATTATTCCATGTTTCTAATCCACAATCTTCGCAAACGTGAGGTCTGGTATTAAGTAGATAAGCTCGAATTATTTTCCCATCTATCGGTAATCCTTTCCTGGCTCTTGTTTGGAATCGGCAAATATTTTGTTGTTTTTTATAGGTTAATTCGCATTCCTTGCTACAATACCCCCGATTATGACGATTAAATTTCTTCCCGCATACAATACAGAAATGTAATTTTTCGTGCCTGCGTACACCTCGATTATTGAACATAGCCGAGTGAGAGCGAGAACAGTAAGTTAACTTTCGTTTCTCGAATGTGAGGGGGTGGCCACAAAATCTACATAGTTTGGGATTGGAGGCATAAGCCGCCCTTGCTGCGTCATACAACTTTTGACGGCTTGCGATGGAATTTATCCATCCTTTTTTCCCTGCTTCTGATGCCATGTTTTTGTCTTTGAATCCACAGCGGCTCATGCCCTCACCTGAAAGCCGGATGCAGGAATCGAACCTGCGGCCTCGATCTCACAAGGATCGCGCAGTAGCCTCTTTGCTAATCCGGCCCATTATACTTTTACTGCCTCGTATTTCGTGCGCCTGGTCCCAGGCACCTGGACCGGGCAGCATGTCATCGGTTCCACGGTAACTTCCCCGAACTTGGCTACTGCCTCGCTCCTCTGGACGAAGACCGGGCGGCCTGGAACTTTCTGTCCATTCTGGCCATAGGCAGGCCCGAGTCCAAGACGCTTGGTTGCCCAGCCACACCTGTCCCTGAAGTAATCTTCGGACATGATGCCGAAGAAGATTTCCCCTGGCTTCGCCCCAGGATGATCGTAGGTGATGTATCCGCGCCCGTCTGATACCATCAGCCACAGAGCTCCATGGCCTCGGCCACGACCTCGACGCCGTTCTTCTTCAGGAACTCCAGGAGGGGCGTCAGGTCGGCATCCCCCTCAGGGGCGACGAGCATGCTGCCGTCATCGTCTATCTCGATGAGGACTTCCTTCGGCATGGGCTTCCCGCGCATCTCCTCGCGGATTCTCGCCGCGAGCCCTGGGTGGAGGCCCATATAATCGATGCCCTGAACCTCGCGGGCATAGGCCCCCCGGTGCTCGGGGGCCTGCCCTGCACCGGAGGTATCGCACATCAGAGCCTCACCTGCTCGGTCTCCTCGGAGGCGTACATGACCTCCTGCTTCATCTCCCTGGCTTCGAGGTTGCCGGAGACGCCGTTCTTCTTGAGGAACTCGATGAGCTTCTCCTGGTCCTTGAGGCACTCCTGGCCGACATAGCCGGACTGCTCGACTTCCATGGTCCCGTCGTTCTTGATGACCACTATAACCTGTCTGGGCATCTTTGTCACCTCAGTAGGCCGTCATCGTCAGACGGACGCCTTCCTGGACCTTCTCTTCCTGGACGACGAAGCCCTCAAGGGCGTAGAATTCCTGAACGAGCTGGTCCTTGTACGCCCGCTCAACGGACCCGATGAGCTTGTTCATGGCATCCTGGCACCTGTACGGGTCCGCGATAGCGGCGATTTCGTTCTTCTGTTCCTGGAAGACCAGATTCTCGCTCCGGAAGGTCTGGATGGGTGCCCAGTCAACGAGGATGTTCTTGGCTTTCTCGTTCCGCTTGAGCTTGAGCCCCTGGGGTGCCATCTCCTGCTCGATGACCGCGATGGCCTTGTAGAAGGCCGCCTTGTTCGTGAATTTGGTCTTCAGCTTGTACCTGCTTCGGTTGGACATGCTTCTACCTACTCCTGAACTGATAGTAATTCCTATGTCGTTATGTCTATATAAGCCTGTCGATTCACTCGCCTGAATGCCTGCCCCCATTGGGGATCCCGGTGAAGTGGTGGGCGTTGGCCAGGATGGTCTTCCATCTCTTCAATTTTGCCTCCACCCGCTCCCAGGAGGCATCCGGGTCTATTTCCCCGATGGCATCCAGGAGGGCCTCGTCCGTGGCCTCGAAGAGCTCCAGGACGGCCTCCATTGCGATGAGTGCCTCGGCGTCATCTATGGACAGTATCAGGGCCTTCTGGACGGCCATCATCCCGCCCCCAGAAGATACCCTACCCCGAAGACCAGGATGAAAGTCAGGGAGCCTGCCCCGATCCTGGCCATGAGACCCCCACGGTAAAGGAACAGGACGATGCAGCCCGCGACCAGGCCGAGATAGAGGGAATTCAGCATTGTTCACCACGTCTCCGGCTCGTATTCAGGGCAGTCCTGCTGGTTGAAGATATACATGCATTTTTCGTGCTCCGTGTAACTCTTGCATTTATGTCTCAACCGGCATTCCCTGACTTCTTTCTGCGCCCCCGCTTCGAGCACGTCATGCCTGCCCGAGTTGATCTCGCTCATGAACATTCCGTCTTCGAGGGATGCATCCCAGTTATCGTCGTTCTGCATCTCACTCATGCGCGAGGTTAAATCCAGGAGGAGGATTCCCCTGGCGAGACGCTCATTCGGCTGCTGATATTTCTGGCTGTTGATTTCCCCGAGGATGTAATCGACCTCATCCACACCCTCGGTCTCGTCTCTCCTTCGCAGGGTTGCCCTCCGTTCTTTGAGATATTTGATGAGGCCAGGCTTTTCGACCAGTTCGATGAAGGTCAGCTCCTTCGTGGGGATCATCATGATATCCGGATGCCCGAAGCTCACGAGGGCCTCGTTCCCCTTGTATACCACGATATAGCCCCGCCTGCCTTTGACCAGGACATCCCTCCCTTGGGCCAGGACTTCAGCCTTTGACATTATCCTGCCTCCCGTCCTGGCGGGCCATGTCGCGCCGGTGCGCGACCTCCCGCCTTGTCATCAGGTCATTCAGATATGCCCGACGCTCGATTGGATCCATCTCGGCATACATGACGGCATCCATGGACAGGGATTTGTGGAACTCGTCCTCCCGGATCCAGAGCCGGTCCCACCAGAGCTTCGGTCCCATCCAGAACCGCACCCAGGCCCTGCGGAGGCCCAGCCGGGCCCGGTAATAAACTGTGATGAGGTTCACTCGCTTACCCCCAGGATCCTGGCCGCATTCAGGGCTCCACGGCAGGTTGGCGGGATGAGTGGTGCCAGACCCGAATTCGCAAAGGCCGCGCTCACGCTGTTGCAGACCCATTCGATCTCCAGGGACCGACTCTGGTAGTGCCAGTAGCGGTCCACGGCTGCCTGGTCCCCATCCTGGGTCTCCCAGTATACCTCCTGGGCTTTCTGCCTGGCCTCCATGAGCAGGGCCAGGAGCTCCTGCGGGGACTTGCCCCGGCAGTCCTCGAAGCCCTGGAGGGAGCCTTCCCTGCGGTTGTCCCCCTCCTTGTAATCCGCCTTCACCGCCTCGATGCCATCATCGATGACCCGTTCCAGAAATTTCTTGTAATCCATAACTTGCCCCTTTCAAAGAAGTCTTGTTTGGTGCATTTAAGAGTTCCTGTCTACGGCTCCCTTTCATACTCGTGCGGCCTGACCCAGACGACCTTCCGATCCCCGAATGGCCTGCGGCCCGTCTTTCGGACGATGATCTCGATTTCGTCCCCGTCGTCTGCCCCGGCATGCTTGATCATGGATGAGAGGAGGTCATACCTGTCCATCTCCATGTCATTGTCCGGTGTCCGTAGACTCCAACGATACGGCGTGTGACTCTTCTCCTTATTCCAGGAATGCGTGACGACGAGTTTCATGTCCACCTGGCCGAGCTGGTCCTGCATCGGTTCTCCTGGCTCTGGTTCCATGACCGCGACCAGTGGATCGAAGTCGGTCAGATTCCAGGTCTTCGTCCATTTGATCTCGGTCTCGTTCTGCGCGTAGAAGGCCCCGACCCCTGATCCCTGGACGATGAAGGTCAGGCCCCACATGTTCCTGGCTATCCCCTTCACCGGATCGCTGTGCTTCTCCAGGAACTGGAGCAGCTCGGTGTTCTCCCATTTCTTCCCGAATTCCGTGAGTTTCCATTTCATGGCAGACCTTCCTTTTCCCGATACCTGGCAATTTTCGTATTCCAGAGTGCGGTTTCCTTCTTTTCCTCCACGGTGAGGTTCCTGGCCAGATATTCCGTGATGCCCGTCACATCCATGAACCATTCACTGGTCCCGCACCTGCTGCTGGCGAAGAGCTGGTGCGCCTCATCTTCGGTTATGGAACGGCTGATACCGAGGACTCTGATGAACGGGTTCAGGGTCCGGTACTTTTTCATGCGTTTCCTGATCTTGCCGGTGGTTCCGATCTTCACCAACAGAGGATCGCCACCGCTCATGAGGAAATATGTGCAGGGGCCGTCTTTTGCTGCCGCGCTCATGGCGATGGCTCCCTCTTCCCGATCCAGCAGCTTGCCCAGACTTTGTTCCACTCGCCGGTCCGCTTGTCGAATTCCTCGATTACGAATTGGTGTTCACCGAGCTCTGAGTTCCGCTCGAATCTGGTCCTGAACTTCGCGCCGTCCAGCTCGGCGTGATAGGTCCATTCAGTTGTCTGGGCCAGGCTCCGTGGATCCTTCTCCAGCAGCCGGTATTTCTCCTCGGCGTATTTCTGGGTTGGTGAGGTCTTCTTCATGAGTTCCATTCCTCCTCGCTCATGCCCATCACGATATCGAAAGCCGTCTGGAAGGCCCCCGAGATGATGATGCTGCTTGCCGTCATCTCCAGTTGCTCCTTCAGCAGCCTCATGGCGACTTCGTGCCCCGAAGTCTCCCTCGGCAACAGGCCAAACTTTGGTTCCTCCTCATTTGGCCCGGTTACGTGCTGCCCCAGCTCAAGGATGGCCAGGATCCCCTTTGATGCCTTATATTTGAGAAATTCATCATCTTCTTGGCTGCCGGTATTTTGGTACGCTTCGACTACCGCCCTGTGAATTTCGATGAGCTCCGAGAGATTTACCCTGCCACTCGCGGTCTGCCCGTAAGTCGCATGTGGTGTCCCTACGCTCCGCTTCTGTATGCCATTCGTCAGCATCGAACCGCACCTCGGGCACTTGTTGTAGGTGTCGCTCAGTGTGATCTTGCACTTCGGGCAGATTCTCGCCATGGTTACACCTTGATGGCTGCGTAGCGGTCCCGTTTTACGGCTTCCATCATTTTCTTCCCACAATTCCGGCATCGCCCGTTGCCCTTGGAGTCAATGCGATAGTCGGTGAACACGAGGCCGCATCTCGGGCAGATTTTCTCCTGGTTCATACTCTGATGGCTCCACCGCTCCACTTGTCGCGCTTCTTCGGTTTCTCCTCTGGCTTGCCCTGGCCCCCGGGTGGCACCTGCCTCCGCTTGGACGGCCCTTTGAGGTCCAAGGGAATGCCATCCAGCAGGGCTTGCGCCTGCCCATCGCCTCCGACATGGATCTCCCCGAAGCCCCCAAAACCCCTCAGTTCGCGCAGGATCCTTTGAGTGTCTGCTTCTCGCTCCTCCGGGGTCATCGCAGCGATCCGGTCGTACTCGGCCTTATCGTGCCGTTCCATTTCAACGATATCGTCCCGGACTTCCGGTGGAATCGCATCGAGTCTCTGACTGAATCTCGATCCTCTTGTAGCGGGCCTGGCTACCAGATTAACCGTCGTCTCGCTCAGATGTTTTTGGACCCGCTCCTCAATGGTGGCGGTTTGCTTCCATTTGTGGTATTCATCCAACTCTCTGTCTTCAAGTTCCGGATTGCCCAATTTCTTCAGTAATTCGGCCCCCGTCTCCATTCTGATTGCGTGGGCGGAACTGTAATAGAATCGCCACTGCTCAACTGGTACATCACTGAACTTCGATGCAGACCCCGCTACCTGCACCTTGAGTTGCTCCAGTTCCTTGGGGTGCCGTTCCCGAACCTTTTCAAGACTGATTTGATAGTCCGTCATGATCACACCTTGACTGCCTCATACTTGTCCCGCTTTACCGGCTGCCCCGGTTTCTTCACCCGTGGCTGGGCTGGTTGACTGGGCTTCTTCGCCGGAAGTTCCTTCCGCACCCTGGCGAAGAGTTCCTGGATCTCCTGGACCGTCCGCTTCCCTGCCCGCCCCAGCCGAACCCTGCGTTTGATCCCGAACTTGTCCCGCAGATCCTCGTACCTTGCTTCGTTTCTTATTTCATTGATGAGGATTTCCATGAGCACCTCGTCAGGCAACTCATGGAGCATTACCGAGGTATACCCCCTGCCTCCCTTCGGGTTCGGATTGGCGATGAGCTCGATATGGGCCTTTTTTGCTTCCTCTACGACCTTTTGCACGAGCCTGGTATCCAACCACTTCGAGTAGCTGCGATATACCGCGAACCCACTCTCCTCGGTGATATTCCATTTGTAGGCAAAAAGCCAGTCCGAGGTCGCCCTGTTCTTGTGCTTCGACTTCGAGGCGTAGACCCGTTTCCGAAGTTCCTTGAGCTCATTTGGATGCCGTTTCTCGACATCCTTGTAAGGGATCCTCGTTATCATCCCTTTAGAGCTCCATATCGGTCAATGTTGACTGGTGCGACGTGTCCTGTACTGGGCTGATTTCGGTGAGAACTTGAGCGTCCTGAACTGGTTGCGCTACGGGTCCGGCTACTGCCTTCCCCATGGAAACAATCAGATATGCACCGATTCCGGTTATTAACCCAAGTACGGGTAATTGAATGAAGTCATTTTGTATCCATAAGATACAGGCCAATCCCGCCAGGATACAGACGAGAATGCCTGCGATACCTGCAATCATTGCTTTCTTTGACATAGTTCACCTCACTCGTTAATCCTCTGTTTCTTGATCACGACCCAGTATAGGGTGTAGAGCATGCAGATGACGAAGCCGATGCACACGAAGAGCTCGGTATTTGCCTCACCACGGGTATTGATGGTGATAGTCACCGCCTTCAGCGGGTTCACGTAGGCCGAGAAGAAATAGGCCAGGAACATGACCACTGCGGCCCATGGCCCCATGATGGACAGCATCTTTGCCACTGTCTTGAGGTACTGGCTCATGAGTTCCTTCTGGCCCTTGTTGTTAGCCCGGATCACGTTTTTGGCCATCCGCGCCCTGGACCGCCAGTACCAGTGGCGGATGGTGTAAGACAGGGTTTGGGGCAGATGAATATGCCTGATGCCAAGCCTCACGTCCGGGTGGCCCCGGGAGGCCCCTGGCTGGCCCCCAGCCACGTCCTGTGCCAGTCCAAGGATAGATGGGTCCACTACCTGCCCATTGGCCCTCTGCGGGCCTCCGGCAAGGCTCCTGGGATGGAGGCTGCCTGGCATCAGGGTGAGGGAGCCGAGCCGTTTCAGGCCCCCCTTCAACTGACTGACGGTCTGCATGGTAGACTGAATCTCGCTCTCCTTACCCGCGATCTCGTCTTCCAGGTAGGCGATATCGTTCCGCCAGTTCTGGACCTGGCCCTCCATCACCCTGATGAGGTCATCAACATGCCCAGAGCCCAGGGCAGGAAAAGCATACTCGTTACAGCCTGCACACGGGGCCTTCCTCGCGTAATAGGCCCCGATGTTCGTGGTGCCGCAGTTGGGGCAGGCCCAGACGAGATCCTGGCCGTTCTCTTCGATATCGTGCTCAGTCAGGTATTTTTTGATTTCCGGCAGTGTCTTCAGGACCGTCAGGGGCTTTTCCTTGGTTGCGGCATCCATCGGCGTTCACCTCCCGGGTTCATGAAAGTGAGGGGTTTGGGAACCCGCTCACACGCTCATCGTCCGTTCCTTCACGACTTTTGCCTCGATGCCCCGAGCCTTGATCTTCTCCTCGGCGGCCTTGATCTCGTTCTCGAAGTACTCAGTCTGGGACTGCCCGATGACCCCGTGGGTGACGGCCCACTGCCGGATCCGCCGGATGGGTTCCTTCTCCCGGACTGCCGAGGGTGTGTAGGCGGCGATCTGGTCGAGGATGACCTGCGTGGTCACGTCCTTCATGCCCGCGTCGAAGGCCACATCCAGGGACTTCGTGATGATGTCCCGGATCTCACGGCCAGCGAAGGCCAGGGACGCCTTGGCGAGCAGGTCCAGCTTGAACTTTGTGGGATCGCGCCCTACTGCCTTCAGATGGATGAGGAAGATTTCCTTGCGCTCATCCTCTTTGGGCAGGTCGATGAAGGCGATGTACTCGAACCGCTGGATGAGCTCTGGCGGCAGGGATTCTGGATCGTTACAGGTCGCCGCACGGAGGACCGGATCGGTGCTCTCTTCCATGTCCGTGAGGACCGTGGAATACGCTCTGGCGGTCTCCTCGTGGGCACCGCTCATGCCGCCACCGGAACCACGGTGCAGCATCTTCTCGATCTCGTCCCACTGGACGACCACCGGAGCGACGGCCTTGGCGAGATCGTTGCCCTTCTTGATGTTCTGGGTGGTCTTCCCGTAGTACTCGGAGGCGATGTTGCCCATGTCCATCCGGAGGAGCGGGACGCCCAGCTCGGTGGCGATGGCCTTACAGAGCAGGGACTTCCCCGTACCGGGCGGGCCGATCATCATGATACCCTTCGGGGGCTTCAGGCCGAACTTCTTGGCATCGTCGGTGAACCGCTTCTTGGCCCGGCGTATCCATGCCTTGGTTTCCTTCTGACCGCCTACGTTCTCAAGGGTCACGTCCGTCCTGACGAACTCCAGGATCCGCCCCTTCTTGACGATCTGCTCCTTCTCCTTGATGATGAAGGCCGGGTTGATGTCGTGGTTGGCGATACAGAGAGCGATGACGTTGATGAACTCTTCCATCGTGAGGCCGAGGGCCGCCCGGGTGATCTCCTCCAGGTGCTCGTTGACCTGCCCCTCGAACTTGGGCATGAGGGCCATGAGCTTGTCGTCACTCCGCGCCTGTTTCTGGAGCCCGGGGATGGTCCGCGAGGTGAGGTGGTCCGCGAACTCCTGGGCCGAGGGCAGCGGGAAGTCGATGACGGTGATGCTCTTTTGCAGGTCGTCCGGGATGGCCATCTGCGGCGAGATGAGAATCACGGTCTTGTACTGCCCCTGGAGCTCATCGTAGACATCCCGCAGCTTGCGGATGACGATGGCCCCCCCGCCTGCCGGGTTGAGGGCCGGATGCAGGTCGAGCATGATGTATATCTTGCCGACCTCTTCAGGATCCTTCAGGATCCAGTCCATGGCCTGGACTGCCCCGCCAGCCCCGGTGCCGATGGGCTTGTGCTCCACCTTGGTCTCGCCCGAATTGTCGTCCCGTACCTGGCTCCATTCCTCCCAGTTGGAGGTGGTTGACCAGGAAAAGAACCTGCGGTTCGGGTCGAGGAAGTGATTGACCTGGCGGATGGCCTCGATAGCCCGCCTCTCTTCATACGTCTGCACGAGGACCACAGAATAGTCAGCCTTTATCAGCTTGCACATGGTCCTTTGGAACTCGGTTTTCAGTGGTGTGTCTTCTGCCATAACCTCTCTACTCCTGACTGAGAGTTGCACATGTCAGTATGTCGTTATGTCTATATAATGGTATCGATTCTCTATCGGAGAAGTGGATTTTAAAATCAGGCTTGGACCCCGGTATTCGCCCGGTTCCCATACCGCCCTGCCGCTTCCACGATAATCACGCATATCAGACCGACGGCAACACAGATAACCCCGATTTTCAGCAATCCCACGGTATCGAGGGGTGTATTCAGCACGGTGCATGGCCCCTGGCATTCCAGCAGGGCATCCTGCAAATGCTGAAGGACTCTGATGAGGACGTAGCTCGCCACGGCAGCGGTGGCGACCCCCATCCCAATATCGATGGCTACCTTCCGCCAGTTCACCTTCTTCCAGTCGATCTTCCAGTTCATTTCAGGGCCTCCGACTTGACCAGCTTGAGGCGATTGTAGGCGGTCCCGAATGGCACCTTGTACTTGGCAGCGAGCATCGAGACCTCCATCATCACCTTGGGCAGCAGGATTGGCCCGAATTTCTTGTTCCAGACTTTGCCTGCGAATACCCCCTTCCGCTCGCGCTGGAGGCCCTTCCTGAAAGCCAGGAAGTCCTTCTTGGACATCTTCTTCGCGGCTTCCAGGGCGTCTTCTGTCAGGTCTTTGAACCCTGCGATGGCCTTCTGCAACTCTGCCGGAGTCGTCGCCCCGTCAAGGGCGGCCCGGTACTCATCCTCCGTTTCTGCCGTCCATTTCATGAGCCCTTCTTCTTTGACTCCATGATAAATGCGTGGTTCTTCTACCATATCTCCCTCATGCGAAATTCTCTGTTACCAGGAGGATGTTGCCCCCGGGCACCTGGGCGACCCCGATGCCTTCCTTCTTGTACGAGAACGTCAGGATGTTCATCCTGTGGCCCGGGCTGTTCATCCAGCCTCCGACCACGAGAGTTGCGATATTGTCCAGGGCGTTGTAATCCCCTTCCCTGGTGTCGTTCTGGGCGATATTCTCGGCCATGACCGGAACTCCCTGCTCCTCACCGCGCTGGAAGGGGTTTTTCCCTTCCGGCGACTCGTGACAGAAATACAGGCGATTCGCCATATCCTCGCTATGCCCCCTCGCCACCCGCGCCAGGTCGTCATCGAATTCAATGGCATCGAGGCCGTTCTGGACACGTTCCTGGTTCACGAGATCGTGGATCCTGTGCTCCAGGGAAAGGATATCGACCATGGCCCCTCAACTGGTCGTTCTCGACCAGACCTCGTAGACCCCTTCTTTCACCGTCAGATGGGTCATGTGGTCCTTCTGCTTCAGGATTGCGAGAGCAACGCAGGCATCGGAGAACTTCTTGAATTTTCCCCTCTGATAAAAGCTGTATTCATCCTTGCTGCCACGGTGCGGGGCCTTCCTGGTCCTTACCTTGATGTTCTTGGCCAGTTTCTTCTCGATGGCATTCCCGCTGGCGCGGAGGGTTTTCCTGACTTCATCCTTCTGGACCTGGGTGGCGATTTCGTAGTATGAATCGATATCGCCGTTGCTTACGTCAACCTGTACGCTCATGCCAATGGCCCCTTTTCCCAGGCTTCCTTCAACCCAGGAGTTTCCTCGACTGACCTGCCACAGCGGAGGCAGATCCCGTCCTCGTCCAGATCCATGTTCGGGCAGCAGCGGGGCAGGTTCTTCAGCCATTCCTCGGCCCGCCAGTCCACGTCCTTCATGACCTCGATGGCGTCATAGAGAGTGATGCCCCACTCCTTCTCCACGAACTCCTGGACTGCTTCCCAGAGATCCTGGCCGCAGACCCCGGCCTCGAATGCTGTTCCCAAGGCCCAGAGGAGTCCTTTGAACTCCTGATCGTCGTGGATCTTGTCGAGGACTTTGCTATCCGTTGTTTCACCCCTTGACTTGTTCGAGGGTCTGGCCCTTGATCACCCGATAATCGCTCGAAGCTTCTTTTGCCCTGGTCATCTTGCCTTCCAGTCCGTCGATAGTGAAGAAGCCGAGGAACGGGTCATACCAGGTACAGGGGATGACCTGCATCGTCTTATCCGTCGGCATGATGACCATGCGGAACTTCACCCGCACGTTCTGGACCCGAGACCCGCTCTTGAGGATCATCTGCTCTGCCTCTTCCTGGGCTTCCCTGAGTGAGAGTGTGTTTTCCCTCATCAGGGATTCCATGGCCTGGGGGATGAAATCTGCCATTTCGCTCATTTCAGTTCACCTCTCTCGTTGTAGACGGCCTGGCCGTCCTTGATGACTGTTATCTTCCCCGTCTTGATCTCGAACAGGACTTCCACTTTTGCCTTCCGTCTCGGGAGTCCCTCATCCGGATCGTTCTTGAGGAATTCAAATTTGTTGACTGCCTTGATAAGCTCTCCGCCCCGTGAATCCTCAAGGTAGGTATCAGCATTGCTGCTTTGGATATATCTGTGAACCATGATTCACCTACCCCGCCGCACCTGGTCCCCACGGCCCTTGTCCATTGCCTCGCAATGGACCGTGAGCTGTTCCCCTACCTTCAGGCCCTTCGTGAGCCTCGGCAGGTGCTCGCAGAGCTCCTGGTGGGACATGTAGCCCCCCGCTCCAAGATCGGATTGCTTCTCACCGTTCATCCTGACGTGATATGCGTGTTTCAGTTCTGCCATGATTTCACCCCGCTATTGCTGTCCTATCGAAATATGATACCGGCGTAGTCTCTTCATCGATGCCCATCCTCTCTCCTGCGAGGACTTTCTTCCTCGTGCAGAGTTCCTGGATCTGCCAGTTGGCCTCCTGGACCACGATCTGGTACTTGTTCGCCAGTTTTGAGATGGACGCTCCTCCCATAATATGATTCTCAAAGAGATCCCTGGCCAGATTTTCGTTGTATTTAAAATGGGTGATGAGCATTTTCCCTCTCGTGCCGTTCAGAGCCCTCTTCAGCCTGGCCCCCTGGTCCCTGGTCCGCATCTGATACCCGGCCCTGAGCAGCAGTTTCTGGACTGAGGATTCCGGGATCCCCGTCTTGAGTGACACATCCTTGATGGAGTCCCCGCCCGTGTAGAGCAGGTACAGGACGTGTGGGTTATCTGTCCGCCTACGCGCCATGACAACCTCCTTGCATATGCATTGGGGTCATTTCCCATTGCCCCCGCTGCGCTTCGTCTTGGGCTTGCCCTGGGTCTTGGTCACGCCCTTGGCCTTCTTCGATGTGCGCTTCCTCTTGTGCTTCGTGTGGATGCCTGGCGGCCTGCCAGGTCTCCGCTTCGCCGGGGCCTCCGGCTGGGCCTTTAGTTCCGGCTTCTTTGCCCTGGCCACCCCTTTCTTTCCACTGGGCTTCTGCGGCTCCTCGGGCTTCGCTTTGACTGCCTTCTTGCCGGGCTTTCTCACGGGTTTCCGGTTCGACTTCCTCCTGGGTTTGTTCTGGGCGGATTTCCTGCCTGGTTTGCCCTTCACCTGCTTCCCCGGCTTTGCTGGCTGCGGCTTTCCTGTAGGTTCGGTGAGCGTGGTCTGCTTCGTTTTCTCTGGTTTCACCGGCTTCGCGGGTTTCTCGGGCTTCGCCTTCTTTGCAGCCTTCTCCTTCTTCACGCCCTTCCCGCGCCTCCGCCTCCGACTCCGCCTTCGCCTGCGTCCCTTGTGGCCTTCAAGGAGCTCGCGGGACTTGCGCTCCTGTTCCACGAGGGCTTTGCGCTGTTCCGGTGTCAGGTGATCGAAGTGCTTGGTTGTTGTCTGGACGCAGCCGATCCCATCCCGCTCCAGGACATCCAGCTTGATCGAGGCACAGTTGCACATCTCGACCTCGGGACCGATGATCCTCTTCTCCAGGACTACCGGATCCCCGTACTTGTCCCGCTCTGGTTCCAGGGTTCCTTCCTTCAGAGGTGTAATTGCATAGGTGATGGGATCCATGCTCACGAACCGGCACTCCTTCTGGCCGATCCGACACCAGCCGTCCCTGCCATCACGTTGTTTTGCGCCGGTTGCCATGCGTCACCGCCATCAGGCAGATGAATCCAACGACGACAATCACCAGCGGAGGTATTCCCAGCTCGTTCTGCACCAGCGTCCTGATGGACGAATCGAGGAGCATACAGAGCCCTACCGCGAGGAACAGAATGACCCCTGCGTTGCTTAACATCCTACTACTCCTGACATGTATGTTTGTCGGTATGTCGTTATTTCTATATAATGTTATCGTTTTGGCGAGAATCGGTTTTATTGTCACCCCGCACGCAGTAAGGGCTTAAATGCACTCCGATTCCATGAATCACCATGGCCAGGAAAAGGATCCGGTGGGGCAACCAGGGACTCACGTACCCGAAGCGTGAGCTGTCTATCCACCGGCCCCCGAAGGGATTACCTGCATGCAGAGAAGTGTGCTGTTACCAGAACAGCCGGTACGGGTGCGTTATCTCTGGCTGCAAGCACCTGAAAAAAAGAGATTGAAGGGGGGTTTTCGGGGGATTGTTGGGGGCATTCTGCATTGAGGGAGATTGGGAATGGGGTTGATGGGCAGATGTGGCTGTACGCCCGCTTTTCACGGGCGGTTCGTGGGTCCATGGAATCGCAGCCTCAATTCCAAGGGGGAGGGGGAAAAAGAGCCTTCTATTGTCAGGAGTAGATAGGTCAGATTCCCCCTCGCCCGTACTATACTGGACTTGACGTAAATAAAAGTCTTCCGGTCAGTCCCAGAAAATGAGGTTATTTCGTGATAACGACCCATTCTGGCGGAATTGCGCCTTTATAGAGCACATCGCCCATGATTTTCAGGGCTCCCTGCCAGTCATTTTCATCGATTTCCTCCCCATAGTCCTCGGCCTGCTCCATGTCCGCCCGCAGGTTCTTGAGGTACTGGGCCGGTATTGTGACCTTCACGATTGCCAGGCTGTCCCTGCTGAACTTCCGCTCGAACCTGCTGGGTTCAAGTTTCTCGCCCATCTTTGCCAGGAAGTTCATCTTCGCCCAGTAGAGTGCCCCCTTCCTGGAGGCTGATAGAAAGACACCCTGGTTCCCGACCACCCACCCTGGGGAGGGGCGCAGGCCGTACCGCTGGATTGCGGGTAGATTCTCCGCCAGGGTTCCGTGGTAAAGTATAAGGGATTTCATCCCCTTCTCCTTGGCTTTCCGATAGGGTCGAACTCGTAATAGTAGCCTCGAATCCCTCCCGTGTTCTTTTCACGTTTTAACCCCGTAAGCCCATATTTGACGAGTATCGCCCTGACTTCCCGATAGTCGATATTATCCTGCTTGAAGAAGATCCTCCCCTTGTTCCTCTCCGGATCTCTCCCGTATTCTCCAGGATGCCCGGCACAACTCTCCACCGTGTAGAACCCACGGTTATTCAGTTCTCTCACCAGTTCACGGACCTCGGGATCGATGTGCTTCATGATCCCTGTACGCAACTGGTGCTGCCAATATTTCTTCGGTTGTTTTTCAGCCATCCTGATGAGCCTGTCCCATTCCCTGTGCTTTTTGTCTTCGGCTTTGGTATAACAGACACAAAGATATGCCTGCTTTGTATAGGGTGTTTCAGGATGTTCCACGTCCGCTGGAGGATCGATGATATACCCCCTGGTGGTGAGCTCTATCGGAGAGCATCTCCTGCCCCTCTGCTTCCACAGCCTGGCGAACTCTTCAGCATTCCTCCTGAATCTGAAATACGCAAACGACGTGCCTTTTTTGACCAGTTGCTCAGCGACAGACATGCTCTCACCCGCTTGGGGCAGTATCGCCCTTCAAGGTGCATTCCCTCGGCGTCTTGTCATCCCGCAGCCGGAGGAAGATCGGGTGACGCAGGATCCCGTACTTGGTCCGTTCCATGTATTTCACCGCGCAGACCATGGTTGGCTTCACGAACTTCTTGGCCCCATCGATCTTCTTGCCGAAGGGATTTGGGGCCTTATGCATGGCCTTGATCTTCGCGTAGATACCCTTCATCACCGGCCTGGAGAACCCCGATGCATTCCCGACATGCACCAGTTTTCCCTTATCGTACTGGGCCAGGATCACGGCACCGAACCAGGGTTTCCGCCAGCCCAGGCCCTCTGTGACGCCCACGATCACGCAATCCGCGTCCAGCCTTTTCTTGACCTTGATCCAGTCCTCACTCCGGATCGCCTTTGTCTTCCCTTCCTGGTACTCTGACCCAACAGCCTTGAGGACGACACCTTCCCCGTGCTGCTTCGTGACTTTCTTGAAGATTTTCTTGAATTCCTTCGGCTTCCTGAAGGTCTGAACTACCTTCACATGCTTCAGGCTGCCCGGGATGAGCTGTTTCAAGAGCCGCAGCCGCTCCTCAACCGGCTTCTCCTTGACGCTTTTTCCGTTGAGCTCCAGGATATCGAAGACCATCAGCCTCGGGACCAGCTCCTGCTCCTTCAGGGTCTCCGGCCTGGCCTTCACATTGAAGAAGACATCCTGTTTACCACGGAAGAAGGTCATTTCTGCGTCGATGATGAACTTCCTGGCCCGGGTCTTCATCAAGTCCGCCACGATGTTCGGGAACCGCCTGGTATAATCCTCTTTCCAGCTCGCCCCACGCAGGATAATCCGGTTGCCATCCCTGAAGGCGATGGTCCTTGACCCATCGAACTTCTGCTGGAGGAGATACCCCGGCTCCCCCATGTACTGTCCATCCAGAATGGCCTTCATCGGTCTGACCCGTCGATAAACACCTGCCATTTATTCCCCCACCTCTTCGACCCTCACAATCTTGACCTTTGCCGGATCCAGGATGACCACGGCATCCGTCTGGTTCGTGACCTTCATCCCCACGCGATATCCGTCTGTGATCGCATGATGCCCAAACTTTGCCTCGTAGAAGACTGCATCGTACCCGTACTTCCTGATGATGGATTCCGCCCGCCTCGGAGTCGCAATATCCGGATTAATCATGAATGTTGCATGCCGCTCGATTGCCTCTTCCTGCTTCATCCGATCTGAGGTGATCGGCCCCCATTCCTTTCCCGGGATGACGCCCCAGTACATGAGCCTGTAGCCGGTCCCACGGTACATCTCCAGGGCCATCTGGTGCTCTTTTGACCCCGCCTTGTGCGCTTCAATGATATTCAGGACATTGACCGGCGACAGTAAGCAGTGATAGATGAAGTTCCCATACAGGTGTGCAAATTCCTTGGACCTGGCGAAATGGATCCCAAAACCGAGCTGTTCCTGAGGAGAGAATCTTCGAGGTGATTCCAGCCGCTCGTGGGCGTGTTTCCTGCCTGTGTACCAGATTGCGCCCCTGGGGAAGCGTTTCGGCGGCATGGTCTTTCACTTCTTTGAGGCTCTGGCTTTTTTTGCGGCTGTATCCAGGATCTTCTTCAATGCCTGTCCTTTCTCGGTCTTCACCCGCTTCTGTGGCTTGGTCATCAGATGGACGATGCAGGTCTGATAAGCCCCTGTGAACCCAGTTGTATAGGTATGGCCCGTATTCCGCAGATGCCGTTTCATCTCCTGCATGTCCGTCGTTTGCAGGCCGCATCTGCATTGATAGATGGCCATTTATTTCCTCTTCGATTTTGCCCTGATGGATTTCAAGCCGTAGTCATCCCAGAGCTCGTCCATGAGATTCTCTGCCACGTTCTCTTTCACATCATTCGAGACCCGCCCGAGGGTGCCTGGCACCTTCCGGTTGATGTGGGTGATCGCGGTATCCACGAGATTCATGAGCCCCTTTTCCGCGAGGGCCCGGTTGAACATCCCCTTCTCTTTCTTCTCCTCGAAGAGTTTGCGGTAGCTCATGAACTGCTGGTAGAGGGTCTCATCGTTTACCACCCAGAGCCGAATTTCCCGTGCCTGCCACTTCCCGTTTTCGTCCATCTGATTCACCGGAGCATCCTTCGACGCGGGCGATTCGCAATCTCCTCACGTATACCGGCGAACCCGGGCTTCCTTTCCACCTCTTTCGGCTTCGTCCTGGCCACGAGCTTGTCCGGGTGTTCCGGTGGTGAATAGAGCGTGTAGAGCTTCAGATCCCTGATGGCTGACGTGTTGATGACATTGTGCCTCGCACCGCTCGGCACCACCACCGCGCTCCCATTCCTGACCTCATGCCTGGCCCCGTTGATGACAACTACGCCCTGGCCGTCCTCGAACCTGAAGAACTGATCCACGTTGCTATGGACCTCTTCACCGATCTCCTCGCCCGGCTTGAGGCTCATCAGAACGAGCTGGGTGTGCGGCCCTGTAAACAATACCCGTCGGTAGTCCGTGTTCTTCCTGGTTGCTTCCTCGATATCTGTAGAAAAACCTGCCTTCATTGTTTCCTCCCGTGTGAATTCCACCACTCCATGATGTCGATTGCCGCTTGCTGATAATCTCCATACCCCCAGTCGAGCGGATGCGCGAGGAACACATCAGAATCTCCCGTAAATGAATACCTGCTCTCGCGGCGTTTGTAGATCCCTTTCGGCCTGCCCTTCAGCATTCGCCCGAAGTGATTGAGATCGTGGTGTCCATCTTTCATGCCCTCCCGACAGAATTTCAGGAATCCTTCAAGAGTGAATGCCCAGTAGAGGTCGTACTGCTCGCAGTAAATCCGCCTTGGATCTCTCGCTGCCCTGCCCCTTGTCGCCATGACAACCCCCCCGTAAGAGCCCGTTACCTGTCCTTCTTCTTCTTGAAGATGAAAGAGAACAAGTCTGACAGGTTCGGGAACAGCTTTACCTGTCTCCGATCCCCGATACTTTCCCTGACCTGCTGTAAGCTCCTGTCTTTCCAAACCATGTTGCGCCTACTTCTTCTCCTTCTTCTCGTCCATCAAGTCATCATACGTTGGAAAGAGCTTGACAGGCTTGCGCT
>Ga0335070_10001822_pt1 | contig 24717 bp, 17 predicted proteins | sample Lox_Sample_13_FD_206722 | JGI IMG/M metagenome (GOLD analysis project Ga0335070, IMG submission 206722) | Soil microbial communities from Loxahatchee National Wildlife Refuge, Florida, United States - Lox_Sample_1.3 | ecosystem: Environmental > Terrestrial > Soil > Wetlands | place: USA...
AACCCAGAAACATAACCCACAGGCCCAACAGAACCAGGCTCATCGCGGGGATTTCACCCATCACCTGCCGGCTCAACAAAAAATAGCTGACTCCATTAATCGGTGGAACCGCTAAGATAAATAGTGTAATAAACACTGCTGCCGGTTGACCGAAAGAATACTTTGCCAGAAAGAATAGGGCGAAAATTCCCATTATGGCAAACGGCAGGATCCCCAGCCGCGCCTGCATCACCCCTATCCCCAACAGCTTGAAACTCAAAAAGATAGAAAAAACGTCCATCGGGCCGGTCGCCACGGTAGGATCAAAAGGATTCAACCCATCCACAGTGTAAGTGCCGTACCTGCCAAACATGAAAAGCGTGTCGGCAGCATTCATGCGAAATCCCTCATCGTACCAGACAGATGGATAGGTTCCCAGATGAATCAGAATGGCTGGTAGGCTTAATAATGTGAAAAGGAAATAAGGATAAAAATTAAGCCACAATAATTTTAGATGGTTCATGGACTTAATTCAGCTAAATATGTACTTGTATATTCTTCTGGTCGGTAACTTTGAGATCAGGTTCATGAATCCAATCACAATCACAACTGTAAAAACCACCTGTAATAATACGGAAACAATCCCCCAAAAGTCTTTCCAGGGAAGGACCATCCTCAGCAATCTATTTAGAATTCCTATAACAATATAGTGGGAAAGATAGATTCCATAGGTCTTATTACCAATTTTATAGAATATTTGTTGATATGGTAATGACAGCCGGTTGAGACAAATAAACCAAAGAATAAAAAAGAGAGCATATAAAACAGATGAGAATTTGGTCGAATCCCCTCCGATTGGCCAAACACTGCCGCCAATTGAGAATGCTATGGTGGTTTCAACAATGGATAATCCGAGGGTAAATATTATCAAGAATGGGAAAAAGCCTTTAAATCTTTCAATTTTTTCCTTTGTTCTTTGAGGATATAGTCCATAGATCAATCCCAGAGAGAAGAAAAGGGTGTACCGAACATAAACAAATGGACCAAGGTCGATGATAGGGCTGAAAGAGCCCATGAGATTTGGATCGTAGGTCCTGATGTAAAAAAGAACAACCCCAAGGATTTCTATGAGGAGGCTGCCAATAATGAAGTTTCTGGTATTCGTTTTGGCCCAACTGATCATGAATGGAGCTAATAAAGTAAAGGTGATCAATAAAGGTGCAAAATAATATTGAATAAATAAGTTTCTGATGAGGTTCTCAAGATTAATTTGACTTCCTTTGTAACTTAGAAAGACTGTCATGGCGATCGACCAGATGATCCATGGCCATAACATGTTTTTTATTCTCTCAATAATAACTTTCCATATTACGTTTGGATTGGTAGTATTGGCAGCATATGCCGCAAAATATCCACCGATAAAAACAAATGCCGAAACAGAAAATTTGCAGAGTTGATCGAGAAATACAAATGGCATACCAGCGATGTCGCCATTTGTAAAAACAGACAATACATGCCAATTCGCATGTGCAAGAATAATGGCGATTATTGAAAAGCTGGAAAGGATAGGTAAATTTCTCATCCTGGTCCTATTCTATTTGCAAGGGCATTCTTCTTAAATATTCGGTAGTTCGCTGTTTTCGATGGATATCCTCAGTAACCCATTCCACTTGTACCTCTTCCAACCCTAACACTTTTGCAATATTTGTTCCGGGGATTCCTCTTTCCAAACCCAACCAGATCGTATCCAGTATGTCGAACGGAACCCGAAAAAAGAATTCTTCCTGAGTACTCCCGGCGCTGTAGGTATCCGTCGTTGGAGTGCGCCTTTGTATTTCTTCCGGTATCCCCAAATATTTTGCTAACTGATATACCTGGCTTTTATATAAATGCAAGATGGGACTAATGTCTACCCCACCATCCCCATATTTGACAAAAAATCCCAGACCATGTTCATTCTTTTGGGCTGTCCCGACCACTGCATAATTTAACCGTTCCGCATGGTAATAGAGCATAGCCATTCGAGCTCGCTGTTTAAAATTGGAAGCAGCCACGATCTGATTCAATATGGCTGGAGGCAGGCGCCGGGTAATCGTTTCCCCGGTTGGTCCAATCACCGTCGCCGAGAAGATGTTGAGCGTATTTTTCTCTAACAGGTTCCCTGGCAGGGTGATCTTCACTTTCCAACCGCTGGCATATTCGGGAAAAAGGCTTCGAAGCGCCTCATCCCGGCGTCGATAGCAGCCTGCTCCTTCCAATAACCCACTGATATCCTCCAGGATGGTCTGGACTCCAAACTTATCGGCCAGGATCTGCGCCAGCCTGGCAGAGTCCGGACTGGATTCCTTTTCGGGTAAGAGTATACCTCTGACAGACTGCGCCCCCAAAGCTCGGGCACATAGTGCCAGCACGACGGAAGAATCGATGCCGCCGCTGATGCCGACTACTGCGCCTGAACGCCTCAGCCGTTCATGAACGCCTTCGCGCAGGAAATCCACGATCCGGTTCATTTCTCTTTCAACGTCCAGCCGTAGAGAATCGCGGCTGAATGTGGATGATCGCAATACTTCGGTTTGCTCACTCATTTGTGCTCCATTGCCAGTTGGTCAACCAGTTTGAAACGATCGCTGGGTGGATAGGTTTGAACTTTTTGACGGGTTCCTTTGATAAATTGGCTGTAAACCAGTTGCATGGATAAAATCCCGATCAAGGCCATATCCTCCAGTTCGCTTGAATCGCTGCCAGTTGTAGCTTTATCTACCAGTTGTTGTACTGGCAACGGTTGAAAAAGGCCCGATTCGGACAAAGCTTTTTGATCGAATAGTTCGCGAATATACTCGGGAGCTCCTGGGTAGAAAAAGCTGCGAAGTATTGGCGCCCGGTAAGGTTTTTTAGGCCGTTTCCAGATACTTTCGGGCAGATACTTATGCCCGATCCGCCGCAGGATCCATTTATCGATCAAACCATTTAACTTCAGTTCAGGAGCTAAACCGTTGCAGAACTCGACCACCCGGTAGTCCAGGAAGGGATATCGGCCCTCGATCGAGTGCGCCATCGCCACTCGGTCTCCCTGGGAAGATAACAGATATGGCGATAGAAACGTGTTCACCTCAAGATATTGGGCTTTGCTCAACGCCGGCCAATCCCCGAAATGTGGAGGCAGCGAGATTAGGTCGCCATGAAGGCCAGAATTAAAAGTTGTCGGGTTTAGGAGGAATCTCTGCAAACGACTCGTATTCCCCCAGCGCAAATCATGCGAATAATACGGAGAGCCGGTGTCTGTCAATCCTTTTTTGAAGAACAACTTCCGATAGGCGAATGCTACCTGGGTCATACCCGCTATATCCGGGTAAAGTCGCTTGAACAGCATCGGTCGAAGCTGAGATTCAGGGTCTGATGCCCAGAAACGGCGTACAGCCATTTCCTTGAAGATATCATAGCCACCCAGAAATTCGTCAGCTCCTTCGCCGGTCAGCACTACCTTCAGCCCATTGTCTCTCACCAATCCGGATAACAAATACATAGGCGCTGGAGCCGTCCTCAAGATGGGTGTTTCTGTATGCCAGATCACCTCAGGTAATATCTGGCCGATTTCTTCATGCCTGCAGTAGACGACGTGATGGTTGGTCCCCAATACTTCGGCCATTTGTTTTTGGTAAGCGCTCTCATCGTACCTGGGATCCGAGAATGAAATCGAAAACGTCTCCAGCCGGTTGCTTGTTTTTCCACGAACCAGAGCTGTGATGAGGGAGGAATCCAGTCCCCCGCTGAGATACGCGCCCACGGGAACATCCGCCCTGAGCCGGATACAGGTTGCATCGATCAGCAGGGATTCGAGTTCTTCCAGGATTTCGTTTGGATCCCTGTCTTTCTGCGGTTGTTTGGCAAATTCTAACGCCCAATAGGGGATGACCTCTACCTTGCCGTTTTCAACAAGCATATAAGACCCCGGAGGGAGAGTTTGTATGTTGCGGAAAATTGAGCGCGGCGGAAGGACACTCCAATAGGTAAAGACCTGCGCCAGGGAGAATGGATCGATTTCTGCCGGAACCGCCGGATGAGCCAGGATAGATTTGATTTCGGACCCAAAGATCAGCAGATCGTTGACAATGGTGTAGTATAAGGGTCGAACTCCCAGCCGGTCGCGCGCCAGGAATAAACGCCTGTGAACCGTATCCCAGATGGCAAAGGCAAATTGCCCATTCAATCGCTCCAGGCACTTCGGTCCAAGATCTTCAAACAGGTGCAGAACAACTTCGGTATCTGTTTGTGTGGTAAAGCGATGGCCGCGAGCCTCTAGTTCGGGGCGCAGCTCGACATAGTTAAAAACTTCGCCGTTATAGACGATCCAGAGTGTGCCATCCTCGTTACTGATCGGCTGATCGCCGCCTTCCACGTCAATGATGCTGAGCCGCACGCTTCCGAGAGCAGCTTGATGATCCCGGTAGATACCAACCCCATCTGGTCCACGGTGGCGAATGGAACTCAGCATCTGACCCAGCGCCTCGATCTCTGGCGCTGCCTGTCCGTGTAGATTTAAAAATCCGGTAATCCCGCACATATCTTTTCAACTTTATTCAAGACGATTTAGATGGATTTAGAACCTATCCGAATATTCGGATAGATAGCTATTGCTTTTTCCAGATCGACCCATAATCTACGATTGATTCTTGGATGAAGTCCGATAATTTCTGGCCGACAACTTCATTCGCGCGCTGGTTGGGATGTGAATCGGTTCCATTTTGGTACTCAGCCCGAAGCATGTTGAAATCGGGGGAAGTGGGCCGATCATCCGCCAGCAGGTTGAATAGATCAAAAACGAAGATGTTTCCGGATTGATCCCGAAAATCTTCCGAAGCCAGCCAATCGGCTATCTTCCTGGCCCTCTCAGCCTCTGTTGGATTTGTCTCTGCCGGGGTTAACGGCGGAGTCGTCAAGACGATAAAAAGCTTTTCTGGGTGCTCCTTCATGATGCTCTGAATAGCCCGGTAATTCGTTTGAGCCGTGCGTAGTTGAGCATCGCTGCCGATGTGGCTGTTGGGGAAGCAGGATTTAATCATAATTACTTCGTGTTGGAATAACCCGCTCAAAGTATTGATCGGCGCCGGATAAATAGGTTGTTGGAAAATCCTGGATAAACCATCCGGGTCGGTATTGTCTTCTGGCACCCAATAACTATAGCCGGTAGATTTTCCTTGCGAGTCTGTTAATCCCAGGGAGTTGTAGTCCTGGTCATAAAATGACAGACCAGCCTTACTCAACCGCTCTCGCAAGCTGCCCTGGGCAATGATCCCCCGGCCCACGGAATGATGCAGGAAGATGATGTCCGTGAAGTCCCCTTGATGATCGCGCCGTGAGTATGGTTGGTCTACGATCGCTCTCCCGGTCGACATAATTTGAAATGTCAGACTCTTGATCCTCCCGAAAAACCCCAGCGATTTGCCGGTCCTGAAGCCGAGAATCCCAAAGATGATCAGGGAGATCAACAAACAACTTGCCAATAATTTAGGCCGAAAACTAGGTGATATCATCTGATACCTGGAATCAAATCTTCGTCAGATTACGGGTTTCGTTCGTGCCACCCACTGTCATTTTTCTCAATTCGGTTTTCATCACTTTGCCATTGGAATTCAATGGTAGGTGATCGATGAATATAACTTCTTTCGGGATCATGTGGCGCGCCAGCCGCTGGGTACAGTGGGCAATGATGTCAGTCGATTTCAGGCTTATGCCATTCTTCAATACGACAAAAGCTTTGATGGCCTCTCCGCTAACGAGATCTGGCTCACCGATAACTGCTGCCGTAACAACCTCTGGCAGTTCAACGATACAGGCCTCAATCTGTTGACTGCTTACCCGGAATCCATAGGATTTAATAAAATCGTCTTTCCGATCTACGACATAAATAAAGCTATCCTCGTCGACGGTCGCCAAATCGGTGGTGTGTAATGCGCCCCCGATAAATTTCTTTGCGGTCGCTTCAGGGTCATCCAGGTACCCGGGACTGATATTATCTCCCCAGGCAACTATTTCTCCCACCTCACCAGGCGCTACTTCTTCCCCTGTTTCTCCCATCACCTTGAGGGTTACCCCGGGGATCCCTTTGCCGATCGAGCCCAATTTCGTTTCAAGCAACGCAGGCGGCAGATAGGAAAGCCTGGCTGTAGCTTCGGTCTGGCCATACATCACGAAGACCTCACCATTTGGAACTGCGTCAACTAATTCTTTTATCAAAATTTCCTGTAATTTACCGCCTGCCTGTTGGACTTTACGCAGGCATTTCATTTTCCGGATCGGAAAAGTCGAGTTTCGTAGAAGCGTCTGATAAGTTGACGGTACGCCTGCGAAACCACTGCACTCTGTAGCTTCCATCATATCCAGAACCGTTTCCGGATAGGTAAAGGTATTGGAAATTACAATGGATCCACCCACGCGCAGATGAGTATGTAGCAAAGAAGTTCCGAAACAATAATAGAAAGGAAGGATTGCCATGATGCGATCCTTCGAAGTCAGATCGAGATATTCAATAATTGACTTTGTGTTAGCCTGGATATTTTGATGGGTGATCCGCACAGCTCTGGGACGGGCGGTCGTACCTGAGGTAAACATGAGGGCTGCATCACTATGGTCATCCATTGGTTCGATTGGAGATGGCCAATCCTTTTCACCATTCCAGTCCAGACGATCCTCGAAAATCAAGGCTGTGTCGCTTGGGATGAAAGGATTTAGCCGTTGTAGAAACTTCCTATCCATACAGAGAAGTCTACAATTTGCGAACCTGAAATTCGCGTTGAATTCATCTGGGGTCAAGGTGGTTGCAAAAGGAACCGCGATTGCATAGAGCTTTAGCGTGGCAAGATAAGAGGCTACCCAGAATAACGAGTTTTGCCCCAGAATCCCGACACGATCCCCAGGATGTATGCCGTGCTTGATTAGCTCGCCTGCAATTTGAACACAGGCGCCTCGGAGATCTTCGTAGGTGAATCGACCTTTGCCTGTGATCAAGGCGGTATCTTGATCTGCGCTTTTTTCGAAAAGAAAATCAGCCGTATTCATAGCTCGTCATCCCTGAATTGAAGTTTGTTGGCTTCTCCAGGTCCAGAGTCCTGGTGTGATTTCTACTGAAAAGCGAACAATCTAAATTTGTTTTTTTACGAGTTCTGCTTCTTTTTTTCGAACGATGAATTCAGCCAGCCGATTGACTGAGTCCAGATTGTCCGGTATGATCTCCTCGTCGCGAATCTGTATTCCAAATTTCTCCTCGGCAAACATGACGATCTCCATGATGTTCATCGAATCGATGATCCCGTTTTCGAGGAATGAAACATCATCTGAATACGGAAATCCCTTTCCGCTGAAAAGGATGCTTTCAGCAATATAACTACGGATTGTTTCTCTGAAATCTTCCATGGTTCGCCTCTCTCTTCTCTCCTTGTTTTGAAATGTGGTTTCTGATATCCAGTCTTCTGAATGTTTTCAGGCGTAAGCAAGTCACGAAGACGGTTCACTCTTCAGAGGTCTGCCATCTCAGGTGTTGCAGCCCAACGCTGATGGCAGACTGCACTGTGGACAGGTCGGAAACGACCATCTTGAAATAGGTAAACAAAGGCCCGGGCCGAAAAGCCCATTCACGCCAGGCTCGTCTCTGCCAATAAAGTAGTCTTTCCGCAGGCAGACCGGGATAATCCAGCACGGTGCCCTTATCCATGTCCACCTGTTCCCAGCGCGTTCCCGGGCGGAACCATCCCTCGCGCACGACCTCGAAGAAGAAAGGTGTGCCGGGGTACGGGGCAGCAACGTGGAAGAGAGCGATATCCAGGGGCAGCCGCTTCGAAAAGTCGATCGTCTGCCGGATAGTTTCCTCGGTCTCGGTGGGCAGCCCGATGATGAAGTAACCCCAGTTTTTGATCCCGGCTTTTTTCGCCCAGCGCAGCGCCCGTTCGGCTTTATCCGGATAAGCTCCCTTGTGGGCGTGGCGCAGCACCTGCTCGCTTCCGCTCTCGATCCCCCACGTCATGAAGAAGCAGCCTGCCTTACCCATCATCTCCAGCATCTCTTCATCCACGTAATCGACCCGGCTGTTGCAGGTCCACTTCATGTTGATGCCCGTCTCGATCATCAGCTTGCACAGTCCCATCACCTGGTCCCGGCTGGCGGTGAAGAGATCCGCGTACATATTGACGTTGTTGATCCCCAGTTTCTTCAGCACCCACAGCTCTTCGAGGATTTTTTCCGGCGAGCGAAGCCGCACCGTGTACTGGTAGGTAACGTGCTTGATGCAGTAGATGCACCCGGCCGTGCAGCCGCGGCTGGTGACGATGAAGGTAAACGGGCCTTTCATCAGAGGCATCACGTATTTCTTGTATGGGAGCTGGTCGTGCAGCGGGATCGGCAGGTCGTCCAGATTGCGGATGAACGGCCGTGTGGCGTTGATGATGATTTCCTCTCCTCGCCGCCAGGCCAGGCCCTTGATCCCGAAGATGTCTGGCGAGCCGTCCTCGCGTAAAGAGGGTTTGTAAGTCGCGTCATGCTCCGCGAAGAGTTTCTGGATCTGCTCGTTGCGCTGGTCGAACTTGCCTTCCAGGTGGTCCAACAGATCTCGAAGGGTCAGGTCCGGCTCCCCCACCAGGACATAATCCAGGCTCGGATAAGGCTGCATGGTCTCGACCGGGATCGGGGTCACGTGGGTGCCAAAGGCAATGGTCTTTGCCCCGCTGGCCTTGGCCAGGAACGTCCCGTATATATCATTTTCGAGGGTAGGCGCGGTCACCTGGGTGAGGTAATATTTGGGCTGGTATTTCTTGATCAGCTCCCCAAACTCCTTCCAACCCATCCGTTCCGCATTGGCGTCGATGATCTTAATCGTATAAACCGGGACCAGTAACGCGGCCATCTGCGCCAGCGAAACCTGCGGCCAGACCATGTTCTCCCGCGTGCGCCGCCCGACCCGGTGCTGAGTACGGATCCACAACTGCCTATCCGGTGTTGGGGGGTTCACCAGTAAAATATCCACTGCGTCTTTCGAACGGGGTGTTGCCAGGAGTCCATCCCGGACGATCTGGTCTGCATTGGGGAATTTCGCCATTCGCAGCTCTGGGAGTCGAGACGTACCCAAATTGACGCTGCGCTGAGAGCTGGTTTGATTGCTCATCTTGTCTTTCTCCTTAGATTAACAATAAGTTTAGAAAAATTAATTGATCGATATCTGCATATCCCGGTGGATCAAATGATCCCGCTGGCTGAGGTCTTCGAGAACGCGCATCACAACCCATGAAATCACCAACTGGATGCCCATCAGGATCATCATCGCGCTTCCCAGCATGTACAGCCACAGGCGGTTCATATCCCATCCTTTGAGCCCGAGAACTGCGCTCACCAGGCCAATCCCCAGGCCAACCAGCAGGACCAGTACGCCCATCCAGCCGAAGTGGCGGTCCAGCGGCGGGTCGAAAATGGGCCGGCCAAACAGACCCTGGCGGATCGGGCGGTTATAAAACAGCGAAACCAGGTAATTGAAGGTCGTGCCTAACGAGAAAATGCTCACTCCAGCTACACTCAGGACCAACCCGGCGAACAACGCCGCCACCTGCCAGGGCAGCAGGCTGGTGATCCCCTGCAGGCGGGCCAGTACCAGCCCGGCTAGAATGAACGCCGCCAGCGCCAGCCCCAGGCCGCCGATCAAGCCCAAAATTCGGACCGGGTTGTATTCCAGCGCCGTCCAGAGGATGGATTGCAGGAAGATGCGTCCGTCTCGCAGGGCGCTCAACTTCGACCGCCCCTGGCGCTCGCTGTACGGAATGGCTACCTCGGTCACTTTGATCCCCTCGTGAATGGCGCGAGTGCTCATCACCGGGGTCAGGTTCAACCCGTCGGGCAGGGGATAGAGTTGCTCGAGAATGGCCCGCCGAAAAACGCGCATCCCGCTCGCGCTGTCGGTAACCTTCTTGTTGCTGACCAGGGTCAGCAGATTGGCGAAGAAGAAATTTCCCAGCCGGCGCACCGCCGGCATCTTACTCTCCGCTCCGGCCATCCGTGATCCGATGACCAGGTCATCTCCCTCCAGGGCTTGCTTGCAAAGGTTGGGGAAGTATTCCGGCGGGTAGGTGCCATCGGCGTCGAGAAATCCGATCAGTTCGCCGCGCGCCTGGCAGAAACCATTTTTCAGTGCGGCGCCATATCCGCGGTTTTTCACGTGGCGGATCAGGTGCACGTCGGGCACGCTGCTGATGATCTCGGCCGTGCGGTCACGCGAGCCATCGTCCACCACCAGCAGTTCCAGGTCATCAATCCCAACTTTGGATAAGTCTTCCTTCACCGCCTGGACGCGATGAATAATATCGGCTATCCCTTTTTCTTCGTTATATGCTGGGATCACCACTGAGAGTGTTGTCATCAATCCCTCCTTACCGGTCAAAGTAAACCGTACTGTGTTCTCTTTTTCTGGGGCTGCCGTCGATCGAGCGTACTTCTCGGGCAGGGATCCCGGCGACGATGGTGTGCGCAGGAACGTTATGGGTTACGACAGCTCCGGCTGCCACGACGGCGCCTTTCCCAATGTGAACGCCGTCCGTGATGATACAGCCGGAGCCCAACCAGACGTCATCTTCGATCGTAATTCCTTCGGCGGTGATTCCCTGATCGACAAAAGGCCGTTCGGGGTCATCCACCATGTGGTTTACGGCAATGATTTGGGTAAATGGAGAGGTATATACCCGATCCCCAATGTTGACGCCGCCCTGGCCGCGGATGATCGTATACTCCCCTACCAGGCTGTTGTTTCCGATTTTGATCCCCGAATGGGGCATATCCCGGAAGTTATATACGTGGAGCACCGCTCCATACATGACGATGGTATTCTCGCCGATATCGATCCCCTGTGGACAGGCATGCAGATAAACGCCCTGATCGAGGTAAGCTCCGTTCCCCAGGTGGATGTTATTGGCGAACCTCAGACGTACTCCGTTCTCAATCGCCGCCGCCCCATCCATTCTCAGGATGAGGCGATAGAAAATCCCCCTCAGGCCGATCCCCACCAGGGTTGGAATCCAACCCAACAGCAGGTAGAGAACCTGTTCGAGCAGGTACCGCCAGGGATCGGCAGCCTGCCTTTTCAAATAAAGTTCCAAGCTGTTGAGAACATTGGCCATGGGGAGGGTTTGATTGGCTATAATTTTCCATGCTCCGCCCTTACGATAGCCTGAATGGCAATCGTTGTGGGAGGACTTGCTGCTTTGACTCGAGGCCAGATCTGAATGCCTTGCCGGGTTTTTACAGATCGGCTCGATTTGATCGTTGAATCGACCCGGTTCTGATCTCGACCGGGATCGTCCTTCCACTCAACAGGTGTAAGAGCACCCGAGAGCGGGCTCTACCATCCAGTGCAATATCGAAGATGGCCTCATAGCCAGCGAATGGGCCTTCCAGGATGGTCACCTTTTCCCCAGCCTGCAGATGCGGATGAGTCTGTCTGGAGATCGTCTGCGAAATTTCATTCACTTTATTGCGGATCGCAGCGATTAAAACATCGGGGACGCTTGGCGGTTCTCCACCAAAGGTGACCAGCCCATTGGTATACGGCATCCAGCGGATCTTCGAAATCCCCAGCTCGTCCAGGTCTGCCTGGATGAACATGTAGCCTGGGAAGTAAGGCCTGTTCTTTCGGGCAGTGGGATTGGTCGATTTCACCGCGATAGTAGGGTAATACACCTCATACCCACTGGAGACAGCGTGATAGTAAAGGCTTTCTTCCTTGTTAGGTTTGCTGCTGAGTACGTACCAGTGGACGTTCATGAAATCCTTCATGAAATAATCGATCTTTACGACTATCTTTATTAGATTAGTCTTGATTTAGATCGAGGGTTTTTCCCCCCAATCCCTTTGCTGGACTGCCATCGCCAGCTTGTACTCCAGATCCGAAAATCTTTAAATCAGAACCGGCAATCTCATATTTCGAAGATGCCGGTTTCGCCAGTAGCTCGTTGGAAGGTTCCCCCAATAGATAATCGGGGATGGCGACCAGATTCCCCCTTCCAATTCAACGCCGCATCGCGCAATAACAATTATAACGATTTATAATCTAATTTGTTTCAATTTTACAGATACTTTTCTTACAATAAAACGACTGATAAATTGTTAAACATTTTTTGTTGATATTTCTTCTTCATAGCCCATGAATATCGTAGCGAATCTGAGCGGGGTTGTCAAGTTAATTTGGCTCATTTTTAAGATCCATCTATTTTATAGATCTAAAGATCTATATTCGATCTACCTAGTAGATTTTTAATCCCGGTTTGATTATGATGATGGGGATTGAACGTATCCTCTCCCGGTTTTGTGAATCGGGGAGGGAAAATATTTTTAGGATACGCGAGAATATGGACCGAGCGATCTTTTTAGACCGGGACGGCGTGGTGATCGAAAACCGCCCTGAATATGTGCGCAGTTGGGCCGACGTAGCCTTCCTCCCCCACGCGTTGGATGCCCTGCGCCTGGCCTGCACCGCTCCGTTCCGCCTGATCATGGTTACCAACCAGGCCGGGATTGGAAAAGGCGTCATCCCTGCGGAAGTCGCCGCGGACATCAACCGCCGCCTGATCGCGGAAATCGTCGCGCACGGCGCCCGGGTTGATGCCCTCTACGTCTGTCCGCACGCCCCGGGCGAATCCTGTTCGTGCCGCAAACCTCGCCCGGGTCTGATCTTGCAGGCCGCCGCGGAGCATGACCTCGATCTGTACCACTCTCTCCTGATAGGTGATGCACTCACCGACCTCCAGGCCGGTTATACCGCCGGTGTTCGAAACCTGGCCCTGGTGAAAACAGGCCGCGGCGCGGAGCAGCTCCTGCTTGTCCAGCAGGCTTTCCACTCATCCTACCAGGTATTTCCGGATCTTCACGCCGCGATCCAGGCTTTCCTTTCCGGAGCTGGGCTTGCCAGTCATTCCAATTCATGAACGCTTTCATCCCCGGTAAAAACCCGTCCTGAAGCGTTGAATCCCCATCTAAAAGATTATTAGAACAGCGCTTCCATCCTTGCCTGGGCGAAGAAACTCCGGTATGCCGCCGTCTCGCCCAGCAGCGCACGAAGCATCTCCTCAGCCGCGTCCACCCGCTTCGAGTCTCGTACCTTTTCGCCCTGCGGGATTTTCCAGACAGACAGAACCGCATCTCCCTCCCCTGACCCCAGTCCGATTTCTCCCCGCGCCTCCAGCCAGCGCAGCCCCCAGCGCACCGTCTCGACTCGCTGCGCCGTCGCTGCGGCCAGCCGGTTCAGATCGGCTCGCCCTTCCAGGGACCTCAGCGTGTAATTCACCAGTCCGGCCAGGCGGGGTAAGAACGGTTCCAGCGCGTCCATATCCGGGTCCTGACCGAACAGGTGGATCACCGCCGGAGCAACTTTTTCCAGCGCCGCCTCCAGCTCTGTATGCCCTGGGGGAGCGGTCCAGATCGCCAGGGACGGGCCGGGAGCCAGGTCCAACCGGTTGACCACCCGGATATCCTCCAGCCCGGCCTGTGGTGCCCCTTCTCCCCACACCTGTATCCTGCCAGTTCCAGCCGCCCGGCGCAGCGCCTGAACCGGGTTACCGGCCCACCGGCAGTCGATCACCTGCCGCCGCGGCGCCGCCGGTCTCGCCTCGATCGAGCGAACCACCCGCTGGCGCGCGTCCACCCACTCCACCTGAACTTCGCGGTTCCCACGGTAATTGCTCGCGCGCAGGGTGTAGGCCAGGTCGAATCTCTCCTCCGGGATTGGCAGCCCCGCAGCCTGCCACCAGATGACCTTCTGGCTGTTCCCGGCTCCATCCACCAGGACCAACTGCAAATGCTCGCCATTGCGCCCTACTGTCCGCGATTCTTTGATCGTCACATCCGGCGCCAGCAGCGTCACAGGCGGGTTTCCCGGTCCGTATGGCGCCAGCCGGTCCATGTCCTGCGCCAGGTCCGGCGTTATCTCCCCGAACGGCAGCCTTCCCGCGATTTCCAGCTCGAACCGGATGGGGTGTTTTTCCAGCATTTCTGCGACCGTCCCGCAGAACCCCTGCCGAAACGCGTCAATCCGCTCTGCTTCGATCGCCAGCCCTGCTGCCATGGGATGGCCGCCTGAGCCGATCAGCAGCTCCGCCTGGGCCGTGATAGCCGCGTGGATGTCTAGCCCCGGGATCGAGCGCGCCGAACCCCGGGCCGGCTGCCCCGCGGGAGCAGCGAACAAAATCGTCGGGCGGTGGTAGAGCTCGACCAGCCGGCTGGCCACGATCCCGATCACCCCTGCCGGCCAGGCCGTTTGGCTGAGCACCAGCGCGGGTTGCTCCAGCAGCGTGGGTTCCCGTTCGAGCTGCGTCTGCGCCGCCTGGAACACCTGGTCGCATAGCAGGCGCCTCTGGGCGTTGAGGGTTTCCAGTTCGGCGGCAAGCGTTCGCGCCCGGACCGGATCGCTCGTGGTCAGGAATTCGACAGCCGGGTTGGCGTCCGCCAATCGGCCAAGCGCGTTCAGCCGCGGCCCGAGGATGAACCCGATGTGTTCTTCGCTCAGGTGCGCCGGGTCCAGCTCGGCTGTCTCGAGCAATGCCTGCAAGCCCGGGCGTCGGTTCTTGCGCAGTAGAACCAGTCCTATCTGGAGCAGGTAGCGGGTATCTCCGCGCTGCTCCGCCAGGTCGGCGACGATCCCCAGTGCAACCAGGTCGAGCAGTTCTTCGGCCATCCCCCGATGCCCGGCGGCATCGCTGAGGGCGCGGGCAACCTCGTACGCCACACCTACCCCGGGTAGCCCGCGTAGTGGGTGGCCTTCCGCCAGGCGTTTGGGGTTGACCACCGCCTCCGCACCGGGCAGGGTGGGCGGCAGGTCGTGGTGGTCGCTGATCAAGAAGCAGGCGCCGTTTTCACGCGCCAGGTCGGCGGCGTCGTGGGCCTCGATCCCCGTGTCACAGGTGAGGATGACGCCGGCCCCAGCGGCGATTTCCTTCCTCAGCCCGGCCAGGTTGACCCCATGCGACTCCGTCGCCCGCACCGGGATGTGGAACCCGACCTCCGCTCCAAGCGAGCGCAGCGTCTCGACCAGGACTGTGGTCGCGGTTTGCCCGTCCACGTCGAAATCTCCCCACACGCAGATCTTCTTCCGTTGCCGCACCGCTGTTAGGAGAATCTCGACCATCCGCTCAAGGTCCGGAAGGTCGCTGGCAGGCGCGGGAGAATACTGGCCCGGGTCCAGGAAGGCCCGCGCGGCTGCGGGCGTGGTCAACCCCCGCCGGGCCAGCGTCTCGCTGACCAGGGGGTGGCCGCCGACTGCCGCTCGCAGCTCCTCCGGGACGGCCGGTCGTTCCAGCTCCTTCCAAAACCGCTCCCCCCCGTTCAATAAACAATCTCCTCCACCTGGTCCAGGCTCAGCCCCTCCAGGCTCAGGCCGCCTTCCACCTCGTCATACTCGTCCAGTTGCCCGGCTTTTCCGCCCCGGTTGCATAGCGCGCGGTACACGCAGTAGGAGCAGCGCTGGCTGGGCGGTCCCATCCAGAACCCTTCCTCCTTGCGGCCGCAGATGTCCGCGATCAGGGCGCGCAGATCCTCGTCGTCTGCCTCGAACTGGCTCGCCGAATACGGAAATACCTCGCAGCAGTCCGGTTCGTCCGCGAACCAGTAGACCATTTCGATCTGCTCGGGCCGGATCGCATGTCCCTGCTTCAGCGCCGCGCCTGCCCGGGCCAGCACGTAACGGTACACGCGCGTCTGGAAGGCTGCCGCCAGACGGGGGCGCTCCGGGCGTTTCCCGCCCGTTTTCCAATCCACGATCACCACCTTTTCAAGCGGCCCCTCCGGATCGGCGCCGGGCAGCAGCGCCAGCAGGTCAATCCTTGCCACCAGCCTGCGGCCGGTGACCGGTACGCTCAGCAGGGTTTCGACCAGGCGCCTTCCGCCCGCCGGTATGGGGTTGGCCGTCAGATAGTTCTCCCACCACCGCCGCAGGTCTTCGCCTCGCCCGGGGAAAACGCCTGCTGGTGGCAGCATCTCGCTGATTCTCGCTGCGGGGATCCCGACCTGGTGCTGCTGGACCATGCGGTGGAAGATGGACCCTTGCAGCATCCGCTGCTCGTGCTCCAGCGCCGGCTCGCTCACCAGCGCGGGCCAGGCGCGGTGTTCGACATATTTCAAGCGGAACCGCCGCGGGCACTCCTGAAAGTCTTGCAGGCTGCTCTGGCTGAACTGGAAATCGCGTGGAATCACGCCGCTGTCAGTGCCTTCCATGCTGCCCCTCCCAGAATTCTTGTAGGGCGATCAGAGGCACCGCGGGCTGCTGGTTGCCGTCTCTCCCGTTGTTCCAGGTGACCACCAGTTCTTTGCGCGCGCGGGTGATCCCCACGTAGAGCAGGCGCAGCCGCTCGGATACGTAATCCAGCCGCGCCTGTTGGGTAGCCCAGCCCTCCGGCATCGAAAACGACGACACGTCGCCGTGCACCACGGCCTCGAGCTGCGCCAGCGCTTCCGCCTCCAGGTTGAGCCGGTCGCGCAGGAACCACTTTTCGGAGATGAACAGATCCCCGGGCAGGCCGGAGGGAAAATCGTAAGAATTCACCGAGAGCAGGTGCACCCGGTCCCACTCCAGCCCTTTGGCCTTGTGGATCGTCGCCACGACTACCACGCCTTTGTGAGCGTCCGGCTCGAAACCGGTCTCTTCCTCGGAAAAGCCCAGGAACTTGCGCTCGTTTTTTGCAATGGTGGTCAGCTCTTCGCTTAGCTCGGCCAGCCCCCAATCCGGGTGGTCTTTTGCCACGCCCGCCAGCGCCCCCGCCAGCTTATCCGCCACCGCCAGGTCCGCTGCGTCGTGGAACAGGTCCTGAGCCACCGTCAGCAGCAGTTGATCCGCCGGCATCAGGGCCGCCTCCTGCCAGCGCTGCGCGACCGGGCGAAAGGCATCCAGCTCTGCGAGCGCAGCGCTGTGATCTTCGTCCGCGTGTAGCCCATCCAGCCAGTCCCTCCCGCCCCACGGGTGGGTGTACGCCTCGACGTGAGCGCAGCGCTGCAGTAAGCGCGCCGCCTGATCCACCTGCGCCTGCCGGGTCCGGTCGTCCCGCTCGCCGCGCCGGAACACCCGGTAGGCCATCGCCAGCCGCGCCGGAGCGGTTGGATCCGCCAGCGACCGGATCACCAGGGCCAACGCTCCAGCCGTCTCGCGGGTCGAGCGGGTGCTCCGCAGCAGCTCCAGGCAGGGGATCTTGCGGATCTTAAGCTGCTCGACCAGCTCTTCCCCCCGATCGTTGCGCGGCACGAGCGCCGCCGCCGTCTGGCCCTGGCCTTCCTCTCGCAGCCAGCGGGCCAGGGACTCCGCTGTAAAGACCAGCTCCTCCTGCGGGCTGAACTTCTTGCCGACCAGGTGAATTTTGCCCGGATCGTCGATTGGGTTGGGCTGCGGGTCCCCGGGCGGAGTGGGCAGGATGAGACTGTCGGCCAGCGCGTCGCGCACGGCCACCACCGGGTGCTCTTCCCGCGTCCAACGCACCAGCTCGTTGGCCAGGCATAGGATGCTCTTCGTCGAGCGCCCCGAGTTGGGCAGCTCGCGCGGGGTGACCTGCGTCTCCTCCAGGAATTCGCGCAAGAAGCGCGGGTCTGCGGTAGTAAAGGTCTCGTAGATCGCCTGGTTAGGGTCGCCGACTCTCACCCAATTGCTCTTCTTCCTGGCCAGCAGGCGCAGGATCCGTTCCTGCAGCTCGCTGCTGTCCTGGGCTTCATCCTCCAGGATGTACGGCCAGCGCCGCTGCAGCCGCTCGAGGTACTCCTCGTCCAGGGTCAGCGCTTGCAGCGCCAGGCGGATCAGGTCGTCGAAGTCGACCGACCCGCGGAAGCTCAGCGCCTGCTGGTAATCCATGTAGATTTCCAGCCCCATCTTCACCAGCGGCAGCGGTTTGTGAACTTCCCTCAGGCAGTCCCACACCAGACCGGGCGGCGCCTGCAGGTCCTTGGCCTTCTTGATAAAGCTCCGCGCCAGGTCCTGCACCGTATCCGGCCATTTGTCCCGCCGCGCCCAATCCTGTTTGCGCCCGTCCAGGTCCGGGCTGAGATAGTCGTCCGCGGCATAGGGATGGCTGCTGATCCAGGCTTCGCATGCCCCCGTGAGAATCCCTTCGGCTGCATGTTCGTCGACGATGGTAAAATTACTCTCCAGCCCCACCAGCGCCGGCCGCTCGCGGACGATGTCGTGCGCCAGGCCATGCAGCGTGCGCACCCGGTAGCCCACGTTGGGCAGTAAATCTCGCCCCGCCATGAACCCGGCCACCCGGCTGGAGAAGTTGTTCACCGCTGAGTTGACCAGCGTGACGATCAGGATCTCCTGGTCGTCCTCCAGGCCGCCTTCAGCGATCAACTGCGCCGCGAGGCAGGAAAGCGTCTGGGTCTTCCCGCTCCCCGGCACCGCGGAAACCCCCATCATCCCGCCCCGGTAGCTTAATACTTCTTCCTGCCTGGGCCGCGGCTTAAACATGGCTGCTCTCCCGGCTACCCGAAAGCTGGCGCAGAGTGCGCTGGATCGCGCGCAGCAACGGCCCCTGCTGCTCGTAGCCCTGCTCGCTGAGGTCGCTCAAACCCAGGAAGATCTGTTTCCGGCAGCGCCGCAGCAGGCCCAGCGTCACCCGGTAGAGAGTCTCATTGTTGGCCGCGACTTCGTCGGCGTCCGTCCACGGCCGGCCGCCCGCCCAGTTGCGGTTCAGCACGTAGGGATGGGTCAGCGGCTGGTCGAGCCGCTCCCACCAGCCCATCCCACCCACGTTCAGCCAGAACTGGTAGTCCACTGCCTGGTTGTTCATCAGAAAAGTGTACGCCGGAGCCAGCAGCACCGCGTTGCGCTGCAGCATGTCCTGCCAGGCCTCCGCCGCCAGCGCGGGGATGATCCCATCCTGGACGGTGCGGATGTATTCTCTCCCCAGACTCACCCCTTCCGCCTCCAGATGGACGCCGGTCACCCAGCGGAACTTGCGCACCGCTTCGATCAGCCGCGCCGTGATCGCTCCCGCGTCCAGGTTATGGTAGAAACCAAACCCCGGCTGGGTGAGCACTTCGCCAAACAGCCGGCTGAAAAAGTGGTCCAGCTCCCAGGGCGGCTCCTGCTGGTATGCCTCCAACCATAACCGCAGCGTTTCGTACGGCTGGTGGAAGCGGTAGGTGATCCGCTCGCGCATCTCCGCCTGGATCCGGTCGAAAGAGGACAGCGTTGGCCGTCCGTTCTTCACCCGGTAAACGATCTCGCTCAGAAGCCTGGCCCGCACCAGGTCCATCTCCTCGATCGCCAGCACCAGCATTGCGGCGACGTCCTGTTTTCCCGGCTGGATCTTCCACTGGGGGTGGGCCAGCGCTGCCAGGGTGATCAGGCACTGCGTCGCCGGCTCTTCGCGCAAACCACGGGAAGGCCGCTGTGAGCGCACCGCGATACCTGCCTCCTTCAGCCGCGTGGCCAGCCCGAAACGCAGTGCGTCGCTCAAGAATGGCGCCAGCACGGCGATCTCCTGCGGCTGGGCGCCTTCTTTGACGACCAGGCGGGTGATGTTCTCGACCACCCACTCGACCATCTCCGGGTGAAAGTGGTGCGGCTCGTACGCCAGACCGGCGCGCGCATCCGCCACGGAAAGGTCTTCGCTTCCGACGCCGGGCTCTTCAGTGCCTGTAGCCCTTCCCATGCTGCGTGAAAACCGCGCACCCAGGGCTCGCAGTTCAGATGAGCTGGTGAAGCGCCGCTGGAAGTGGATCGAGGTATCGCATGCTTCCTTCAAGGTATACGCGTGATCCGGGTCAGCCCCCAGAAAGATTCGGTATCCCGCCTCGTGGTCGAATATCAGCAGCGCCGATTGGAAATCCGGCAGCCATTCCCGGGCAAGGTCGTGCGCGACCGGCGTATCTTCCTCGATGTTGTCGTAGATCAGGTGCCGGTAGCGCTCTCGCAGGTACTTGCGGCAGATCGGCTGCGGCCACAGGTGCTGGCGAAAGACCTCCATCTGCAGCGAAAAATCCAGCAGGTTATGCTCCAGGCAGAACCGGCGGAACAGCTCACCGCACTCCTGGGCCTGGTCGTAGACCCGCCGCTGCCCCGGTTCCCCGATCCAGGCAGATTTCAAACGCTCGCCGATCTCCGTGTGTGGGAACCCGACCAGCGCCGCCTTGTTGAGGTTGTCCAGAATCTGGCTGTACAGCCGGTTGCGGTCGATCACCACGCTCTCGAAATAGCTTTGACCAATCAAGGGCCGCACCAGGAAGGCCATGTAATACTGCGCGATCTCCAGTGTGAGAAAGGTCGGCAGCCGGTTGGGAGAGGCAAACCCGGCCCGCTCCGCCGCCAGCGGCCAGAACAGGTCGACCATGCGCTGCGCCAGCCCTCCCATGGTCAGAATCTCCGCCCCGCCCAGGCAGTCCTGCAGCTCAGGTTGGCGCAGCGCTGCCGCGTAAGGCGCGCCCAGGGACCGTTGTGGGACAAGAATGAGGATCGTTTCCACTGGCGCGCCCTGTTCCAGGAGAAATCGCAGGCGTTCTACGGCGGCGGTGGTTTTGCCGCTCCCCGCCAGCCCTTCCAGGAAAACGGTCCCCTGGGCCGGCAGGTGTGCTATGGCCTGTTGTTCGCGAGTGAGTAAGGTAAAATCAGGCAAAATTTCCCACCTCATATTCCCCCAAACCACTGAGCAGATCCGCCGTCTGGATTATGATCGCCACCCCCCGTACCCCGGATCCCAGAGACACTTCCTTCTGAGCCAGCACGCTTTCGTCGACCAGCACCCGCAGCCGCGTTTTGATCCCGAACGGCGTGACCGTCCCTGGCTCGAAGCCGGTGACCTCGAGCAGCTCCTCTCGCGTCGCCATCGTCATTCGCGAGCGGCCCAGGGTTGCGCGTAACGCCGCCCAGGAGATTTGTCCCGGTCCGGGAATCAACACTAGGATAAATTCTCCTTCGCCCAGGCGGAAGACGATGCTGCGGATCACCTGGTCGTAGGTCTGGCCCCGCTCTTCCGCGGCCTGCTCCAGCGAATTCACCGGACCGGCGTGGCGAAACACCCTGTGCGGGATTTCCAGCTCGTTCAGCGCCTGTTCAGCCGGCGTTTCGCTCACCCGCGGATCTCTTGCACGTCCGGCACGGTCAGCAGGTGGAAGGCCAGCGTGTCCTTATCCAGGCGGTTTTCCTTCTTTGGTGAAGTCGAAACCCGCGCCAGAATATCTCGAAAATAATCAGCCAGCAGCGGTTGGTCCTCGAAATAGCTTTCCGGCTCCGCCGTCCCGGAGAGGATGTCCGCCAGGCCTAGTTTTTCGTAGGCCACGCTGACCACCTCGAAAGCCCAATCCGGGCTGATCTGCAGCTCGTCGGCCAGGTTGCGCCGCGCCATGTTGAATAGAATTGCCAGCCGTGCGATCTCTGCCTCGCGGTCGGTCAGATTTGCCGCGAGGTGCGTGCCATTCAGGAGCAGCGCCCCTTGTGGCAGGCGAATTCCTTCTTGTTTCGCTGACGTATATATCCCCGGGGTGGTCACCCAACGGCCCGCGTCGGCCATCGCTACCGCCCATCCCAGCGTGTAATGGATCTCACCCTTGAGCACGTATCCGCCCGCCTTGACAGCGCAGATCCGCTTCAGAATTTCCGGATCATACTTCGTACCCGTGCAAAGGAACGCCGGCCGGCGCTTCTGGCTCTGCGCCCATTGGAACAGCCGCTCCGGCCACCCGGACTGCCCTGGGATTTCTGTATCGAAGATGATCACGTCGACGTGTCCCAGCATCGACCCCACACTCTTAAGCGCATCTTCCTCGCTGGGAAGATCCGCGATCACCCGCGTCCGCCAGTCGCGGGCCAGCAGAAGGGTCATCAGGTCCCTTGCGTAAGGATCATCTTCCACGATCAACACGCGAATATCCTGCTTCATTCTCCGCCTCTACACAGGAAAGATGCCTTATTTTACCCCGAACCACTTCAAAAAATGAGATCACCATTTTCCTCTTTGTCAATCCGTCATTTTTTACGGATATTCTTTTCCCAAAATACGTGCTATCCTGTGCAGGTCGGTTGTCTGGACCGGCCCTGTAACGTATGCCCCTCGCAGATCTCTGGTCCCACCATACGCTCTACGCGCTTCGGTTCTCGTCCTTTTTTTCGTTCCGATTCGTTTTCCCGAGGAACGAATACTCCAAAACGAAGAAGGCCCTCAGGGTTTCGGAAACCCTGAGGGCCTGGTCCTCGGACGAATTTTCGCCATTTCAAAACCAATTGCCCTTTAACAACCCATCCTATCCAATCCGGCAGCTCTCTTCCCCTGATTGACCAATCCCCAAGCGACAGATCAACTTCCCCTATTGATTCAGGAAGTGTAAGAGTACCGTCTGCAGCAGCCCGCCGTGCCGGTAATATTCGATCTCCTTCGCCGTGTTCAGCCGCACGATCGCCTGGAAAACGAGCTCTTCCCCGTTTTCCCTCCGCACGTGGACGGGGATCCTGGCCCCGCTGGCAAGGTACTTCCCCAGGTCTGCCAGCGTGAACTCTTCCCGGCCGGTCAGGCCCAGGGTTTGCGCGTTCTCTCCCGGCAGGAACTGCAGCGGGAGCACCCCCATCCCCGCCAGGTTCGAGCGGTGGATCCGCTCGAACGATTCGGCGATCACCGCCCGCACCCCCAGCAGGATCGTCCCCTTGGCGGCCCAATCCCGGCTGGAGCCCGTGCCGTATTCCTTGCCGGCGATCACTAGCAGCGGCGTGCCTTCCTCCTTGTACTTCATCGCTGCGTCGAAAATGCTCATCTGCGCGCCGTCCGGCAGGTGCAGCGTAAAGCTCCCTTCCACGCCGGGGACAAGCTGGTTTTTCAGGCGGATGTTCCCAAACGTGCCGCGTGTCATCACCCGGTCGTTCCCCCGGCGCGAGCCAAAGGAGTTGAAATCCTGGATCTGGACCCCTTTGCGGATCAGGTACTGCCCTGCCGCGCCCTTCGCCGGGATCGCCCCCGCCGGGGAGATGTGGTCGGTGGTGATCGAATCGCCCAGCAACGCCAGCACGCGGGCGTTGACGATGTCGGTCACCTCGCTCGCCTGCGGATTGAAGCCCTCGAAATACGGCGGCTTTTGAATGTAGGTTGAATCAGGGTTCCAACGGAAGATCTCCTCACTGCCCGAGTGGATCTCGTTCCAGGTCTCATTGCTGGTCAGCACCTCGGCATAGTTGGACTTGAACATCTCCGAGCCGATGCTCTGGCTGATCGTGTCCAGTATCTCCTGGCTCGACGGCCAGATATCTTTGAGATACACCGGCCGGCCGTCACGCCCGATCCCGATCGGTTCCTGGGTCAGATCGATATCGACCGTACCCGCCAGGGCGTATGCCACCACCAGTGGCGGAGAAGCCAGGTAGTTTGCCAGCGTATTCGGATTGATCCGCCCCTCGAAGTTGCGGTTCCCCGAGAGTACCGAGGCTGCCACCAGGTTGTGATCCAGGATCGTTTTCGCCACCTCTTCGGGGAGCGGGCCGGAGTTGCCGATACAGGTCGTGCACCCGTACCCGACCAGATCGAACCCCAGGGTCTCCAGCGGTTCCATCAGTCCCGCCTTTTCGAGATATTCCGTGACCACCCGCGATCCTGGGGCCATGCTGGTTTTGACGTACGGCTTGACCGTCAGCCCTTTTTCCACGGCCTTCTTTGCCAGCAGACCTGCCCCGACCATCACAAACGGGTTGGAGGTGTTGGTACAGGAGGTGATCGCGGCGATTGCCACGGCCCCCTGCTTCATTTCCGCGGTTTCGCCGACCATCTTGACGACCGCCGTCTCGCCGATCGCCTTTTCTTCCAGCGCGTAGCCGCCCTCCATCTTCGGCCTGATCAGCGCCTGTTCGAAGCTGCTTTTCACCCGCGATAGCGGCACACGGTCCTGGGGGCGTTTCGGTCCCGCCAGGCTGGGTTCCACCGTCCCCAGGTCCAGCTCGAGAATATCGGTGAAATCGGGCTGCGGCGTCTCATCGGTGCGGAAGAGGTGCTGTTCTTTGCAGTAGGCCTCCACCAGGCTGATCAGCTCTTCGTCCCGGCCGGTCAGGCGCATGTACGCCAGGGTTTCGTGGTCGACCGGGAAGAACGTGACTGTGGCCCCATTCTCCGGCGACATGTTGGCGATCATCGCCCGGTCGGTAATCGCCAGGTGGCTCAGGCCCGAGCCGAAAAACTCGACGAATTTATCCACCACGCCTTTCTTCCGCAGCATCTGGGTGATCGTCAGGGTCAGGTCCGTCGGGGTGACGCCCTCGGGTAGCGCCCCGGTCAGCTTGAACCCGATCACCTCAGGAATCAGCATTTCGATCGGCTGGCCCAGCATCGCCGCGATAGCCTCGATCCCGCCCACGCCAAACCCGACCACACCCAACCCGTTGATCATCGTCGTGTGCGAATCGGTTCCGACCAGCGAATCGGGAAAGGCGACCGTGGCTCCATCCGCTTCCTGGCGGGTTAGCACCACTTTGGTCAGGTATTCCAGATTGACCTGGTGGACGATCCCTGTCGCCGGGGGAACCACCCGGAAATTTTGGAAGGCGTTTTGCGCCCAGTGCAAAAACTCGTAGCGCTCGCGGTTGCGCTCGAATTCCAGGGCCGCGTTTTTCGACAGCGCGTCTGGCGACCCAAAGTAATCCACCTGGACGGAGTGGTCGATCACCAGGTCGACCGGGACGACCGGGTTGATCCTGACCGGATCCCCCTTCAGCGTTTGCATCGCCGAGCGCATCGAGGCCAGGTCGACCACCACTGGGACGCCGGTAAAGTC
>Ga0335070_10001823_pt1 | contig 24690 bp, 22 predicted proteins | sample Lox_Sample_13_FD_206722 | JGI IMG/M metagenome (GOLD analysis project Ga0335070, IMG submission 206722) | Soil microbial communities from Loxahatchee National Wildlife Refuge, Florida, United States - Lox_Sample_1.3 | ecosystem: Environmental > Terrestrial > Soil > Wetlands | place: USA...
CCGCCCCGAGACGCTGTCGCTCCTCACCGTGCGTACGCCGGCAACCGGAGTGCTGGAGGGGTTCTGCAAGGCGGAGAACGTGGCGGCGGCCGAAATCGTATCGGCGTCCGAAACGGTGGCGGAGCGGTGCGGCGATCCGGGTGCTCTGCGCAGCTCCGACAAGAACGCGATCATCGTGAGCCGGCTGGTGAAGGCGGGCGATGCGACCGTGGGCCGGGTGGTGCTTGTGCCGCGCATTCCCCTCGACCTGGCGCAACAGCGCGCCGCCATCGAGTCCTACAACAGCGAGTATGCGCGCCTGGCCGGCAACCGCCAGAATGTGCGCAACTCTTCGCTCCTGCTGCTGGCGCTCATCACCCTGTTCGTGCTGTTCGTAGCCACCTGGATTGCCCTGTTTCTGGCGAGACAGATCAGCGTGCCCATCGCTGCCCTGCTGCACGCGGCGCGAGAGGTGGGTGAGGGAAATCTGAGCCACCGCGTTCAGGTGCCCGCCATCGATGAACTGGCGGGGCTGGTGCGCGGGTTCAATGAAATGACGCGCGAGCTGGAAAGCAACAGCCGGGAGCTGGACGCGCGACGCCGCTTCACCGAAGCCATTCTCGAAAGCATTCCGACCGGCGTGATTTCCGTATCCTCAGACGGCCGCATTCAGCGCGTCAATCGCGCGCTCAAGCAGATTTTTTTCGAGGAACAATTGACTCATGCCACGCGCCTTGAGGATCTGTTCTCGCGCGAAGATACCGCGGAAATCCGGTATCTCATGAAGCGCGCGCGGCGCACCGGAATGGCTTCGCGGCAAATGGAGCTGCGATCCGAGCGCCAGACCCGGCACCTTTCCATCACCGTCTCGGCGCTCGAGGAAAGGGTACGCTCGGGGTTCGTGATCGTGCTCGAGGATACCAGCGACTTGCTGCGGGCGCAGAAGGCCGCCGCGTGGAATGAAGTGGCGCGCCGCGTCGCGCATGAAATCAGGAACCCGCTCACGCCCATCGCCCTTTCCGCCGAGCGCATCGCGCGGCAACTGGAACGCGCGGCCGCGCCCCCGGATGTCGTCAGGATTGTCAAGGATTGTACCGACACCATTGCGAATGAAGTGGAGTCGGTGAAGAACCTGGTCAACGAATTTTCGCAATTCGCCAGGTTCCCGGCAGCCCAGCCGGTCCGGTGCGACTTGAATGAAGTGGTGGAGAGCGCGCTGGCGGTTTTCACGGGACGCCTGGACGGGATCGACCTTCGCGCCGACCTCACAGTGGGCTTGCCCGCCGTCAATGTCGATAAAGAACAGTTCAAGCGCGTCATTGTGAACCTGGTGGACAACGCCGCCGAAGCCATGCAGGACTCGCCGGTAAAACGTATTTGGATCGCTACCCGTGCGGGTGTGGCCGAGACAGTCGAGCTGACGGTGTCCGACACCGGTTGCGGTGTCACGGCCGAGGACAAGGAGAAACTGTTTCTGCCGTATTTTTCCACCAAGGGGCGAGGCACCGGGCTGGGTCTCGCCATCGCGAACCACATTCTCTCCGAACACAACGCGCACATCCGCGCGGAGGACAACCTGCCCGCAGGCACACGCTTCATCCTCGAGATTCCTGCCGCGGTGAACACCAGCGAAGAGCCCAAGGCGGTGGAAACTGCCACGCCCGCTACCCACGTATGAAGCCCGCGCGCATCCTGGTGGTGGATGACGAACCCGGCATCCGCCAATCGCTGTGTGGCGTCCTGGGTGACGAGGGCTATCTTGCGCACGCCGTCCCCAGCGGCGAGGAGTCTTTGGAAGACCTGTCGCGGGAACCGTCGGATCTGGTGCTGCTGGACGTCTGGCTGCCGGGGATCGACGGCATGGAGACGCTGGCGCGCATTCAGGACATTCCTTTCGCAGACCGGCCGGTGGTGGTCATGATCTCCGGCCACGGCAACATCGAGACCGCGGTGAAGGCCACCAAGCTGGGCGCGTTCGATTTCCTGGAAAAGCCGCTCTCGCTGCAGAAGCTCACGGTGGTCCTGAAGAATGCGCTGGAACACCGCCGGCTGCAGCTCGAAAACGTCCGCCTGCGGGAAGAGGGCGCGTCGAAGTACCGGATCGTTGGCGAGAGCGTCCCCATGAAGGCGCTGCGGAAGCAGATGGAGCTGATGGCGGCAACCAACGGCCGCGTGCTGATTTACGGCGAGAGCGGCACCGGGAAAGAACTGGTGGCGCATGCCATCCATGCCATGAGCCCGCGCGCTACTGAGGCATTTGTGGAGGTCAACTGCGCGGCCATTCCCGAAGAGCTGATCGAAAGCGAGTTGTTTGGCCACATCAAAGGCAGTTTCACCGGCGCCCACGAAAACAAAATCGGAAAGTTCCGCAAGGCCGACGGCGGCACATTGTTTCTGGACGAGGTGGGCGACATGAGCTTGCGCACACAGGCCAAGGTGCTGCGTGCGCTCGAAGAGCAGCGCTTCGAGGCGGTGGGCGCATCCGAATGGACGCAGGTGGATGTGCGCGTCATCGCCGCCACTAATAAGATGCTGGGGCAGGAAATCGAGCGCGGGAACTTCCGCGAGGACCTCTTCTATCGTCTTAACGTCATTCCCTTTCACGTGCCGCCGCTGCGCGACCGAGTGGAAGACATTCCGCTGCTGGCCGACTATTTCCTCCGCGAATTCACACTGGCTTACGGCCGGAAGCCCAAGGAGCTGACGCCGGGGGCCTACGAGCTGTTGCAGGAATACCACTGGCCGGGCAACGTGCGCGAGCTGCGAAACCTGATCGAGCGCATCGTGATCCTCAATCCCCAGGTCCGCGTGGATGCCCGCCACATCCCGCTGCAAACCGTGCGGCGATCCGCCGAGCGCTCCGAGCGTTTTGGCAGCTTGCAGGAAGTGCGCGAGGCCGTGGAGCGCGAATACATCCTGAAGAAACTCGAAGAGACTAACGGCAACGTCACGCGCACCGCGGAACTGCTGGGTCTCGAGCGCAGCAACCTCTACCGCAAGATGAAGACCCTGGGAATTGGGCCGAAGGAATAGTCGGGCTGCCGAACCGGCGGCCGAATGTAACACTTGAATCCTCTTTGGCGCCTGCCGCATCAAACATCAGCCGAACTGTACGCCTCTAAACTGCGTATCCTGGTGGAATAGGAAAGAAGAAGTGGCGTCAGCGACTCAATCCCGGCTCGAGCCCAGCGAGGAGTCTATCCGCGCGGCTTTGCGGAAGCTCAGCTCCAGCCCGAGGTTTGCGTCTTCGGAGCGGTTGTGCCGCTTCTTGAGTTTCTCGGTAGAACAAACCCTGGCCGGTAAGGGCGATCAGCTCAAAGAGACCATCGTGGGCGCGGAGGTATTCGGCCGCAAGCCGGACTACGACCCGCGTATGGACGCCGTCGTGCGCATCGAAGCCGTGAAGCTACGTGCGCGGCTCAAGGAATACTACGATAACGAAGGCCGCGACGAGCCAGTGCGCATCGATCTGCCGAAAGGCGGCTATGTTCCAGCTTTTTCCCTCCAGACGTCGGGCGAAGTGGCGGACGTTTCGTCCCCGGTCACTCGCCGGCTCTGGATCGCAGCACTGGCTCTTGTGTTGATTACCGCAAGCGGCATCTGGCTGCTGGTGCGCGCGCGGCGCCCCGTGTCCGACGCCTCGGTTCCTTCGATTGCCGTGTTGCCTTTCGTCGATCTGAGCGAGGCCAAAGACCAGGAGTATTTCTGCGACGGCATGACCGAGGAGATCATCGACGCTCTGGCGCGCGTGCACGGATTTCATGTGGCGGCGCGCAGCTCGGCCTTCGCCTTCAAGAACAAGCAGCAGGATATCCGCGAAATCGGCCGCAAACTGAACGTCGGCGCTGTGCTCGAAGGCAGCGTGCGCAAATCGGGTAACCGGCTGCGCGTGACCGCGCAACTGAACAGCGTGACCGACGGCTACCACTTATGGTCGGAAACCTACGAGCGCGAAATGAAAGACATCTTCGCATTGCAGGACGAGATCTCGCGCGCCATCGTCAGCACGCTGCGCGTCCAACTGGGCGAGCGAGGCAAAGCGCCGCTGGTGAGCGCTCCCACCGGTAACCTGGAAGCCTACGATCTTTATCTCGAGGCGCGCTACTTGCATTCCAAGTGGCGGCCCGAGCCCATGCGCCAGTCCATTAGTTTGTTCGAGCGTGCCATCGCGCAAGACCCGAGCTTCGCGCCGGCTTATGCAGGTCTGGCCGCGTCCTACACCTGGCTCGGATTCTTCCGCGTGCGGCCGCGCGATGTGATGCCGGGCGCTCGGGAAGCCGCTCAGAAGGCACTATCCATTGACAGCCGGCTGGGTGCGGCGCACATCTCACTGGGCGACGTGAAGGCTTTGTACGACTGGGATTGGGAGGGCGCCCGGCGCGAGTACGAGACGGCGCTCCAGATCAACCCGGACGACTGGGGTGCGCACTTTTCCTACTCGCTGATCTATCTGGCGCCGCAAGGCCGCATCGGCGAAGCCATTCGGGAAATGCAGCGCGCCCGCGAACTCGATCCGCTGAACGTCACCATCAACACCTACCTCGGCATGCTGTTCGATTTTGACGGGCAGCACGATCGCGCTGTGCGGCAACTGCAAGACACCCTCGCCATCGCGGCCGATTTCCCGGAAGCGTACAGCACGCTTTTCCGAGTCTATCTGGATCAACACAGATTCGATGACGCCCGCGCGGCGCTTGACCGGTGTCACGCGCTGGTGGGCCAGACCGTTCCGGGCTTGGCGAATGCGCAACTGGCAGCGGCTGAGGGACGGGTTGACAGCGCGCGCCAGATTCTGGCTGCGTGCGAACGCGCCGGCGAGCGCGAGTATTTCAGCCCGGGTTCAGTGGCCTGCGTTTATGTGGCACTCGGCGATAAGGACGCGGCGTTTCGCAACCTCGAACGCGGCATCGCCGAACGCGACGGGATGCTTGCCTACCTGAAAACCTAGTCCGCGTCCTGGTAGCGGTGCGCCTCGAAGTAGATCTCACCCAACTGGTCGCGGCCCAGCGCCGCATTGGCATCTTCGGTTCCCAGTTTCTTTTCAATGATTTCCAGCGACCGCCGGGACGCTTTCTCGGCTTGCGCCAGATCTCCTTCACGGCGGTAAGCTTCTGCCAGGTCCTTCAGCACCAAAGCGACTTCGAGGTTGTCGGTTCCGTAAACCGCCCCAAACCCGGCCACAGCTTGGCGGCTGAGGTTTTCGGCATCCCCGTAGCGTCCTGCATTCAAGTACGTCAGAGCCTCCCGATGCACCGCCGCGGGAGTTCCCAGGGAAACCATCAGGGCTAGCGCCAGCCAGTTCATTCGTTACCGCCTCCGATTAGCAGCGTGTGCCGGATACTGCGTTTGTGGAAGTTATTCGGGGTTGGATAACGGTTGGTGCAACCAGATAACGCGCTGAAAATAAATTACTTCAAAAACTGGCGCAGAATCGACTGGTCTTTGATTTTGCGGTCGTCCGCCAGTAGAAACGCTTTGCTGAGGATGAGCGAGAGTGTGCGGTCTCCCTCAAAGGGGAGAGGGAGGTTGCGGGGGGAGGTCTTCGTCGCGGCGCCTTCCACGATGCAGAGGTAGCGGCTGCCCGGCTCCATCAGGACATTTCCGCTTCCCAGGTGAATGCGGTACGTGGTCCGGTCGCCCCGCACCACCAGGAAATGGCCGTCCAGTTTGCAGCGATCCCGAATCGGTAGCTGCGGGATCAGGCGCTCGAGGACGCTTTTGCGGTTTTGCGCCATCTCGGCCAGCTCACCAAAGGAGGATGCCTTCCAATACTCTCGAAATGGCGTTGGCTCCTGTTGCCCCCAAGCCGGGTCGCTGCCGATGCTGGCAACACCTGTAAACAGATCGATGTCGCGCATCACCTCGCTGAAGACAACGGGTGGAATCGATTCGAGTGGCCGCGTTGCGCCATCGCTGTCCATGAACCGCACCGCGCCCGTGCGGATCAGCAGGTAGATATGATGGCCGCTCACTTCAGTTTCATCTTGTGGAAAATCCACATCGTATTCGACTCGCAAACCGAACTGCGGCAGTTCGAGCGCGGGCGTGTTGTGAGAGTCCCACTGGCCCATCAGCCGGAACGTCCAACCGCGCTGCTCGCAAATCGCGGCGAAAATGTGCTGGCGAAGGACGTGCGTAGCGAAACGGTTCGAATAGGTTGCTGTCTGCCGTTCGGCTTCCGTGATCAGGTAGACCTCGCGGTGAGCTTGTTTGAAGGGCTGGCGGACGCCGTGGTCTTCGAGCCAGCAGCGCCAGTGCAGGACCATTTGGACGTCAGATGAGATCGGATGCCACAACCGGGCGGTCTTCTGAGCGCTCAGGTCGATTTCCCGCTCCGTATCGCCGATGACGCGGCCATTGTGCCAGATGCCGAGTCCCGATTCGAACTGCCAGATGAGGCGCCGGGACATGTCGGCCAGCAACGGATGCATCAGATAACACGATTGGAGCGTTTCGATGGAGAGGGTGCGCTGGCTCAGCAAAAGGCGTTCGATGCGCGCGCGATGCGCGGCAAGCATCTTCTCCATGCACTTTAGGGATCGTACGAAATCCTTCCATTCCTCAGCGTGATGTTCCTTGACGTAAGCGGGCACGCTTTTTAGAGCCTCGCCCTGTGCATCGCTCCAATGAAAGGCGAGCGAAGTGGTGTCTTCCACCGACACGCGAACGAAATAGTCGCCGAAGCGCTCGCTCAATGTACCTTCAGCGCTGAGGCCGCAATCCGACACGCTCATCTCTTCGAGCTGTTCGCGGCTGACGCCTGCTGTTTCTGCGGCGCGCGCCAGCGCCTTATCGATCAGGCGCTGGGCGGTGTCGTACTTTACGCGCTGGCCCAAGCGGCTGAGTTGCGATACCGGCTCCAGGCCCGGCAGTTCCGCCAGCACGTTTACGCAAGCGTTCCCCACCTTCTGTGAAACAGCTCCGAGCATGGGAATTTTCTTGAGCGCGGATTCGGCGAATCGAGCGAGGAGGCTGGGCAGGCGTTCATCGGTTTGGCCGGCGAGAAACCAGAGAAAGCCGGCTTGAAATTCGGCCTCGCCGGCGCTGATTTGTACGCCTGGACGGTCAGGGCTCGCGCCGAGGGTGAGCCAGCGGGCGGCTGCGTCCAGAAAAAGCTCTCTCCCCAGTTCTTCAACCAGCCGCTGTGCCGTCGCGCACCACTTTTTGGGCGCCTCGCTCGACTTGAGTTCGGCTGTGTGAAAGAAAATCCGCTCCCACGCTGCGCGCTGCGGAGACTCCGAAATTTCCTTGAATACAATCTGCGACCAGGCGCCTTGCACTGCGAGTGACGTCTCCGGAGCAGGACCGTTCAAGAGATTGTCGATGCATGCGTGGAGATCGCGCGCTTGTGAGCCGCCCAGGTATTCGGTAATGCAGGGACGCAGGCGCCTCAGGGCCTCGGCGATGCCCGGCGTCATGGGTATAGACTCCGCGGCCTTCAGCACGCCATTGAACGGGAATACCTGGTGTTCGACCGAGACTCGTTCGATCATCTCAATTACCTGGTCTTCACTGAAAGTGAGCTTGCGCCGCAGCACACCTCCCACAACTGGGTTTAAGGCATATGTTGCCCAGTTACGGTCCTCGCGCATCAGCCGTAAACCCGTGAGTACGAATTCGACAGAGGCTTCGGGCGGGGCGTCCTTCAACCGCTCCAGCGCCGAGCGAACTACTTGTTCCTGCTCATCAGGCCAAACAGTCGTCTTACCCGACAATTGGCGGCGAATCTTCGCGAGAACGTCCGCAACCAGGTCAGTTTGCGTCACGGTTAGCCTCCCATGAGGGGGACCAGCTTCAGGAACGCAACTTTAGTTTGGGCGGTGAGATGAACGGTCTCGTCGAGGTCAGTAATCTGGCGGTCGTCCACGAAGACCAGAAAGCCATTGCCTTGGAATGCCGCGAGCGCCCTGGCGTATTGCTTCTGCCAATCCAGAACAGGGCGCTCGCGCACACCGTTGAGAATTCGCTCCGTTTCTTCAGGCTGAATCAGGCCCCGAAACACCTCGATGTCCGACCGGTTGAACCGCTCCACCTCCTGTTGCACGCGGCGCCGGATGATCTCACGCAGCGTCAAGGTCTCGGCCTCGAATTGAAATTCTCCGGCGCTGCGGCGCTCTCCGGCCGTCGTCTCATCAAGAATGGGGACAGAGAGTGGCATGCCTCAGTATCGGAAATTCCCACCGGTGGCTGCCAGTATGCAAAGGTTATACGGGCCGAGTGCAACCGACACCCGCTGATGACAATCTGGTCGCCGCGACCGCCTAACCCCATGACGAAACCCGCTAAGGGTGTAGTTGGGCCGTCGAACCGGCGGTCTTAAGAGTAGAATCGTGCCCCGGCTCTCTTCAGTCATCATCGTCAGTTTGGCCGCCGGGGTGATCTTCTGGCAGTTGATGCTTCCGCCCGTCGTGGGTTTGGCCAACAATGGCGATTTCGGAAAAATCCTCGGTAATTTCGGTCTCGGCGGTCCAAGGGAACACGAACACATCTTTGCCGATACGAAGTACGCATTCGATTCCCGATACTTCTATAAAAGCGGTTACTCTTCTTCTGAATTGATTCTGGTGGCGCCGGCGCTCGCCCTCGGCGCAATGTTTTCCCGCGATGGCCGGCTGGATCTACGGTACATGGGCCTTATTCACAGTGCGTTATTCCTTGCGGCACTCGTGCTTTTCGTTCCGTTGCTGGTGGACCTCGCTCATTGGGCGCAATTTGCAATCGGTTTTGCGATTGTGCTTTTGTTCTGCGACGTCGCGTACGTCAGTTACCTGAATTCGTTCTACATGGATGTGGCAGCCTATCTGTTTCTGTTGTTGGCAACGGTCTTTTACCTTCGAGGTCTGCGCTGGCAGCGTCGCGTGGACTCGATCTTGCTGGTCATTTGTTGCATGCTCGTGGTCACGTCCAAGCCACAGCACGCATTGCTCGGATTTCCTATTGCACTGTTATTCCTCGCGTTGAAAGGTGGAGGCCGTTCCAAGAAAGCCACTTGGGCGGCGATTGCCGCGGGTTTGGTGGCAGCAGCCGTGCTTTGTCTCCGTTACGCCTCGCCTCCCGGTTACCAGGCTCGGGGATGTTTCACGGTGCTCTTTTATCGAGTCTTGCCTAATGCGAAAGATGCGGAGCGCACGCTCGCCGATGTTGGCCTGGACTCATCGTTTATCAAGTACATCGGAAAACACGCATATTCCGATTGGATACTGGAAAACCCGGCGTTCGCCGCAACCTTTTCAGAAAGGGTGAACTATTCTCGGCTGGGCCGATTCTTTCTTACCCATCCGAGAGACGCTTATGTTGCGCTCCACAAATCGATGTCGGAGGCCGGCCGGCACCGCCCCGTTCTGGGTAATTTCGATAGCGGCTCGGGAATGGCGCCGTGGACGGAGAGTCGGACGTTTGCCCGCTGGAGCAGATGGAAGCGAAATCTGTTCTCCGGCAGGGGAACCCGATTCTTGCTTTGCTTCGGACTTCTGGTCTTGGCAGTAATCGGACTGCTGGCGGTTCAGCGCCGTGATCTGGACCAAGGCATCGTTCCCGGTGTAGTAACCCTCCTGGCGATGGCGATCGTGGAACTGCTCATCGCTTCTCTGGGTGACGCCATCGATACTCCACGCCATTGTTTGGTTTTCTACGAACTGTTCGATCTGATATTGTTGACTACTCTGTACCTGGCGATTCGGGCGGCTGATCGCTGGTCTCATCGCGGATATCGATTCACGCCCGCCCTGCGAAGGACATGACCAAGCGCTCCGTGGAAGATCGCCGGCTCGTCCGGCTCACGAAGATTTGCCTGGCGCTCCCGGAGGCCACGCGGAAGCTTCATGGGGAACATGCAAGCTTCCGGATCAGGAAAAAGGTTTTCGCCTACTATTTGAGTAACCACCACGGCGATGGCATCGTTGGCGTCACGGCCAAGGTGCTGCCCGGCGATAACGCGGCGCTGGTTGCCGCCAACCCTGCCCGGTTCTACATGCCAGCTTATATTGCGTCGAAGGGCTGGGTTGCGCTTCGCCTGGATGTGGGCGCCGTCGACTGGGAAGAGGTGACCGAACTGGTTGTGGGCAGCTACCTGCTCATTGCGCCGAATCGCCTGGCATCGTTGATCAAGACGCGCCCGGGCTGAGTGCTCGACCGATGCGCTCCCGGTACTTGCGCAGCAGTTCGTAGATCACGACGCCGCCCGCTGTCGCCACGTTGAGCGAATACTTGATGCCGAGCATCGGGATGCGAATGTAAGTATCGGCCAGGGCGGAGATCTCGGGTCGGATACCTTCAATCTCGTTGCCGAAAATCAGACACACCGGAAATGCCGGTTCCCAATCGAACAGATCCACCGATTTGACGGTGGTTTCGACCGCCGCAATCTCGTAGTGCTCCCCGCGCAGCCGCTCGATCACCGAACAAGCCTCGGCGGCACATTCCCATCGCACATTCGACTCAGCGCCCAGGGCTGTCTTGCTGATCGAGCGGTGTGGCGGGCGGCCCGTGATTCCGCAAAGAAATAAGCTGCGCAAGCCCGCGGCGTCCGCCGTGCGAAAGAATGCGCCCACGTTGTACAGGCTGCGGATGTTGTCGAGCAGCGCCACGACGGGAAGTTCGACGATGGCTTGATACGCCGCGGCGGCCTGCAATGCCCGATACGGCACTCGCTCACTCACTCTGCCAGCTTACAACGACGGCTTCCTGCTTCGGCAATCCGCGTTACACTGGATCAGAATCAGGAGCCGTTGTGCAGCCTCGCTTTTTCATGTGCTCGCTACTTTTCGCAGCGGTCACCGGTGTTCCTTGTCTAGCGTACGCCGGCCAGGCCTTGCAGGACGTTCCGCGTTTCAATGCCAACTCGACCCTGGTGCTCATACCGGTCAGCGTCACCGACCTCTCGAACCGTTTCGTTCTCGGCCTTCAGAGGAAGGATTTTCAGCTCTTCGAGGATGGTGGAGAGCAAACAGTCACGCACATTTCCGGTGAGGACGCGCCGCTGTCGGTGGGCTTGGTTTTTGATACAAGCGGCAGCATGGGCACTAAGCTGCAAACGTCGCGCCAGGCTGTGGCTCAATTCCTCAGGACTATGAACCCGCAGGACGAGGCATTTCTCGTCGCCTTCAATGACCAGGCGCAACTGGCTCTCGGGTTCACCAACCACCCCGAGGAGGTCGAGGATAAGCTCACTGCGCTACAGCCGGGAGGTCTGACCGCCATGCTGGACGCGGTGAACCTGGCGCTACATGAAATGAAGAAGGCGAAGAATCCGCGCAAAGCAATTCTGATTGTCTCGGACGGCGGCGACAACCACAGCCGGTACACATCGGCTGAGATTCAGTCTCTGGTACGCGAAGCGGACATTCAGATTTATGCCATGGGCGTCTTTGAGCCGGCCGTTTTTGTGGGGATGACGGCAGAGGAAATTTCAGGGCCGCGCTTACTGGCGGAGATCGCCGAGCAGACGGGCGGCCGGGCTTTTTCTGCGGCGCTTCCGAGCGACCTGCCAAATGTCGCCACCAGGATCGGCATCGAGTTGCGCAACCAGTACGTGCTGGCGTACGCGCCCAAGAATCAGGACCGGAACGGGAAATACCGCCGCGTAGAAGTAAAGGTGTCCCAGCCGCGCGGCCTTCCGCCACTCAAAGCACACTGGCGGCTTGGCTACTACGCTCCGTCCGAGTAACTTAGTGGTGCCCTATCCTGGGCGCTACGACGCGCGGAGGAGGTACGTGTACGGGCGGCGGCGCGTGCGGCGCAGCCGGCGTGTGCGGCGCCGTAAACGTGACACCAGCACCGGGACGCCGCGGAATTCCAATTCGGGGGTACCCGATGTAACGGCCACTGCCGAGCCACCCAGTGTATAGTCCCCGATAGGCGTAGCCCGGGAAGTACAACGAATACGGAGTCCAAGAGCTGGATCCGTATGGGGTCCACAGGCCGGCGCCTGCAGCGGGAGTGCCAATCTGCGGAAAGTAAGTGTAACCCCAGACCGGCAAACCGGAGTTATCGATCGCGCTCGGATCATCGACAATCTGCCCCGCCACGGCATTGTCGGCCAAAACAGCTTGGCTGCGATCCATTGCCCAGTCGCTGAATTCGTCGCCCGGCTCAACTGTGGCTTTGTCGGGAACAAGCACCTCCGCGAAGGGCAGAGTCTCGCCTCCTTTGACCGTAACCGGAGTCCCTTTGTCCGCTGAAACTTCTGCTTCGCCGCGGTTCACCCTCAAACCTGGCGGCTCGGAATCGATCCTGTAGACGACTGGATGCCGAAATCGCACCCGCCAGTTTCTGTAAATCATGGTGACCGAGTTGTCGGGGTGTGCGTCCGCCGACTCCAGGATGCCGGAGCCGTTCAACAGTTCCACTCGCGTGTCGGACAGATCGTTCGAGAGCATACGGATGGCGGTGTTCTCCGCAATGCGGAGGATGACGTCCGGTGTGAGAAGGACTTCGACCCGACCTTGAGCCGTGCGCAGTTCCGCGCCTTCGGGGATGTCCGGAAACGTACCAAACTGGCGGACCAGCGGATGGTCTCCGACATACACAGCGCCTTCGAAAAAGTGGACCACACCCGAACGGGCCGAGATCACCGATTGTCCGGCAGCGGGCGACGATGCCAACAGCATCGCCGCGCATAACGAAACTAGATCGGGGCGGAGCGAAAGCATAAAAGCACCCTTGGTGTAGAGTATGTGCCGTTTGAGGACCCCCGTCAACCCGGTTTTGGTTGGAGGATGCAAGCAGGCCAAGATCGTAAAATCCGTCACCGTGTTACCAAATTGTCAAACGAAGGGGATAGACTGTTTCAGAATTCGTCAATCGGGCGATTGAGAAGGCGGCGAGACATGAAACGTGTTTTGGTGGGTATCTTTTCGTTCGCGTCGTTGTTGGCGGCCGCGACCAATTATCAGTTAGAGGGCCGTTACCCGGTCCCGGGCGTTGGCGGTTTCGATTATGTGACCGTGGACAGCGCGGCGCGGCGGATCTATGTGTCGCACGCGACTCAGGTGGACGTGCTCGATGCGGATAGCGGAAAGGTCGTGGGAACAATTCCGGATACACCGGGTGTTCACGGGATCGCGATTGCCTCTGACTTCAAGCACGGATTCACCAGCAATGGCCGGGAAAATAAGGTTTCCATGTTCGATCCGTCCACGCTGCGACTCATCAAGAAGATCGATGTTGGCAAGGGGCCGGATGGCATTTATTATGATTCGGCGACCAAGCGCGTCTTTACCAACAACCACGGTTCACACGACATCAGCGCCATCGATGCCGCAACCGGCGAGGTTGTGGGGACCGTAGACGCAAAGGGTGATGGCGAAGAAGCCGTGATCGGCGCCGATGGTCTTATTTACGTCAACAGCGAAGACACTGCTGAAGTGGTTGTGTTCGATCCAAAGTCGCTCGAGGTGAAGAAACGCTTTCCCATCGAAGCGGCGACGACTCCAACGGGTCTGGCTTACGATGCCAAGACGAACCGCCTGTTCATCGGTTGCCGCAGGGAGCCGAAGATGATCGTGATGGATGCAGCCACGGGAAAGGTGATTACCAGCTTTTCAATTGGTGCGGGCGTCGACTTTGCCGCTTTTGATCCGGAAGCCCGTCTGATTTTCTTTTCGTGCGGAGATGGAACCTTGAACGTGTTCCATGAGAAATCCGCGGACGTATACGAGGACGCGGGCGCGGTCAAGACACAACCGAGCGCGAAGACGATGGCATTTGACCCGAAGACTAAGAGGATCTTTCTTCCGGCAGCCGAATTTGAGGAGACCCCGAATGCGGATCCGTCAAAGCGGCCCAGGCGCACGGTGAAGCCAGGATCATTCGCAGTGCTGGTCGTCGGCAAGTCATAGGGAGACGATCGACCAGGTCGCGGACGTGTACCGGCGCCGGAGTCTGATCCTCGCGCCAAGATATTCGTCCTTCCCAATGCCTAGGCGCCGTTCCGTCTGACGCGGGGAGTGAGAGTGGTGGGCGGTCGCGGACTCGAACCGCGGACCTTCTGCTTGTAAGGCAGACGCTCTAACCAACTGAGCTAACCGCCCGATAATCAACTGCTTATCCTGTCCAAAATGCTCCGAAGACATGGGTGCGGCAGAAGCTCTGATTTGTCGCTGCTCTGGCACGATTTCGGCTCATTTTCGGAGAACTCTTAACGATCTTAGCAGGCCGGAAAAATTGCGGCCATGGGCCCGTACGTTGTTTAGCTTGTCGGGCCTGATACCATCCGCAGCGCCGAAACCAGGGACGGAGACCTCAAATACCGATTTTGTCTGGGCACTAAAGTCGCTCCTGCGTGCCGTCTGCAACCCGGCTCCCCGCCCGAGAGGCTATAGGGCATGACAGGCGGGAGCCGGGGCCGCATTGACATTTTCTGTCCTTGATGTAATCTATGCATAGATTATCTTGGCAAGAAACGAAAAAGGCGATCTGCTCCCCGGCACACTCGAGATGCTGATTTTGCTGACGCTGCGCCGCGGGCCGTTGCATGGCTATGCGATCGCCCAGCGAATCAAGCAGAACTCCGACGACCTCCTCCGCGTGGAAGAGGGATCGCTTTACCCGGCCTTGCAGCGAATGCTGATTGAAGGCTGGGTGTCGGCCGAGTGGAGCACATCGGCACGGAATCGCCGCGTCCGCGTGTACACGTTGACCCCGGCCGGCCGGAAACAACTGAGCCGGGAGACCAGGCGTGTGGGCCGTGTGATCGACGGCATCGCCCGAGTGATGAGGCCATCGGAAACATGAAACGCATTCTTCGATATCTGCGGCTGCGGCGGTTTGAACGCGATCTAGCCGCGGAGTTCGAGGCTCACCTAGACGAGAAGGTGGACGAGTTGATGGCCGAGGGCGTGGGGCTGGAAGAAGCGCGCGCACGAGCGCTTGGCGAATTCGGCAACCGCACGCGGCTCGCCGAAACGTACCGCGAACAGTGGGCTTTCACTTTGCTCGACGAAACCGGCCAGGATCTGCGTCATGCTGTGCGCATTCTTCGGAAGGGCCCGCTGTTCACTGCGGTAGCCGTGCTCTCGCTGGCGCTGGGGATTGGCGCCAATATCGTCATCTTCAGCAGCGTGGAACACGTTCTGCTGCATTCCCTTCCCTACCCGCAATCCGAGCGTCTGTTTGCGGTCTGGGGCCATTCGGCATCGCATGGCGGCGAACCCATGCACGTGTCGGCCGCTGATTTTTACGACTGGCGAGCGCAATCTCGCGCCTTCGAGTCACTGGCGGCTTACGCGAACTGGCCGATGAACCTGACGAACGTGGACGAACCGCGCCGCCTCACAATGGAACTCGTCTCGGCCAATGTGTTCTCGACCCTGGGCGTCCACGCGCAAATCGGCCGGACATTCCTGCCGGATGAAGACCAGGAGCAAAGCCCTTTCGTCGTAGTCATCAGCCATCATTTGTGGCGGGAGATGGGCGAGTCGCCGCAAATCATCGGCAGCCAGTTGACACTCAACGGCTCGCAAGCAACAGTGATCGGAGTCATGCCAGCCGGCTTCGGCTTCCCGACACGAGAGACCGACGCATGGGTGCCGCTGTCGCTGAGCGCGCAGAATCGTGCGAACCGCGAAGGGCGGTGGCTCGCGGTGATTGGCCGGCTTAAGGCGAACGCCACCCGGCGCGACGCGGCGGCCGAGATGGACGTCATCTCACGACGCCTGGCAGCAGCCTACCCTGCCACCAATAAAGGATGGGGCGCGTCGCTGGTGCCGCTTCAGGCGGAACTGGTGGGCAAGACGCGCCCGATTCTTCTGACGCTTCAGGCGGGCGCGCTACTTCTGCTGCTGATCACGTGCGCCAACCTGGCAAACCTGCTGCTGGCGAAAGGCGCCACTCGCGCACGTGAAATCGCCATGCGTGCGGCCCTCGGTGCGGGGCGCGGCCGGATCGTGCGGCAACTGATTGTTGAAAGCGCGGTGCTGGCGGCGCTGGGCGGCGGTTTGGGACTTGCACTGGCCACACAGGGCATCGCGATGGTGAGAACGTTCGGCGGCGGACTCATCCCGCGAGCCGATGAAATCCACCTTAGCGGCCCGGTCGGCCTGTTCGCGCTTGCCGCGACGCTGGTGACGGCGCTCATCTTCGGCCTGGTGCCGGCCCTGCACGCATCGCGCGCTGATCTCCGGGCTCAGATGGGCTCCGGAGCGCGCGGGACTCCACGCAATATCGAACGCAAGAAGGGCACGCTGGTCACAATCGAAGTTGGCATGGCGTCCGTTCTGCTTGTGGGCGCAGGACTGCTCGGCGAGAGCCTGGCGCGCCTGCTTTCGACCGCACCGGGATTGCGCACAGACCACGTGCTCACAGTTCAGCTCACGTTGTCGCGATCCGAGTACTCGACGAACGCGGCGCAAGCAGCCTTTTTTCAGCAGATTCTCGAACGGACGCAGAATCTGCCGGGTGTTGTGGCGGCCGGCGAAATCAGCGATACGCCGCTCCAGGGCAACAATCCGACTTTCGAGTTTGTTGTCGAGGGGCTCACCCGCAGTCCGTCCGATGCGCCGCTTCAGGCCGGTTTCCGCGCGATCAGCGCCGGCTATCTGCGAGCTGCCGGGATCCCGCTGCGTAAGGGCCGCGATTTCAGTGCGGACGATCGTCCAGGCAGCGTGCCGGTGGCCATTGTGAACGAAACGATGGCTCGCCGATGCTGGCCGGGCTCCGATCCGGTGGGGCGAAGACTGCGCCTGAAGGAAGACCAGCGCTGGATGACGGTGGCCGGAGTGGTCCCCGACATCAAACACATGGGCCTCAAGGCCGACGAGGGGCCGGTCGTTTACTTTCCGTACGCGCAGAAAACGCAGGACTGGCTGGCGTGGATTACGCTGCTGGTGCGAACGACGGGTAAGCCGATGGAATTCGTTCCCATGATCCGCAGCGTGATTCGCGGGCTCGACAAGAACCAACCGGTGGGCGAGATCGGCACGCTCGACGAGTCGCTGGCGCGCTCGACCGCCATGCCTCGCTTCACGACTGCCGTCATCGGCGGGATATCGGGTTTCGCGCTACTGATCGCGGTGGTGGGAGTATACGGACTGCTGGCCTATACGGTTGCGCAGCGGACGCCGGAACTCGGGATCCGGTTAGCGCTGGGCGCCTCGCCGCTGGAGGTTTCGTGGCTGCTGCTGCGCCAGGCGATGCTGCGTGTGCTCACCGGGATCGCGGCCGGCCTCCTCGGGGCCTGGTGGCTGGCGCGATGGATCGAGAGCCTGCTGTTCGGCGTGCGGCCGCACGATCCGGCGATCTTTGCGAGCGTCGCAGGAGTACTCGCGCTGACTTCGCTCGCCGCGGTGCTGGCTCCGGCACGCCGCGCGATGAGGATTGACCCGACGACAGCGCTTCGGGTGGAGTGAGAGTCGCGTGATGGCATTCCGCTCCGTTTCGTCGCGGCTCGGCAAGCGCGCTGCTCCTTCGAAGGGTCACGACGTATACACCGCCACACTGGTCACCGCCGAATAACCCATGCGCTGGTATAACTCGAAACCCTGCGCCGTGGATTGCAAAATGGAGCGTTCGGTGCCGTATTGCTCGCGGGCACGGTCGAGCGCGTGGCGCATCACGGCTTCGCCGCAGCCGAGCCTCTGGTGGGCGGGTAGGGTAGCCACGTTATAGATGCCTACCGCGCCGGCCGCGAATACCGTGGCGGCAGTCGAAACCGGCTCGCCCGCCGAGTAACCAACGTATCCCTTAAATCCGTTTTCCCAAACCCTGGCATCGTCGAACACCTCCTGAAACCAGGCAAGCGGAACGTTGAAGCAGAGCGCGCCTATCTGGCAGAAGTGCGTCCAGGTTTCGCGATCCTCGACGGATCGCACGTTGAGCCGGGGGAGCGGGCGCACGGGGCCGGCGAGTTTTCCGGCTACCATGCCCGGCAGCACGGTAGCCAGATGCATTCCTTGCTTCTTGAAAATGTCGCCGGCGCGGCGGCGGGCCTTTTTGTCGAGCCAGTCTTCGCAGACCCAGTACGACCAATCCAGTTGGCGCGCGGCGAAATGCACGCGAGCCAGCGTGATGCGACGGTTGAGTTGATGTTCGTCCTCGACCGGACCGGATAAGAAGGCCGCGTTGAACATCTGGAAAGTCACGCCGGCGGACGCGATGGTGACACCCGGCGCTTCGCGGACCTCGCCCAAGGGCCGCGACACAGCCAGCACGCGAAACGATTCGCGCAGATTTTCCTCGACGTTGCGGAAATCCACTGAGAGTCAAGTATCGCGCGTTTACGGCTTTATTTGGTTCTCTCGTTTGGTGACAACCGGAAACAACGTGCATTCTCGTCCCAATAGACACGGTCGGCGTTAGCGTTCCACGCTGCACGCCAACGGTCTTGAACGAACTTCCGTCCGTGGTCGCCGAGGAACTTGCGCCAACAGGTCTCTGCCGGCTCATCGCATGGCTCGTTCAGCGACTCCAGGCCCGACATGTTAAAAGTCTTCCAATCGGAATCAGTGAACAAACTCGTCAGGATGAAATAAGCAATGTCACCGGCTGTGGTGTAGCTCCAAAAGTCATAGATGGGTTGTTCAGTGGTGCGTGTATCGGTCAACTGGGAAATGAGAACAGGGATTGACGCCTTCCCCTGGGCGATGATCTGGTCGATCAACTTCGATTCGCAATATCCTTTGTCTTGTAGCCGGCCTTTGGCGCGACAAGTCGGGTACGTGGTCATCTTATCGAACTTCCAAAGAGGGAACTCCTTCACCTTCGGACGCGGCGTCTGGCCCGCAGAATTCCCGCTCGCCAGCGCTGCGAGCAAGAGTGCTGCGATTGAAGGAGCGCTGAAGGCTTTCACCATGCCAGTATTCTACGCCCTGTTGGCAGGCTGGAATAAGTGTGGGAGGCCTTGCGAGCCAGGCACTGGGCGTCTTGGATTCAACACGGAAGGTTCTGAACACAGCCGTGACGGCACGCAGCTTGCAATACCGCCCCCGGCGTGTTGTGATGTCCAAGCGATGGTGACGCAGGCTCAGGACCGGGTGCGCATCACTCAGGGGCCGACGCACGTGCGGTATTGGGTGATCGTATTTGCGGTGACCCTGGCGGTGATCACCTACATTGACCGGGTGGCCATGTCGTTCGCGGCGCCGCTGGTTTCGCGCGATCTCGGCCTGACGCAGGTGCAGATGGGCATGGCGTTCTCGGCGTTTGTCACGGCCTATGCGCTGTTCGAGGTTCCCAGCGGCTTTCTGGGCGACTGGATGGGTCCGCGGAAAGTCCTGATGCGGATCGTCATCTGGTGGTCTTCGTTTACGGCCTTCACCGGCGTCACCTGGAACTTCGCCTCGCTGTTTACGACTCAGGCGCTGTTTGGAGCGGGTGAAGCGGGATGCTTTCCGAATCTGACCAAGGCCTTCACCACGTGGCTGCCGCAACCGGAGCGCGTGCGGGCGCAGGGCATCATGTGGCTGGCAGCCCGCTGGGGCGGCGCCTTCACACCGCCGTTGGTATTTCTGATCTTCAAGATCATGTCGTGGCGCCAGGCCTTTCTGCTTTTCGGCCTGATCGGCGTGGTGTGGGCGATTTTCTTCTACCGCTGGTTTCGCGATGATCCGCAGGACAACCCGAAAATCAATGCCGAGGAACTGGAACTGCTGCGGCCTAACCGCGAACTGGCGGCCACGCACGGGCATGTGCCCTGGGCGAAATTCATACGGTCACGGACCGTGTGGATGCTCTGCGCGCAATATTTCTGCCTTTCCTACGGCTGGTATTTCTATATCACCTGGCTGCCGACCTATTTGCAGAAATCGCGCGGGGTGGAGATTGGAAAGAGCGCGGTACTTAGCATGCTGCCGCTGTTCCTGGGCGGGCTGGGGTCGCTCGTTTGCGGCTTGGTCTCGGCGCGCGTAAACGGGGTGACCGGCAGCGTCTCTGCCACAAGGAAGCTGATGGCCTGCATCGGTTTCACCGGCGCCAGCCTGCTGCTGACGCTCTCGATTCACCTCGCCAATCCGGTGGCAGCGATGCTGGCCATGGGCTTTGCCAGCTTTTGCAACGACCTGGTGATGCCCGGCTCCTGGGGCGCGTGCATGGACGTGGGCGGCAAGTATGCGGGAACGCTCTCCGGCACCATGAATATGATGGGGAATTTTGGCGGGGCGGTTTCGCCGACGGCCATCGGCTTGATTCTCCGCTGGACGCACAGCAACTGGGACGTGGCGTTTTACGTTTCCGCGGCGGTCTACTTCTGCGGCAGCTTTTTCTGGCTGCTCATGGACCCGGTGACGCCCATTGAGGCTGCCGAAAGATAGCGGAAACTCCTTCCCGGGTGCATTCGAGTATTTTTTACCGAGCCGGCTACGGAGCTGATTCGGCCCCCTGCAATTTCATCGACTTACATCTGACTTGGAATGGCAACCAAGTTGCGTTTCAGCAGGCATTTGAGATCCGGGAGGTTTCTCACAATGGAAACGCCGAATTCAGCGCCAATCGCCAAAACGGGGCTGTTGCTTATCGTGATCGCGCTTTGCGGCATCGCGGGCATCAGCACGTTCTATTTCGTCAGGGAGCACCAACAGGCTTTGCAGTTGGCTTCCGCCAACCAGGCGCTCACCGCCAATTTGAACCAGGTGCAAGGCCAGTTGCAGTCGCTCACAGACAAGCTCAATGCACTCACCGCGGCACAGCAGACGCCGCTGGCGCCGAGCGAACCGCCCGCCGCGCGGCCGTCGGCCATGAGCGAGAGACCGCACAAGAAGCTGGCTCACCGCACGGTGGTCGCGAAGAAGCAGGAGCCACCGCCGGATGATCCACGGTGGGGTCAGGTGCAGTCCCAGCTCACGGATCAGCAGAAGCAACTGGCGGCCACGCGGGAGGAAATGGAAAAGAGTCGCGCCGAACTGGATGGCAGACTGAACTCCACGCGCGACGAGCTGAACGGAACCATCACGCACACGCGTGACGAGCTGAACGGTTCGATCGCGCGCACGCACGAAGAAGTGGTGGCGTTGCAAAAGCGCGGCGAGCGCAATTACTACGAGTTCCACCTGGACAAGTCCAAGGACTTCCAGCGGGTGGGTCCGCTCAGCGTTTCCTTGCGCAAGGTCAACGAAAAGCATAAGCGCTACAACCTGGCCATGATCGTGGACGACATGCAGGTGGACAAGAAGAACGTCAACGTGTTGGAGCCGGTGTGGATCACGCTGGCGGACCGGCCCCAACCGGTGCAGTTGGTGGTGAACCGCATTCAAAAAGACCGCATCGAAGGCTACGTCAGCGAGCCGAAGTATAAGAACTCGGAACTGACGGCCAGCGCGGCGCCGGCGGTGGATAAGGCGCAACAGGCGGCGCAGCGATAAGGGCGGGTCTTAATCGTAATAGCTCAATTCGCGGCGCTGGTGGGCGCAGTCGGTGAAAGGACCATCGGGGAGCCGGCCGGTGGCGGTGATTCGCTCGATCCAGTTGCCGCGATCGTCGTAGCGATAGGCGTAACGCATGGCCCAGTCGTGTTGCTCAAACAGCTTCACCTGGACCTCGCGCGGATACACGCTTTCTTCTATGACATCGCCGAACTCGTTGTAGGTCCGTTTCAGAGTCTGACCGCCGAAGTCGCACCAGTGCATCTCCGCTTCGATCTGCCGGCCTGACGCGCCCTAGCGATAGACATTGCGGAAGTCCTGGCGGATGGCGCCGCCGGCGTCGCCGGGCCAGTGAAGCATAGCCTCGACCGAAACGCCCACGCTTCCCCGCGCGGGTGTGCGGTCCGGGTAGAAGCTGACGGTTTTCAGGCCTTGGGCGTCGTACCGGTACGATTCGTAGACGCGCTCGGCGCCAGCTTCGGACGTTGCGAGCACCCGCTCCAGGCGCCCCGCGGCGTCGTAATGGTAGGAAAATTTCCGGTCGGAGCCGATCGAGATGCCGCGATTCTTTTTCCACCAATTTGCGATCGTGGCTGTAGCGGCAGATGTGGCTCCACTCCTGCCCGTCCGGATTACGGTGCCACCGTTCGATGAGGTTCCCATCGGGATCATAGGATTCGCGGGTGATCCCGAACGCGCCGAGCACGGACTCAGTGCGGCACAATTGCACGCGTCCTCGAAGACCGGCTTGTTCCCGATCCGTCAATGAGTCTCCAACTCAGATTATCTCGCGCGGTTCGACGCGGTTGAGATAAGCTGATTGGCGATGAGCGAACCGCGAATGGACCACATCATGCAAGTCGGCCTGGGATTCTGGGCCTCGAAGACCCTGCTGAGCGCCGTGGAGATGGAACTTTTCACGGAGCTCGCCAGGCATCCGGAGGATCTACACGCGCTGCAAGGGCGGCTGGGGCTGCATCCGCGCTCAGCTCGTGATTTTCTGGACACGCTGGTAGCGTTGGGATTTCTGGAGCGCCGCGACGGCATGTATTACAACACCGCTTCGACGGATCACTTCCTCGACAAACGCAAGCCTTCTTACATCGGCGGTATTCTCGAGATGGCCAATCATCGCCTTTTTGGCCATTGGAACCATCTGACCGAAGCGTTACGCACTGGAGAACAGCAGAACGAAGCCAGGGGCGGTGGTCCAAGTCCTTTCGCCACTCTGTACGCCGACCCGGCCAGGCTCAAGGAATTTCTGGGCGCGATGACCGGAATCAGCCGGCGCGCCAACGAGGGTATCGCGAACCAATTCCCCTGGAAGAAATACCAGACCGCGGCAGACATCGGCACGGCGCAAGGCGATACCATCGTGCAGATCGCCCTGGCTCACCCGCACCTTTCAGGAATCGGGTTTGATCTGGCCGAAGTCGCGCCGGTTTTCGAAGACTACGTAGCGCAGCACGGCCTCTCCTCGAGAGTGGAATTCCGCGAAGGGAATTTTTTCCGGGATCCGCTGCCGCAAGCCGACGTTCTGACGATGGGCCACATCTTGCACGACTGGAATCTCGACGAAAAACGATTCCTTCTTCGCAAGGCGCACGAGGCGCTCCCGGAAGGAGGCGCATTGATCGTCTACGAAAGCATCATCGATGACGACCGGTCGAAGAATGCGTTCGGCCTGCTGATGAGCCTGAACATGCTTATCGAAACGCCGGGCGGTTTCGACTACACGGGAGCGGATTGCATGTGTTGGATGAAAGAGGTGGGCTTCCGCGAGATGCGTGTCGAGCATCTGGCGGGGCCGGACTCGATGGTGGTGGGGATCAAGTAGGAGACGCCATGACCACGAACTACAGTACTGCCGTACCTGTGATCTCGACCGCGAATGTAATCGAGACCGTCCGCTACTTCGAACAAACGCTCGGATTCGAGCAACAGTGGATCTGGCGAGACCCGCCGGTGTACGCGGGTGTAAAAGCTGGCGGCGCGGTGCTGTATATCACGCTCGATCCCGACACCGCAAACGCCATCCGCGAACGCGGCCTGGCACCCGACATTTTTCTGTGGGTAACCGATATCGACAGCGTCTACGATCAACACCGCGCAAACGATGCCGACATCCTGGAACAGCTCACTCCGCGCGCCTGGGGTGCTCGGCAATATGTGATTCGTGAACCAAATGGATACCGGCTGAAGGTTGCGGAACCGTACGAGCGCGGAGAGATACGGACTTAGACCCGAGCGCTGAAAAATAGACTCGCCCTCTCCTGAAACCGCACCACATCCGGAGCGGCGCTGCGCTAAGTGTCGATGCGATCGCGGCCTTCTAGGCACCCGAGTATAAACGATCGCATCACCATTCCACGCATCGCTAACCGCAGGGTTTGGAATGTGACGGGGACATCGGACGCACGCAATCAGAATTTGGCGTGGTCGACGAGTTACACCTTCGGCCCCAATTTTCTCACGGAGTTTCGTTATGGCTTTTCCCGATATCGTGTAACCACCGGCGCGCTGGACAGCAACACAACGCTTGCGGACTAGGTGGGTATTCCCGGATTGAACATTCCTGGAAGGCCGGATACAAATGGTTTGCCGGATCTGAATATCAATGGGGCCGGCGGTTTCCAAATGGGTTATCGATGCAACTGCCCGTTGGACGAACGAGAGACGCTCCATGACTTTGTCAGTAATTGGACGAAGATTGTGGGCAATCACACCATTAAGTGGGGTGCCACGGTGGAGTTAGCCTGGAATCTGCGCCTGCCGAGCGACAACCATCGTGCGGGAGTCCATAATTTCGATCCCAGCGTAACTTCGCTGGGGCCTGGAACGGGCGGCTTGGGCCTGGCAGCCTTCCTGCTGGGAGCGCCGGACGAGTTTCAACGGTTCGCCCAGATATCAACCACGCAGGAAGATCGTCAGAACCGGATGTTCTATTTCGTGCAGGATACCTGGCGCATCACGCCGAAACTGACTTTGGCGTATGGGTTGCGATGGGATACTAGGATAAGGCTAGGTTGGCTGGTCGGTATCGGGGCTGAGTGAAAAACGTTTTTGTGTTGCGCATTCCAGTAGCGGGTGTGATGACTGGACCGGGACCTTTTCCCTTCCGCGTTGGTACCGATCGGAATCAGCTCAGCCCATCGCCGCCCCTGCGGTGACCCAATTGCGACCAGATAACGTACTGTGCACTCGTGTAGGTGGGCCACTGCGCAACGTGGAGAAAGAAGAAAGGGCCGCCTCAGCCGGATAGTCTTCGGTCTCTTTGAATGTGAGGAATAGTTGCCCGATTCTGTAGAGGGAACAACGGCCAGCGGAAGAAATTACTTGTGATCACTGCTGTCCGGCTAAGAGTCAAATAGATTCAACTGGTTGCCGGGATTCAGTAAATCGGACTGGGAGTCGGATGCTT
>Ga0335070_10001824_pt1 | contig 24687 bp, 26 predicted proteins | sample Lox_Sample_13_FD_206722 | JGI IMG/M metagenome (GOLD analysis project Ga0335070, IMG submission 206722) | Soil microbial communities from Loxahatchee National Wildlife Refuge, Florida, United States - Lox_Sample_1.3 | ecosystem: Environmental > Terrestrial > Soil > Wetlands | place: USA...
GACTACCTTGCTGAAGATCCTTGGTGCGTTTACCAGCCCAAGAATCGCAAGGAGGCGACTGATTAGAAACCTATTTAAACGATGTACGTTCTCCTCAATAGAAACTTAGGGTGCCAGTTGAAGTGGCGCTTGTCAACGACGGCCGGACATTGAGTGTCTCCTCTACCTCGACGGTGCCCTCATAGGAGGCAGCTTTGAATGTTCCACGCTGGCAGTTCGAGTTTCTCCAAATCCCTGAAAGAGACTTTTGCAGCCTTCGCGTTCGATCTAGGTGGCATAGTTGCAGGGTTCTTAGTTGCCTTACAGCTTGGCGTTTTTCACTCGGCGCCTTGGGCTTTAGCCCTATACCCAGCTGTCCTAGGTGCAAAAGGGGTGATAGAAGGAATGCTAAGTGGACGACTAAGCACAGCTCTTCACATAGGCACGGTGTATCCGAAGTTCTCCAACAACACCAAGAGTTTCTATAGCATAGTCGGCGCTTCAATTGTTCTTACTCTGGCAACAAGCGTCGCAATGAGCGCAGTCGCAATTGTCTTTGGCCAAGTGTTTTGGGGAATAACTTTTGCAGATTTCCCTTCCATTCTTGTCGTTGTCTTGGCAACGATGACTTTAGGGCTAATTCTTCTCGCTGTCACGGTGAAAGTGGCTTTCCTTTCTTTCACAAGAGGCTTGGATCCCGACATCATGGTTTATCCCATAATGTCCATGGTTGCCTCGATCTTCATAACGATATGCTACGTTACAGTACTAAACTTATTTCTTAACCTCGGCGTGGCAGGCATCAGTTTAGTCATTTTCCTCTCTGTCCTCAACCTACTTCTTGCTCTTTACGTCGTTCGCCGAAGCATGCATTACGTCGAATTCACAAAAACCATTCGGGAATCCTTGGCTGCGCTCATGATTGTTGCAGTTATAGTTAACGTGACCGGTACTGTCTTGCGAGGGATTGATCGCTTCGCTTCACGCCGCATCGAATTTTACACTTTTTATCCGGCCCTAATAGGCGTGATCAGCGATGTGGGCTCAGTTGTAGGATCGACTGCAACTACAAAGCTTGCCTTAGGCCTGCTCAAACCACGACTCTCCTCCATTGTGTATCACGCAAAAAACATTGTTAGCGCTTGGCTTGCTTCTTTAGTCATGTTTGTTTTGCTAGCCTTCATGGCTCTGGTGGTTCATGGAACCTTCACCCCAGTGCTCTTCTATGAACATGTGACAACGCTGTTGATAGCAAACGTCATAGCTGTCCTTATTGTTGTCATTTTATCCTTTGCAATTTCCATCTTGACTTTCCAAAAAGGCCTAGATCCTGGAAACTTTGTAATTCCCATAGAAACCGCTTTTTCAGCCAGCATAACTACCATAGCTGCACTTGTGGCTGTTGGTTTAATGAGCTTAGGTGTGTGAACACATGGTTAAAATATGCCTCGATAGATACATAATCGCGGAGCGGCTCTGACAAATGCCCCGATTTGAAAAAGTAGGCTACAAGCCAGTTCCTGTCAGAGAATTGCTCGCAGAAATGAAGAACCTGTCGGAACTTATGATAGACTTAGCTTATTCCGCAGCGCTTTTCAACGACAAAGAACTCGCGGAAGACGTATTGGCCTTGGAGGTCCGCATAGACAATTTAGGCTACCAGCTTGGGATCGAAGTTATGGTTGCGTCCCGAGGAGACCCCAGAGACGCAGAGGCTCTAGTAAGCGTTTCCAGGGTAGCCGCCGCCACTGACAAGATTTCAGATGCTGCCGCCGACATAGCTGCAATAGTCACTCGAGATATCGGCGTTCACCCCATTGTTGGCTCAATCTTCGAAAAAGTTGAGGAGCGCCTCATGAAAGCTACCGTGAAACAAGACTCCGCGATTGCCAACAAACGAATAGGCAAACTCGACTTGGCCGCAAGAATGGGCGTGGACATAATCGCTATGCGGCGCAACAAAACTTGGATAATTAATCCCAAAGGTTCCGAGCATATCTTACCAGGCGACACGCTTATCACAAGAGGTGCGCCTCAAGGAATTAAGCAGTTCAAAGAGCTTGCCGAAGGCAGAAACACACAGGTGGAGCAACATTGACTGAGCAAAAGCAATTCGAGGAAATCGTCAGCCGATTCGTTGAGTTAAAAGACACCTCCGAATTAATGATGGACTTGGCTTACTCGGCACTGTTGCTAAATAACAAGGAACTAGCTGAAGAAGTCGAGCGCCTAGAAGAATTCATGGACAAGAAGCACACCGAATTCGAACTTCTCGCGTTAACAAGTGATTTCAAGAAAGAGGAGGCGGCAGGCTTCTTAGGTTTAATTCGACTTGGCGTGGCGACTGAAAAAATAGCAGACGCTGCAGCCGAAATGGCTGAAGTAGTACTTAGAGGCATTAAGCCTCACCCAATTCTAACACTCACCATCAAGGAAGCAGAAGAAACAGTCACCCAGGCCTGCGTGACAGAAAATTCGCCGATAGTAGGCAAAACATTGAAGGAAGCCAGGGTACATGAAGAAACGGGCATGTGGATCTTAGCCATCAAACGAGGCGACAAAACACTGCGTCCGAAGGCAGACTCGAAGGTTGAACAAGGAGACATACTAATCGCTTCAGGATACGCAGAAGGCGCAGATTCCCTAAGCAAGCTCGCGTCACCTGATGGGCTATGTAAAATAGAATAGGCTGGCTATGAATTCTAGATTCATCAATACTATAAGCAAGTTTGACCGCTTATTTAGGCGGAGGAGTAGACATCTCCCAAGGTCAAGACAAAGCGGATAACACGAGCGGCCATGTTTGTACGAACACTTCTTGCCGCAGAACTTTCATCCGACCGCTCAAGACGATTATAATAGGGGTGTCTACGAAACCATTCGAAGCATGCCCCTACTGTCTAACTCAAGTCGAAGGCGTCGCTGAGGTTCCATCTTCAAATCCGATTGAGGACGGACCGAAACCTCCAAAAGAACCCATTGAAAAACAAACAAAAGCAACATCGGGCCCTGCCAATTGCAGTAGGCACATAGGATACCTTAGTGAACGAGGCTCCAAAGAACCAATTCCTGATGATTGCCTAACGTGCATGGAAATCGTTCAGTGCATGCTTAAACAAGCGAAAGACAAAGACGCTGCTTCGTAATGTGGATTATCATAAGATTATAATCTGCTTTCCCCAACTGGGGTAGCAAATAGCATAACAGGCCTTTAATCGATAGCCGAATACAAGATGCTCTTTTGCATCATGGTCTTCGTCTAAAATCATTGGACACACTTAACGTTTGAGAACCAGAAGTCTAAAATAAAAACTACGAAATGAGAGGTCAGGAAGAAAAATGTGAAGTTTAGTTACTTCTTCTTCTTATCAGGAGCAGCAGAGTTTGCAGCGGCTTCAGATGATGGTTGGTCGACTGGGGTTTCTTCCTTCTTATCTTCCATTTCATTGGTGATTTCTTCGATCGGTTTTGGAGGCGGTGTGGTTGCCATTGTCCAACCAATCCATGCGCCTATTAGCAGTATAGCTATGAATGCGATGAAAACAGGTATCAGGACCGCGTAAATCCTGACTGTGTTGCCAACGTCATTAATTATAGGTTTTCCTATGAGGCTGTTGACAGTATCAGGGAAAATGACTATGAAGGCATAGGCTATCGCGACTATGACACAAACTGCAAGTATTGCTCCACCTATCGCTTGATCTTTGCTCATTATCTTCACCTACTTGTTGAAAGCATGTTTATGGTCTTAATCCTTTTAAAGTTTACCCTGAGATCCGAAATATTCTACACTTAGGTGGTTCCCATCTCCCAAGTAGACAGGTACTTTTGCTGTTCAGGCGTCAGCTTGTCAATGCTTATGCCCATTGATTTCAGTTTAAGTTCCGCTACACCCTCGTCTATTTCCTTGGAAACGTTATAGACTTTGGGCTGCATCTTGGGCTTCTTCGCGATTGATTCTGAGCATAATGCTTGGTTTGCAAAGGACATATCCATGACCTCTGAGGGATGTCCTTCAGCAGCTGCCAGATTCACTAGCCTTCCTTCTGCAAGGAGGTACAGTTTTCTGTCATCTTTGAGGGTGTACTCTTCCATGTTTGGTCGGATTGTTCGTTTCGACTTTGTCAGTGATTCTAAGTCGCTAATGTTGATTTCGACGTTGAAGTGGCCGCTGTTAGCCATGATTGCGCCGTCTTTCATACTCTGCATGTGTTCTTTGCGTATCACGCTTATGTCACCCGTTGCTGTGACAAAGATGTCGCCCATTGGCGCCGCCTCTGACAATGGCATAACTCGCAAACCGTTCATTGCAGCTTCTAACGCTTTAGTAGGCACGACTTCAGTGACTATCACGTTTGCACCCAAACCCGATGCCCGCATCGCTATGCCCCTGCTGCACCAACCGTATCCGCAAACAACAAAGTTCTTGCCAGCAAGCAATACACTCGTGGCTCTGAGGATGCCGTCTATAGTACTTTGTCCAGTGCCGTAGCGATTATCAAAAAGGTACTTGGTGTATGCGTCGTTAACAGCAATAATTGGATACTTAAGGCTACCGTCCTTTTCCATGGCTCGCAGCCTGACAACACCGGTGGTAGTTTCTTCAGTGCCTCCTTTAACGGATTTTATGAGTTCTGGATGTTTGCTGTGAATAGTTCCCACAACATCTGCCCCGTCATCAAGAGTAATTTGAGGCTTAAACTTGAGGACTTTCTCGATGCAGCTGTAGTATTCTTGGGTATTTTGTCCACGCCAAGCAAAAACGTGGATGCCCTCTTCAGCTAAAGCGGCGGCAACGTCGTCCTGAGTGGAAAGCGGGTTGGACCCGCAAAGAGCAAGTTTGGCGCCTCCTGCAACCAAAGTTTCAGCTAAAACGGCCGTTTCTTTGGTAACATGTAGGCATGCTCCCAGGGTTAGCCCCTTCAGTGGCTTCTCCTTGGCAAACCGGCTTTTGATTTGACAAAGAACTGGCATGTGCGCCGCAGCCCATTCTATCTGGAGTTTGCCCTGCGGCGCTAGAGATTTGTCTTTAACTTGAAATTGTTCCATAGTCCTCACTCTTGGTCTATTGGTTCAGACAGGCGTTAATTAAAGGTTTCCAGCTGAAAAACCGTGTGAAACGGTTTGTTATAGAAGCAATTCTCTTAATGAAGCAAATTCTAAATAGGTGTCTTTTCCTTTTCCTGTGAGTGAGGAGTCACATTGAAGGAACCCTTTGTCGAATTCATTAGGAAGAACTTGAGTCCAAGGACTTTGTTGATCACTTGCGGCCTACCTGCAACCTACAAGACAGAAACTTCTGAAGTTGTGGCGCAACTCAAAGGATACCACATTCTGCGTAGCGACCTAATCCGCCTGGAGGTGCTAAAGAATGAAGATATCTTCGATTCCAAGGTTGCCGGTAACATGAACAAACGCTTGTCAGTGTACGACGAGGTGTTCCGTAGAGCCGACGAAGCTGCAAGCAAAGGCGGCATAATATTGGATGCCACCTTCGTCACTCAAGATCTGCGCAGACGGGCAGCAGAAATCGCTGCAAAGCATGGCTTGACTTTAGTTATAATGGAGACGTCCTGCCCACAAGAAGTGTCTATTGCTCGAATTGCAAGACGGACAAAGGAAAAGTATGAATCCAACGCATTAACACCTGAAGCATATCTGGCTAACAAAACCAAGTTCGAACCAGTTGACGTTGACGACTTGAAAAAACACATTCCAAAACTAAATGTGATACATCTAACCGTTGACACATGCAGAGACGAAACTGACACATGGCAAGTAATAGGCATGGAAAAACGTTAGGCGCCAAAAATGAAAATTGACTTACACGTACATTCAAAAAGCTCCGACGGAAGATTTGCCGCCGCTGAAATTTTGCTAGAAGCCAGAAAAATGAACATAGCTTTCATTTCCATAACTGATCATGATAACATTAGCTGTCAACATGATGCCGCCAGACTGGCGAAAGAAGCTGGAATCCGTTACCTCACAGGTGTTGAGCTAAATGTAACTTTTTCACATCCTCGCTACCGCGAAGGCAAACCCATATCACTTGACTTCTTGGGCTATCAATTCGATGCTAATAACTCAGCTCTTGAAAAAAAAATCGAGCTAATGGCGCAACATCGCGAAGAGCGAGCAGTCAAAATTCTTCAAAATCTAAACCTTGAATTCAGCAAAGAAAGTATTCAGTGCTTGACCTTGCAAGACTTCGCGGAGATTGAAGCTTCCGTTGACGGGGTCCTTGGCAGACCTCACATCGCCGATTACCTAGTGAAGAAAAGAATTGTTGCGACGAGACAAGAAGCCTTCGACAAATACCTGGTCAAATGCGATGTTCCCAAATATCCTCTCCACTTGCAGGAAGCATCAAAGCTGGTGAGGGATGCTGGCGGCAAATTGGTTCTGGCTCATCCTAATGACCCTAACGGCACTTCTCTCGTGGCTCTTACAAAAGGATTGGCTGAGCAGACAAAGATCGTTGAAGAAACTATGTTGCCCTTCATCGATGGCGTAGAGTGCTGGCACAGCCGAAGCGACGCACAAACAACCCACCATTATGTTGCATTCGCCGAAAAACACAATTTGCTTAGGACTGGTGGAAGCGACTGCCACCAGAAACCTCTTCTCATGGGAACCGTGCCTATCCCAAGTTACGTGGCTGATCAGTTTCAAATACTTTGAAGTTCTTCACGAGGTAAGTCTCATGGCATACTCAACGGCAAGTGTAAAGTATTCTTTCGCTTCTTCTTTGGCTTTCTTCTTTTCCTTTTCGCATACATCAGGATCTTTCAGCTTAAAGCCTACAACTTTCCCTCGCACATATGCCCGGTAGCACTTGTAGAAATCCAGCAACTTAAGCAGTTCATCGTCTCCTGAATAATGGATGTATTCCTGCACGAAGTATTCCGAAAGTTCTAGCTTGTCCTTGAAATCGAGGTCCATGGCGAGGAAAGCCATGTCTGCGGCAACGTCGGAGTACCTGAACCTCTCGTTGAATTCTATGGCGTCGAAGATGTAAATGCGATCCGTCACAAAAATATTGTCCGAATGGATGTCCCCGTGACAGTCCCTAATTCTGCCGTCAGTTATACGCTTGTGAAAAAGCAGCTTGTTTTTCTTCATAAATATTTCAATTTTCTCTTTTATGAGTGCAAATTCTGATTCTGAAATTGTCTTGCTAATGTAGTCACGGGTTTGATCAAAATTCTCCACCCAGTTCTTCCTGACGGTTGCGAAGGAACCAACCTCACTTATCGCGTCGCTGGTTTCTGCTTTGGCGTGGAAATCCGCGATGAGCTTCGCCAATCTGTCAACAAGTTTCTTATCGACCAGATTTTTCTCAAGCAAGCATGTCATGATTCTTTCCTGAGGCATACGCTTCATCTTAAGCGCGTATTCTACAGTTTCGCCGTCACCTTTTATTTTAATGATTTTTCCGTGGTTGATAGGAACGACTTCGATGTACATGTCGCCGCACAAACGTCTGTTGAGTTGGAGCTCTCTCTCGCAGAAAAAGCGCCTCTTCTCCAGAGTAGTGAAATCCAAAAATCCAAAGTTGACTGGTTTTTTGACTTTGTAGACAAAATTATTTGTTAGAAAAACAAAAGATATGTGTGTCTGCAGAATTTCCACGTGCCCCGGTGCTTCTTCATAAGCTCCAGGTTTCATGAGAGCATCAACAATTTGTTCTTGGCTAATCATGGGGGGTCTCCTTTGGAGAACATGCTTTCGTTTGAACATGTCTACAACCTGGCATTTAGGGATATCTCAATTGATGAGTATGAAATCAGACATATTGCGATTTCGGGAATCAAGTATTAAATAACCTGTTGAACTCAGATTTTCAAGGGAGAAAAATGGCTGTTACGAACTTGGAGGACTTGAGAAAGGTTCTCTTAGAAATGGGATATACAAAGAAAGCTTCTAAAGAAGTCATCAAATGGTATGAATAGCTTTTGACTTAAGCATCATCCCTTCACAGTAAAGATTTGTGTTCGCTCTGTTTCTCCAGGTAATTCAAAACTGAGTCTGCTTGCGCTTCTGAAATGCTGCCTACTTGCACGAGATTTTGGACGACTTCCGAAATCTTGGCTAATGCGTGCACCTCAAAACCTAATTTTTCCAGATTTTCTTTGCCACCTTGTTCCCTATTGACAACGACTAGTAGGTGCTTCACGTGCGCTCCCAATTCTTGGAGGGGTTTTACGCCTTCTATTTTGGACAGACCTTCGCTGACTACGTCATCGAAAAACAAAATGTTGTCGCCCTCGTTTACATCAGCACCAGCAATTCTGCCTGTTACTCCGTAGGTTTTTGCTTCTTTGCGGACTATCACGCATGGCAGATCAACCCTACAAGCTATGCTCGGCACGATAAGAGCTCCTTTAAGTTCGATGGAGGCCACCTTATCCAAGGCTTCTCTCATCATTATTTCCTTGACCTTATCTGCTGCAGTGTCCGCAATTGCGCAAAGTTCTTTTGGAGAGGCAAGTAAGCGTGCCATATCGATATAATAAGGACTTTGCGCGCCCGATTTTATCGCAAATGTTCCAAATTTTATGCACCCTGATCTGAAAAGGGCCCCTGCAACGGTTTCAGCCTTACTGCTCATAACATTCCCTGATGTGAGTGCGCCATGCACAAATTTAACCGTTTGCTGCTGGCAATTATCTTTCCAACCGCTATAGTCAAAAGCTTCGACTCAACTTGTAACATTGGGAAAATATGTCTCAGCTCCCACAGAATGTTTTCTGTTTCGTATCAGGCAAGAATTGGAAACTCTCGCTTGGAGAATTGACCTCTTACTTTGAAGCTCGAGAACTCCAGTTCGAAGTTTGGGAATTCTCGCGCTCGTTTTTCACGATCAAGACTCAAGTACCTCTTGAACAATCGATTATTGACAACCTAGGGGGCACTCTTAAAATTGCTAAGGTATCAGCGTTTATTCCAACTGAACTCTTGACATCAGCGTTTCTAAAAGAAGACAAACATGCCAAACAAGAGCTTAAGACGCTGTTTCCGCTAGGTCCCTTATCCAACAAAATCCCTGCCTCATCTTCAGGGAAACTAACATTCGGCGTCAGCGTCTACTGGTCAGACCCCACCTTCCGTCAGGCAGGAACGCGTGCACAACGATTTCTGGGAAGCGCAATCAAGAACGAGCTTAAGGAACAAGATAAAAAAGCGAGGTTTATGGGATTTCCTAGGGATCGAGAAAACCCTCAGCTTACGCCTGTCGAAGTTCTCAAGCAGGGGTTGATTGAAAACCACGCTGAAATTCTTCTATGCATAGGTAAACGGGAAACAGCTGTTGGAGCAACAATTGCTGTGCATAACCCGTTTGAGTTCCAGAAACGGGACATTGAAAAGCCTGTGCAGCGGAAAATATTCGGCATATCCCCACGGGTAGCTAAAATCATGGTGAATCTCACTCATTGTGTTCCTGGAAAGGTGTTCTTGGATCCTTTCTGCGGCGTAGGCACATTGCTTATGGAAGCGTTGCTTGAACAAGCAAAGGTAGTCGGCATAGACATTAATCGTTGGTGCGTAGATTCGGCAAAGAGAAATCTAGATTGGGTAAGCCATGAATACTCGCTTGCTGATGCCAGCTATGTCGTTTTGCAGGGCGATGTTCGGAAAATATCAAGCAAAATTGGAAATGACGTTGATTGCATAGCTACAGAACCAGATTTGGGTCCGGCATTGAGAGAATTGCCTACTACACACTACGCTCAGGAGATCATCCAAAATCTCCGCCCCCTATTTGAAGACTTTCTTGATGAATCCTACGAAATTATGCGCTCCGGAGGCTACCTTGCAGTAGTTACTCCTTTCATAAGAACCCGTTCAGGAAGCCCCGTAACTATGAACATTCAAGAAGTGGCGCAAAGCATAGGTTTCGCGCCTGTGAAGCCTTACCAAAAAACCGCTTTTCTCAAAGAAGCCTCAGAGTTTCCGCTTCGAAATATGTCTAGTTTTATTGATATGGATGAACGACACAAAATCGGGCGCGAGATCAGCGTTTTTAGAAAGCCTTAGCAAAATCGTAGCTAATGTCCGCTTCTTTTGAAACACTTGCTATCCGATGCGGAATGATGATGGTGCTGTTTAAACGGGCTGCTTCGGATGGCAAACGAGTTGTTCACGTTTATTAATTCGATTTATGAAGTATTCCCTAATTCAAATTAAGGACAGAACTATATGGCTGCCAAAGCAAGACCCGAGTGGGATAGATATTTTCTAGATCTCTGCGAAGCAGTCTCGAGACGCGCTACATGCAATCGCGGAAGAGCAGGCTGCGTCATAGTCAAAGACAAACGAATAATGACGACAGGTTACGTTGGAGCTCCAGCCGGACTTCCTCACTGCGATGATGTAGGACACGACATGAGAAAAGTAATCAACTACGACGACAAAATTACTCAACACTGTGTGAGAACTCTACACGCGGAGCAAAACGCGATAGTTCAGGCAGCGCGATTTGGGATATCGCTAGATGGCGCGACACTCTACTGCAAAATGACTCCCTGCAGAACTTGCGCGATGATGATAATTAACGCCGGCATCAAACGAGTGGTGTGCGACAAGCGGTACCATGCTGATGAAGATACTATCAACATGTTTAATCAGGCACAAGTTGAATTGAAGATAGTGAACAACGAATTCGAGAAGTACGACGGGCAGTGAACCTTCATTTCACGGTTATCTTGTTAGGATTCCTCTACTTCGAAAAATGGCAAAACAATCGCCTGACGCGAAAAAAGAGAACGACTTAAGTCCTGGTGCGACCAGCAAGTTGCCCGCAAGAAATCTTCGAATTCAATCGTCGAAGATGATTCATAACTGAACGAGCGTCGTTTTCTTATTCAACTACCGCTGCAAATCGTTTAAATACGCGGTGAAAGTAACCCTAAAAAGGGATTATCTAATGAAGGCAAAGAACTACGGCCCAGTCAAAGGACAGGCTTACACCCGGAGGGAGTATGTTAAGGGGTTCCCGCCACCAAAGATTGTCAAGTTCACTATGGGCGACACCAAAGGAGCATGGGATTACGAAGCTCGGCTCATATCTAACCAGAGAAAGCAAATTCGCCACAGTGCATTAGAAGCTACTCGAGTGGCCACGAACCGTGTCTTGATGGATAAGCTCATTAACGATTATTACATGCAAGTTTTACCTTTTCCGCACGTTATACTCCGAGAAAACAAGATGATTTTCGGAGCACACGCTGACAGACTTCAACAAGGCATGCGGAGATCATTCGGAAGAACCATTGGCACAGCAGCCAGAATAGAGCCGGGTCAGACTCTAATAATCGTAAGAGTTAAGGCCGCAGCCATGGAAACTGCAAAAGAATCTCTAAAACGCGGGCTTGCAAAGCTTCCCCTCACCTGCAGGATAGTCATCGAGAAACTCGAACCAAAAGTTGAACCCAAAGTCGAGCAAAAAGATGACCCAGGTAAGGTGGATGCCCTTGAGTAACTCCAAAAAAGAGCTTGTTAGTTGGTTTGAAGACCTCCGTGTAACAGATATACCCTCGGTTGGCGGCAAAAACGCCAGCTTGGGCGAAATGATTAATGCAGGATTGCCTGTTCCACCAGGCTTTGCAGTCACAGCTTATTCTTATGAAAAGTTCATAGAAGAAACACAAATTGTTGAAAAAATCTATGGCATTATTAATGAAGTCATAACTGACAGGAACGACCCAAAACAATATGACGCGGCTTCCAAAAGGATTCGCGAGCTCATCGAAAAGACTGTGGTCCCCAAAGCAATCGAAGCTGAAATAAGGGCAGCCTACAAAGAGTTGAACAAAAAACTTGGCTTGAAAGACACATTCGTTGCCGTGCGGTCCAGCGCAACCGCTGAAGACCTTCCGGACGCATCATTTGCGGGGCAACAGGAAACCTTTCTGAACGTCCACGGTGCTAATGATCTTGTAGAAAAAGTTCGCAAATGTTGGTCCAGTCTTTTTACTCCACGCGCAATCTTCTACCGCAACGAGAAAGGCTTCGCACACGAGAAAGTGTTCATTAGTGTCGGTGTTCAGAAAATGGTGAATTCACGAGCCGCAGGCGTAATGTTCACCATTAACCCTGTTACGGGTGACACCAGCGAAATTATGATTGAAGGCAACTACGGCTTAGGCGAAACAGTAGTATCTGGCATTGTAAACCCTGATAATTTTATCATCGACAAAAACTCATCAACCATCAAAGAAAGAAGATTTGCCAAGAAAACGATCACTTATGTGCGAGACCCAAAAACAGGCAATACAATACACCTTGACGTTTCTGAAGAAAAACAGAAATTGCCTTGCGTCAGTGACGAAGAAGTTTTGAAACTCGCCGAACTGGCTAAACGAATTGAGCGTCATTATGGTAAAGCCATGGATATCGAATGGGCGATAGACCAAGATTTGCCCTTTCCAAGTAATGTCTTCATCGTCCAAGCTCGACCAGAAACTGTATGGAGTTCAAAATCGGTTGGAGCACCAGAAAAAGTTGAGGAGAAAGAGGGTGAAAAGCAGTTGAAGGTTGTTACAAAAGGAATTTCTGCCGGAAGAAAAGGGTACGGGGTAGGTGTCGCAAAAGTCGTCTTGAGTCGAGACGAGGCAAACCGCGAGATGCAGAAGGGTGACATCCTCGTTACCGGAATGACTGACCCCGACTACGTACCATTTATGAAAATGGCTAGCGCCATTGTAACCGACAGAGGCGGAGCAACATCACACGCGGCAATCGTGAGTCGTGAACTCAACATTCCCTGCGTCGTTGGCACCGAAAACGCCACTCAAGTCATGAAAACCGGACAGAAATACACGGTTGACTCCCGGAATGGCGTCATATACGAAGGCGTTTTAGCTCAAGCAGTTCAACCGCCACCATCTGCTCCAAACGCTGCGACAATGGCTTCTACCGTGATGAACATAGCAGAGTCTGCGCCTGTTACTGCAACAAAGATTTATATGAACCTGGCTGCTCCCGAAATGATAGATCAGTACAAGAATCTTCCATTCCAAGGCATAGGGTTGATGCGGACAGAATTCATTTTCTTGAACTATGTTGGCGAACATCCGCTCTATCTAATCGAGACTGGCCAAAGCCAGAAGCTTGTCGACAAGTTCGCCGAAGGCGTTGCCACGGTTGCAAGAGGAATCGAACCACGCCCTGTCGTTGTTAGGTTCAGTGATTTCAAGACCAATGAATATCGCAACTTAAAGGGCGGTGCAAAATATGAAATTGTTGAAGAAAATCCGATGCTGGGCTGGAGAGGTTGCAGCCGCTACATAAGTAAGTGGTACATAGAAGCCTTCAGACTCGAATGCAAAGCTATACAAAAATGCCGCACTGAATGGGGGCTGAAGAACGTCTGGGTTATGCTCCCGATGGTTCGGACACTATGGGAAGCTAAAAAAGTCCTTGAAATCATGAAAGAAGAAGGACTAGAACGCGGGCGTGACTTCAAGATCTGGTTCATGGCAGAAACACCTTCAATAGCTATTATGGCAGACGAGTTCAGCAAACTTGTTGATGGATTTAGCATAGGCTCTAACGACATGACCCAAGGTATCTTAATGATTGATCGCGATAGTGAACGCCTCGGACAAATGGGGTACTTCGATGAACGCGACCCCGCTTTAAAACGCATTATCTCACTCCTTATCAAGGTTGCACATGAAAACGGAGCAACGGTTAGTATCTGCGGCGAAGGTCCATCCAATTATCCTGATTTCGCTGAGTTCTTAGTCAGAGCCGGAATCGATAGCATAAGCGTAAACAATGACGCCGTTGTAGCCACAAAACAGAACGTAGCGGCGGTTGAACAAAAAATCATCTTGGAACGCCTAGCAGAGCAAGCAGCAATGGCTGCAGGCAAACCCATTAAGAAGCCAACGCCAGATTGGGTCTGGAATCCGGTAGACCACTGAAACTCGCATAATAAAGCGAGACCCTTTTCTCTAATCGTTTCGCTATTCTAAGCCACATAGACGGGATTTGAATTGAAAGGCTTCGATTTCGAAGAAGAGCGGCTAAAACAAGAAGTCTCCAGGGTCAAGGCGAAATATGTCCTGATTCAAATGCCTGAAGGGCTGAAACCCGAGGCGCCACGCCTAGCAAAGCTCGTGGAAAGTGTTGGGGCAATCGCAATAGTTTCTGCAGATCCCTGTTACGGCGCCTGCGACTTGGCGACTTCGCAGGCTGAAGAATTGGGCGCAGATCTGCTTGTTCATTTTGGTCATGCAAAACTTCTGCGGCACGAAAAATTTCCAACGCTTTACCTGGAAGCACGTGCAACCCTCTCTATAGAAACAGTAATTTCCTCAGTTATTCCGCTCCTAAGCAGCTATTCAAGAATCGGTTTAGCAACTACTGTTCAACACGTTCAAACAATTGACTTTGTCAGAGAAATTCTCGTAAACGCAGGCAAAACAGTAGAAGTGGGCGATGCAAGACAACTGCCATATGCTGGGCAAGTAGTTGGCTGTGATTTTAGCAACGTCAAATCCGTCGCCCAAGATGTGGATGCTTTTCTGTTTGTTGGCGGCGGAAAATTCCATGCGTTGGGCGTTGCGTTGGCAACGTCTAAGCCAACATTCATCGCGGATCCCTTCAGCGGAAACACGTGCTCAGTAGCGGATGAAATCAAGAAAATCCTAAAGCAACGATACGCGAGCATTGAAGAAGCCACTAGCGCGAAGATTTTTGGGGTCCTGATTAGTCTCAAACCCGGACAGAAGCACCTAAACGAGGCATTCATGATTAAAGCATCAATTGAACGCATGGGCAAGACCGCCTGTTTATTTGCACTGAAAGAGATCTTGCCTGAAGTAATTTCCGAATTCCCAACGGTAGACGCGTACGTGAACACAGCATGCCCTCGAATCTCGCTTGACGATGCTTCAAAGTATAAGAAACCAATTCTAACCATGGACGAGTTTAAGGTTGTTTCCGGAGAATACACATGGGAGAAACTTCTCAAAGACGGCTTGTTCGAAAACTAGATTTGGAACGGTTCCTTCTCCGAGCCAAGCCAAATCCAGCCCCAGACGCGAAACTCGAACAATACACTCTGAGCGCATCTGCAACCGCCACGATGCTATATTTGGCAGCCTACACATACGGGGACATTTTGGGCAAGCGGGTTTTGGATTTGGGCTGCGGTACGGGCAGACTTGCCTTGGGCGCTGCTTTTCTAGGTGCGGAATCCGTCCTGGGGGTTGACATCGATGTCGACGCCGTGAAAGTTGCTGTCGAGAACGCTCTTGCGGTTGGCTTCAAGGACCGTCTGAGTTGGATTGGAGGCGACATAGCCGCCGTCAATGGAAGGTTCGATACCGTAATACAGAATCCGCCGTTCGGAGTTCAAACAAGAAATGCCGACCGCAGATTTCTGGAGAAAGCACTGGAAACTTCTAGTTCCGTTTACTCCCTTCACAATCACCCTTTCTTTGACAAGAAGCTACTCGGTAGACTCAGGACAAATGGCGGACAGCCATTGCAAGTTGAAGCTGCCCCATTCCTTAAGCGTTATGTCGAATCCCGGAAGGGAAGAGTTGAAGCCGTCTACGCAATTCTGCTGACAATACCCCACATGTTTGATTTCCACAAAAAAGCAAAGCACGAGACGGTCATTGATCTATATGTCATCAAAAAATAATGCCCTCAAACCAACGCGATGGTCGGCTGAAAAGATCATTTGAACCTATAATCTGAAGGCTATAAGCATTGCTCAAAGGACAAAAGACACCCTAAGCGCCACCTGCGGATACTACCAAGATGAACAAAAGGTTTATTGCGCAGGTTCGAATTTATGAGAAGATACTCGTTCAGCGAACGTCCAGTTAACTCTTATGTCAAGGCAAAGGGAACTTAAATGACTTTAAAATCTGAGGAGCGAAACGGCACACTGGTTCTTCCAGGCGAACGCTTAGGCGTCATTGAAGAGTTCATACCCGACTCAGGCACTTACGTAAGAGACGGTGTTATTTACTCTAGAATCGTTGGTCGTGCACTTATGGATATGCTGAACAGACGCGTGTCGGTTTACCCTGTTCAAGAAGGCGCAGTTGTTCCCAAAGTTGGCACAACTGTGATAGGGCAGGTTGGCAACGCTCAATCCGACAACGTGCTTGTGCGAATTTTCCAAGTTGGCAAAAAGAAGAAGAGCACGGGCGTTTTTTCAGGCATACTCCATGTGAGCGATGTCTCCGATAGGTATGTCGATTCCATAAGCGATGCATGCAAACCTGGCGACATCGTCCGGGCCAAGGTAATAAGCGAAAAGAACCAAATTTATCATCTAAACACGGCAGACAAGAATATGGGTGTAGTCTACGGCTTCTGCTCACGATGTGGCTCACTTTTGGAACAAAGACGCCAAGAAATGCATTGCACGAAATGCGGCAACATTGAAAGACGCAAGACCACCCTCGACTATGGAAAATTCCCAATAGAAAACTGGAGTGTAAGTACCTGATGAAAGTAAAAGTGCTTAAGCAAACCGACAACGAGCTAAAAGTCGAAATTGAAGGAGCTGGACACGGCATATGCAATTTACTGCAGAAGAAGCTCTTGGAAGACGAAACCGTGGACCAAGCAGGATACGATATACCTCATCCGTTGGCTTCCAACCCAATTGTCTACGTCAGAATGAAAGGCAAGGCAAAACCTGAAAGAGCATTGCTTGACGCTGTGGACAAGGCATGTTCATCAAACAAAGAATTCGGCAAAGCTTTAGATGCTGCTCTCAAAAAGTAATTACACTGAACGCTTTCTGTTGATTTCTCGCACGCATTAAAACCCGATTTTGCTCTACGCACTCCCATTTAACTTGGTTCTAGGTAACCTTATAATCAGGTTATTTACTACCCCGTTTTGAGGAAAAGACTTTGCCCCGCAGAGCTCTTCGCGTCGTCAAACCCGAAATTCGTGTACTGGGTGTGGACGATGGTAAATTCGTTCCACATTCAAGAACACAGGTTCCTGTAGTTGGCATCGTTTTTAGAGGCGGTTACTGGTTTGAGGGTGTAATGAGCACAACAATTACTGTCGATGGTTTTGACTCAACAGAAAAGATTTGCAAAATGGTAATCAATTCGCCACATTACAAGCAACTGCGAGTAATATTGCTAAATGGGATAACTCTTGGGGGCTTCAACGTTGTCGATATAAAGACACTCAATAGGCAAACAGACTTGCCTGTAGTTGCCGTTACTGACAAGAAGCCAAACATGGCGGATGTGCATGCGGCTGTTCAAACATTGTCTGGAAGCGAGGAAAGATGGGCTGCTGTTTTGAGTGCTGGGGAGATCTTCTCAGTTTCAACAAAATATGGCAAACGGAAGATTTACGTGGAAATCGCAGGCCTCTCCAAAGAGGTGGCTGAGCAGGTATTGAGATTAACTTCAACAAGAAGCAAGATTCCCGAGCCCCTGCGAGTGGCCCATTTGGTTGCGTCTGGAATAAACCTAAATACTACGTAAGAGTGTAACTTATGAAAACCTTAAAATGGGTCAATGCAAACGAACCTAAGTCGGAGTATCTAAGCCATGGAATTCTGCCCCAAGTGTGGTTCTCGTTTAGAACCGAAGAAGTCCAAGAGTGGTAAGGAAGCTTCGCTCATACTAGTTTGCCCAAAGGATGGCTACAGGAAAGAATCAGGAAAGAAAGTTGAACCTGCTAAAGTTGGAAAAGTTATACAGCATACTCCACAACAACTTGTGGCAGTAATCGGGAAGGAAGAGCAGAAGCTGCGAACGCTCCCAACTGTTAGAATAGAATGTCCGAAATGCGGCAACAATACTGCTTACGTATGGCAGGTTCAAACTCGCGGTGCTGATGAATCTTCGACTCAGTTCTTGCGATGTACCAAGTGTAACTTTACGTTCCGAGAATACAGCTAGACCACAAATTAATTGAATTCTTGATTTTAGTGAGCCGTACCGCTAACCTTTGGCAGGCAAATGAACCAAGAATATTTCTCTTCAATTACTAAAACCAATAGGCAACAATGAACGAAACACAGAGAAAGTATCGGTGGATGACTTCTTTGTTCGTTTCCTACTTCTTGAGCGTTATCTCCATGGTGGAAACCATTCTGGATTTGGTCTCGCCCTCTCTTGGTGGCATCTCAGCAGTTCCTATGGAAATCTTGGCTACCCTAAGTTCTTTCACGAATCGGTTTCGGGCTATTTCAGCCGCGTCAACAGCTGTTGTTATTGCTTGGCCTCGTGCTTTCAGCGTAATCTCCCTAGTGACTCCAGAGGAAAGGGCAGTTATGATTGCCAGAACATAGTTCATGGGTGGTTTATTTCCAACAAAGATGACGTCAGAGTTTTTTATCATTTAATTAAGGCTCCTCTTTCTTAGTTCGTAACGTACCAATGTGGCTTGGGCATCCACTGCAGAGCGTTACGAACTCAGTATTTCTATTTCTTCCTTAAATGTTCTATGGAAATACCGCCTCATGGATATTGTTAACTCTGAAAGGTTGATTTCATGAATGGATCTGGATCAAAAGGTGGGGGAAATCCTGCTCTTCTTCTTGGGCAAGTACTTTGGCACGAAGATTGGCCCGAAAGATCTGATATTTACAAGATTGCAAACCCCTTCATGAGCCATCAAAAACAGACGACTTCACAACACTCTCGGTCCAACTTTAATAATAGGCATTAACATAAAAAAATGAGACTCAAAAATGCTCACTAAACTCAAACAAAAGGTCCAGCAGCTGCTTTCCTCTCAAGCCAGAGTCGCCCACAAAATAGGCCTAAGCCCCAACATCGTAACTCTTTTCGGCTTTATCCTTTCTTTCTTTGCAGCCGTTGCTTACGCGTTGGTCACGACGCCTTTCCAAATGTACTTTTTGGTTGCCGCGGTAGCTTTGCTGATGGCGTCTGGCTTTTGCGACACTCTGGACGGAGTACTTGCTCGAACATATAACCAGGCGACAGTTTTTGGTGGCTTTTTGGATTCGCTACTGGACAGATATGCAGACGCATTCATGCTAGCAGGCATAATGATTGGTGGAGGGTGCAACCTCCTTGCAGGACTTGCTGCACTTGCCAGTTCTCTTATGGTTAGCTACAGCCGAGCCCGGGGAGAGGCTGCTGGCATAAAAATGGAATCTATCGGAATAGCTGAGAGACCCGAACGCATAATTATCTTAGCTGTGTCCAGCATTATTGCAATTCTGTGGTTTCCCGCCCTGAACATAGGGGTAATAATTATTGCAGGGTTGGCAACATTCACCGTATTGCAGCGGGGCTTGTACGTCTACAGGTCATTTAGGAATAGTGACAGTAAAAATAAAGAAAGCATTCCGACGGTCATTAAGGTGCCTGTCGGAAACTGGAATCAACTAGATCTGTCGCTAGTTAAAGAATGAAGTTTTTCCGAATTAGTATCTGCGTTTTGCCCTTGAGTGCCGTTCACTTTCGGCTCTAACGTTTACGATACCTCGGTGGACCGCACACGAAATGCAATAATATTTTGTATCTACCCAAGAAGCTATGTATGTGCCTTTTTGCCTGAGCTCTTTGGCAAGTTGCGGTTCAACGAAAGATACTCGGCGGGTCGATCGTTTGGCTTTGTCCCTGGGCACTTGCTGACCGCAATTGGCGCATTGAACAAGGCCGCTGCTTCCTTTATTCCCTTTTGATCTTCCACGGCTCTTTCGTTTAGATGGCAACTTAGTTGAACCTCTTACGAGTATTGACAAAAGATACTCCATCTGCTGCCTTATATATTTGCTCTCCTTACAACATCAAAAACAACGTTATAGTTAAGAGCCCGTTTCCCACGTGGTTCAAGGCATTGACGGGCTGGTAGCGCCGGTTGCCAGTCGCATCTTGGCTCCAGTTCCACTCTCTTAATTGCAAAAACTCTTAAATTCACCGTTCTTCATTGTTGACTTGTCGCACATTCAAACCCTGCAATAAAAAGGATATGACTTTCAATGTCTGAACTTGGATTAAGAACCAAAATGCTTGTCAAGGATGTCATGAGCAGTCCAGTCGTTACTACTGACGAAGAGGCTCCCAGCAACAAAATCGCAAAGCTGATGAGCGAGAATAAGTTTGGCTGCGTTGTGGTGACTAATAAAGACGGCAAACCATTGGGAATAATAACCGAACGTGACCTAGTCATTCGTGTTTTGGCCGACAATTTGCAACCCAAATCTGTAAAAGCTAGGGACGTTATGACCTCGCCACTAGCAACTATTGAACCCGATGCGACCATAAGTGAAGCAGCTCGTAGAATGAGTCGCATGGACATTAGAAGGCTGGGCGTCATCTACAAGGGCGACCTCATAGGCTTGGTTTCCAGCAAGGATATACTAGGTGTAATGCCCGAACTCATCGAGATAATCCAAGAAAGAAGCAAGATTGACAGCGCTGGCCGCGCCGAAGAAGAATCTGGTGAAGAGACCCCTCTGTCAGGTTACTGCGACAGGTGCGGAACGTACTCGGAGGGCCTCAGGGATCAAAATGGTCAGTATATGTGCGAAGATTGTATTCTTGAAGTTGAAAGCGAAAAGTAGAACGAACCTTTTCTTCCTTTCATCTAAGGTCTCTTTTGTTTTGAAAAACCAAATTAACCACTTCAGTACACCTTCTATTCAATTCGGAAGTAAGCGGCATGACTGTTGATATAGTTCTAACCGACGCCAAAGCATGGTTGAAGGGTGAAGTTGTCGAGTGTTGCTTTGCCATAAATGAGGGCAAGATACTGAAAATCGGCAACGAACCCAACATGCCTGTCGCTGATGAAAAATCTAGCCTCCAACACATGTTGGTCTTGCCGGGTATTGTCGATGCCCATGTTCACTTACGCGACGAAGAAAAAGCTTACAAAGAAACCTTCCTTACAGGAACCTCCGCAGCCGCGGCAGGCGGAGTTACGACAGTTTTGGACATGCCAAACAACTCTCCTATCACGATGAACGTCGTAGCGCTGAAGAACAGAATTCAAATTGCCCAGGGGCGTGTCCTGATTAACGTTGGCTTCTATTCTGCCTTCCCAAGTAGCGTCGAAGAAATGAAAGATATAGTTGCTGAAGGCGCAGTGGGCTTCAAACTCTTTATGGCAGAGCAAATAGGAGGATTAAACATTGATGATGACGAAGCAATTAAGAATGGCTTAAAACAGGCTGCTGAACTGGGGGTTACTGTAGCTGTGCATGCTGAAGACCATCAAATGGTTAGTAAAGCCTCAGATGAGCTCAAGTTTCGCAACGAAGACGATGTTAATGCAATTCTTAAAGCTCATGATGAAAGCGTGGAGCTATGGGCTGTTGAACGAATGCTTGATATATTGCCGCAAATTGACGACTCACATGTCCACTTCTGTCACTTGTCTATCGGAAAGGCTCTGCGTGCTGTGTATGAAGCGAAGGAGTCGGGAAAAGCGGTCACTTGCGAGGTCACACCTCATCATTTAAATCTTACCAAATCGGATTTCACAAGGTTTGGCACGATGGCTTTAACGACGCCTCCTTTGCGTACCAAAGAAAACATGGATGCCCTTTGGAAGGGAATAGTCGAAAACACTGTTGACACAATAGGCTCCGATCATGCTCCCCATGCTTTAGAAGAGAAAGAAAGCAGAAATATCTGGGAAGTTAATGCGGGCATTCCTGGATTGGAGACAACGTTACCCCTAATCTTAACGTCGGTACACACAGGTAAGCTGACGCTCACACGAGCCGTTGAGTTGTTGTCCGAGAAACCGGCGGAAATCTTCGGTCTGATCGACAAAGGAAAGTTGGAGCAAGGCAAAGCCGCTGACTTGGTAGTCGTTGATTTCAATCGCAAATACCGCATCGATGCTTCAAAATTCAAATCCAAAGCCAAGTTCTCACCCTTTGACAAGTGGACAGTTCAAGGCAAACCAGTGAAAACCTACTTGGGAGGGCATCTAGTTATGGATGAGGGAGAAATCGTTGCAAATCCAGGCAGCGGCTGTATCATCCGGGGGGCTCAGCTGTGAGTTTTATTGTGGACGGAATGCTGGGGAAGCTTGCTCGCTGGTTGCGAATGATGGGGTATGACGCCAAGTATTCAAGCGCAGTAGAAGACGCCGAACTGCTAGCTACGGCAAAGAGGGAAAACCGTGTGCTTCTCACCCGAGATTTCGAGTTGTACGAACAAGCGGCCTCCAAGAATATCGAGGCATACTATGTTGAAGGTTCTGCTGAGCCTGCGAGAATTGCTGAAATTTCAGCTCGCTTTGGCTTTCCTCTTGAAATAGACTTGGAAAAATCCCGTTGCCCAAAATGCAACACCAAGATAACTCCGATACCCAAGAGAGAAGTCACTCGAGAAGTTGAGAAAAACACGCTACAGCACTATGACGTATTTTGGAAGTGCCCGGGCTGCGGTGCTGTATACTGGCAGGGAGCACACTGGACTAAAATTCGTGCGACTCTTCAAGAAGCTAGGCAAATACTGAAAGAAAGTGCGTCTAGGCGACCATGAGCCACTTCAGCGGGATGTCTTGGAACGTTCCGTCGGGCAACGTGCGTCTGATCGTCATTGGAAGGATGCCAATTTCAAGTTCCTTTAGAGCAATTTCGATCGGGCTGCCGAGACCTGTACCTCCAGCTGAGAGATTTTCATCTAGTTCTAGAAGAATGGGGGCTCCCATGGAAATCTGAAGAGATCTCGCGCCTACAATGCGGGCTTTTTCGAATCGTGTGATTTTTGGCGGTCCAACTTCAACTTTCTCTTGCGCTGACGTGATTTAGTAGCCTCCCATACCGCCCATTCCACCCATGCCTCCCATTCCGCCGCCCATGCCCCCTGGCATGCCTCCGCCAGCTCCTCCAGGTGGCGCCTTCATCTTCTCTGATGCGATAACGTCATCGATCCTCAGGATCATCATAGCGGCTTCAGCTGCAGACTTAATTATCTGCTTCTTAACCGTAAGGGGTTCAAAGACTCCGAACTTGGACATGTCTTGTACTTTGCCCGAATTTACTTCGATTCCCGCCCAGACTTCTCCTTTTTCGTGTCGAGAGCGTAGCTCAGAGAGTATGTCTATTGGGTCTAAACCTGCATTCTCGCTAAGCGTCGTAGTTATTGCTTCAAGAGCTTCAGCGAAGGCTTTTATTGCAAGCTGTTCCCTTCCCGGTTGTTTCTCAGCAAACTGTTTGAGGACTTTGGACACTTCAATTTCCGGCGCGCTTCCACCTGCCACAATCTTGGGTTCTTGAAGAAGGTCGCGAACAACGCACAAAGCGTCGTGAATAGATCTCTCTGTTTCAGCATTCATTCGGGGGGTTGAGCCTCGGATAAGAATGGTTACGGACTTTGGGTGTTTGCATCCTTCGATAAATGTCATCTTGTCATTTGAAATCTTGCGTTCCTCTACAAGAGCGGCTTCGCCCAAATCTTTAGAAGCGAGAGCTTCAAGGTTGCTCACTACATTTCCTCCTGTGGCTTTTGCTAAGCGTTCCATGTCAGATTTTTTAGCTCTGCGAATAGCGACAATGCTTTTCCTAGATAGAAAGTGCTGCACCATATCGTCTATGCCCTTCTGACAGACTACTACGTTTGCTCCGACGTCCAGTATTTTGTCCGCCATGCCTTTGAGCATAGCTTCTTCCTGCTTAAGGAAAGCCTCAATTTGGTCAGGACTTTCTATGTTGAGTTTAGAATCGTATTCAGTTTTCTCAATTTCTAATGCAGCATCTAGCAGTGCAATCTTCGCTTTTTCAACGCGCTTTGGCATTGAAGAAGAAGCAATTTCTTTATCTAAAACTATGCCATTTATGAGAGTGGTGTCTTTGAGGGACTCACCTGTCTTCTTCTCGACCAGGACATCGTCAACATCGGCTCTAAAGGCGTTGCCTTCAGGTTCAGCAACGGACTTCATAGCTTTTACGACTATATCTGCCAGGTACTCTTTGTACTCAGCTACTAGTTTGCTTGCCATTGATGTTATTGCCGCTTTTTTAAGATAATCTGTTTTCTTAAGGTCGACTGGCATGGCAATTTCTTCGAGAGTTTCTAGGGCTTTTTCTTGTGCAAGTTTGTAGCCGTCTATTATGACGGTAGGGTGAATGTTTTTGTCAAGAAGTTCCTCACCTTTACCTAGAAGTTCGCCAGCTATGATGACAGCTGACGTTGTTCCGTCGCCTGCCTCATTATCCTGAGCTTTGGATACTTCAACAAGCATCTTAGCAGCCGGGTTCTGAACGTCCATTTCCTGCATGATAGTGCGTCCGTCGCTGGTGATGGTAACATCGCCGAAGTTGTCTACGAGCATTTTATCCATGCCTTTTGGACCCAGTGCGCTGCGGACGCTATCAGCCACAGTTATTGCAGCCGTTATGTTGGTATGTTGAGCTTCTCTACCTCGTGAACGGGTTGAACCTTCTTTCAATACAAGAATCGGTATTCCAGCTTGATTATCTGACAAATTCAACAAACCCCTTTTATAGCGAACAACAAACAAAACACCTTTGGCATATAAGTTTTTCTAAGAGGTGAAGTATCTAACCATGCTTTCTCCGCGTCCATTAATGTTTTTAACCATTTATTTGTGTAAAGGAACCGATAAGGTATGCGCGCATACCTGTTGAGATTGTGTGAAAATGTCTTTTTCGTTGGTGTCTGGTGACCGTTAAGCTTAAATCTAGACTAGCTTTAGAGCAACTGATGAGCCAAGAGCGAACACGTAGAAGCCCTCAACTGAAAC
>Ga0335070_10001825_pt1 | contig 24685 bp, 27 predicted proteins | sample Lox_Sample_13_FD_206722 | JGI IMG/M metagenome (GOLD analysis project Ga0335070, IMG submission 206722) | Soil microbial communities from Loxahatchee National Wildlife Refuge, Florida, United States - Lox_Sample_1.3 | ecosystem: Environmental > Terrestrial > Soil > Wetlands | place: USA...
CGCCGTGATGAGCGCGGGCGTCCTGCAGCAGGTCGCCGAGCCGCAGGCGCTCTACGACCGGCCGGAGAACCTCTTCGTCGCCGGCTTCATCGGCACGCCGCCGATGAATCTGCTCGAGGTGCAGGTCACGGTCAACGGCGGCGTCAGCATCGATCTCGGCGGCAGGTCGCTCGACGTGCCGGAGCAGGCGCTGAAGGCGTATCCGCGCCTCCGGTCCTACGACGGGCGCTCGGTCATCGCCGGGCTGCGCAGCCAGTTCGTCCATCCGGCGTCGGAGCGGCCGGACCTGCCGACGATCGACGCACGCGTCGACCTCGTCGAGGCGCTCGGCGCGGAGTCGATCGCGTACTTCCGCATCGAGGCGCGCGCGATCCGGGACGTCGAGCTGGGCCAGGAGGTCGAGGACGCCGCGACGGCGAAGGGGCCGGTCGGGTCGCGGCCGAACCTCGTGGCGCAGTTCCCGGCGCACGTCGTGCTGAAGCTCCAGTCGACCGTGCCGGTCGGTGTGGACGTCGGGCGGCTTCACTTCTTCGACGCGGAGACGGGTGAGCCGCTTCGGTAGCTGGGCGGCCGCCGCGCTCGTCGCGGCGGGATGTCTCACGGCCGCCGCGGCGGCGACGCAGACGGCCGGGCCTCCGAAGGGCGCGACGCTCGCCGCGCTCGCGCAGCCGGGCGCCGACTCGTCGCTCGCGACCGACCGGATCTACTTCGTGATGACCGACCGGTACGCGAACGGCGACCCGTCGAACGACACCGGCGGCGTCACCGGCGGCCGCGGCACGACCGGGTTCGACCCGACCTCGACCGCGTGGTGGCACGGCGGCGACTTCAAGGGCCTGACCGGCGGCTGCACCGACCCGGTGCACGGCGTGCAGCGGATCAAGAACCTCGGCTTCAACGCGATCTGGGTCACGCCGGCCGTCGTCAATCAGGTGTCGCAGGGCGACTCGGGCGGCTACCACGGCTACTGGGGCGTCGACTTCACGCGCGTCGACCCGCACCTCGGCTCGGATCAGGACTTCGCCGACTTCGTCTCGTGTGCGCACAGCCTCGGGATGAAGGTGATCCTCGACGTCGTCGTCAACCACACCGGCGACGTGATCCAGCTCCAGGGCGGCTCGACGTACTCGACCGCGCCGTACCGCGACTGCCACGGCAAGGTCTTCGACCCGGCGCGCTACGTCGGGACGAAGACGTTCCCGTGCCTCAGCGCGAAGACGATGCCGCACGTCCCGTACTTCTTCCCCGGCGGTGCGAGCGCGAAGAAGCCGGACTGGCTGAACGACCCGCTGAACTACCACGACCGCGGCGACATCGACTTCTCGTCGTGCAACGAGGCCTGCTACGAGCAAGGCGACTTCTACGGGCTCGACGACCTGTTCACGGAGAAGCCGAACGTCGAGCAGGGGCTCGCGCAGATCTACGCCGGCTGGGTGACGACGTACAAGCTCGACGGCTTCCGCGTCGACACCGCGCGCCACGTCAACGCGGGCTTCTTCAAGCTCTGGGTGCCGCAGATCCTCGCCGCCGCGCGCTCCGCCGGCGTGAACGACTTCCAGATCTTCGGCGAGGTGCCGCTGACGGACAGCGTCGAGCTCTCGACGTACGTGCGCGACCGCGGCCTGCCGAGCGTCCTCGACTTCCCGTTCCAGGACGCCGTCGCCGGGTACGCGTCGGGCGGCTCGAGCGCCGTCGCCGTGCTCCACCGGATGCAGGACGACGACTACTACCGGCTGCCGGACGGATCCGACCCGACGCCGCCGACGTTCCTCGGCAACCACGACATGGGGCGCGCCGCGCTGCAGATCGCGCAGCAGGGCGGCGGGCTCTCCGGCGACGCGCTGCTCCGCCACGTCCTCCTCGGCTACGACCTGCTGTATCTGCTGCGCGGCGCGCCCGTCGTCTACTACGGCGACGAGGTCGGGATGATCGGCACCGGCGGCGACCAGGCGGCACGGCAGGACATGTTCCCGACGCAGGTGCCCGACTGGCAGACCCAGCCGCGCGTCGGCGGGCCTCCGATCGGGACGGGCTCGTCGTTCGACGTCACGACGAACCCGATCGAGCTCGAGCTCAGGCAGCTCGGCGCGCTGCGGCAGGACAACCCGGCGCTCTCGACCGGCGCGACGATCGTGCGCCTCGCAAAGGGCGGGCTCCTCGCGATCAGCCGGATCGACGCCGCGGGGCGGCGGGAGTACCTCGAGCTCTTCAACAACGGCGACGCGGCCGCGACCGCGACCGTCCCGACCTCGACGCCGTCGTCGACGTGGACGCCGCTGCTCGGCGCGGGCGGCACCCTCTCGAGCACTGCGTCCGGCTCGGTCACGGTGCAGGTGCCCGCGACGGGAGCGGTCCTGCTGCGCGCCGACGCGGAGATCCCGGCCGCGTCCGCGCCGAAGCCGAAGCTCACGGTCGCGGGCGATCCGCTGAGCAGCCTCTGGGCGGCGACGGCGAGCGTCTCCGGCACCGCTCCCGTGACGGTCGCGTTCGCCGTACGGCGTGCGGGATCGGCGGTGTGGAAGCGGCTCGACGTGGACGACTCCCCGCCGTACCGCGCGTTCCTCGACCCGGCGAGGTTCAGGCGGAACGAGCGGGTGTCGCTCGTGGCGATCGCGCGCGGGCTCGACGGCTCGACGGCCGTCTCGCCGGTCGTGAGCGTCCGCATCCACGCGCGCTGACCCGTCCGGGGGATCTTCGCGCGCTTTACCTCGGCGTTACGTGCGGCTGCGCACCGGTTTACGCGCCGGTCACAGGGTGCGCTCGTCCACCCCGACCAGAGGAGCACCACCGATGGTGAAGAGGCTGTTCCCCCTCGCCCTCGTCGTCCTCGCACTCGCGGCCGTGCCGGTCGCGTTCGGCGACGACGGGAGCAACCCGGCGCCCGGCCCGACGGGCTCGACGCCGACGCAGACGCAGGGCAACCAGGGCAATCGCGCCGGCGACGCGCAGCAGCGGATCCAGAAGATCCGCGACCGCATCCAGGGCGCAGAAGCCCGCTTCGCGAAGCACTGCGGCACGACCGCGAACGGCGCGCCGGACCGCTGCGTCACCTTCGCGAAGAACGTCCTGACGAAGCTCCAGGCGCTCGACGCGCGGCTCCAGACGCGGATCCAGAAGCTCCAGGCGTGCACGACGTCGAGCACCGACCGCATCTGCAAGAACGCGGACACGAAGCTCGCGGTCCTGCAGAAGCTCGACCAGCGCGTCCAGGCGCTGGAGCAGAAGGTGCAGGCGTACCTGAACGGGACGTCCACCACGAGCAGCACCGGCTCGTCCTCGACGAGCGACTCGGGCCTCGACCAGGCTGCGGCCGGCCTCGGCCAGCTGACGCAGCAGGTCGGCGGCGCGACTCCGTAGGGCAGTTCCGCTGCGGCGGCGGGTCGTTGCAGGGCGACCCGCCGCTAGCGTCCCTGCGTGGCCTTTCTCCCTCTCCCGCAGCCGTTCGACTTCGCGCTGACGACGGAGCGGTTCCGCGCGTTCGGGCCCGACCTCGCGAACCTCTGGGCGGACGGCACGCTGCACCACGCCGTCGGTGCGCGCGAGGTGCGGATCGCTGCGGCGCCGGGCGGCGTCGACGTCGAGCCGCTCGACGCGGAGACGGAGCCGGTCGTCGCGAAGCTGCTCGGTCTGCCGTTCGACCTCGGCGCGTTCGCGGCGTGGGCCGCGGGCGACGAGGTCCTCGCGGAGGTCGTGCCACGGCTCGCCGGCTTCCGGCCGTCGCTCGGGCCGGACCCGTTCGAGTCGCTCGTCGGGACGATCGTGTCGCAGCAGGTCTCGCTGCAGTCGGCGCGCGCGATCCGCAACCGGCTCGTCGAGCGATTCGGCACGAAGGTCGGGCTCGCGTGGGCGTTCCCGTCGCGCGAGACGATCGCCGCGGCGACGGACGCGCAGCTCCTCGAGTGCGGCTTCTCGCGTGCGAAGGCGACGTTCGTGCTCGGGATCGCGCGCTCCGACCTCGACTTCGCAGCGCTCGTGCCGCTCCCCGACGACGAGGTGAAGGCGCGGCTCACGGCGCTCCACGGGGTCGGCGAGTGGACGGCCGACTGGTACCTCGCGCGGCACCTCGCCCGCCCGCACGCGTGGCCGTGGGGCGACCTCGTCCTGCGGAAGGCGCTCGCCGCGCTCTATGGTGGTCTCGACGCGCGCGAGGCGCGCGAGCGATTCCACCCCCACGAGAACCTCAGCGCCCACTACCTCCTGCTCGCCCAGCGCACACCGTGATCCGCCAGGCCACTCCCGACGACCTGCCGCTCGTCCGCGAGCTGTGGCTCGCCTTCGAGGCGGAGATCCCGGACGCGCCGTGGCGCGACTCCGACAGCGACGAGGACGTGGCGGCGCTCGACCGGGCGGTGCGCGACGACGTCGTGCTGCTCGCGGACGACGTCGGCCTCGCGGTCGCGTCGCGCAAGGGCGAGCGGCTCGGCTTCCTCGACATCGTCTACGTGAAGCCGGAGGCGCGCGGCAACGGGATCGCGTCGGAGCTCGTGCGCGCGGTCGCGTCGCGGCTGCGCGAGATCGGGCTCGACACGCTCGAGCTCGAGGTGCTCGCATCGAACGCGGCCGCGCAGCGCGTCTACGAGCGCTGGGGCTTCGCGCCGGTCGAGCTGACGCTCGCGGCGCCGCTCGACGCGCTCGAGCAGCGGCTCGCCGCACCGAGCGGCCCGACGTTCGGCTCCGTGCACGTGCAGACCGACGACACCGGCGCCGTCGAGGCCGCGGTGCACAAGGTGCTGCCGCGGCTCGGCCAGTCGCAGGGGACGAGCGTCACGGGCCCGCGCAACGGGTGGGTCGCGGTGCACGACGAGCTCTGCGACCGGAATCCCGAGCTCGTGCGCGCACTCGCGAAGGAGCTGTCGTACACGATGCCCGGCGTCACGCTCGCGATCGGCGTCGAGATGGGCGCGCTCGTCTGGTACTCGCTGTACGAGCGCGGCTCCGACGTCGACATGTACGCGTCCGTCCCGGAGTTCCACGGCGAGCTTCCGCCCGGCGACGTGATCGCGCTCGGCTCGAACCCGACCGTCGTCGCGCGTCTCACCGGCGCCGACCCGCACCAGGTGCGCGACGTCGCGCGCACCGCCGCGTCGCCCGCCGACCTGCCGCCGGCGCTCGAGCTCGTCGAGGCGATCGCGGCCGTGATGGGGATCGAGGAAGCCGGCCACGGGTGGACTGCGTGACGCTCACGCTGTACGACGCACCGCGCTGTCCGTACTGCGCGCGCGTCCGCATCGTCCTCGCCGAGAAGGGAATCGAGTACGAGGTCGTCGAGATCGACCTCGCCGACCGGCCGGCGTGGATCTACGAGAAGAACTCGACGGGTCGCGTGCCGGTGATCGAGGAGGACGGCTGGCTGCTGCCGGAGTCCGAGGTGATCATGCAGTACCTCGACGAGCGGTACCCCGAGCCGGCGCTGCTCGCCGCCGACCCGGCCGACCGCGCGCTCGCGCGGCTGCGGATGTTCCGCCACGACGAGCTGGCGTCGCCGTACTACGCGCTGCGGCGCGGCGACGACGACGCGGTGCCGCGGTTCGAGCGCGCGCTGCTCCAGCTCGACTCGCTGCTCGAGGGCGCGCCGTGGCTCGGCGGGCGCGACTACGGGCTCGCGGACATCGCGTACGTCCCGTGGATCCTCCGCGCGCGCGACATGCTCGGCGTCTCGTTCGATCCGTATCCCGCGCTCGCGAGCTGGGTCGCACGGCTCGAGGCGCGGCCCGCGGTCGCCACCGAGTCCGCGATCGTCGCCGCGCTGTGAACGGTCTTCCGCGCGTCGTCGATTCGGCGTGGCTCGCCGAGCATCTCGGCGGCGAGGATCTCGTCGTCGGCGACGTGCGCGGCCCGAACGCGCACATGCGCGGCCACATCCCGGGCTCCCGGCCGCTCGTCCTCGGCTCGCCGCCGCCGAGCGCGGACGAGGCGACCGCGACGGAGCTTGCGAAGGAGGTCGCGCTCCGGCTGCGCCGCCACGGCATCACGGGCGAGGAGCGGCTCGTGCTCGTCGACCGCGGCGACGGCATCGGCGCGATGCCGGCGCTGCAGATGGCGGAGCTCGCGGGGCATCCGCGCGTCGCGATCCTGCTCGGCGGGATCGCGGGCTGGCCCGGCGACCTCGCGACGGGCGCGGTCGAGCTCGAGCCCGTGCGCGAGGCGTCGCTCGAGCCGAACCTCGATGCGCTGCCGACGCGCGGCGAGCTTGCGTCGCGGCTCGGCGACCCGGCGTTCCGGCTCCTCGACGTGCGTCACGCGGAGGAGTTCGCCGGGAAGGGCGGCTACCACTGCGACCCGCGGCAGGGCCACATCCCCGGCGCGACGCATCTCGAGCTCGAGGCGCTCTTCGCCGGGCCGGGCCTGCCGGAGGCGCCGGAGCGGATCCGCGAGCTCGTGAACCTTCCCGAGGGCGAGCCGATCGTCGCGTACTGCCATTCGGGCTCGCGCTCGGCGCTCGCGACGCTCGCGCTCCGCTACGCGGGCTACGACGCGCGGAACTACGCAGGCTCGTGGCACGAGTGGTCGCGGCACGACGACCTGCCGGTGGAGCGATAGGCGTGGGCGACGGCTGGTTCGTCGTGAACGTGCGCGACGCGCAGTGGCTCACCTCGGAGACGGACGACCCGGCGCTGCGTCCTTCGGGTGCGGAGTGCGCGTTCGAGAGCGACGACGCGCCGTTCGAGCAGCTCGGCGTCAGGCTGCACGTCCTTCCGCCGGGCGAGCCGAACGGGCTCTACCACGCGGAGTCGGAGCAGGAGGCGTTCCTCGTCCTCTCCGGCGAGTGCACGCTGCTCGTCGAGGGCGAGGAGCGCACGCTGCGGCAGTGGGACTTCTTCCACTCGCCGCCGGGGACGGAGCACATCTTCGTCGGTGCGGGCGACGCGCCGTGCGTGATCCTCATGGCGGGCGCGCGGGCCGAGCCGTGGACGGTGCGGTATCCGGTCTCGGAGCTCGCGGAGCGCCACGGCGCCGGCGCGCGCTTCGAGACGACGAGCCCGGACGAGGCGTACGGCGGCTTCTTCGCCCCGAGCCGCCGCGGCCGGCCGTCGTACTGGTCCGCGCTTCCCTGGGCCTGAGCTAGGAGAGCGCGAGGAGGGCGACGCCGCCGGCGACGACCGCGGCGCCGGCGAGCCGCCAGCCGGTCACCCGCTCGTGGAGGAACAACGCGGCGAACGCCGCGGCGAAGACGACGCTCGTCTCGCGCACGGCGGCGACGCCCGGCGCGGCGGTGAGGCGCAGCGCGAAGAGGAAGAGGCAGTACGCGACGAACGAGCCCACGCCTGCCGCGACCGACGTCCACGTCACCTGCGCACGCAGCGGGGCCGCGCCGCGGCGTGCGAGCACCGCGCCGCACAGCGCGACCGCGACCGCCGCCGTCGTCAGCTCGAGATACGGGATCGGCGTCGCGTGCTGGAGCCCCTGCTTGTCGATGAGCGTGTACGCCGCGATGGTGCATCCGATCGTGAGCGCGATCGGCAGCCCGCCCGCGCCGCGCCGCACGCCCCGCACGAGCAGCACGCCGCCGGCCACCGCGAGCACGCCGAGCGCCTCGCCCGTCGACACGTGCGTCCCGAGCACGACCGCGCTCCCGATCAGCACGAGCACCGGCGCCGACCCGCGAGCGACGGGGTACACGACCGAGAGCTCCCGCCGCTTGTACGCCGCGACGAGGAGCGAGAAGTACGCGATCTCGAACACCGCGGACGCGGCGATGAACGGCACGGCGCTCCGATGCACCGACCACGTCGCCGCCGCGACCGGCGCGAAGATCAGCACCGCGAGCGCGAGCGCCGCCGCCGTGCGCGCCTCGACGTCCTCGGAGTCGTGGAGGAGGACGTTCCAGCCGGCGTGGAGGACGGCGGCCGCGAGTGCGAGGCCGAGCGCGTCGAGCGGCACTACGCTGCGCGGGCCAGCACGACTTCCGCGGCGGAGAGGAACGCGCCGCAGAGCGCCCGCCCGAGCTCGTTCCAGCGGCCGATCCGCGACGGCGTGTCCGCGCGGAGCCGCTCGGGATCGGGCGCGGGATCGGACGGGTCGGAGACCCAGCCCTCGATCTGCACGGCCGTCACCTCGGGATGGAACTGCACGCCCCAGCACGCGTCGCCGAGCCGGAACGCCTGGGTGCACGACGCGCTCCGCGCGAGCTCGACGGCGCCGTCCGGCACCGCGTAGGTGTAGTAGTGCCACTGGAGCGCGTCGAACGTGCGCGGCATCGACCCGAGCACGGGATCCGCGGCGCCCGCGTCGTTCAGCTCGACCTCGTACCACCCGATCTCCGGCTCCGGCATCTCCCCGACCCAGGCGCCGGCTGCGCGCGCGAGCAGCTGCACGCCGAGGCAGATCCCGAGCGTCGGCACGCCGCGGTCGAGGAGCCCGGCGAGCCACGCCGTCTCGTCCGCGAGCCACGGGTGCCACTCGTCGTGGTCCGCGTGCATCGCGCCGCCGAACACGAGCACCGCGTCGTAGGAGTCGAGCGGCCGCGGCGGCGGCGTCCCGAGCATGAAGCTCCACTCGTCGAGCGCGTGACCCTTCTCGACGACGACCGGCTCGAACAGCTCGGCGCGCGCCTCGGGCCCGTGGATGACGGAGAGGACGTGCACAGCCGCGGACTCTAGTCGGCTCCGCCGGACGCCGCGATCCGGTTCACGTCGAGGAGCCGCCGGAGCTGGCGCGCGTTCGTCGCCGCCTGCGAGACGCGGCCGAGCGGGTTCTCGGGATCCTCCGCCGACGCGTTGTTGTTGAAGAACGCGAACGCGCGCTCCGACTGCGCCGCGAGCTCCCGCAGAGGCTCGACCCACTCGCCCAGCTCCTCGTCGGAGTAGAGATAGTCGAACCGCTCGGCCGCGCTGCCGCCCCGCTTGTTCCACGTCGCGAGATTGCGCCCGTGGAAGCGGACGTACGCGGTCTCCGACGTCACCGCGGGGATGGTCGGGACGAGGTTGCGCGCGGTGTCCGAGCGAGGCGCGTCGACCGTGACGTACGACGCGCCGATCCGCTCGAGGAACGCGAGCGACTCCGCGCGATGCGCCTCCTCGAGCCACGAGACGTGCCGGAACTCGACGAGCATCTCGTCGTCGCCGAGCTCTCCGCGCGCCCACTCGAGGTAGTCGAGCGACGCCTCCTTGAAGACGACGTACGGCGGGAGCTGGAAGAGGATCCCGCCGAGCTTGCCTGCGCTGCGCAGCGGCTCGAGCGCGTCGAGGAAGAGCCGGAACACCGCGCCGCGCAGCTCGCGCGGCGGCCGGTCGACCCGCCCGCGCTCGTCGACCGGCATCTCGGCGCGCAGCTCCTCCGGGATCGTCTCGATCTTGACGGGATGGCGCGTCATCAGCCCGAACGCCTTCACGTGCATCGTGAATCCCGGCGGCGTCCGCTCGGCCCAGCCCTCGACCATCGACTCGGTGGGCAGCCGGTAGTACGTCGAGTCGACCTCGACCGTGTCGAAGTGCTCCGCGTACCAGGCGAGCCGCTCCTTCGCGGGCAGCTTCGGCGGATAGAAGTACTTCGAGAGGGCCTCGTCGGCCCACGAGCACGTCCCGATGCGGATCGGCGGGGTCAGGCGCCTGACGTTAGCGCCCGACCCCACCGTCGCGCGTCGTTACGGCTTGAACTTCGCGACCGGGCTCGTCGCCGTCCACGCGCCGAGCGTGGCGCTGACGCAGCCGCCCGGGGCGACCGACGCCGGCAGCGGCTGCGCGCAGCCGGTCGACGTCGCGTCGCGCTCCTTCACCGTCGCGGTCGCCTTGAAGTAGGCGACCTTGCCGGCGCTCTTGCCCGTCTTCGCCCACGAGCCGGCGGCGCTCGTCGTCGCCGAGGCGAACCTCGCGAGCTTCGTCGCGGAGGTTCCGCGCAGCAGCGTCACCGCGGCGCCGCCCACGGCGACCCCGCCCTCGGTGAGCTTGCCGCCCGCGGCGTAGCTCGTGCCCTTCTTGCCGACCTTGATCGAGAGCGCCGGCGCGCCGACGAGCGAGCGCGCGTCGAACGTCGCGGCGACGTTCGGGAGGCCCTTCGTCGGGAAGTACGGCGTGAAGAGGTTGTTCCAGACCGAGAGCCCCGCCGTCGGCGCCGTGAACACGTTCGTCACGGTGAACGTCGCGTCGAGGAGCTGCGCGCCCTCGAACGCACGGCCGGGCGTCCCGACCGGGACGTCCCACGGCGGCAGGCAGATCCGCATCTGGTACGGGCCGAGCGCCGCGGTCGCCGCGTTCGTCTGGTCGATGTAGAGCGGGAGCACGAGCGTCTGGCCCGCGACGCTGAGGTTGAGGTCCCAGATCGCGGCGTGCGTGCCGGGCGAGCAGACGTCGCCGGCCGCGGCGGTCGGGCTCGCGACGGAGACGTTGCCGGAGAGCGGGAGCGTCAGGCCGACGTCGTGGCCGTTCGCCTGCGCGCTCACGGTGCCGATCGACGAGCCGACGGCCGCGCCGAGGCTCGCCGTCCAGCCCGCCGGGATGAAGAACGTGATCGCTGCGATCGGATCGGTCGCCTGCGGGACGTTGACGTGGATCGTCGTCGCGGTGCCGACGGACGAGACGGCGACCGTTGCGGTGTTGGCTGCGGATGCTGCGGCTGCGGCTGCGAGCACCGCGGCCGCGACGGCGGCGACGATCGCCGCGCGGATTCCTCTGTTCATCTGCGGCTGTCCTTCCTTTCTGGGTTCAGCTCGTCGGGATCGGCTTCCCGAGCACGTGCCAGTAGCCCTGCTGGAAGCGGACGAGGTAGGTCTTGCGGATCGGGAAGTAGTTCGTCGGCGAGGTGGAGAGCGGGATCCCGGGCAGGAGGAACGGGTTGACCTCTTTCATGTGCGTCGCCGCAGCGAGCAGACTCGCCCGCGTCGGGTTCTTGCCGGCGTGCTTCAGCGCGTCGACCATCGCGTACGCCGCCATCATCCCGTACAGGTGGGCGACCGCGCCCGGATCCTCGCCCGGCAGGTACTGCTTCATGATCGCCTTGTAGAGCTTCACGCCGGCCGCGCTCTGCTGGGTCGGGTTCGTCGGGTCGTGGAGGAACGCGGTGGACGTGGCGCCGACGCCGACGTCCTTCCCCGCGGTGAGCTGGACGATCTGCATCACGGCCGGGTCGATGGAGACCGACGTGACGTACTCCGTCGGGTTCCAGCCGAGCCGCGACGCGGAGACGAACGCCTGGATCGCCTGCGCCGGCAGCGCGAAGATCACGAAGGTGTCGGCGCCGGCGGCCTTCAGCTGCGCCACCTGCGACGCGACCGTCACGTCGGTCACGACGTAGCTCGCGGTCGACACGATCTGGCCCGCGTGCGAGCCGAGGCCGCGCTTCAGGCCGGTCAGGAGCTCCTTGCCGTACTCGTCGTTCTCGTAGAGGACGCCGACCTTCGCGCCCGGCTTCGTCGACGCGATGAGCCGGCCGTAGACCGCGCCCTCGCCCTCGAAGCTCGGCAGGAGCCCGATCGTGTACGGCGTCTTCGCATGGTTCGAGCCGATCGCGGTCGCGCCGCTGCCGACGAAGAGCTGCGGCACCTTCTGCTGGTTCAGGTAGCTCGAGACGGCGATCGCCTGCTCCGTGCCGACGGCGTCGAAGATCGCGAAGACGTGGTCCGACTCGACGAGCTTCTGCGTCTGCGAGACGGTCTGCGTCGGGTCGTACTGGTCGTCCTCGAGCTGGAAGACGATCTTGCGGCCGTTGACGCCGCCGTGCGCGTTGACGTACGCGAAGTACGCCTGCGCGCCGGTCAGCACCGGCTTGTAGGCGGACTCGGCGCCGGTGAGCGGGCCCGTGCCGCCGAGGAGGATCTGCGTCGCCGTGACGCCGGGCGTCGCCGCCGGCCGCGCGCCGGACGACGCCGGGACCGCGGCGAGCGCGGCGAGCGCGCCGGCGAGCGCGAGCGCACGGATCACCGCGACACCGCCTTCGTCAGCATCGAGAGCTTCAGCGTCGTCCGTCCGATCGTGATCGACGCGCCCGCGGGGACGTCGTTGAGATACAGGGCGTTCGCGCTCGACTGCACCGTCGAGGTCGCGCCGATCGTGACGACGAGCCGCTTCCCCGCCGGGACGAGGACGCTCTCGTTCATCAGCCTGATCGTCGCGACGCCGCTCGAGCCGGTGATCTTCGTGCCGCCCGCCGTGATCGGCGTGCCGGTGCCGTCAACCGTCAGCACGGCGACGAGGTGGTCCCAGTTCTTCGCGCCGGAGTAGCGGACGGTCACCGTCGAGTCGCCGAACGTCTCGTGCGGGCCGCCGGTGAGGCGCGCGCCGCGGACGACCTTGCCGCCCGGGCTCGTCATCGTCGTCGTCCCCGGGAGCGCGACGCTCGCGGACGTCGTCGTCGGCAGCGTCTTGTACGCCGTCGTCTTCCCGTCCCACGGATCGTGCGCGAGGACGACCGGCGGCTGCTTCTCGACGCCGTTCTGCGTCCCCTTCACATAGCGGTCGAACCACTGCACCGCCGCGCCGAGGTACGTCGGCTGCTCCGCGGGCGGGTTCGGCGCCGGCGCGTGGCCGAGGTCGCCGATGTAGAACCGCTTCGGTCCCTTGAGCAGCTTGTACGCCGCCGCGGCCTGGTCGATGTCGAAGAGGAAGTCGTGCCGTCCCTGGATCAGGAGCGTCGGCGTCGCGAGCGACGAGAGATGCGTCAGCGGCGAGCGCGGCGCGGCGAGCGCGACGACCTGCGCCATGTTCGTGCTCGTCGTGAGCGACGGCACGGCGGCGAGCAGCGCCGGGTCCCAGCGCGCGCTCGGCACCTCCTGCGCGAGCAGCACGACGAGCCCGGACTTCGAGAGCCCCTGCGGCGCGAGCGCGGTCGTGAGGCTCGTCCACGTGATCACCGGGACGATCGCCTTGAACGGGACGCCCGCGACCGCCGCGTTCCACACCGCGCCGCCGCCGAGCGAGATCCCGAACGCGCCGATCTCCGTGTCGGAGATCTCGGGCCGCGCGGTCAGCCAGTTGAAGAGGAACTGCGTGTCGGCGACGTCGGTCGGCCCGTCGAGCCCGAAGAGGCCGCCGGACGTGCCGTGGCCGCGCGCGTCGCACATGAGCGACGCGTAGCCCGCGGGGGCGAGCGCACCCGTCGCGATCGGCTCCATGTCCTGGTGGCGGCCGCCGAGCCCGTGGAAGAGCATCACCGCGGGCCAGCCGCCGGCGGGCGGCGTGCCGTCCGGCTCGACGAGGGCGCAGGCGAGCTGCGTCCCGTCCGCCGCCGCGATCGTCAGCTCCTGCGGGGCGACCGCGGACCGCGCGGATGCCGACGCGCCGCCGGCGGCGAGCGCCGCGACAAGCGTTGCGAGGAGGAGGATCGCCCGACCCAAAGCCGCGCACAGGGTAGCCCCTTTTACACTTCCCGCCATGGACACCCGCCCCGTGGGCCTGTTCGACTCCGGAGTCGGCGGGCTGACCGTCCTCCACGAGTGCCTCGTCACGCTCCCGTACGAGGACTTCGTCTATCTCGGCGACCACGCCCGGCTGCCGTACGGGCCGCGCCCGCTCCCCGAGGTGCGGCGCTTCGCGCACGAGATCGGCGCCTTCCTCGAGCAGCAGGACGTGAAGCTGATCGTGGTGGCATGCAACACGGCGACCTCCGCGGCGCTGCCGCAACTGCAGGGCGAGCTCGCCGTCCCGGTCGTCGGCGTGATCACGCCCGAGGCGCACGCTGCGGTGCAGGCGACGCGCAACCGGCGGATCGGACTGCTCGCGACGCAGGGGACGGTCGACGCGGGTCGCTACGCGGAGCTCGTCCGTGCGCTCGACGCGGGCGTCGCGTTCGACGCGGTCGCGTGCCCGCGCCTCGTGCCGCTGATCGAGAGCGACGATCCGTACGGCGCGGAGACGGAGGAGGCGGTGCGCGAGTACGCGGCGCCGCTCCAGCGCGCCGGCGTCGACACGGTGATCCTCGGCTGCACGCACTACCCGCTGATCCGGCCGGTCTTCCAGCGCGTCTTCGGCCGCGACGTGACGCTCGTCTTCTCGGCGGAGGAGACGGCGCGCGAGGTCGCGGAGACGCTCGCGCGGAAGGGGATCGCGAGCGGCGCCGAGCGCCCCGGCGCGTCGCGGTTCCTCACGACCGGCGATCCCGACGCGTTCCGCACGATGGGCCGCCGCTTCCTCCAGTTCCCGATCGGCGATGTCGAGCAGGTCGCCGTCGCGCGTCTCGAGAGGGCTGTTGCATGAGCCGTAGGCTCGACGGAGGCGACCCAGGAGCGGAGACGCCGGCTTGGCCGGCGTTGGAGCGGGAATGAGCCGAGAGAACGGCCGCCGCGCGGACGCGCTCCGCCCGCTCACGATCGAGGCGGACTACCTCGAGAACCCGCACGGCTCGGCGCTCATCTCGTGCGGCCGGACGAAGGTGCTCTGCACCGCGATGGTCGCGGAGGAGGTTCCGCGCTGGCTGCGCAACCAGGGCCGCGGCTGGATGACGGCGGAGTACTCGCTCCTGCCGGCGTCGACGGGCGACCGCGTCGAGCGCGAGGCGTCGCGCGGGAAGCTCCAGGGCCGCACGGTCGAGATCCAGCGACTGATCGGGCGTGCGCTCCGCGCCGTCGTCGACTTCCGCGCGCTCGGCGAGCGGACGCTCTGGCTCGACTGCGACGTCCTCCAGGCGGACGGGGGCACGCGCTGCGCGTCGATCTCCGGCGCGTACGTCGCGGCCCGCCGCGCGCTCGACCGGTTCGGGCTCTCGAAGGCGTTCACCGACTCCGTCGCGGCGGTGTCCGTCGGCGTCGTCGACGGCGTGCCGCTCCTCGACCTCGACTACGAGGAGGACTCGGGCGCCGACACCGACATGAACGTCGTGATGACGGGCGACGGCCGGCTGATCGAGGTGCAGGCGACGGCGGAGAAGGACCCGTTCACGCGCGCGCGCCTCGACGAGCTGCTCGCGCTCGCAGAGGCGGGCATCGCCGAGATCGCGAACGTCCAAGCCGAGGCCGTTGCCCTCCCGCTCCCGTAGGGCGATCCTCGCCTCGCGCAACGCGCACAAGGCGCGTGAGCTCGAGGAGCTGCTCCCGGGCTGGACGATCGCGCCGCTCGACGCGGACGGCTGGCCGCCGGAGACGGGCGCGACGTACGAGGAGAACGCGCGCGGCAAGGCGGAGTTCGGCCGCGCGCACGCGGACGGCGACGCGTGGGCGATCGGCGAGGACTCCGGGATCGAGGTGGACGCGCTCGGCGGCCGTCCCGGGGTCGAGTCCGCGCGCTACGCGCCGGAGGGCGCGCCCGCGATCGCGAAGCTCCTCCGCGAGCTCGACGGCGTCCCCGCGGAACGGCGCGGCGCGCGCTACGTCTCGGAGCTCGTCGCACTCTCGCCCGACGGCGCGGAGGTGCGCGGCAGCGGGACGCTCGAGGGGCGCATCGCCGGCGAGCCGCGCGGCACCGAGGGCTTCGGCTACGACCCGGTGTTCGTCCCGGACGGCGAGGAGCGCACCGTCGCGGAGCTCGGGGACGCGTGGAAGGCGCAGAGCTCGCATCGTGCGCGCGCGGCGCGCGCGCTCCTGAAGGCGCTCGCGGCCGCCGGCGCTGCGGCGCTCCTGCTCGCGGGCTGCGGCGGCAACGACAGCGAGCAGCGCGAGGTGCTCGCGAGGTTCTTCCTCCACGACAAGGAGGCGCGCAAGCTCAGTACGCTGTTCCCGCACGTGCCCGGCAAGATCGCGTGCACGATCCCCGTCGGCGGCCCGCCGCCCGCGAAGCCGCTCGACGGCGACTGCGCGACGGACGTCACGTTCGTGAAGCACGACCGCGCGGTCGTCACGCTGACGGAGACGTGGCAGCACGGCGGGCTCGCGCACACGTGGTTCTTCTTCATCAAGCGGAGCGGGACTATCGAGTCGGTGGTGCAGGAGGGGGCACCGGCTCCGCAGGCGGCTCGGTGACGTCGGTGCGTCGCGCGAGCCACCAGTTCAGCTCCGCGCCGAGCACGATCACGTTCGCCATCACGTAGAGCCAGAGCAAGAGGATCACCGGCCCGCCGAGCACGCGCAGCGTCACGTTCACGTCGGCGTACCGCACGAACACCGGCAGGATCTGGAACGACGCCTCGAGCACGATCGACGCCGCGACCGCGCCCGGCACCGCCTGGCGGATCGTCATGTGCGTGTTCGGCAGCAGCCGGTAGACCGCGAGCAGGAACGCGAAGACGCCGAGCAGCGAGACCGCGACGGAGAGAACGTACGCCGCGACCGGCGACCCGGAGAACCCCGGCGCGTAGCGCTTCAGCACCTCGACGCCGAACGCGCCGACGACGAGGCTCGCGAACAGCGTCACGAGCGACCCGACCATGATCGCGGCCGCGACGCCCTTCCCGTGGAAGAACGAGCGGTTCGGCCGGTCGTAGACGATGTTGAACGCGGACTCGAGCGCGCTGAAGAGCGACAGCGCCGCCCAGAGGAGGCCGATCCCGCCGATGATCCCGAGCGCGGTCGCGTTGTCCTGCACCTCGTGGACGAGCTGGACGATGCGGTTGAGCGAGCTGCTCGGGAACGCATGGCTCAGCTCCTTGACGAGGAAGTCCGACGCGTCGGCCCGGTGCACGAGACCGAGCAGCGCGAGCGCGAGGAACACGAGCGGCACGAACGAGAGGAGCGCGAAGTACGCGACCATCGCGGCGAGGTGCGTGCCGCGGTCGGCGAAGAACTTCTGGACGAGGGCTCTCTTGCGGATCTTCACGGGGCCGAATCCAGCAAGGTGTTAGCCTCCGGGCCGGATGGACGCCTCGCAGGCCCTTGCCGATCTCACCGAGATCTCGTCGCAGATCGAGGCGGCCGTGCTGTTCGACGTGGCGGGAGCCGTCCAGGGATCGACTCTCACCGACGCCGACGCGTCGGCCGAGCTCGTCCGGACCGCAGGCGAGCTGCTCGAGGCCGCGGCCGCCTTCCGCAGCGGCGAGACCGAGGTGACGCAGCTCGAGGCGTCGACGCAGGACGGCAGCGTCTTCGTCGTCCGTGACGGCGGTCGCGGCGTCGTCGCGACGACCGCGCCGGAGCCGACCGTCGGGCTCGTGTTCTACGACCTGAAGAGCTGCCTGCGCGGAGCGGCGGAGGAGCCGAAGCCGAAGCGCCGCCGGCGCACGACGAAGCCTCCCGAGGAGACGGCGTCGTGAAGCGGAAGGCGCTCGCGCTCGCCGGGTTCGCGACCGGCCTCCTCGCGGGGACGCTCTTCTACCGCCGCTCGTCGGCGCGCCGCCGCGACCGGCTCGACGTCTACTTCGCCGACGGCTCGATGGTCTCGTTCGTCGAGGGCTCGCCGGAGGCCGAGCGGCTGCTCCCGCTCGCGCGGCAGGCCCTGGCGGCCGCGCGCCGGTGACCGCGGACGACCCGCTCGCGCTGGCGCTCGTCGAGCACGCCTACCTCGAGGGCGACTTCGTCCTCCGCTCGGGCAGGCGCTCCCGCTACTACCTCGACAAGTACCGGTTCGAGACGCGGCCCGACCTGCTGCGCCCGCTCGGCGAGCGGATCGCGGCCGAGGTCGCGGCGCACGCGCCGGACGCGACGCGTCTCGCCGCCCCGGAGCTCGGCGCCGTCGCGCTCGCCGCGGCCGCGTCGCTGGCATCCGGGCTTCCGTTCATCATCGTGCGCAAGGAGGCGAAGGAGTACGGGACCGCGAACCGCCTCGAGGGACCGTTCGACGCGGGGGAGACCGTGTGCCTCGTCGAGGACGTCGTCACCTCCGGCGGTGCGCTGCTCGAGTCGGTCGACGCGTTGCGCGCGGTGGGGCTCGTCGTGCACACCGCCGTGTGCGTCGTCGATCGCGAGGAAGGCGGCGCCGACGCACTCGCACGCGCGGCGGTGCGACTGCGGCCCGTCTTCCGGGCAGGAGAGCTGTTGGCGGGCGCGAAAAGTCCCGCAAAACCGCATGGTTGAGCGGAATCCGAAACCCTGCTAGGGTCGATTCGGTCGTCCACGTACCACGATCAGGAGGAGAGGCTCGTGACGAAACAGGAGTTTGTTGCGGAGGTCGCACGGAGAAGTGGGCTGCAGGGCCGCGACGCGGCGAAGGCAGTGGACGCGTTTCTCGACACGGTGACGGACACGCTCAAGGGCGGCGGCGACGTGACGTTCACCGGCTTCGGCAAGTTCCAGACGCAGCATCGCGCCGCCCGCACCGGCGTGAACCCGCGGAACCCGAGCCAGAAGGTCCAGATTCCCGCGGCGCGCGTCCCGAAGTTCTCGGCCGGTAGTGGGCTCAAGGCGGCGGTCAAGGGCGGCTGAGCAGCGCGGCTCGTAGTCTCCTCCGAGGATCGCGAGGGGCCGCTCCGGCGGCCCTTCGTGCGTTCCGGGGACTTGAGTAGCCTTCGTGGCGATGGCCGCCCAGGATCTGCGCCCGGCGACGGAGGTCGCGGTCGCCCCGTTCGCCGACCGGCTCGCGGAGGCCGTCGACCGGAAGCGCTCGCAGCTCGTCGTCGGGCTCGACCCGGTCGTCGAGCTCCTGCCGGTCGAGTTCCGCGGCGAGGGCGCGGCGGCGTGTGCGCGCTTCTGCCGCGGGATCGTCGACGCGGTCGCGCCGTACGCCGTCGCCGTGAAGCCGCAGTCCGCGTTCTTCGAGGCGCTCGGCAGCGCCGGGATCGGCGCGCTCGAGGACGTCTGCGCCTACGCACGCGCCGCGGGCCTGCTCGTGATCCTCGACGTGAAGCGCGGCGACATCGGCTCGACCGCGCGCGCGTACGCCGCGGCGTACGTCGAGCCGCGCGGCAGCCAGCCGCCGGTCGCCGACGCCGTCACGCTCAACCCGTACCTCGGCCGCGAGTCGATGGAGCCGTTCCTCGCCGCGGCGCGGCGCGGCGGCGCGGGGCTCTTCTGCATCGTCAAGACCTCCAACGCGGGCGGCGACGTGCAGGACGTCGTGCTCTCGGACGGCTCGACGCTGTGGCAGCACGTCGCCGGGCTCGTGCGCGCGTGGGGCGAGGACCTCGTCGGTGAGCGCGGGCTCTCGTCGGTCGGCGCGGTCGTCGGCGCGACGTACCCGCGCGAGGTCGCGGAGATGCGCCGGCTGCTGCCGCAGTCGGTGCTGCTTCTCCCCGGCGTCGGCGCGCAGGGCGGGAGCCCGGCCGACCTCGCGCCCGCGTTCACGAGCGGGCCGGCCGGCGCGCTCGTGTCGGCGTCGCGCTCCGTGATCTACGCGTACCGCGAGGCGGGCGGCGACTGGCGCGCAGCCGCGGGCGCGGAGGCGGCGCGGCTCGCGGGCGAGGTCTGGGCCGTCTCCGGCTGGTAGCGATGCCGGGCGGCGAGCGGCGGCAGGGGATCGCCCGATATGCCGCGCCCGCGGCGTTCCTCCTCGCGGTCACGATCGCGGTGCTCCTGATCCGCTCCGGCCTCGGCGGCCACGGCTCGACGCCGCCCGCCCCGCCGCCGACGCCGCCTCCGGCGACGACGACGCAACGGACGACGACCGCCGTGACGACGTCCGGCACGACGGCGAGCGGCGCGAACTACTACGTCGTGCAGAAGGGCGACACGTTCGGCGCGATCGCCGTCAAGGAGAACACGACGATCGCGGAGATCGAGCGGCTCAACCCCGGCGTCAGCTCGAACGCGCTCCAGGTCGGCCAGAAGATCCGCGTTCGCTGACAGCGGCTAGCCTTCCGGCGATGCGCCGGCCGGCCGTTGCTCTCGTCGCCGCTCTCGCACTCTGCGCGTTCGCCGGCCAGGCCCGCGCTGCCGCGCCGACCGCCGACGCGAACGCGTGGGAGGTGATGAACGCGGCGAACGGCGAGGTGCTCGCGTCGTACGACGCGCACCGGCAGTTGCCGATGGCGAGCCTCACGAAGCTGATGACGGTGATCGTCGCGATGAAGCACCTGCAGCCAGGCGAGACCGTCGCCGTGTCGCCGAAGGCCGCCCGCGCCGGCGGCTCGCGCATCCCGCTCCGCCCCGGTCAGAAGATCACCGTCGACGACCTGTTGAAGGGCGCGCTGATTCAGAGCGCGAACGACGCTGCGGACGCGCTCGCCGACGCGGCGGCCGGCGGCGACCGCGACCTCTTCGTCTCGTGGATGAACGAGGAGGCGCAGCGGCTCGGCCTGCGCGACTCGCACTTCGTCCGCCCCGACGGGCTCGACGCACCGGGTCACGTGTCGAGCGCGCACGACCTCGGCGTGCTCGCGCAGGTCGCGATGCACTCGCCGCTCTTCCGCTCGATCGTGAAGAAGCGGACCGACACGATCGAGAACGGCCACGTCGCGGTGCACACGTGGAACGACCTCCTCGGCGTGTTCCCCGGGCTGATCGGCGTCAAGACCGGGCACACGGACAAGGCCGGTTGGTGCGAGGTGGCCGCGGCGCGCCGGCAGGGCTACACGATCTACGCCGTGATCCTCGGCAGCCCGTCGCGCACGCAGCGGAACGCAGACCTCCGGCGGCTCCTCTCGTGGGGCGTCGCGCAGTACCGGACGCTGACGCTCGTCGCGGCGAAGCCGTACGCGTACGCGGAGACCGGCTACGGCAGGCCGGCGCTCGCGCTCGCGGCGACGAAGCCGCTCGTCCGCGTCATCCCGGCCGGGAGCCACGTCGTGATGCGGATCACGGCTCCCTCGGCGGTGAAACTGCCGGTCGAGCAGGGGCAGCGGCTCGGTACCATCGAGATCCGCGTGGACGGGCAGCTCTACTGGGAGCGGCCGCTGGTCGCGGCCCGCTCGGTCGAGAGGCCGGGCCTCGGCGGTCGGCTGCGCTGGTACGCCACGCGCACCGTCCACGACTTCGTCGGGCTCTTCTCATGATCGTCACCGTCACACTCAACGCCGCCGTCGACCGCACGCTCACGGTCCCGAACCTGCAGCTCGGGCACCGTCACCGCGCAAGCCAGAGCCTGACGATGGCCGGCGGCAAGGGCGTGAACGTCGCGCGCGCGCTGAAGCGGCTCGACACTCCGGTGATCGCGACCGGGCTCGCGGGCGGCCGCACCGGCGACCGCATCGTCGAGGAGCTCGCGGGCGAGGCGATCCTCAACGACTTCGTGCGCATCTCCGACGAGTCGCGCACGTCGAGCGCGTTCGTCGACCCGACGGCCGGCACGCTCACCGAGGTGTACGAGTGGGGACCCGCCGTGCGCGCCGAGGAGCTCGAGATGCTGCAGGAGAAGCTCCACTACCTCTCGCGCGTCGCGACGTACGTCGTCTTCTCCGGCTCGCTGCCGCGCGACGTGGAGGACGACTTCTACGGCGAGACGATCCGCGACCTGAACCGGCGCGGCGTGCAGTGCGTGCTCGACTGCGAGAACGAGCCGCTGCGGCTCGGCGTCGAGGCGGAGCCGTTCCTCGTCGCGCCGAACCAGCGCGAGGCGGAGAGCCTCGTCGGCCAGGAGTTCTTCGAGGCGGACGACTTCCTGATGGCGCTCGACACGATCGCCGGCATCGGCGCGCGCAACGTCCTCATCTCGGAGGAGACGACCTGCTACGGGCTCTTCACCGAGGAGCGGCAGTCGTTCCGCTTCCGCGCGACGACGCCGCGGCTCGACCCGATCGCGCAGGTCGGCGCGGGCGACGTGCTCCTCGCCGGGTTCCTCGCGGCGCGCTTCAACGGGCGTCCGCTCGAGGATGCGCTGCGGACCGGTGTCGGCTGCGCGGCCGCGTCGGTGCTCGAGCTCGGTGCGGGTCACTTCGACCCGAGGGAAGCGATGCGGATCGCGGGCGACGTCCAGCTCGACGAGCTGCAGCCCGTCGGCTAGCCGCGGCCGTTCACGAAGATCGCGCGGATCCGGCCGCGGCCCTTCACGTTCTCGGCCCACGCGATCCGGCTCCCCTCGACGGAGACGCCGATCGGCGCCGACGCCGCGGTCGCGAGCGTGTGCACCGCGTGGGAGCTGACGTCGACGGTGCGGATCGACCGCGCGACGCGGAACACGATCAGCTGGTCGCTCGTCGAGAGCTCGTCGCTCGTCCCCTTCGGCACGGGCACCGACCCCTTCGGCGAGCCGTCGGCCGGGTCGTACCACGCGATCCGGAGCCCGAGCGACGAGCGCTCGAGCGTCGCGAGGACGTTCGCCGAGAGCGCGACCGCCTCGGGCACGCCGCGCGGGACGATGCGCCCGGTGACCTTGCCGGTCTGCGCGTCGCGGATCTCGATCGGGAGGCTCGCGGAGGCGACCGGTGTGCCGGACTTGCCGACCGCCGCGGCCGCCTGCACGTCCGCGATCCGGTCGTTCGACGCAGCGACCGCGACGGTCGCCCACGTGTTCGGGACGAGCCGGTCGGTGCGCCCGACTATCCGGTGGATGCCGCCGCCGACGAGCTTCTTGCGGCACGAGCCGCCCGCGAGGCACGCGACCTCGTCGACGTACGCGACGGAGGCGGTCGCGTAGACGAGCGTCGAGCCGTCGCCCGCGACGCCGCCGAGCCAGAGCCCGACGCCGGTCTTCCCGTGCGCGACCTCGGAGAAGCGCCGCTCGAGCGGATCGGCGACCCCGGCGCCCAGCACATAGTCGAACGGGACCGGCGCCTGCTCGCGGAGCGTCCAGAGGACGTTGTCCGCGCTCGCGGCGAGCGCGAGGCGCACCGGCGGGACGACGAGCCAATGGCAGGTGACGTTCGGCGCGTTCGCGGTCTGGTCCGGGAGCCGGACCTGGCCGCCGTTCGCGAGCGCGAGCACGTGGACGACGTTGCAGCTCTTCGCGCTCGGCGCGAACCACGCGAGGAACGGGCCGTCCTGCGCGAACGCGGAGATCTGCTGGTGCGGCGGCGCCTGGTAGAGCGTCTGCGGGCGCGGCGCGGCAGCCCCCGAATGCAGGACGGAGGCCGCGAGGGCGAGCGCCGCGAGCACCGTGCGCACGGGCATCCAAACTAGCCCGCGACTGTTAGGGCGTTGTGTGCGGCGCCGAGGTTCCCGTCCGTCGAGGGTGGTACCCTTGCCGTCTTGGAGGCCCTTGCTTTCCGCACCGTTGGGGGCGATGCGTGAGCGTCGAGCTCCGCCCCGACGAGCTGCAGCGACTCGTCGAGCTCGACCGGAAGTTCGCGAAGGAAGGCCTCACGTTCGACGACGTCCTGCTCGTCCCGGCGGAGTCGCGCGTGCTCCCGAACGACGTCTCGACGCGAACGCGCCTGACGCGGTCGATCGAGCTGAGCATCCCGGTCGTCTCGGCGGCGATGGACACGGTCACCGAGGCGCGGCTCGCGATCGCGCTCGCGCGCGAGGGCGGGATCGGAATCCTGCACCGCAACCTCTCGATCGAGGAGCAGGTCGCCGAGGTCGACAAGGTGAAGCGGTCCGAGTCGGGGATGATCGTCGAGCCGGTCACGCTCCCGCCCGACGCGCTCGTGCGCGAGGCGGTCGAGCTGATGGCGCGGTACAAGGTCTCCGGCGTCCCGATCACCGACGGCGCGGGGATCCTCGTCGGGATCCTCACGAACCGCGACCTCCGCTTCGAGGACGACGTCGAGCAGCCGGTGTCGGCGCTCATGACGTCGCGCAACCTCGTGACGGCGCCCGTCGGCACGACGCTCGACGAGGCGGAGGAGATCCTCCACCGCAACAAGATCGAGAAGCTCCCCGTCGTCGACGCCGACGGCCGGCTGCGCGGGCTGATCACGGTCAAGGACATCCAGAAGCGGATCGAGTACCCGCAGGCGACGAAGGACGAGCAGGGTCGCCTGCGCGCCGGCGCCGCGGTCGGTGTCGGGCCGGATGCGGTCGAGCGTGCACAGGCGCTCGTCGCCGCGGGCGTCGACCTGCTCGTCGTCGACACGGCGCACGGGCATTCCGCGGGCGTCCTCGAGATGGTGACGAAGATCAAGGGCGCCTCCGCCGTCGAGGTGATCGCGGGGAACGTCGCGACCGCGGAGGCGGCGCGCGCGCTGATCGACGCGGGCGCGGAGGCGATCAAGGTCGGCATCGGGCCCGGCTCGATCTGCACCACGCGGGTCGTCGCCGGCGTCGGCGTACCGCAGATCACGGCGATCTACGACTGCGCGGAGATCGCGTCGGCGGAGGGGATCCCGGTGATCGGCGACGGCGGGATGACGTCGTCGGGGGACATCGCGAAGGCGATCGGGGCGGGCGCGGACACCGTGATGCTCGGGTCGCTGCTCGCCGGCGTCGAGGAGGCGCCGGGCGAGGTGATCCTCTCGCAGGGCGAGCGGTTCAAGGAGTACCGCGGCATGGGCTCGCTCGGCGCGATGAAGGCGCGGTCGTACTCGAAGGACCGGTACTTCCAGGGCGACGTCGAGGACGTCGAGAAGCTGATCCCCGAGGGGATCGAAGGCCGCGTCGCGTACAAGGGCCCGCTCGGCCCGATCCTCCACCAGCTCGTCGGCGGGCTGCAGCAGGCGATGGGGTACTGCGGTGCCGCGACGATCGCGGAGATGAAGCAGGCGCGGTTCGTCCGGATCACGGGCGCAGGATTGCGCGAGTCGCACCCGCACGACGTGACGATCACGAAAGAGGCGCCGAACTATCGCCGCTGAGCCGACGAACGTCGTCCCGTTTCCCGGCCCGGAGGACCGGCCGGTGCTCGTGGTCGACCTCGGCGGCCAGTACTCGCAGCTGATCGCGCGCCGCGTGCGCGAGTGCCGCGTCTACTCGGAGCTCGTCGGGCACACGATCTCGCCGGACGCGGTGCGTGCGCGAAACCCGTACGCGCTGATCCTCAGCGGCGGGCCGGCGTCGGTCTACGCGGACGACGCGCCGCACGTCGATCCGCGGATCTTCGAGCTCGGGATCCCGACACTCGGCATCTGCTACGGCATGCAGCTCATGGCGCTCGACCTCGGCGGCCGCGTCGACCGGACCGGCGTCTCGGAGTTCGGGAAG
>Ga0335070_10001826_pt1 | contig 24684 bp, 27 predicted proteins | sample Lox_Sample_13_FD_206722 | JGI IMG/M metagenome (GOLD analysis project Ga0335070, IMG submission 206722) | Soil microbial communities from Loxahatchee National Wildlife Refuge, Florida, United States - Lox_Sample_1.3 | ecosystem: Environmental > Terrestrial > Soil > Wetlands | place: USA...
CACGAAAAAGCTTGTTGCAGGCGGCAGCGTTTTGATTCCTCACGTCCGGTAATTTGGCGAGGGTCATAAGGAATTGCCGTGTGCCTTCCACGGTGTGTTCATGGTCATACGCCAGACTTTGCAGCACTCTCATGGCATCATTCTGCGCTGCCTCTATATCATTCTGTAGTCGTGTTACTCCAGAATAGATAACTATTCCGAGCGCAGGCAGCACCGATACTAAAACCAATACTAGCAACTGAGCTCTGATGGACCTGAAAAATGAAAATTTCACGCTGCCTCCTTAATTAGGAAAAGGATGGAACTTTAGCTTCACTAATTTTTCAAATTGATTCGTCCCTCTTTAGAGAAAGGAAAAATGAAGCTTCCGAATGCCGTCTTAAGATCGGCCTTTCCCTCGATCTTATAAGGCAGGTCTTCTCCGGTAAAAATGGCCTTCATGCTTCCACCCAGGTCTTTGAACTTTGCAGCAACAGGAATCTGTATCTGTGTTGTTGATGACGAGGGGATCAGAACTTCCTTTTCCAGGTGGCCGTTTCCGATTTCCTCATTTTTTAGGTAAAATGTGTATTCGAAAGACTTAAGAGTTAGATCAAAACGATTCGGATTTTGTACCTCGAGACCAAGGACAAGATCCATTTCTGTGAAGGAGCGCGGACTGAGGACGATCCCGCGAAGTACGAAGGATGGCTTCTCCACGATCCAGCTTAGGCACGACATAAGGAAAATAGTAAAGATGGAAATAAAAAGTATACGGCAACAAGCAATTGCTTTTTTTCTGTTCAATTTATTCATCACGAGACAGGAACTTGCTTTTCTGGTTTTAGTAAATTTAAAGGTATTTGAACTGCTATCAACTGTTGCATATTAAGTTAGAATTTATATGTTTTCAATATAAATAACACTTCATCTGTTTTTATGATTATTTCAGCCTGTCATTCTACTGCTGATCATCAAAGATATCCTCATATCATTCATTGAAGCCATGATGTGACTTATTTTGCCAATGCTATTTTTTGGGGGGCATTTAAGACTGGAAAGCTAACTACCCAACTGGTAAAGCTTCTGGAAAACTTCCAAAATGAAAAGGTCCCGGTGTACTAAAGAGGTACAAGTCTTATCGGCAGATTATTGATGATCGACTAATAAAAATCCTAAAGCCTCAGTTGCTATGGGTTTCCGACCACTGTATCAGATATTTATGAATGCCTCATCTTTCCTGATCTGCGTATTTTGCATTTTATGCTTTCTGCTTTGACTTTCATTTCCTTCCCAATTTTCAACTTTAACAAGATAATCACTTATCGATTTAGTCATATCAGGAAATAAAAGCTCTACCTGGGATACCAACCCGTGAGACCACTCATAAATTTTTACAGATAATTTTCTGCTCGGGAATGACTTCCTTTTTTCAATGTCGTAAATATGCTGGCGAGAAACCCCAAGCTCTTCCGATGCTTGTTTGACAGATATATAATTTAATTTTCGGTATTGATGTAAATTCATATTCGTAACCCTATAAATATTCTCTCAATTCTCTGTCGTTATATGAAATTCCTTCTAAACTGCCATCAATTCCCTATAAAACGAAATTGCGCTCTATTGATACCCCAAAGAACAAGGACTTCCAAATCAAAACTGCCTTTTCGTTTTTGAACTTCTACAAGATACTTTCAGACATTCTTGATTTTGCTTATTTTTATATGGGAACAATACGAGAAAAACAATATTAAAATATTTATAAATAATATTAAGAAATAAGTAATTTGAATTGTAAAGGGATGAGTCAAAAATAAAGGACGAAAAAGGGGTTAGAGCCGATCTCTAACCCCGTGATGCAATTACTTTTCTTTCTATACCTTCAAGCGTTCGATTAACCCCCTCATGAACTCTTCTCTCTTCCGGAGAAATTTTCTAAACTCCCTGTCATCAGTATTCACTATTTCAACTCGGAGGTCATAGATATATCTCTCAAGAATCGCCAGAAGTTCTTTTTCCTCATCAGGTGCCAACTCAAGCTTTGACATGGCATTACCTCCTTTCCATATATTAACTAATGCCCATATCCCGATCTTCCTTTTACTTCCTTAGTAATGCTTTGGTTGCGCCAATTGGATAGACGGGGAATATCTCGAATTTGAGGAGATCGATCCATGCAGCTCGTGTAGCAATCAACCCGATCTCGTCGCTCTCAATAACCCAAATGGATCTGCGCCCCTGAAGGTCCTGAAATCCGAAAAGGACCTTTTTCACTTCCTTTGGCCATTCCCAGTTTGCCATCTTTGACCTGACTGCTCTTTCATCTTCCGGCTCCCATGTACAGATCATCATGAAGTACATACTCTCACCTCCTAACATTCATTAAGGATAAGGTTAAGCCTTGACACAGTCTCCCCTGGAAGGTCAACTCCTTCCAGAGGAACTCTATGCAGGTAATTTGAAGGACCATTTTCCCTTAGTTAATAGTTGCTCCATGAGTTTTTTAGATAAGCTAATTACTGTAATGGCCGACGAAATAAATCCATCGTTTCAGTTAAGAAGTCTGAGATGGAGCCAATATCTCCGGAGAACAGGAGTTAAACCCGGCAAGAAATTCAAATTGAGATAAACAATCTAGTAGTGAATCGAATTAATATAATTATAGAAACAAAAAACATAGATGTCAATGTACCAAAACAGTTAATGGTAATATTGATATCGGGGGATTATCTGTCGTCAGGCTCTAAACTATCAATCATAACTTTTGGCATATAGCAGGAATTATTAAACAAGATCATTCTTCTTTTTTGCCGGTTTCATATCATTTCATAAAGAAAATTAATTATTTCTGCTGGAAATATCTGATTATATATTATAAAAAGGCAAACTTAAAATTCGCCAGGTAGTTTCATTCCAACCGTCGCTTTGAGGAACCATATTGAGGAGGAACGTATGCAGAGCATTGAACAATTACGGAAGGCAATGAGAATGACTCTTCAGACTATGGCAGCAGCGGTAGAGGCAAGGGATCATTATATGGTTGGTCACCAGCGGCGTGTAACAAACCTCGCTTGTGCTATCGCTACGGAAATGAGTCTTTCAAGCCGACGAATCAATGGAATTTCCATGGCGGGTATGATCCATGACATGGGGAAGATAGTCGTTTCTGAGGCGATTCTCAGCAAGCCGACAAAACTGACAGAGGCGGAATTTATCATAATAAAAACCCACCCTCAGGTTTGTTATGAAATATTGAAGGAAATAGAGTTCCCATGGCCTGTTGCCCAGATAGTTCTCCAGCATCATGAGAGGATGGATGGTTCCGGATATCCCAATGGATTAGCCGGTGAGGAGATTCTTGCAGAGGCACGAATCCTGGCGGTAGCCGATGTGCTGGAGGCCATTTCATCAAATCGTCCATATAGGCCTGCTAACAGTATCGATATAGCACTTGAAGAAAATTCTCGAAACAGAGGCATCCTTTATGACAAGGAGGTGGTGGATGCATGTCTAAGAATCTTTTGCGAGAAGGGATATAGGATGGAAGACTAAACAACTTCCGGTTTTTGGTTTAATAAAAAAATTTTTGATTTTGAGAAAATATAATACTGAGAAATGAAGCCTTTACCCGGATATCGGATTAATTCGAAGGGCGAGATTTAAAACATCTCGCCCTATTTTTATTCAAAATAGAATTTAAACTGATGCCTCTTCTATTATCAGATCATCCTTTATATTTATGCAGCCAATCACACTCTGAGCCGCAGGACATTTTGCCAGATAGGAAGAAAATGATTCTCTGGCCTCGGAAACCTTGTCTTGAGGTGCCTTAAGGTGATATTTGACACGAATCTGTGTGATTTTTAGAACATCATTGACGTTCTCGATATCGCCTTCAACATCTGCCCAAAAAAGATCTTCAAAAGTGCGAATTTTTTTTCCAGCCAACCCCGTGGCTAGTGTTCCCATCATTCAGGCGGCAGTTGCCGCCACTATATGATCAAGTGTTGCGGCATGCTCCTTTTCCGGCTCAACTTTATAAAAACGCTTGATGCCGCCATGAACACCATAATAAACCGGCTCAGAAAACCCTTCAATAATGGCTCTTCGCGTTGGTCCCTTTTCCCGAACAATTTTGATACGCGACGTGTGAACAACCTCTGCCATAATGCCCTCCTTACTTTCAAAATTCATCAATAGGTAAACGGTATCGCCCTTTTTAAAATTACAGAGTTAATAGTAAGGGGAAGTATACGAGATTGCAAAATGACGAACAATCAGGAAAATCCTGGTTTGCGACTTCTATAAACCTTACAATAGACTGCAAAATCCCGGGGTCATGGTCAACTCAAGGCCTCAAGGACCTATCGGATGTCCGGCAGGAATGCCACAGCCCATGTCCCAGGGCCCATGTGTGCACCTGATGTCAGAGATAGAGGATGTATTATAATCCGGGCTTTCGGATAGCGCTTTACTACTTCATTCTTAATCTCCTCCATCCAGGGACGGTTGTCCGAATATTCCAGCATGACCAGCGCGTTTACTTCCGGCTGAAGTGATCGTCCCATGGCTTCTATGGCAAAGCGTAATTGTTCTTCTCGGTTCCTTACAACGCCCATTTTGCGGGCACCTTCGGGCATGGGACTCACGACCGGTTTCATGTGGAGCATATCTCCAAAAAATGCACCCGCTTTCGACAGTCTCCCCCCAGCGGCCAAGTATTCAAGACGGTCGAGAAACACATACTCTTCACAGCGGGCAGCAGCCTTTCTGGCGAAGGCTATAACTTGTCCGTAATGGCCAGCTTCAACGGCATAGTTTGCCACCGCCAGAGTGAGCACACCAAGACGTCCCGAGGCTGCGCCGGTATCAATTACCGCGAGTCGTTCCTCCGGATCATTCCGCCTTTTCCATTCCATGACAATGCCGTAGTTGCCCGTGAAGGCCGATCCAACGCACAGGTAAAGAACCTGTGAATGAAGGCTTAGGACGCTTTCATAGATCTGATAGCGTTCAAACACCGATGCCTGAGCAGTTGACACATGCACACCGGTGCGCATGGCTCTATAAAGCTCCTCGTGTCTAAAGTAGGTCTCCGGCATGCAGCGATCTCCGATTGTGATATAGCTGTCCATAAGCGTAATCCCCAGGGTCTTAGCCTCCTCTCTTGTCAGTGAGCCTGCTGCATCAGTCATGATATGGATGCCGGACTCCGGGCGCACACTGCCGAAGGATGATGTCTGAAGATACAGGTCATCCTCTACCCAGCCGATCAGCTGGCCGAGGCCATCAAGCCTTCGGCGGGCTTCCTCTTTATTCTGTGTGTGGAAATGAACCTTCAGATAAGAATCTTCCTGCGTCACAACGACGGACTCGCCGATGGAAGCGAGCGTCTGTCCGGCATCTTTCACCTCTTTCTCAGATTGAAGAACCATGTCCACACAATAACCCGCCTCAGGTCTTTCTAAGAAAGACGGTAAAACTTGAAGTCTGCCTCGAAAGGTATCCATTATTGTTCGGAAGGGTATCCGGCCATTTGTAAGAATATAGAAAAATCCTTCAAAGTATAGAAACATGCCCAAGGCTCCGGCATCCACTACTTTAGCCTCACGAAGCTTAAGCTGCTGTTCTGTTGTATTCAGGACGATGGACTCCAGATGCGTTAGAATCTCGCAGATTCGGTCAGTATTGGGGATAGTATAGGCGTCGTGAAGAACCGCCGCCAGGGCATCGAGAAAGCTCAGCATCGTCCCTGGCCGGGGATCCGGCACGGCGTGCCATGCCCGGTCACGCCCCAGCCGGACGGCATCGGGCATAGTTTCCCAGGAAGTTGATTGAATAAAGCACTGGAAAAATCTGGAGGCGATGTTTCCCGAATTACCTCTGGCCGAGATGAGAAGATCGTGTGACAAACTCCGTACGTCACGGTCAGGCCGGCGGAGGGGTGCCAAACTTATAACGAGGTTACGGCCCGTGTCTCCATCGGCAATGGGAAAGACATTGATCCGGTCCAGAAGATCGGCCCACGCCGTGAGACGCTCTACACCGGCAATAAGGGCCTGCCGGAAATTTTCTATCATAGCTAAAAACCAGAAGTTTGATGGATTTCATGCCATGTCGCATCATAGAACATTAAGTTATCTCCTGAACAGATCTGATTCAGCGATAGCACCGGCAACACGCTCGATGTCTTTATCCATCTCACGGTCTTCCAGCATGGCTGCTGAAAGGGAGCGAATCTTTCCGATAAGGCCGGAGAGCAGCGGTCTGGCATCGAGGTTACCTCTGATCTCACAGCCCTGGGCAGCGGCAAGGAGATGGATGGCCAGAACCCGCTCTGTCAGTGTGCAGATTCGTTCCGCATCTCTTGCTGAGATGGTACCCATACTTACTTTATCCTGGTTATGAGATTCTGTGGAGCGGGAAAAGGAAGATGCAGGCATGGTCAGCTTCAGTGCCTCCGCCGCTAGGGCCGAAGTAGATAAGGACATGGCTTTGAATCCGTGGTGAAAGACAGAGTCCTCACCCGCGACCCGTACCAGGTCTGCCGGGAGACCCCTGTTAAGGAGCGGATCAACAAGGAGGGCTACCTGCCGGTCCGACATGTCCGCTACAGAGGCCAGCACTGCTTTCAGGGCATCCATGGCAAAGGCCATATGGCCGCCGTAAAAATTTCCGCTCATGAGAGGCTGACCCGTCTCCGGATCGAAGATGGGGTTGTCATTTGAGCTGTTCGCTTCTGTCTCAACCCACTCGCGAATCCATGTCAGGGCATCATAGAGAACGCCGACGATTTGCGGTGTGCACCGGAGGGAATAAGGATCCTGCAAGGCCCCCTTAGCCTGGGATTCAAGGTCTCCGTTATCTGTATCCATCTGTAGCAGTTCGGTCAGCCTTTTCGCCGCCTGTATCTGCCCAGGGAAAGGCTTGGCTTCACCGATGACAGGATGAAAATGAAGGAACTTGCCTTTTAGAGCATGAACGGTAAGGCCGGTAGCACATATGGCGGCATCGAGTATCCTGTTGGCCCGCTCCACGGCCAAGGCGGCTATCCCCGTCATTGTGGATGTGCCGTTCATCATGGAAAGAGCCTCTTTTGGGGCAAAGGCATACGGAACAAGACCTGCAAGTTTCAGCGCTTTGGCAGCCGGCATGCACTCGCCACGGTAAAATACTTCCCGTTCCCCCGTCAGGGCCGCCGTCACGTAAGACATAGGAGTCAGGTCTCCGGAAGCACCCACGGAACCCTCACAGGGAACAACGGGCGTAATCCCATGGTTAAGAAAGGCCGCCAGTCTCTCCAGAAGACCTAAGGATACACCGGAATACCCCGCCGACAGGCACAGTAGACGGCAGAGCATTGCCGCCCTAGTCGCGGGGATGCTGATGGGCTCGCCGGTGCCGCAGCCGTGAAATCGGATGGGGTTGGCTCCCCGGTGCTTTCGCATTTGGTCTTGTTTCAGGCGCTTTCCGCAGGATTTGCCAAATCCGGTAGACACGCCATAGACGGGGATTCCATCGCGGATAGCTTTGTGGAGCATGGCCTCACTCCGCCGGATACGTTCCTGAAAGGAGCGCCCCCGGCTGAGCTTCACTACAGCCTTTCCCCGAGCGACGGCAACAATCTGTGAGAGTGACACAAGCCCCTCGCCAATAATTACTTCTTCAGTAACACGCTTCTTCATCACTGACCTCCGAATATATCTTCCACTTGCCCAAACCGGCGGGTCATCAGTTCCCGCCTGCGGCCGCGATATGTGCCGTCGGCTTTCTCCTTTTCCATGACCTTCTGTAGGAGTTTGAACATCTTGTATGTCTGGGGTTCACGACGATAGAATGTGTCCCACGCATAGGTGTAGAGTTCCTGAAGCTTTTCCGGAGTCATATGACAGGGCTGGAACACCACTTTGTCTGCCGTGTAATTATTCCAGTTATAAGAGAAGATGCGCCCTGTCCGGTGCAGGTCATCGAAAGCCTTGGTGTGGGGAAATGGCGTAAGGATAGTGAATTCAGCAAGTTCCAGGTTGATCTCCATGAGAAAATCCACAAGCCGACGGATGTCGTCCTCTGTATGATCATCGAGACCCAGGAGAATAGTCCCCTCCACAGCTATACCGTGGTCATGGTAACGCCGGATGCGCTCCCGTATATAATCCGATGTATCGAAGATAGCCTGGTAGACATACCAGGCCCCCGCCCTGGCGGCCAGGTCAAGTATCTCATCGTCATCCTCGATAGGATGACAGCACCATTTTTTCTTCAGAGGGATCATGGCCTTGAACAGCTCACGTTCCCATGCCTTATCCTGGGCGAGGGAATTGTCCACGATAAACAAACGGTTGTTGTCGATTGCCGCCAGTTCCTCCACAACCTTGTCAATGGGGCGGGGGCGGAACTTTCTCCCTCCCAGAAAAGCCACACAGCAGGGGTAGCAGTTGAAGCGGCATCCCCGCGAAGCGTGCACGAGGTCCACCATCTGCACACCCTTGTAGTAATAAAATTCGTGTTTTAATATGTCCCTTCTTGCCGTCCCGATGGATTCCGCGAGTGGGAAATCCATCAGGTAATCATACCGCTTCTGCAGCCGGTTGTTTTTAAAATCTCGGAATATCTCCTCCATCCTGCCTTCTGCTTCACCGAGAAAGATCGCATCGGCGTGCTGCATAGTTTCCTCTGCGTGCAGCATCGTTGCTATGCCTCCGAACATAACCTTGATTCCCCTCCGCCGGTAACTGTCGGCAATCTCCCAGCCCCTTTTCACCTGGCTGGTCAGCATCATCGATATGCCTACGAAATCTGGGGCATCATCCAAGTTGACAGATTCCACATTTTCATCCGTAAAATCGACTTCCACATCATCGGGCAGAGTCGCAGCAAACACAACGGGCCCATGCGGCGGAAGGTGGAATTCCGTCTGCCTCTCCAACTTTTTCCATTTCGGATAGATAAGTTTGAATTTCACATCTATTGCCTTCTATTAAGACCTATGAAGAACCTCTATCTTGTTATTGCGACTAAACTAAGGAATATTACAACTTTTATATAAAAAAACAAGCCTTCTCGTCACTTTGCCTCTCGGAATGACGCAAACAGAAATTTTTTAGGAGGGTTCTATTCATCATCCGGTGACTCACCGGGTTGCAACTGCATTGTCCTTTTTGAAACCGGCTCTGCATTGATCAACCTCAGAAGCAGCGTATAATCCCGAGTGTCGAAGGCAGTCAGTCTGACCAATGTGGGAATCCTGTTCTTTATGGAAGAGGCATTTACCCTCCGAATCGTTTCATAACTGTCACTATATAGGCCTATCTCCCAAGAACTATCCTGATGGACAATCACATCGATAATCCTGCCTTGATTTTCATCATAACGGCAGATCGTCGATCCGTCTTCAAGCAGGCCGGCCTTCGAAAGCCGTCCCTGCGGGGCAAGTAAAATCAGACGGATATCCTTCATCAAGTGTTCCGCAAAATTTTTGGTATTAAACGGCGGCACTGCCCGATTTACGCGCATCTCTTTCTCATATTGGGCATCAAACAAAACAAATCCCTCGATAGTCATGATTGCGCTGTGGATCGTTTCAGATGCCGGATCAATAACGGTCACACCCACAACCGTTCCTGTTCCTTCACCAGGCAAAATTACCTCAATAGCGTGGATAAAACGGTAGGGGGTATCTATGAACGGCTGATGACATCGCTTCGTAATATCCGGCAGCAACACATGATCCACAGGTTTTATTACGGGGAGACGGCCGCATGAGACTAGAAAAGAAACCAATATGAATATGGAGAGCCAGCGTGCGGGTAACATGAAACACTTCATCCTACTTCCCGGAATAATGATTCACTGATCTTCCCGTTAATCTGCACGTCGGCAAATTCAAAGAGAGTATAATTTCCTTCGCTTTCTGTAATCTTGACAGATTTAATAACACCTGGTCGATCAGGCGAAAGTGTTATCACGATGCGCGATATCATTGACGACAGCCCTTTTTCCTTGGGCGTGAGGATAATCTTCGGTCCCCTTCCCCCTTTCAAGGTCGCCGAAAAATTCTCATTCGCGGTGAATTGGCCGGTGCTCCACCAGCTGATCTCCTGAAGAACGATTTGCATTGATTCAAGTGACCCGCCTTTATCCTCCACAAGTCCTCTACTCCCTGCGGTATATCGTCTGATATCTCCCTTCCGCATAAGCAGAACGCTTCTTATAGGAGACGTATATTCCCACCTGACCGAATCCGGTGCCTGAAAATAAAAAAGCCCCTTTGAGACAAGGGGTCTGGAAAGGATCTGCATGTGCTTTTCCTGGGTGAAATGAGCGTTGACAGATTTTATCTTTGCTGATTCCCTCCGGATATCCTCCCAGTTGTCCGCCCACCCAAGCATAACCGTACAGGAAATGAATACACCAATGAGGAACACACCCCTCTTTGCTCTGCCCTTTGTCGTTATGAAATCCATTAAAACATGCCGCCGTTGACGGAAATGACCTGTCCCGTTATATATGAGGCGTCGTCTGAACACAGGAAGCGGACGACCTTTGCAACCTCCTCCGGCCTTCCGATCCTTGCCATGGGAATGATGTCCTTGATTCTATCCACCGGAGCTCCCTTGATCATCTCCGTATAGATCAACCCTGGGGCAACCACATTGACCCTGACACCCAGCCTCGCCACTTCGGACGCCAGTGAGCGGCTGGCAGCGATCAATCCAGCTTTTGCAGCAGCGTAGTTTGCCTGTCCCCTATTCATGACGAGAGCAGACACAGACGAAATGGAGACAACTGATCCCCTGCGATTCCGAACCATTGTCTTTATTACCGGCTTCGTTATGTTATAAAAACCCTTCAGCGTCGTTTGGATAACCGCGTCCCAATCTGCTTCCGGCATCATCATGAACAGCCCGTCGGCAGTAACTCCGGCATTATTTACGAGGACGCGAAGATTCTTATGCCGCGAGATGATTTCATCCATCTGCTTAGCAGCTTCCTTCGGATCGGCCACATCAAAGCGAAACTTTTCCCCGCTGCCCCCCTTCGCTCTGATAAGATCCAGGGTTTCCTCAGCAGACTGATCGTTTGATTTGTATGTGATGATCACCCGATATCCCGCATCTGACAGTTCGACCGCAATGGCACGGCCGATGCCGCGACTGCCGCCGGTCACGAGGGCAACCCGTTCTTCATTCATATAGTTCTGCTCCTTAGGATGGATCACAGCGGGATTAGTGTTAATCGGAATCGAAGCGCACGACTTGTATTTGAATTCTTCCCAAGAGGTCTTTTCCCGCCGTTACGGTTCCCTCCAGTACATTGTAATTGTGAGCGCCGGATAGATTTTTCACAGTTGTGATTAGTACCGTGTGAAGTGGGATCCGGTCCAGAAAAAAATCTGCGCTTTTAATCCCGACAAGCAGCCCCCTGCCCATATCATTCTCAATCCCCCTTCTACATCTTATTTGGACAGCTGCTGTCTGTGCTACAATCTCGATCAGGACTATAGGGTCGACGAAAGACTCATGACAGAGAGGCCATCGATCGGTGACGACGGCTGACGTTACGGCCGTATCGGCGTTTACGTCCAGAACTTCATTGATCAATTTCATTCTATCCCGATGGGGGATCAGTGTTTCAATATCCATCCTGTCATCACGAGATGAGAGTTTTAGATGTTCAAAACAATCTAAATATGTTATTAGACGGCGGCATAGTAAATGGAAAAAATGAGAGATGTCAAGGGGAATTATTGATGAAGATGAGGAACATCGGTGGACTGCCGTGGTATCAAAATATCTTCACCCTTCCACCGGACCCTGACAAGGAATTTATACTAGGCGGCCGCACTTATAAAGAGATATATCGTCTCGCAGCGGTGATTAGTTCTATCCGGTCAGCGGAAGACAATGACCACACTGTAATCTGCCTATGTACCGATGATAAAGCCCTCGTTGCTGCTTCACTGGTAGCTTCGCTTGCCGGCGGACCTCGCCTTATTCTTCCCTATGCCTTCTCCCGGCAGGCCATTGAGGAAGTCTGTGAGACTATGCCCGTATCCTTTCTACTCACAGACCGTCCGGGTGATTACCCCACCGGCCCTTCGGTAATAACTCCTGCTATGCTGGATGGTGATAATACGACCCGCGCTACCTTTATTGATCCGAATGAACCCTTCCTCATGCTGTTCACCGGCGGATCTACGGGGAAGCCGAAGGTGTGGTCCAAGACACCCCGAAACATGCTTTCGGAGGCCCGATATATGTCTGACAAATTCGCTATAGCTCCCGATGATCTCTTTCTGTCGACCGTACCGCCCCAACATATTTACGGCTTCCTATTTTCCGTGCTGATTCCATTCATAAGCTCTGCCTGTGTTCTTGACGGCGTTTATACCTTCCCCAGGGAGATACTCCGGGCCGCCAAAAATTACAAGGCATCCATCCTGGTAAGCGTTCCTTTACATTACCGAGTTTTGAAAACGGATGATCTGCAAAGTCATGACTTAAGGATGGCTTTTTCTTCCGCAGGAGTACTGGATAAAGAGGATGCTGCATATTTTCACGACAAAACAGGTCTGGACGTTATAGAAATTTATGGCTCAACGGAAACAGGAGGGGTGGCCGCAAGGCGCCGTCTGAGAGACGGCGAGGCTTGGAATGCCCTTGACCCTGTCAACTGGAAGATAAGGAACGGAAGGCTGCATGTTCGATCGGAATTTATTTCTCCCACACTGCACCGGGATGCCGCCGGTTTTTTCATGACGGCAGACTGCGCGGATTCTGACGGTAATGACAGATTTGTCCTGCGGGGCAGAGCAGATGATATTGTCAAGGTCGGGGGGAAGAGAGTTGACCTTTCCGCCATACAGGCAAAAATAAAACGGATACCCGGTGTTCGTGATACCGTAATTGTATCCATTCCTACCGGGAACGGACGCCAAAATGAACTGGCAGCGCTTGTGGCAACCGATCTTGATGTACCTCATTTGAGGCAGCATATTGCCACAGTCAGTGAAGCGTATGCCATTCCGAAGCGTATTGTTGCTGTACCGGAAATCCCCGTGACTCCTGCAGGCAAATATGACAGAGCAATGATCGAAAGGATTCTGCGATCAGGAAATGAAAAATTGGTGACGAAAGATAAAGGAACCCGACGACAACATGGTACATAGGCATCGATATATAGCTTATCCTCACCATCATAATAGATGTCCCGGGAGGTAAAAATTATGCCCCGAAAAACGAGATTTGCATTGATTACATGCGTTTTTTTGTGCACTCTTCTCGCTATGTCTGCTTTGGCGCAGGCTCGTGGCATCATTCCGCTTAGAAATTATTATCCTGCTTTCACGACCGATTTAAATGAATATAAAGGCAAACGGGTGTATCTCATGAACTTTGATAATCAGGCCAGAGATACCACCGTCTGGTATTATTTCAGCCCGGATAGGCAGTATGCCTATGGCGGTAATTCGCTGATTCAGAATTATTTCTGGTATTCCTTTGAAAAGGCCCTGATAAGTCTCGGGATGTGGGTCTCAAACATGGATAAGCCTGATCCCTACGCACCGGCCTTGTGGCTGACTTTAAAATCCGTCACCGACGCCAGGTTTGAGGTGGAGGTGAAAATGCAGAAATTCGTTTACGGCGTGTTCTTTACCAAAGTTTATACAGTCACAGGGGAGGACATCAAACAAGAAGAACGCACGGCGGAGAACATGGAGAAGCGTGCGTACCGCATGACCAACAGACTCTTTGAGACTATCTTGACCGATCCCCAATTCAAAAAGGCTTATTTTAAGGCAGCTGCTGAAATGCTGAAGTCTCAGGGCAATTGACGGGACTGTGGGATTGTTGAAACCCAAGCACAGCGCAGCAGGTGAATGTTTTTCAACTGCCCCAATGTCATTTTAGACAACTGTCAGCAGCATATAGGCAATAGAAAAACGCCCGCTTTCCGGGATAAAGCAGAGCAGCTTATTTCCTTCCTTCAGCTTTCCCGAATGAAAAAGTTCCTCCAGCATGACATAAATGGAAGCTGATCCGGTATTTCCTTTATATGACAGATTGGTAAACCATCTCTCATAAGGAATGGTGAATCCAATTTCTTCCATTGCTTTGAAGACCTTATCCCTGAAGTAATAAGAAGAATAGTGAGGTAAAAACCAATCCACCTCGCCGGCTTTGAGTCTTCTTTTCGCAATTGTCCGTGCCAGCGCCATGTTCACAGAAACCTTGACCATTTCCTCATTCAAGATGGTCATGTCCTGTTTCAGGGCAAAATAGTTTTTATCGAGAGCTTCCTTCAGAGAATCAAGCTGACGCCATCCCGTGATTGAACCATCTTCATTTTTAACAGCACCTGCAAACATGCATACTTCATATTGGCCGGCATATGAAACATGCTCGATCCAATCTACTTTCAGCGAATATCGATCCGCATTTTTCTTCGACGACATGAATACCGCACCGGCAGCGTCGGACAGCATCCAGCGAAGAAACTCCGCATCAAACGGCACCACGGGATTACTTTTTACAGCCGAATCGCTTTGCAAATGTTCAAAAAATTTCGCCCTGATGAGAGAGGATGCCAGTTCTGATCCCGTCGCCACGGCATTATCGCTGAGACCAAGGGCCACATTCATAAATGCATACTTAAAGGCACTAATCCCGGAAAGACAGATTCCGGCAGTAGAAATTACCTCACAGGGGGGAGAACCCAGCTCGCCATGGACCATTAGGCCGTGACCGGGCACAATAATATCCGCCATAGACGTACCGCAACACAGACATTGGATATCGGATACGGTAAATCCTTCGTAAGGCCTCAGCTTTCTTACTGCTTCTGCTGTTAATTGTGCGTTGGTGTGGGTCAATTTAGCCGTCGCCGGGTCGATGGCATAGTAACGCTTCTCGATTTTATTATTATCGAGAATTCTATTCTTCATTCTTGACGGCAAGTTGTGGATCTTGCCGATGACGTCTTGTATGTGTTCATTGTCGACAGGTTCATTAGGTAAAAATGCTGAAACGTCATTAATAAAAACAGTCACTTCATCTCCCTGTATTCGATCCGGTTGTTTTTTCATAAGGTGCCTACTTACTAAAAGGAACCCTTTTTATGCAAGTAAAAAATTCACTTGTCAATGGTATAAGGTCTGATCGATCAGTTGGATCTTTTATCCTTTCCATGTAGCCTCTTCACCAGTTCTGAAAATGTCCCATAAAATGTCTTTTCAGGAATGGTCGTGGGAAGAACGGCGTTCGTGAAGGTGTAAAAGTCCAGATCGTGAGTGACTATTCGATCCTTCACTTTCCTATGGAGGGGTGTTCCTGGAATAGGTGTGAGTACTGAGAGGACAGGAATCTGAATCCTCTGCTCTACAATGAACTTCTCCAGATTTATAAAGTCATCTTCTGTATAATCCGGAGCAACGATGAAATCACCAACAATGAGCATACCCAGTTCGTGGAGAAGCTCAATGGCCCTGGGAATAACATCAATTTTGTATTTCTTGTTATAAGCCTTTATCCTTCGACCCTGAATATCCTCAAATCCGACAACCACTGCATGAAGACCGGCTTCCTTCCAATCTTTCAACAAGGCATAATGTCTGACAATCGTATCCGCCCGTACATCGGCAATGAATCGCTTCCGTATGCCCATCTCTTTGATCCTCCGGCATACATCCCTTGACATGTCAGGATCACCGAAAGTATTGGCATCAACCATACGTATAAAGGGAATATCACCCAGCAGGCCTATGTCCCTTGCTACAGAATCCGGTGTGTGGACAAGGTATCTTCCCCCTGTAACTCCCGGAATGGCGCAGAAAGAGCAATCATGTGTGCAACCATAGGCGGTAATAACAAATCCCATCTTCATTCCTAATTTTTCCAGAACATAATGCCCCCTGTACCCTTCCACAAGGTCATAGCGGGGCGGATAATCATCCATCAGATCATCCAGATTGTAGTCCCTTGGCGTGTATGAAAGGGAAGAGCCGGGTGATGTTTTTGCAACACCGGGAATGACCATATCAATATCCCCGTTTTGAAGGTGGTGTATCAGTTCGCTGAAGCTCTTTTTGCCGATGCCGATAACGATGTAGTCAACTTCTTCCCTGTTGAAATAGGACGGATCACATGTGGCGTGATTCCCCCCGATAACAATAACAGTACGGTGCTCTTCCCTGATCCTCCTGGCATATCTGAGCACAGTATTAGCTTCACAAGTGACTGCCGTGAAGCCGATCACGTCAGGTCGAAAATCAGCGATGATCCTCCACAAGGCGTCTTCTTCCTCACATTTCATATCGAGGATTACCAGGTCATGCCCTGTAAGCGCCCCGGCAATAACCTCGAGACTGAATGGTTCCCCCTTAAAGATCTGTTTGATGGATGTGACCCCGTATTGTTCTTCCGGAATACTGCGTCCGGAATTAGGCGGATTGACGAAAAGGATTTTCATGATGGGACATATTCATAAAAATTATGGAGCTACGCTTTACAGCTTAAGCACGTTGTTTTGTTTGCTATCAGATAGTAATGTCTGTGTCAACGACAAAGAGCCTCATGGGAATTCCATCACTCCAAGTCTGTCATAGTCTACCGGGCAGTTCATAAAGTAACTGACAGGATCTTCCAAGAAAAACAAGGGGAGACCCGGAGGTCTCCCCTTGTTTAAGGAGGAGGTAAAGCAGGCGATGCGCAAGTTTTGGTTATCTCGCCGGTTAATCATGCCCGTCTTAACCGGTTAAATATAAATATAGTCCACTTAATCCCTTTTGAGGACAAGCCCCGTCATAAGAACAATGACGACGAAACAGAAGACAACTAACGCAATTTCAGGCGTATCGATTCCGGTATGGTGATGGTGGTGTTCGGCAAGCCTCATCATGATCGGCGCTGATAGTAATGTTGTCATATTCATTCTCCTTACTATCATTAAAGAACACTCTATTGCTTATAGAGCAATTTTGATTATATTTTATATACAGCATAGTGAAAAAGCGGTGACGCAGATCACAAAAAATTACCTATTTTTCGATACCAAACTATGAGTAAATTCACTGTATTATGCCTGCTGTAAAAAAATGAGTATTGAGATTTGTTCTTATAAAAATCAGATGGTTAGAAGATATTGCAGGGACTGTCAACCGCTGGCTGGGGTTTGGGGTGTTGTCCCCCTTTGGAGGGGTAGGGGGAGGTTTTACTGAACCAAAAGCATGTCCTCAATTAATCGGAAGTCTCAGTATATCTATTTGCTGGTCAATTGTGCTTTAATGTACTCCAGTACGGGGTAAATATTTTCCTGTTTCACTTCATCAAAATCCTCAGTCATGAATCTTTTTAAGGCTTCATCTCTTTCCATCATCCTCCCGACGGCCACAAGACTCTCATCGTAGATACTCAGATCCTTGTGCAGCATCCTGCCGCGAAGTGGAAAATATTTTATGTCTTTTCGAATCTCGTAGGGCAGACTGGCATTATAGATTTTATTGATGTTGGGATGCTCCGGCGGCGTGCCGGAGGTAGTAAACAAAACAACTTGCTTGCCTTTGATGATATTCCAGTTTTCAACAATCATCGGAGCAACGACAATCCGGCCTGTACGGACATAACCGCCAAAGACGATCACGTCATACTTCGTAAATTCCGGGGCATTACATTTATCCACGTCTGCCATCCGGCTCGGGATCTCCCTATGTATCCATTCGGCATACTGCTTTGTGCTGCCATACTTGCTTTTATACATTATCAGCACCCTAGAAGTACTGCTTCCATAAATGTTACTGCCGCCTCTTATATCCGAAATTTCACAAACGGGCGCATGTATACAGGCACCTATGCCTATGCAGAGTATTGCTACAAAAAGCAGTTTAAACCATCGATCATTTATCATAGTTAAGACAGCCCTCCTGGTTTCTACCTTATCCGAATGAAACTGACGAGCACTTAGGCGTATCCGGTATTGCGCATCATATATGCCTAACTATCATCATGCAAGTAACACTTTTAAAGCCAAGACAATGGCAAATCCGACTTGACATAATGACAACTTTTCGTTATGAAATCCGTCAATTGGAGAAGTAATAAAAACCTGTGCTGTAACATCAGCAGAAAACGGCTGTGTTAATCATCTTCTGAGAACTACAATTAAGTTTTTTTTCACGTCTTAAAAAAATAATTTTAAAGAGGAGAAATCATGAGAAGACTGCTGATATTATCCATATGCCTCATCCTGCTTTCCGGCTGTGCGGCAACAAGTATGATAGCCCCCGATCGTAAGCCGGATCTTACACCCCGTACTGATACCGCCACACTTGTAATCATCCGCGATACATCATTCGGTTTTGCTATAGTATTTTGGAACTATTTAGACGGAAAGCTTATCGGTGAGACCAAAGGCAAAACATATTTTGTCACCCGTATTAAGCCGGGGCCTCATTATGTTGTTGTTGCAACTGAGAACGCAGCAGTTGCGCATCTCGACTTTAAACCCGGTAAGATATATTATCTCCGTGAGGGAGTCCTTATGGGATGGTGGCGCGCCCGCACATCTGGATTCTCCCCTGTGAATCAGCAGGAAGCAATTGAAGCAATGAAGAGTTGCACATACATGGAGTACGACCCGCAGCGAGGAGGTGAAGACATGGACCCAAAGCTTTACCAGCAGGCGATCGCCGACTACCAAACGGAAGTAAAACAAAATCCTGACGGATTCAAGGCCATGCTTGAATATAAGGGTTATTAGTTTATCCTGTGAAATACATGAAGGATAAATTGAGTTTGTAACAGCCGGCCGGAGCATTCAGCCGGCTGTTTTCTTTTGTCCATTTCTTCTTGACAGACGTTGCTCTCCTATCTATAGTTTCCAACAAAAAAAATGCTATCTTTCTTCTTCAAGCTGTGAGAACTCTTTCAAAGCCGTTTCATAAATCCGATAGGGTTTTAATATGAAGATATCCGAAGTGCCTCAGGACGATGCAAAGACCATGCATGGTGAGAGAAAAGCTATGTATGCTGTCGATGATCAAGGACGTTACACGCAGACCACCACTAAAGGATGGGAGGCGGAAGAAATTGTCCTCAACCAGGTGATCGGCGAGTTTGAGGAAAAGGCAAGAGAGGCCGCAACGCGAGCGGGAAATAATGAAACATCGCCGATAGAATATTTCATGTACAAAAACTGGATGGATCCGCTCACGCTTGCACAGGCTATGGGTCTTTACCGCTGGCAGGTAAAGCGTCACTTCAAACCAGGTGTATTCAAAAAACTCGATCATAAAATACTAGAGGCATACGCCCGGCTCTTTAAAGTATCCGTCGATGTGCTAATAAATTTTCCCAGAGAGAAATAAATGGCAGGCTCGAAGCCATTGGAACACAGACAATACGCCCACTGCGAAAGCGGAGTAGTAACAGCGCTTTTGAGACACCACAGTATCGACATTTCCGAACCTATGGTGTTCGGTATCACCGGCGGACTTACCTTCGCCTATATCCCCTTTATCAAGATGACCAACATGCCGATCGTATCATACCGTATGATGCCCGGGTCGATCATCAAAGGGGCAGTGAAAAACCTCGATGTCACATTTAAGACCCAAAGATACAGGGATAAGGAGGCGGCTCTTGCTGAACTCATTGATCTCATAGACCTGGGTGAAATCGTCGGCCTCCAGACATCTGTCTACTGGCTGCCGTATTTCCCGCCGGAGATGCGCTTCCAGTTTAACGCGCACAATCTCATCGTATACGGGAGGGAGGGAGTAGAATTCCTCGTCAGCGATCCCGTTTTTGAACATACAGTCCGGATCAAGGCAGAGGATCTACAGAACGCCCGCTTCGCCAGGGGGACACTTGCACCGAAGGGCTTTATGTACTACCCTGTTCAGGTCAATACCTCCTTTGATTTGCAGGAGGCAATAAAGAAATCCATCAAGCGAACAGTGCACATGATGCTCTATGCCCCTGTACCTTTTATTGGCGTTAAGGGCATACATTATATGGGAAGAAGGATTGAAAGACTCAAGACCCACAAAGACCTGAGATACGTCCGCCTCTTTCTCGGTCATATTGTGAGGATGCAGGAAGAGATAGGGACGGGAGGCGGCGGTTTCCGGTTCATGTATGCAGCCTTCCTACAGGAAGCAGGGCAAATCCTGAAATCCCAGCGACTGGAGGAGGCATCACGGATGATGACAGAGGCAGGTGATATGTGGCGGCAGTTCGCCTTAGCCTGCGCCAAAGCCTGTAAAAGCAAGACGGCGAACTTCGATGTAGAAGACATCGCCCGACTGGTGAAAAAGTGCGCAATTCAGGAGAAGCTTGTCTACTCCCTCCTCAAAACCTCTTGAACTCGATAACGGCAGGTCATGGGGATTAATAAGCAACGGCCAGTCCCACATTCACCCCGTACTGGTGTGTCCTGCTGGATGGTTCATAAAGAGACATAACGACTGTCCCCTGATACGTCAAATTCACTGTATCACTTTGACCAATTTCATCGTAAGCGTACCATGGTTTAACCACAACTGACCAGAATTGGGAGAACCTATACCGCAAAGGGATTTCAGCGTAATATCCAATTCTGTTTCCTAATTTAACGTCGGGATTGTTGAATCCCGGGTCCAAGTCAGAGAATTCGGCTGTCATTTTGCCGTAGAACATGAAGCGGGCACCGGCATTTGGCTCAATGACAAATCTGTCACCGATTTTAAAATCAGCTGCGATCCCAACTGGAATATAGTGCCAGTAGTATTTTTCCTGGATACCGAGAATGCTTATTGCCCCCATTGGTCTGATCTGCGTCTGACCGCGGTCCCAGTGACGATAGCCATATCCTGTATAGGGTATAATAGAAATATTTTTCGTAATGCCAATATTGTATCCAACGTTTATTTCACCACGAAAAAAGTACTGTCGATTATCGTCAGAAAATGTTATCGGGACTGCACCGCTTTGGTCCGTCCCGTCGTATGTAACGTCGCCCCATGAGAATTCAAGAAATATCTTCGAATAGATTTTATTTTTCTTATTGTAGTTCCACCCCAGATAAAAACCCGGCAGCCAGCCCTTCTCAGTACTTTTCCCGGGAGAAGGGACATCTTCTTTATAATCCAGATACCAATACATGAAGCCGAATTCGAAACTTTGGCCTTCAAAGACCTTCTGAGTTTCATTCAGCCTTGCATTGACTAAGAGTTCACCTTTTTGTTCTTCAGCGGCTAAGGAAAGACCAGGCGAGATTAAAAAGAAAGAACTTATGATGATGGCGCAGATGAATCTATTCCACATAAAAAACGCCCTCCTTTTCAAAGTGTTGTTGCCGAATAATTATTACAGATAATTTCTCTTAATCGCATTTATTACATGATCAACCACTATTACATATCCATCACTACAGCAGCTACCTCTTTATTGGGTCCGTTAATCAAAGAACATGTAAAGGTCAAATTTAAAACTATGAATTCATATCGGTCTATACGTATTCAACCTTTAGCAAATGGATACAAAATATTTAAATAAAAATTCTTGGCTGCCTAATATACGGCTGAAAAGTCTCATTTGAGAGGCATGGTATTGTCGCAGTTTTTCAATACCTTTCGACTTCGATAACAGCGTAGTGTCCACGCCAGTCCTTGTTTATATGCAGCAAGATCTTCCCCTGAAAAAGCCTGATGAACAGACTTACACCGCAGGCTGTGGATGATCCGGAATATCCGTACTCGCTAAGGTAGTCAAATTCGGCGGCAGGCAGCAAAGCCTTTCTCAATTTGGCAGCTTCATAGTCATCTATCAGTGCTCCGAAGGAAACCACATCCACGGGCGCTCTTTCCCTGATCCACATCAGACATGAGGCACTGTCCTGGAATGACATGATCGCTTTAATTGTACCAACAGCTCCATCCTTCTCAGCTTTGATATAAAGCCAACCACTCCCATCAATCCTCCGCCAGCCATGGCCAATCTGTTCCTCTGTGAATTCTTGAGGGAGGGAAGCCTCATCGACACCACCGATAAGGGCGCTTTTTTCTGCCCCGTCCGCGAAATCCGTTCTTACCAGCTCCATTCCTCTTTCAAAGGAAAGATGCTGGCTGGAGACTGTGATATTACGACCCCGGATGCCCAGGTTCTGGGCGAGATAAAACGCTGCCGTATTGCTCATAGTATTGATAAAACCGAATGGCTTGGGAAGAGCGTGGGCCAAATATATTTCATCGAGTACCTGCGCAGTCTCACCAAGGTTCCCATGCTCCGTCGTCAGGTAGACGGCCGTATAAGGATCAAGGTATTGCTCGTGAACACATTGACGAGCGCCGAGCAGGGTAAGGAGGATGAACCTGTTCACCCTACGGAAATTATCCGGGGTATAGCGGATCAATTCCTTCTTTAATTGATTAATGTCCTCGTTAGCTGTACCGATAAAGGCAGAGGCGCTGTGAATGAAGATTTCGCTCATCCCATGCTCGCCTTATTTGAGATGATGAGGGTGGTGCAATTGCCGCCAAACCCAAAATAATTCAACATAAAATTACCTACTCCGGCCTCCATGTTTTCTGCAACGGGCTGTAGATTTAATTGTTCGTCCACTTCACGGAAGCCCGGTGTAGAGGGAATAAATCCCCCCTTGACCGATTCTGTAAACAGTATCTGTTCAATGACACCGCAAGCACCAGCAGTGTGACCTACAAAAGGTTTAACACAGGTTACGGGGGGTATCCCATTCCCGAAAACGCGCCTCATCGCGGCGGTTTCCGTACTGTCATTGCTTTCTGTCCCCGTGGCATGGGCCTTCACGGCACATATGTCCCCCGTACCAAGTCTTGCCTGCTTTAGGGCCCTGTTCATTGTTTCCGCGACAATTGACCCTTCTACATCATGGCTGGTAACACTGAAAGTATCGCAAAGATTCGCTCCGCCCAGGTGCACGAAATCGCCGGACTTCCTGGGGCCACCCTCCAGAACTATCGCGCCACAGGCCTCGCCCAGTATCAAGCCATCCCGGTTTTTGTCAAAGGGTCTGTACTCCTCTGCGGCAATGGATTTCAGGGCCTCAAATCCGTAAAACCCCAGGTTGCTGAAGAGATCGTAGCCAACTACAAGAGCCCTCTTGGTGCGCCGTGACTCTATCATGGCCGAGGCATAGAGTAAGGCATTGGCGCTTGATGTGCAGGCCGTGGCAAAGGAATAACAGCTCCCCCCTATTCCGAATCTGTCCATGATGGCAACGGCGATTTTTCCATAACCATAGGACGATTGAAGAAACATACCGGAGACAGTAGACATCATCCTATGGTGGTTGCCCTCAAATACGGGAATATCCATGGATGTAGAGCCGAAGAACACATCCATGTCCCTGATCTCCGCACCGTTCAAGCCGGCATCTGCTATGGCAGAAGACACCGTGGAATAGAGGATGTCATAGAAATACTGCTCGGAGCGGTTAGCAAGTTTATCACCTTCGTTTCTTTGTATGAGGTAGTAAGGTTTGGTATAGGGTAGGCCGGCCAGGTCAAAGGAGAGCTGGGCAAGTCTTATCCTTTTACTGCGTACAGCATCCACAATCTCTTTCAGGGAATCACCGAGAGAGCAGATCATCGCCTTTCCCGTCATGTATGTTTTTCTTCCGTTCATGTCCTATTCCGGCTGAATGAAGTCGGCAAAGGTATTTATCGATCTCATGACCCGTCTTGTTTCCTTGCTGTCGGTGATAATGATGTTGTATTTATTCTGTATAGCAATAGATATCTGCAGGGCATCTATTGAGTCCAGGCCAAGTTTAGAATCATTGCCGAACAGGAGTTCATCATCATCAATGTCTACGGGATTGATTGTTATATCACACTCCTCGACGATCAGCTTCTTCAACTCCATCTTCAGTTTTTCATCAAGGGAACCTTTCATCGTTCTCAGGCCTCTCTCTGTCTTTTTAACAGGGTCACCGTAAGAATCAGCATCACCACTCCGAGAATAATCAGGGACAGGCTTTTCGGAAGCACATCGGAGACGCCACCATTCCGCAGGAAGATATCGAGGAACCCTTCCAGTCCCCAGGACATGGGGGATATGTCGGCAATGTCCTGCATAAACCCAGGCATGACAAACTTGGGCACCATAAGCCCGCCCAGGGCGCCAAAGATGATATTCAGGACTCCCCCTATGGTAGTCGCCTGCTCCGTCGTCCCGGCTAAAGATGCGATCAGAAGCGCTACGGAGATGGCGCTAAAGCTGACGGAAGCGGCAATCAGGACAAGGCCGCCTACGGAATCCCCCATAGTGAGGGCGGTGCCGCCGCAAAGAGGGACGACGTAAACGCCTATGGCAATCATGATTACCACCTGGATTGCATTGATAAGAAGATAAGGCGCCATCTTGCCCGTGATCAGATAGAACCTCGATACATTCATGCTTTTGAGGCGCATGAGTGTGCCCTGACCCCTTTCAGAGATAAAGGTGTTGGATATTGGTATGACGATAAAAAACATGGAAAAAACCAGCCAGGCGGGAACACTCTGTTGGACGGCAGACGGAATCTTTGCGTACTGTCCTTTTTTGTAAACGTAGTTAACATCGATGGGGCTCTCTTCGGCCGCCTTCAGTTTCTGCTTGTTTATTTCTGCAAAGGCCAACAACTTGTCAATACTGTCAAGGAATGCATCCCATCTCAACCTGGAAAGTTTTCCCTCCAACGCACTCTTTA
>Ga0335070_10001827_pt1 | contig 24677 bp, 18 predicted proteins | sample Lox_Sample_13_FD_206722 | JGI IMG/M metagenome (GOLD analysis project Ga0335070, IMG submission 206722) | Soil microbial communities from Loxahatchee National Wildlife Refuge, Florida, United States - Lox_Sample_1.3 | ecosystem: Environmental > Terrestrial > Soil > Wetlands | place: USA...
TTTCACGGCAACCGCAAAACCCGGCTACGTCCGCCGATCACGAAGCGATCCGGGTTTCCCTGGCCGGTCTCATCCGGCTCAATCAGGTTGCAGCCGGCCTGACGCTCCGTCATGCCGGCATTCGCGCGGCGCAAGGCGGTAATTACATCTCCAGCTTCAAGGGCCGGGGAATGGAGTTCGACGAGACCCGTCCTTATACGCCCGGCGACGACATCCGCAATCTTGACTGGCGCGTGACCGCCCGCACCGGCAAGACTCACACCAAGCTGTTTCGGGAGGAGCGTGAGCGGCCGGTGTTCCTAGCGGTGGACGCCCGCGCGCCGATGTTTTTCGCCACGCGTGGCGTGTTCAAATCTGTCATGGCGGCCCGCCTCGCCGCGATTGTCGCCTGGAGCGCCCAGCGCCACGGCGACCGTGTCGGCGGACAGATTTTTTCGGAGGACCATAGCCGCGAATTGAGGCCCGAACACGGCCGCCGGGCGGTACTTCGCCTTTTGCAAAAGCTGGTGGATGTCGAGCCCCCGGCCAGCTTGTACGAGCCGAGGGAAATCGGCTTTGAGAATGCGCTCGCGCGTCTCGTTCATCACGCCCGTCCCGGTAGTCTGGTGTTCATTTTCAGCGATTTCAGAAGACTGACTGCCGCAGGCGAATCCAGCCTGCTTCGTCTGCGCAAGCATTGCGACGTGACGCTGGTTTTCATCCACGATCCCCTGGAGCGGCAATTGCCTTCGAGCGGCCGTTACCGCTTCGGCGATGGCGTCCGGGAGTTGTCCCTGGACGCCTCGCCGGCCGCCTCTACCGTCTATGCGAACCGTTTCGCGCAGCGTCTGGCGGCAATGGAAAGCCTGGCGCGTCAACACGCCATGCGCTTCATTGCCTGCCGCACCACGGACGATCCTTTGCTCGTGCTGCAACAAAACATCCGCGGCGCGCACCGTCCGGCCGCTTCAGTCATGTCGCCCACCCCGCTCCGCCCGGGTCTCTGACGACGATGAAGCCCGATCTGCCGTTGCGCGACATTCATCTGCCCGAACCCATAGGCTGGTGGCCGCCCGCTCCCGGCTGGTGGCTGCTGTTGTTCGGCGCCTTGGCCTTGGTGTCGCTCGCCGTTTGGTTGTGGCGGCGTTGGCGGCGAGTGACGGTCCAAAAGCTGGCCCTGAGCGAATTGGAAGCCATCGAACGCGACGTCGCCGATGCGCGAGAGCAGATGCAGCGGCTGGCGATACTGTTGCGGCGGGTCTGTCTCAGCGCCTATCCCCGCGAGGAGGTGGCCGGACTGACCGGCGCGGCCTGGCTGAGCTTTCTGGACCGTCAAGTCGGCGGCCACCGCTTCAGCGAGGGCGTCGGCCGGCTGTTGCTGGAAGCGCCATACCATCGCGAGATCGAGGCCGATGCGGCGAGCTTGCTCGCGCTCTGCCGCGAGTGGCTCATCCGGTTGCCCGCAGCCGGCCAACCCAATGGTGTCAACGCGCGAGCGGTCAAGCGATGATCGAATGGGCCTGGCCCTGGATTTTCATCGTGCTGCCGCTGCCCTGGCTCGCCCGCAGATTCCTGCCGGCGGCGGAGGTTGGCCGGCAGTCCGCGCTGCGCGCCCCTTTTCTCGACGAACTGGAGCATCTGCCGGCGGTGCGCCAAGGCGCTGCCACCGACCGCCGCCCCTTATGGCTGGCGGCGTTCGCCTGGCTTCTGTTGATCACGGCAAGCGCGCGTCCCCAATGGTTGGGCGATCCCATCGAGCAAGCCGTGAGCGGGCGCGATGTAATGATGGCGGTGGATTTGTCCGGCAGCATGGAAATTTCGGACTTCATGCTCGAAGGACGGCAAGTCGATCGCCTCACCGCCACCAAATCGGTGGCCGGCCGATTCATCGAACGACGGGTGGGCGACCGCATCGGGCTGATCCTGTTCGGCGATCGCGCCTACCTACAGGCGCCGCTGACCTTCGATCGCAAGACCGTCCGCACCCTGCTCGATGAATCCGTCATCGGCCTGGCCGGAGAGAAAACCGCCATCGGCGACGCCATCGGGCTCGCAGTTAAGCGGCTACGGGAGAATCCCGCCGACCAGCGTGTCTTAGTCCTGCTCAGCGACGGAGCGAATACGGCGGGCACGGTTTCGCCGCTGCAGGCAGCCGAGTTAGCAGCCCGCGAAGGCCTGAAAATTTATACCATCGGCGTCGGCGCAGAGGAAATGCTGGTGCGCGACTTTTTCGGCACGCGCCGGGTCAATCCCTCCGAAGACCTGGACGAGGACACCATGAAGGCCATCGCCGACAAGACCGGCGGTCGCTATTTCAGAGCGCGGGACACGGTCGAGTTGGACGAAGTCTATACCCTGCTGGATCGGTTGGAACCTGTGGAAAAGGACAAGCGCTACTACCGCCCGCACACGGAACTTTATATCTGGCCCCTGGGCGCGGCTTTGTTGCTGGCTTTTGCATTGAGCGCGCTGAAATTGAGAAATTAGGCTCATTGCCCAAGGCACTCACCTTGAACAATCAATTCACGGAATCATGACCGGCTTTCATCTTCTCAGACCCTGGTGGCTACTCGCTTTTCTCCCGCTCACCGCACTCTGCTGGCGGTTGGTTCGTCAGGAAAGAAGCAGCGGCGATTGGAGTCGGGTCTGCGACGCGGTGCTGTTGCCCCATATCCTGATCGATCGGGTCGGTGGCAAAACGGCTCGGCGCACCCTTCTCCTGTTCGCCGCAGGCGGTGTGCTCGCGATTCTGGCGCTGGCCGGACCGGTTTGGGAACGCCTGCCTGCGCCGGCGTTTCGCAACGAATCGGCGTTGGTGATCGCCCTTGATCTGTCGCACACGATGGATGCGGCGGACCTCAAACCCAGCCGACTCGAGCGGGCGCGCTTCAAGATCGCCGATATCCTGAAGCAGCGCAAGGACGGACTCACCGCCCTGCTGGTTTATTCCGGCGATGCCTTCACCGTGACGCCGCTGACGGACGACGCCGAGACCATAGCGGCCCAGCTATCCGCCCTGACCAGCGATGTGATACCGGCCCAGGGTAGCCGCGCCGATCTTGCGCTGCAATCTGCCGAGCGCTTGCTCAACCAGGCTGGGCTGACGCACGGCGATGTTTTGCTGATCAGCAGTGGAGCGAATCTGACCAAGGGCGTGCCCGTCGCGCGACAACTCAAGGCGCACGGTTACCGCTTCTCGGTTCTGGGTGCGGGTAGCGAGCAGGGTGCGCCGATTCCTCTGCCGGAAGGCGGCTTTCTTCAGGACACGAAGGGCAGCATCGTCATTTCCAAGCTTGCGACTCCGGCGCTGCGGCAATTGGCCGAACAAGGCGGCGGCCTCTATCAGACATTGACCACGGACAATACCGATTTATCGGTGCTGCTGTCGTTTTTCGAGCAACAAGCGAGGCACCAGGGTAGGCAGGCGGAGAGCGATCTAAGGATTGAGCAATGGCAGGAGCGCGGGCCCTGGCTGTTGCTGGCGCTGCTGCCGCTCGCCGCGCTGGCCTTCCGCCGTGGTTATCTGGCGATGTTATTGTGGGTGCTGATCCTCCCCATCCCTAAGCCGACGCATGCTTTCGAATGGCAAGACCTCTGGCAAACCCGCGACCAACAGGCCCGACAAGCATTCGAGTCAGGTCAGCCGGAGCGCGCGGCGGAAGTCTTCCAGGACCCGGCGTGGAAAGCAGGTGCTCAATACAGGGCCAATCAATTCGAGGAAACCGCCAAGACACTGCAAGGCCTCGAATCGGCCGATGCCCATTACAACCGCGGCAATGCCCTGGCAAAGCTAGGACGCTATCCGGAGGCCATCGCGGCCTACGACAAGGCGCTGACGCTCGACCCGAAACATGAGGACGCCCGTTACAACAAGGAACTCGTCGAGAAAGCGATGAAGGAGCAGCAGGAAAAGCAGCAGCCGGAAAAAAACTCCGGAGAGGATCAGCAGCAAGACCGGGAAGACCAAAAAGCTGATAAGGATGAACAGACCCAGAAAACCTCGCAAGGGCAACAAGGGGAGCAGCCGGAGAACCGGCCCCGGGAGAAGGGAGAAAAACCTCAGCATCGGCAAGAAAAAGGTCAGGCGAATCAGGAAGCAAAGGAAGAACCGGGTTCAGCGGATAATGAACGGCGGGAAAGCGCCGGCCAAGCCGAAAGACCCGAGGTAGAGAAAGAACCTCCCGCATCAGAACAACCGAACAAACACCCGAACGAAGACCAGCAGGCCAGCGAGCAATGGCTGCGGCGCATTCCGGACGATCCGGGTGGGCTGTTGCGGCGGAAGTTTTACTATCAGTATGAGCAGCGGAAAGGTCAAGAAGAGAGGAGGTAACGATGACTTCTCAATCGATCGGAGAGTTGGTTTTGTCTCCACTCTCAGGGCCAGCGCCTGAAACATCCCCCTTCTTACAAAAGAGGTCGTGGGCGAATTTTTTCGCCAGCGCACTGATATTTCTGTTGGGACTCCACGCTTCACCGATTCTGGCTGCAGTCATCAGCGTCACGCCCGACCGCAACCCGGTGCGCATGGATGAATCCTTCGCCCTGATCTTCAGCGCCGACAAGAAGCCGGACGACGACCCCGATTTCCGCCCGCTGGAAAAAGACTTCGACATCCTGAGCCAGTCGCAAAACAGCCAAATTTCGGTCATCAACGGACACTACAGCAAAAAGACCGAATGGACGCTAACCGTGACGGCCAAACGAGCAGGTACGCTCACCATCCCGACTATCGCCTTCGGCGACGATCACAGTGAGCCGGTTGCTGTGGTGGTCGAAGACGCCGCGCCCACAGCCGGAGGCGAGGCGGACTCGGAGCTGTTTCTGGAAGTTGACGCGGAACCCAAAAATCCTTACGTTCAGGCGCAGGTCATCTATTCCATTCGGATGTGGGTACGCAAGGGGGTCGGATTTGCCGGAGGCGAACTGAACGACCCATCCGCATCCGACGCGCTGGTTGAGCGACTGGGTGACAGCAAAGATCGTCCTTTTTCAGCAGAACGCCGAGGTCAACAGTACATGGTGATCGAGCGCAGGTACGCCATCTTCCCGCAAAAAAGCGGAACACTAAGGATCGAGCCGCTCATTCTGGAAGCACAGATCGCCGATGGCGGTCGCTCGCGCTTCAACAGCTTCTTCAACCAGACGACGCGCCTCGTGCGTGCGCACTCGGACGCGGTCGAGCTGAGGGTCAGACCTGTGCCAACCGCTTTCGCTGGCAAGCATTGGCTGCCGGCAGAAAGCCTGGAACTGGAGGATTCCTGGTCGCGGGAACCACCCAAAACAACGGCGGGCGAGCCGGTCACCCGAACGCTCAGTCTGCGTGCACGGGGCGCGACGGTGGGACTGTTGTCCGAATTGAGTGGGAACCTGCAATCCGTGGGCAATGGCGACATAAAACAGTACCCCGACCAGCCGGTAATGAACGAGGAGAAGCTGGCGGCCGGAATCGCCAGCATTCGCCAGGAAAAAACCGCCCTGATGCCCTCCAAGCCGGGAATCTATAAACTGCCGCCGGTGGAGATTCCGTGGTGGAACACCAGGACCGATAGGCTCGAAATGGCCCGATTGCCGGAGCGCATTCTGACCGTTCAGCCGTCGGTCGAGCAAGCGGCCCAGCCCGCGGCGCCGCGACCTTCCCTGCCGCAAATACAAGCAACTGGCCCTGAACCCTCGACTCCCGTCCATCAATCCGAGATTCAGGTTCCCGCTCCCGCAGGGTCGAACCTATGGTTTTGGCTGGCCCTGTTGTGCGTAGGCGGCTGGCTGGGCACGGCAGCCGCCTGGTGGCTGAGCCGCCGACAACGCAACGCCGTTTCTGAGCCGGAGCCCGTCCAAGGCGGCGATGAACGCGCCGTGCGCAAGGCCTTGCAACAAGCCTGCAGGGAGAACGATCCGCACAAGGCGCGGCAGGCCCTGTTGAACTGGGCAAAAACGCGCTGGCCGGATGCTGCGCCGACCAATCTAAGCGAACTGGGTGGATTTGCCGGCGGCTTGTTGGCCGCAGAAATCGAGCGACTCAACCGTTCGCTGTTCGGGCGCGGTGAGCAAACCTGGCGTGGCGAGGCCCTTTGGGCGGCCTTAGAAGCGATGGGAAGCGAAACGGATAGGAAGAAAAAGGCCCCCGCATTCAACTTAGAACCCATGTACAAGCTGTAGGAGCGGCGCCCATAAGCTCAGGCGGAAGGCGTCGAATCCGAGCGGCCTAGCAGCCTTTCGGTCGCCCAGAAAAGCGCCTGGCTAAAAATTACCCCCAGCCCGAAAAACGCGATGAAAAATTCCGAGGCATGATGCCCGAAATGGCCCGCGGCAAACTTGCCGGCGAAGAATCCCACAACAATCGACAACCCGATCTTCAGGCGCTTGAAGATTTCCGCCGTGTTCATGTTCACCCTGCCCCGATTGAATCCGGATACTAATCTTTATTGGGTATTTGCTCCCCGCGATAGGGACACTCGGCCGGCTTGCCGGCTCTTAGACGCTGCGTTTGGCGTTGCGTCCAGGCGTGGACGTTTTGTTCGTAAAGCGTTGAGCTGTTCATCTCGGTCTCCGAGCCTCTCGGCCTGAAGGTTGCCGCTTGCGTCAGGTATCTTAGAGCTTCTAAGGCTTCGTCACCACATCCTCGGATCAGAAGCGAACGGGTGGACGGCTCCTGCGATCGTGCTCCGGCAAGATCGGGATGCGAGGAGGCCAGCATATCATCGTGCTCGCCGGAAACGGCGACCGACGGGACGCCCAGCAATACTCCCCCACCTCGACCCGCCCAGCCGGCGTCCCCGAGGTGCATTTGAGCGAACGCCGACCGGGTTCCTGCCTCCGCCAATAACGCCACGTTTTCGCTCGTGAACGCCGTAAAGGGCCATGAACGAAAAAGCTCGTCTACACTCTTTTTTGTCCGGATTTCGTGACCTCGGTCACAAAAAAATCGATCCGGGCGAGCTAGCTTTGGTGTATCGAAAGAGCGGGTCTTTGCTTTTATATGGGCATTTACTGATGAAGCAGCGCAACGAATGGGGGCGAATGCAGGCCATGCGCACATCACGGGGCGTTACGTTGATCGAGCTCCTGGTAACCGTGTCGGTCATGGCGATTCTGTTGGCGACGGGTGTCCCGAATTTTCAAAGTTTCATGAACACCAACCGCGCCGTCGCCCTCACGAACGAACTGGTGGGGGCGCTCAACCTGGCCCGTTCCGAGGCTATCAAGCGCGGCGTCCAGGTGACAGTTTGCAAAACTGCCAATCCTGATGCCGCAAGTCCCGCTTGCACGACGGCAGGCGGCTGGCAGACCGGCTGGCTGATTTTTACCGACGGCGGTACCGCAGGAACGGTTGATGGAAGCGATAGCCGTTTGCGAGTCAAGCAGCCGAGCGGCGGCAGCGGCTCGATTACTGGTAACGGGAATATTTCCAACTTTGTGAACTATCTTCCCGGGGGTGATAGCCAAGGCAACGGGGGAGGTTTGACCAATGGAACACTGACGGTGTGTGTAGGTGGCGTCGAGCGCGACGTCGTCATCAGCACCACCGGCCGCATCCGCGTCGCTAAGGGGACTTGCTAATGAAGCTGAAGCGTAATTGCCAACCTTCGTCGAGCCTCGTCGCGAAACAAAACGGCATCACCATGGTTGAAGTGCTGGTGACCATGATCGTTATCGCTCTCGGGCTATTGGGGCAGGCCGCATTGCTGACCGCCACCCTCAGCAACAACAATTCGGCATATATGCGTAGCCTGGCTACCATGCTGGCCTACGATATCATCGATTGCATGCGCGCCAATCGCATCGCCGCCTCCAATGGCAGTTATGCCACCGACTTCGGCAGCACCCCCAGTAGTGGCACTGTTGCCGGCGACGATCTTTTGTATTGGAAAAGCCAGCTATCCAGCGAGCTGCCGAGCGGCGACGGCAAAGTCGTGGTAGACGGTACAGGCAACACGACCATCACCGTCCGCTGGGACGAACGAAATTCGGTGCCTCAAAGCGAATCCGGGTGCGCTTCGACGCCGACGGATCCCACACCGCTCAGGTGTTTTATCACCCAAACCGATCTCTTGTGACCGATGCGAGCACCGGCTTATCCAACCCCTGTGGCGTATAAATCCCAACGCGGGTTTACGCTCGTCGAATTGATGATCTCACTCGTACTCGGTCTATTGCTGACGGCCGTGATCGGATATGCCTATCTGGGTAGCCGACAGGTCTTTCGCACCACCGACACCATCTCTCGCATGCAGGAAAGCGCGCGCTATGTCTTCGAAAAAATAGCCTATGACATCCGTCTACTAGGATTCTCGGGGTGCCTGTCCGTTCCCCCAGGGAGTTCAGCCAGTGCATCACCGGCACTGAATGTTCTAGCTTCTCCAACCACCTGGTACAAGAACCTGTTCGGGCAGCCGATCATCGGGTATCAAGACACGGCACCTCCTGATGTATGCACAACTGCGAACACCTCTGCCTGTTATCTTCGCGGCGATGCCCTCACCTTGCTGCGTGCGGACAATAGTCAGGAGTATGTCGTTGCCACTCACGACAATATTTCTAACCCCCATACTATTACGACTACGGCCAGTCACAACTTTAGTGACGATGAAATCCTGGTGGTTGCCGATTGCGCCAATGCGGCGGTCTTTCAAGCCAGCACTGCCAGCGGCAACACGGTCACTTATACCGGTGATCTTGGAACGACCTTCCCCGCAAGCTTGTCCCGGATCATGCCGCTCAGCGCCATGACTTACTACATTGGAACAAACAGCGCGGGTGAACCGGCTGTCTATCGCGAAAATCTAAAATCGAGCGGCGCTACGTTAGCAGAGGAAGTGGTCGAAGGCGTGCAAGACATGCACATTGTCTATGGAGTCGATACCGCCGGGACCGACAAAACCGTCGATGCGTATGTGACCGCCAGTGCAGTCGCCGATTGGTCCAAAGTTTTGAGTGTGCGCATTAGTCTGCTCATGGTGAGTCGTTCGGATGAAAGCATCGCCTCCGGTAACCAGCCGTATATTTTTCCCCCCGATATGGACACTGACCCCGGCACGACCACTCCAAGTCCAACGACCCCCAGTGACCGCCTATTGCGCAGGGTTTTCACCACCACCATTACGGTGAGGAATCGGCTGTGACTGACTTAAGCGACATGCCCACGATTCATATGCGCCATACTCAACGAGGGATGTCGCTCGTTATGGCGCTGGTCTTCTTAACAATCCTCGTACTCGTGGGTTCCAGTGCCACGCTGAATACCGACCTTCAGGAACGCATGGCAGGGAATACCCGCAACCGCGATCTGGCTTTTCAAGCCGCTGAGGCTGCTTTACGCGCCACTGAAAGCACGCTATGCGCCAGTACAGGTACCCTGGCCTACGACGCTACGCATAGCAACGACGCCGCTTACTGGGGCAGTTTCGACTGGGTGAGTAATGGGACGCAGGGACCATCGCTTAACCAGGTCGCCACTGCACCACGCTACGTGGTGGAAAAAATGGCGGATGTCGGCACCACGAAATACTTTCGTGTTACCGCGCGCGGGATCGGTGGCGATAGCAATGCAGTGGTCGTACTACAAGCGCTATACACCTGCAGTTAAAGACAGAGGCACATCATGAACCGGTCCGCCCACCTGAACCGTATTCTCCTCACCCATGCCGGGATGCTGATAGCTGGGTGCCTTAGCCAGTCGGTTTTTTCGGCACCGTTGTCGCTAGCCGATACGCCGCTCTTTCTCGGTACGCCGATCGCGCCCAATCTCGTGATCACGTTGGACGACTCCCTAAGCATGCCGGCGGCTTCGGTGCCGGATAGCATCAACAATGATGATGCGACCAAAAGGTTTAAATCCAGTTATTACAACGCGCTGTATTACAACCCGACAGTTCAATATACCCCGCCGCCCAAGTACAACGGTCAAACATGCACTCTGGATGCCACCAACCCTGCCACGTGTTACCCCAATGTCAGCTTTACCGCAGTTCCCATCAATGGGTTTGCTACCACAAAGGGCACGACAACGAGCCTTTCCACCAGCAATGCATGCGATCCGGCCGGAACCTCATCCCTGCATTACTCGCCGGTTAACCTGAGTAATAATTACGCTGCTACCGGAGATTACAACCCAAGTGCGGATACGCAAACTTGCGCGACCGGTAATGGCGTGGGGACGAATCACTCTGCAACATGCACGGTTACCTTTGCGCAGGTAACCGGGAACGACAGAATCACCGTTTCCGGGACGGGATGCAGTTCGATATTCACCTCCAGCAACATGCCAAGCGGCACAGTCGTAACGATTTCAGGCGCAAGCACCAGCAGCAACAACCAAGCCTATACCGCATCATATGAGAGCTCTACCGCGATTAGGGTTAGCCCTTCGGTTTCAAATAGTAATAACAACGCCAACGTGAGTCTGTCTTGGTCCGTAGTTGACCGCTATCCGGCCTATTACTACTTGTTCTATACGGCGGCCGGCGTTACAAAACCCAGCGCATGTACCGCCACGGTGGCCAACCAGAAAAGCGACGACAATTGTTACATTCAGGTGGAGGTCGGAACGGCTTCTGATATTTACAAGAACCCGGACGGGTCGGCGGCATCAACTGCACAAAAACAGCAAAACTTTGCCAACTGGTATTCCTACTACCGCACCCGCAACCTGGCTTTGGCTTCCGGTGCGATGCGCGCTTTTGCCGGGCTAAGCGGAAACGTTCGGGTGGCTTGGCAGGCGCTCAATAATTCTGGCATTACCTGCAATACTTTCGGGACGACTTGCAGGGGATGGGACAGTAGTCAAACCGACAACCGGATTCGCAGGCTGGATTCGACACTTTCGTCGGCGCCCACGAACGGCAGAACCCACAAGCAGGAGCTTTACGACTGGCTGGCTCGGTTTCCTGTTGCGGGAAGTACCTACCTCCGCAATGCCGCGATTAATGCGGGCAATTACTTTACCGGGACCATCAACATCAACCATCCCTATGCGGACGACCCGCAAATCCGCGACAAACCCCTCAATCCGGACGGTACGTCCAGAACCACCTACGACGCCTGCCGCCGCAATGTCCATCTTATCATGACCGATGGTGGCTGGTGCGGTGACAGCTCCATGTTCACTGCGGTTAGCGATCTCAATAGCAGTGCCAATACCCTACCGGTAGCGAAGCCGACCTCTTCCGATGGTGCCAGCACCAGTACGAGCTGGACACCAGGCCCCCCCTACCGTGATTATCAGAGTAACAATCTGTCGGATATTGCCTTCAAATACTGGGTGACCGATTTGCAAACCGGAACCGGAATGCCCAATAACCTTTCGCCAAGTATCAGGGCGCCCAATTCCGGCGATCTTTCCGCTCAATGGTTGGATCCGAGAAACGATCCAGCCACCTGGCAGCATATGGTTACCTATACCGTTGGCTTGGGCCTCGGTTCGACCATGGACGGAACGCCCGATTCCGGAGGTACGGGGTCGATGCCGGTTTGGCAGGGGAGCACGTTCACCGGGAGCAACGGCCCCCCTAAGACTGGGTATAACGCGTTAAGCGATACAGCGGCTTCTTGTCCTAATCCGCCGACCTCCAGTAGTGCCGCGTCGGCATCATGCTGGCCTTATACAAATACCGGCGATAGCTGCCCGCCATCGGCGTTAGACCAGCAACGTAAGGTGTATGACCTTTGGCATGCCGCTATTAGCGGTCGCGGGGAGTTCTATAGTGCAGACTCTGCCCAGAGTATCGTGGATGCGCTAAAGAACATCGTGGAACAGGTGAAAGTGGCGGAGGCATCTTCCGCTTCTCTGGCCGCCAATTCAACCAGCATCCAGACCGGTACCCAGCTTTTTCAAGCACGTTTCGACAGCTCGGACTGGCACGGTGAAATCATCGCTTATCCCGTGCAGAGCAACGGTACTATCGGCACTCCCTATTGGAATTCCGGCTCGCTGCTGACCGGTTCCACATCCACGGCCAGCAACCGGAAAATTTTTACTTGGAATAGCAGCACCGGCGGGCAATCGTTTAGTAGCTGCAGCAGCAATCTCAGCACGTCTCAGCAAACGGCCTTGAATACCAATTCAACCGGTACTCAAGATTCGCCCAGCCAATGCAATGCGCGTCTGGCTTGGCTGCGCGGCGACCCAAGCAACGAACAACGAAACGGCGGCAGCTATCGCAACCGTGCAGTGTCGGTTTTGGGCGATGTAATCAACTCAGACCCGATCTTCGTACTCGCCGACGACTATGGTTATGGCGGTGCAAGCTCTGCCGTGGATGGCAAAGCCGATTATGCCGCTTTCGTCGCCGGTAAATCGTCGCGCACGCCGGCCATTTATGTGGGCGCTGACGACGGTATGTTGCATGCTTTCCGTGCGGATACAGGCGACACTAATTCCGGCAAAGAACTGTTTGCTTTTATACCTGACGGCGTATACAGCAAGCTCAGTAATTTGACTTATCCTACCTATATCCATAAGTATTACGTGGATGGCCCACCTAATGCGGGCGACGCCTATTTATCCGGTGCATGGAAGACGGTATTGGTCGGTGGGTTGGGCGCCGGTGGTAAATCCATCTATGCTCTGGATATCTCAAGTCCAAGCACCTTCTCTTCAGGCAATGTACTATGGGAATACTCAGACGCCTCTGATTTGGGGAACACCTATAGTCAACCGCAAATCGCTCGTTTGAATAATGGTGATTGGGCAGCAATTATCGGTAATGGCTATAACAGCGCGTCCGATAAGGCATTTCTTTATGTGGTTCGGTTAAGCGACGGCCAATTAATCAAAAAGATTGCCGCCGGCACCAGTACTAGTAACGGACTATCCACGCCGGTGTTGTATGACAGCAATAGTGACAAAATCATCGATTATGTTTACGCGGGGGATTTGCAGGGCCATCTTTGGAAGTTCGACTTAAGTGCTTCAAGTGCAAGCTCATGGGCAGTTGGCAATGGCGGAAGTCCATTATTTACCGCAACAAACGCCAGCAATCAAGTTCAGCCGATTACTGCCCAACCCACGTTGGGCGCACATGCTAGCGGTGGCTTATTGGTTTATTTCGGAACCGGCCAATATTTGACTAGTGCTGATATATCAAATCTGCAAGTGCAGAGTTTTTATGCGATTTGGGACAAGGTCGGCGTGACTGGAACGGTATCCCGTAGTGATCTTCAAGCGCAGACCATTACCGCAGAAACCACGGAATTTGGTTATAAACAGCGGCAAACTAGCAATGATCCAGTGGATTGGGGAACCAAACGGGGTTGGTATATGGATCTGGTGCCGCCATCTGGCGCAGCCGGTGAGCGGATCATTTCCGCCGCGCTGCAGAAATATGACCGTGCCGTTTTTGTTACGCTTATTCCGTCAGGTGATCCGTGTGTTGGTGGCGGCGACAGTTGGCTTATGGAGTTGGATAACCAGACGGGAGGCAGAACTGGAAGCTCGGCCTTTGATTTCAATAAGGACAACCAGTACGATAATAACGATAAATTGAGCAGCGGTAACTTTTCGTCGGGTGTGCAGTCGACGGTAGGTATTACCAAAACTCCGACCTGGCTAAAGGGCACAGGGCAAGATTTCAAGGAGCTTTCCGGCTCGACAGGGGGGATTATGTCACTGGGCAATAGAGCTCCCCAGCCTGTCGGCACCCCTGCTTTGCCTTCAAGAAAGTACTGGATGCAAATCATGTAAGGTGGGCGAAATATGAACTCACGAAAAATGCTGCACGGCTTTACCTTGATCGAACTCATGATTGTCGTAGCCATTGTCGGGATCCTGGCGACCGTCGCCATGCCGAGCTATCAAAATCATGTCAAGCGCGCCGCCCGCTCCCAAGCCAAATCCGACTTGCTGGAAGACGCGCAGTTTCTCGAGCGTAATTTCACCGAGGCCAACCGTTATGACAAAGACGCCGCCGGCAACGCGATTAGCCTGCCTATAAGCCAGTCTCCGAGGACAGGTGCGGCCAAATACAACATCACGGTCGTGGCTAATGCTACGACCTTCACACTGACCGCGGCGCCCGTAAGTGGTGGTCAAATGGACGGAGACACGTGCGGCTCGTTTACTCTCAATCAGTTGGGGCAGAAAGGACTTAGCGTAGATTCGTCCCTAATCAGCACCTGCTGGAATTGACGCGATCTCTTGTTCGATGAGCGCGCCTGAGGCGCAGAGAAAAGATCGCATTCTTTCCTGACGGCGCTAACTTATGGCTCCCTATTAAGTCCACCACAAGAAACTGACAGATTCTTCAGGACGAGTTGGCGCCCGGTTCCTTTTTTATCGCGAATCCGAATGCCCCAGGCGCTTTCCCGGTGCGACCGCGTCCCTGACTTTTTGCTTGAGTTCCTTGGCTTCAGGAAAACGTCCTTCCCCCTTCCGCGACCACAAGACCGCCCCGCCAAATCGCACCTCAAATACTCCGCCGGTGCCGGGAATCAAGGCCACCTCGCCGATTTCCTCCTCGAAAGTTGTCAATAACTCCTGCGCCAACCAAGCCGCACGCAAAAGCCAGCGGCATTGGGTGCAGTATTCGATTTCGATGCGGGGCTTTAGGACCATGGCTATGAGCTGGGAAAGTGAAGTTTTTTGCGTGATCCAACCTAAGCCAATAATGAATCCGACGGACCCTTTGACCCATAGCATCTAACGGTGGTGGTATCGACGAGCCGGTCTCCGGTTTCTCTAATTTGGGATACCGACGATTCGAATTGATTGTGCGGCCTGCGTTGCAGTTTGGCCTCCGTTTCTTTGATCTCTAGCTTTACCCGCCGAATTTTCTTCCGCAGCCTACCCGCGACTCCATTGTTTTCGCGTTTCAGTGACTTCACATCAAGCCGGGCCGACGCCACTTCATTTTGTAGCCTCAGTTCCGTCTCCCGTACCTAGCGTTGGGTTTCAAGTGGAATTAGCTCGCCTCGAAGCGGTCGAACGCTGCCGCGATCAGTTTGGCGCGGGCTTTCTCTTCTCCGGCTTCGGTAAGTTGTTCGTAAAGTATCTGATCCGAAACTCATGCCATGTCATTTCATCGGCGACTGCCGACTAGTTTAACCAATATCCGAGAAATAAGTCCGCTCTCCCTGGCCGAAACTGGTTATTGTCGGCGCGCTGGGTGGGCGAGGCCTTCAAATTAGCGGCCTTGCCGCTTGCCAGAGCAATTTGCTTCCAACCGCTAGGACGACGAGCGCGAAAATCCGCTTCAGCCTCGCCGTCGGTAGTCGATGCGCGAGCCTGGCCCCGATGGGGGCGAACAGAAAGCTGCTAGTGACAATGCCCGCGAAGGCGGGTAGATAGATATAGCCGAAGCTTTCCGCAGGGAGCGATGGATGATTCCAGCCCAGAACGACATAGCTTACCGAACCGGCTATGGCTATGGGGAACCCACAGGCGCTGGAAATGGCGACCGCGCTGCGAATCGAAAACCGGCATTTGACCAGGAGAGGCACGCTCAAAGTGCCGCCGCCGATGCCAAGAATGGCCGAAACGCCGCCGATGACTATCCCCGCGAACGACAACAGCACCGCCCCGGGCCGCAAGTTCCGTTGCCCGCCGACTTCGGCGGCGAGCAACATACGGCCGCCGACGAACAGCAGAAACACCCCGAGGATGAGCTTGAACATTTGTACAGGAAGCCGATCCGCCACGATGGAGCCGAGCACCGATCCGGCCAGAATACCCGGCGCTAACCGGCCGACCATGGGCCATTCGACGGCACCCAAGCGGTGATGGGCATAAACGGCGGACACTGACGTAACCACGATCGTCGCCAGCGAGGTCGCCACGGCCATAATCATAATCGCGTCTGGCGTGAATCCGTGAGCGGCGAAATGCCAGGCGAGAAAGGGCACGATCACCACCCCGCCGCCGATGCCGAACAAGCCCGACAGCAGTCCGGCTAGGCCACCGAATGCAAGATAAAGCAGAAAAGTACCCCACATAGTCTCGTTAGGCGCGTTTAAAATGAAGTCATTTCATCCTGTTCTGTGCCCGGATTTTACTTGAAACGAACATGAAAACATTTCTCGTCGGCGGCGCTGTGCGTGACCGCTTGTTGGGTTATCCGGTCACGGAGCGCGACTGGGTGGTGGTCGGCGAAACCCCGGATGCCATGATTGCCCGGGGATTTCGGCCAGTGGGCCGCGATTTTCCCGTGTTTCTCCATCCCCAAACCCACGAGGAATATGCGTTGGCGCGCACCGAGCGGAAAACCGCCCCCGGCTATCGAGGCTTTGCCGTCCATGCATCGGCCGAGGTGACGCTGGAGCAGGACTTGCTGCGCCGCGATCTGACCATTAATGCGATGGCGCAGGATGAATCTGGCCAGCTCATCGATCCCTATGGCGGTCTGCGGGATTTGGAAGCACGGGTGTTGCGACATGTCTCGCCTGCATTCGGCGAAGATCCGGTGAGGGTTCTGCGCGTGGCGCGCTTCGCTGCCCGTTATGCCCATCTCGGCTTCAAGGTAGCGGAGGAAACCGTCGAACTGATGCGCAACATGGCGGCTTCCGGCGAGGTGGACGCCCTCGTGCCCGAGCGGGTCTGGGCGGAACTGGCCACGGCACTGGCCGAACCTACCCCCGCCGCTTTTTTTGCCGTGCTGCGGGAATGCACCGCGCTCGAGCGGCTGTTTCCGGAAATCGACCGCCTGTTCGGGGTGCCCCAGCCAGCGGAGCATCATCCCGAAGTGGATACCGGCATTCATACCTTGTTGGTGTTGGAACAGGCCGCGCGGTTGAGTTCCGACCCTCGGGTTCGCTTCGCCGCTTTGACACACGATCTCGGAAAGGGGTTGACGCCGCCTGAGTTCTGGCCACGCCATCGCGGGCACGAAAAGGCGGGTTTGGAGTTACTCGAAAACCTCTGCTCCCGGCTGAAAGCGCCCAATGACTATAAAAGGCTCGCCGAGAAAGTCATGCGTTATCATGGCCATTGCCACCGAGCCTGCGAATTGCGGCCCTCGACCCTGGTCGATCTCCTGCAGCGTCTGGATGCGTTGCGCAAGAACAATCACCTGGATCGGTTTCTCACCGCTTGCGAAGCGGACGCCAAAGGCCGCCCCGGCCATGAAGACAAACCTTATCCTCAGTCTGACCGAATCAGAAGGGCGCAGCGCGCGGCACTATCGGTCACCGCCGATGGCCTGTTGGCGAAGGGGCTGCGCGGCAAGGCGTTGGGGCGGGAATTGCGTAAGTTGCGAATCAAGGCGGTGAGGGATTGCTCGTCGCAATAGCTACCGCGCGCCCGTCAGTCATGCCTGCAGCGCTGCTCAGGCTTTGTCTACAGGTTTCCGTACAGACGCGGTATGATTTTGCGCTGGCGCCCGCCGTACCAAGGGATCTTCCAAGAGGCTGCTGCCCTGGCTGTGAAAGCCGCCCCATCGCCTACTAATCGAGAACCGAAGAGGAATCTATGCGAAATTGGAAACGCCTGCTGACGATCGTTGCCATGGCTCTGGCTGGCCTGGCTTTGCTCGTTCTTGTGGTGGGCATCGCATTGACAAATTTCCTGGTGGATTTGTGGTGGTTCAATTCGCTGGAGTACGGCGTCTATTTCTGGCTGAGACTGCTCTACCGCTACATCCTCTCGGGCGGCGTCACGATTTTCTTCTTCCTGATTTTCTTCTTCAATTTCCTGGCCGCCTCCCGGTTTTTAGGCGTCGATCAAGATGCTTTTTCCGAACTGGCGCGCACCGAGTCCGGCCGTCAATCTCAAAACCTGCTCCGGTTGTTCCAGACCGGCTCGCTCAAGGTCTATACGCCGCTCTCGCTGATTCTGGCGATTATGATTGCCGCCCCCTTTTATCAGCATTGGGAGGACGCCCTGCTGTTCTTCTTCGGGCCCAATGCGGGCGTGAAGGATTCGGTTTATCACGAAGACGTCAGTTTCTTTTTGTTTCGGCTTTCGATTTTCGATTTGATCCAATCGGAACTGCTAATCACCTTTTCGGTGTTGCTGCTGGCCGTGACTATTCTGTACTGGATCGAGCACCATTTGATTCCCACGGAAAAGAAGCAATGGCCGGTTGGCGCGAAGATTCATCTCAGCGGCCTCGTTTTCGTCAGCGCCCTGATTATTGCCTGGGGTTTCGTGCTGGATCGGTACGATCTGCTTTACACCTCCGCCCATGAACCCATTTTCTTCGGGCCGGGCTTCGTCGAGTTGCGCTATGTGTTGCCCTTGATCTGGCTGTCGGCGGTGACGTTGATTGCGGGCACGATGTACGGCATCGCCTATGTGCAAACCGGCAAGGGCCTGAAGCCGCTGGTAGGCCTCGCCGTGGTGTTTCTCCTGGCTGTGGGACTGCGTCAGTCCGATTTCCTGCCAAAATTGCTCGACCGTTTCGTCGTCAAGCCCAACCCGGTCAAGATCGAGAGGGAGTTCATGAAAAACAACATCGAGGCGACCCTGGCCGCCTACGGTCTTGATCAGATCAAGACCATCGATGTGACGGCAGCGTGGAGTCCGGACACGATCGATCCGCGCATGCGCGAGCATCTCCACAACATCCCGATCTGGGATCACGAATTCCTGGACGATGTTTATCAGCAGTTGCAAGGCATCCGGCCCTACTACAGCTTCAGTCATGTCGACGTGGACCGCTACCCGATCAATGGGCAAGTCCAGCAGGTGAACCTGGCGGCGCGGGAAGTCAACATGGCCAAGCTGCCTGCCGAGGCCCAGAACTGGGAAAACACGCATTTGCGCTATACCCACGGCTATGGCGCAGTAGTTACGCCGGCTTCACAAACCGCAGAAACGCCGATGCAATGGTTTCTGCGCGACTTGAACCTGCAGTCTGATGTCGGCTTGGGAACAGAAAAGCCGGACATCTATTTCGGCCAGGAGAATTTGAATTACGCTATCGTCCCCAACAGGCTTAAAATTTCAGGGATCTCGAGCTTCGACGAGGAATCTAGCTACAACTACACCGGCAAGGGCGGCGTGCCGATTTCCTCTCTATTTAGAAAACTCCTGTTCGCGATTTATTTCAGGGACGAAAAACTGTTCTTTTCGGTGAATATCGACAGCAATAGCAGGGCGCTGTTCCGCCGCAACATCGTCGAGCGCATCAAGCGGTTAACCCCTTATTTATCGCTCGATCGAGACCCCTATATCGTGGTGACGCCGAAAAGACTCTACTGGATTCAGGACGCCTTCACCACCTCAAATGGGTATCCGGTTTCCAAGACCTCCAGCTTCTCCTTCGCCAGCGAGAAGGAGAAACCGTTCAACTACATTCGCAATTCAGTGAAGATCGTCGTGGACGCGTTCGACGGTACTGTGGATTACTATGTGGCCGACCCCAAGGATCCAATCATCCAGGGTTACAGAAAGGCCTATCCGGGGCTGTTCAAGGACATCGGCGCGCTGCCGTCGTTTCTGAAGGAGCATCTGCGCTATCCGAGGGACATGGTGACGGTGGAAATGAACATCTATGCGAAATACCATCAGACCCAACCGGAGCAGTTCTATCAGCAGGGAGAAACCTGGGACTTCGCCAAGGTGTATGACAAGATCGTCGAACCCTACTACTTCACGACCTTCTTTCGGGGCTGCCAGGAACGGCCGAGCTTCGTGCTGCTGAATCCAATGACACCGATCGGCCGCAATAACTTGAGTGCGCTTGGGATTGCGGGAGTGCTCAATCCAGACGATTGCGACGCCCCCTATGCCAAACAGATCGCATTGTACAAATTCAGCAGAGAGGTGCAGGTGGAGGGACCCTCTCAGGTCAGCGCCCTGATCGACCAGGATCCCGAGATCGCCAGGCAGTTCGCCCTGTGGGACCAAAAGGGCTCGCACGTGCTGCGCGGGCGCATCATAGTTCTGCCGCTAGGGAGATCCCTTTTGTATGTGCAGCCGGTGTATATCGTTTCAACCAGCAACATCAAGATTCCCGAGCTGACGCGTGTGATTCTTTCCTTGGGTCATATCGTAGTGATGGAAACGTCGCTGGAGAGAGCGCTGGACAAGCTGGAAGCCAGATTAAGAGCAATCCAGCCGCCAGCAGTCCCGCCCCCGCCGCCACGGAAGGAGCCGATGCCCTCCATCGGCCCGCAGCCGTAACGGGCGCCGTAGTGTGGACTTAGGGGGTTAACGGCGCTCCGTTGCCGGTAGGAGGTTGAATCGGTGTCTCGTCCGCCGGCTTGCCTTCAGTTGGCGTCGAGTTATCGGAATCTTCCGGAACCTCGAGCGTATCCAGCTTGTCTTGGAACGAAGAGCCGGTGTCGATGGAAATGCCGCTCATTTCCTGCAAGGTCAGTTTATGTCCGGGTTGGGTGAAGACCAGCTTGAATGCGCCCTTCAGGGCACGGGGGCCTGAGATGAGATACGGCTCCTTCACGGAGTAATCGAACAGCGCCGAATCCACTTGATCGCCCACGGTCAGATCGAAAGGGTCAGAAATCGTGTCGTCGTGACCGGATTGCGAGAAATAGGCGGTCAGCGAAGCCTTGTCTCCCTTGGGGACGCCAACGCCGTCGGCCGTGCTGAAGAAGCCCTGGAGCTTGGCGCGGGCCATGATCTTGCCGTTGATGCCCGAGGGGAAATCGTGTTCGAACTTGATCGAAATAATCTGTTTGGCAGGTGGTTTGGCAGTGAACAGCGTGTTCAGGATCATGAGCGAATCTTCCTGCGCGCTGTGGTAACAGATGCGGGGAGTCTTCCCCGCCGTGCTGGTTTCGATCCTGACGCCCGGATAGTCACCGGAAATATCGACGCAACTGCCGCCTTCGAGCTGGGTTTCCAATCGGGTGCCCTGGATTTCTACGACCAGCGCCGGAGCAGTCATCGGCGTTAGGATCGGTAGAACTAGGCAAATGGATAACAATCGCTTGGACCGCATGATGTAGTTTCCTTAAAAAATGAACAATGGATTGGAGACCGGTTGTTATCTTGAAGGCTGGCGCCTGGCCCACGGAGTCAAACCAAACCGTTCGCGAGACGTCGCATCCGCGATGTTTTTTAAAGAATAACCAAGCTGGTCTCGAATGTCTTTAAACGATCCTGGTAGGAATATTTTAGACAACCCTGCCGGAAGCGCTCGCCGGACGAGCCCCGTATGAAACATGATTCAGTTTACCCGAGGCGATAGGAGCATGGACATTATCATCATCGGCGGCGGTATTGCTGGGCTTTTGACCGCCCGGGAGCTTGCCCTGTCGGGCGTTCGCGTCGGCCTGCTGGAAAGGCAATCCATCGGACTGGAATCGTCATGGGCCGGCGGGGGGATTCTTTCGCCTCTTTATCCCTGGCGCATGGCCGAACCCATTACCGCGCTTTGCCGCTGGAGCCAGGCCGTCTACCCGCAACTGGCCGCGGCGCTTCGGGAAAGCACCGGCATCGATCCCGAATGGATTCGAAGCGGCTTACTCGTCAACGATTGCGAAGACATCGAAAAGGCTAGGAACTGGTGCGAGCGTCAGGCCGTAAGCCATGCGATTTTGACTGAGAAGGAAGTCGCCAGCCTCGAGCCTGAACTGTCAGTCTCCCCGAAAAACCCGCTCTACCTCCCCGACATCGCTCAGATTCGCAACCCCCGTCTGCTCAAAGCACTGCGAGCCGATTTGACGGCGCACGGCGTCCAACTGTTGGAAAACCATGAGGTTTTCGATATCGAAATCGACCAAGGGAAGGTCAAACACATCGTCACCCACCAGGGGAAGTTCTCCGCCGATTGCTACGTGGTCGCTGCGGGCGCCTGGTCCGGATTGATCGGTCGGTTCGCGGCGCTCGACCTGCAAGTGGTGCCAGTCAAGGGACAAATGCTGGTCTTCAAAGCCCCGCCAGGACTGCTCAAGCGCATCGTTCTCAGTTCGGGCCACTATCTGATCCCCCGCCGGGATGGAAGAATCCTGGCCGGTAGTACGGTCGAACATACCGAATTCGACAAGAGCACCACCGAGGTCGTGCGCAGCGCCTTGGCTGGCTTTGCCCAAACGGCGCTACCCGCCTTGCAGGAATGCCCGATCGAAAAACACTGGGCGGGTCTGCGTCCGGGTTCGCCGGAAGGCATCCCTTACATTGGTCGTCATCCGGAACTGCCCCGGCTCTTTTTTAACTGCGGTCATTTCAGGAACGGCTTCGTCATGGCTCCCGCCTCCGCACGCCTGGTGGCGGACCTTATATTAGAGCGCCCGCCGATCGTGCCACCCGCGCCTTATCGAATCGCTCCGCCGAATTAATCCTTGTCGCGCGGCTCTCCATTTTCCTATAATAATTTTTTAGCCGGTGTAGCTCAGTCGGTAGAGCAGCACATTCGTAATGTGCGGGTCGTAGGTTCGATTCCTATCACCGGCTCCATATAATCAAGCGCTTAGCAATTCTTTTTCCCCACTCCTTAAGACCGCAGCCGATTCGTTGCTACGTCCGCGCGTGGCGGTTTTAAACGGCTTCTTAAGGATTCAGGCTGACAATAGCCGCCATTGCCTGAGCGTTCGCCGATAGATGCAACGCTCGTCGGCTGACGCTTTAAATTCCGGATGGGCGAGTAAGTGCTCCAGACAAGCAGCTATACTTTTTGCGATGGGCGCGGACGGGCTACGAATGTGGCGGATCAGCAAGAAACCGCGCCTTTTTGCAGTTGTTCGGGGATCGCATCGCGGTTCTGGAGCACGGGTGAAATCGTGTCTTCGGGGATCATAAACTCCTCTTCGGTTGTGGTGCAGACGAGCCTTCGGCGAACGCACGGGGTTCGATGGCGCTGACGCTCGCCAGCAAGAAAAGCCGCTTGATCATGTGCTTCGATTTGGGATCCAGGCAGCGGAAATCTTCCAGACGCAGATTCCCGCTTTGGAAAAGCTGCAGGAATTTCGAAGCGGCAATCCGCAGCCGCATCGTGTCGGCGGAGGTTTACACCGAGAAGGCTTTACTGGATGCGCTCACGAAGCGGACTCCTGCGAGAGTGAATGGCTCAACTTGATGATCATAGTTCTCATTTGTATGTCAAGTTGGCGCATCTTCTCTCCCTGCTCGCGCGAGCAGGATCAACGACGCCTTGGATTTTGCCGATGCGGGCACTGATGTATCATTCCTATAGCCGTGCCGTTCAAGGCATTGAAATTCCACCGAACGAAGGGGGTTAACCTCATGTACGAATATCTGGAAACCGCAGAAAACCCTGAAAACCTCAAGCGCGTCGTGATCGATCCGGTGACCCGCGTGGAGGGCCACGGTAAGGTCACCTTGCTGCTGGACGAGGATAATCACGTCAAGCAGGCTCGGCTGCATATCGTCGAGTTTCGCGGCTTCGAGCGCTTCATCCAAGGCCGCCCCTACTGGGAGCTGCCGGTGTTGGTGCAGCGCCTATGCGGCATTTGCCCGGTCAGTCATCACCTCGCGGCTGCGAAGGCGGTCGATCAACTGGTCGGCGTCGACCAGTTGACGCCGGCCGCCGAAAAGCTGCGCCGGCTGATGCATTTCGGCCAGACCCTGCAATCCCATGCACTGCATTTCTTCCACCTTTCCACGCCCGACTTGCTGTTCGGTTTCGACGACGCGGCCGCGCACCGCAATATCGTCAGCGTGTTGCAGGAATATCCCGAAACCGGCCTGAAAGGCGTGAAGCTGCGCAAGTACGGTCAGGAGGTGATTCGAGTGATCAGCGGCAAGCGCGTGCATGGCACCGCGGCAATCCCGGGCGGGATGAACAAGGCGCTGACGCCCGAGGATCGCGACTATCTGCTCAAGGATATCGACGACATGATCCGGTGGTCCGAGGAAGTGATCGGACTGATCAAGAAAATTTATCTGTCCAACGAGGAGTATCACCGCCACTTTGGCGCTATCCGCTCCAATTTTCTTAGTCTGATTCGCCCGGACGGGGCGCTGGAGCTTTACCACGGCGGCTTGCGCGCGCGCGACGAAAAGGGCGAGACGATCTTCGACCATGTCGATTATCGTAACTACTCAAAATATCTGCGCGAGGAAGTCCGTTCCTGGTCGTACATGAAATTCCCCTATATCGTCGAACTGGGCCGCGAGAACGGTTGGTATCGGGTCGGGCCTTTGGCGCGGATCAACAACTGCGATTTAATTTCGACGCCCTTGGCGGAGACCGCGCGGCAGGATTTCATGGCACACGGAACCGGCGGGCCCGTGCATGAATCGTTGGCTTACCATTGGGCGCGCATGATCGAGATGTTGCACTGTGCGGAGGCGATCAAGGAATTGCTGCACGACGTGGATATTTTGAGCGGCGATCTGGTCGTAAAAGGCGACAAGCGCCTAGAAGGCGTCGGTGTCATCGAAGCCCCGCGCGGCACGCTCTTTCATCATTACTGCATCGACGAGAACGATGTCGTCACGCGGGCCAACCTGATCGTCTCCACCACCAACAACAACCAGGCGATGAACGAAGCGGTACGAGCGGTGGCAGCGCGCTATCTCGACGGTAATGAGCTGACCGAGGGCTTACTGAATCATCTGGAAGTCGCTATCCGCGCCTATGACCCCTGCTTATCCTGCGCGACTCATGCGCTCGGCAAGATGCCGCTGCAACTGGAGCTGCTGAACGCCGAAGGCAGGCTGATCGACCGGCTGACCAAGGGCGGTGACGGGCGGATTACGCACTGATGGGCTGAGCTCCGCCCGGCTTATGGGAATCATGCAAAATTCTAACGTGCTGATTTTCGGCTACGGCAATCCCAGCCGGGGCGACGACGCGCTCGGGCCTTCGTCGCTGGAGTGGCTGAAAGCCCGGCAATATGAT